>Ga0224511_10000064_pt1 | contig 33031 bp, 39 predicted proteins | sample SF_May12_sed_USG_2_FD_169988 | JGI IMG/M metagenome (GOLD analysis project Ga0224511, IMG submission 169988) | Sediment microbial communities from San Francisco Bay, California, United States - SF_May12_sed_USGS_8_1 | ecosystem: Environmental > Aquatic > Marine > Sediment | place: USA...
GATTCTATGATATGTAAATGGTTCTCTAGTTTTTTAATTTCTTCACGTTTTATAATACGTTGAGCATGTATAAAATAGGCTTCAGCAGTGCCTGTATTACCAATACTTAAATAAGTTTTTGACAAATTAAGACAGCTTGAGGCGATGCCGTATTGATGGTCAATGCTGCGAAAATCAGCGAGTGCATTCTTAAAATAAGAAATAGCCAGCTCATGTTTGCTGTTGTTGTAGTGGGTGACTCCCGTGCTTAAAGAATTATTTGCAGTTTCGATGGCTTCCGCCTGTTTTTCGTCAGGCCCACTAACGCAGGCGCTGATAGTTAGACTGAAGATAATAACAACGATGATGTTTCTTATTTTTCCTGTTGTATGTTTCATAGTCTATTAGTCGTTTGCAGGTTCTGGCGAAGTTAAAGTATCGGCATTTTTATTTTGTTTAATTGCTGAAGAAAGGGGCCAGATACGCTGGGTTGCTTTGATGGTTTTATCAGCTTCTTTTAATAACGGTCCAACTTTATTAACTAGCTCTGGCATGTCCGCAACCTGCTTGTTGACCTGTTGCATGAGAATTTTAAGTTCTTCTGTCACAGCTACCATATTAGTTACGGCATTTTTAACGTTAGTCTCCATTTCTTTTCCGTAGAGTGACTGACCTATAGCGCCGTTACCTTCACGCATGTGTTCGCTCATCTCACGAATGTTAGTGCTTAGGGTGTTCATATTGTCAAATGTGGTTTTGAGTTTTTTGTGATCAACTGCGGCGATGATGTTATTCATATTTAAAATGGAATTTTCTAGTGATACAAAGATAGGCTCAATTTTTTTCATCATGTCTTTAATGTTGAAGGCTTCATTGACGACCATGGTGCTGTTAGGTTCGAGTCGTTTTTTATCTTTAGAGCCGGCGGTAATTTCAATAACGGTTTTTTGTATCACTGCAAGATTAAAACTGCTAAGTATTGCTTTAGAATCTTCACGTATCAGGTTTTGATATTTCTTCAGGATTTTCATAGTTAAAATGACTTTATTGTCATCATTGATATCAGCAGAGCTAACAGTGCCAGCAGGTAGGCCAGAGATAATGATTTCAGCTTCTTTACTGACAGCTTGAATCGACTGTAATTCGCCATAGATGGTGAAATGGTCTTCAAATAGGTTTTTAGTTTTTCCCGATGAAAGAAGTAGTCCAATAAGTATAAACAGGGCAAAAAGAACGAATGTGCCGACGATCCGTTCCTGGGTGCTATAACTAATGCGATGTATGTAGTGAGTTTTATGTTTTTCTTGCATAGTGCTTTACTTATTTGCTGTTTATATTATTTGCTAACATCGATAAGTAGTTGTTTATTTCAGCATTGGTACAATCCTGTATGCGCTTATCTTTGTCAAATTTAAATATTTGTTGCCCTGATAGATATATTATCTGGTCTGAATACTTCAATGCAAAGCTGACGTTATGTGTGACTAATATTAGCAGTATGTTCCTGTCTTTGACCTGGTTGAGAAGAAACTTCTGAAATGGTTCTATAGATGTTAATTCTAGTGCAGAAAATGGTGAGTCCAGCAATAATGCTTGTGGGTTAAGCATAAGTGCTCTTGCTACTGCTATTTTGTATCGTTGCTCCTTTCTCAGGTAAGCGGGTAACAATTCAAGATTTTCGCCTGCCTGAATATCATGCAGTAATTGCTGTGCTTTCTTCATGTTGTCATCACTGCTTCCGAGGTGATGGTATACGGCCGGTAGCATTAAGTTCTGCAATGCATTGGCGGCTGACAGTATGGCGGTATCTGCATGTATATAGGCAAATTGTGTACGCGTGTTAACCCAGTCGTCCTGATTAAATTGTGTGGGTTCTCTTCCTGCAAGATATAAGTGGCCAGATTCTGCTTCGGTAATGGCGGCAATGGTTTTTAGTAAGTTGCTTTTGCTCTCCTGATCCTGACCAATAATAGAAATTATGTTGCCGGCATGGGCTGTTAGATTTAACTCGCTTGTTGTACTGTGTTTTGCGAGTAGTTGAGTGCAATGAATAAGCGGGTTGTTTTTCATTGTAGGATTGCGAGAGCAAGCAGCCCTTCAATTATGAAAATTGCAATTAGACTATTCACAATGGCACGTGTTGCCTGTTGTGGTACTTCAGTAGGTGAGGATTTAACGTGTAGGCCGATGTAGCAGGAAGTGGCGGCAATAACAATACCAAATAATAAATTTTTGATAACAAAGATCATGACCAAATAAGGTGTAAAGGCGGTGCCGATTTCGTAGAGAAAATCAAAGTGACTGTTTGATACCAGTAGTCCACTGAGGACGATGCCAAAAACTAGCGCAATAAAAGTGAAGTAAACCGTGATGGCCAGTTGTGATATGGCCGTGCCAATTAATCGTGGTGCGATTAAATAATTGTTGATATTAATGCCTAACATTTCCAGGCCTTCAATTTCGCCGTGTAATTTCATATTACCCAGATCAACAACAATGGCGGAGCCAGTGCGGCTAATTAATATAATGGCAGCAAGGAATGGGCCGATACCCAGGCCGATAACATTAATAAGTAGATTGATGGTTTCACTAGCTGCACCAACTGATTCGAGTACAGATATTAATCGAAAAGTAAAAACGAATCCTGCTGCCAGGCCGAGTAAGCTAATGGTAGGTAGCGCGTCTATGCCAGTGAAAATAATTTGTGTAACCATTGAGGAATAGCTTTTCCTGTTAAATACACGATTGCTTTTATACCAGTCGTATAAGGCCAGTGAAATGAAGGTGATTAAATTAATTGCATACAGACCAGCACCTATTAGAAAACGTCCTGATATTCCGGTTATAACAGTGGTGATTGAATTTGACTTCATTTGTGAATTTAATCAGCCTGATGGGTGTTCGAGAATAAGTTCTACAGCTCTAAAATTCTGATCAATTTGTTTGAAGGCGCGTAATTCCAGTACGCCAACAGTGTTAAGCGAGACAATTAAATAATACGCGTCGGGATATTGGTGCTGTGCTTTATCCAGGGCAGAAGGTTCAGCGATGCTGTGAGGATGAGAATGTACTATTGCTAGTAATTCTTCATCCTGCTCACGCATTTTTTTCATAGCTGCTATCTGAGATTGTTCATCCATGGCAAATAGGGTTGTCTTGTTGGCTGCGGTATTAGGCACGGGGTAATAATGTCTGGCCTGATTATTTTGTGCGCTGACCAGTCCACAAATTTCTGTTTCAGGATTTTGTTGGGCGTGAGTCAGAATTTTGTTAGCTAACTTACGTGGAAAGAGTAGTGTTAAATTTTTTTCATTTTTCATAGTTATTCTTTGATTAAGTTGCTGAACCACACACCGGGCAGTTGGGGTCTTTTTTAAGGTTCATTGTTCGCCATTGTAAAGACAATGCGTCAAATAGTAGCAAACGGCCATAAAGAGGTTTACCAATCTGGCAGATAAGTTTAATGGCCTCCAGTGCTTGCATGCTGCCTATAATGCCGACTACAGGTGCGAGTATGCCATTTTCACTACAGGTCAGATTGTTCTCGCCCCTGTCTGGATATAAACAGCTGTAACATGGGCAATGTTCATCGCGACTATCGAAGACACTGATTTGTCCATCAAATTGAATGGCGGCTCCTGAAACCAGCGGTTTTTTTTGAGCAACACAGGCACGGTTGATGGTAAAGCGGGTGTCAAAATTATCAGAAGCATCGAGCACGACATCGGCCAGCTGGATTTGTTGATTTAGAGCTGTTTCATCTAATCGATGATCAATGCTGGAAATATTGATTTCATGATTGATGGCCAGTAGATTGCTTTTAGCTGATTCAACTTTGCTATCACCAATGTTCTGGCTGCGATGGATGATCTGACGTTGTAGGTTGCTCAGTTCGACTTTGTCATCATCAACCAGTGTTAATTGGCCGATACCTGCAGTGGCGAGGTACATGGCTGCTGGCGAACCCAGACCACCCAGACCAATAATTAAGACATGTGCATCATGGAGTTTTTGCTGGCCTTCAATGCCAATTTGCGGCAGCATAATATGGCGGTTATAGCGGAGTAGTTGCTCATCGTTCATGGACTTGATTGTAGCAAAGCTAAACTGATCAGAGGATGGGTATTGGCCCTAAATAAATAACAAAATGAAATTGTTAAATATAATTTCGCCAGTTATCGGGCCTGGGATCAAGGCTTTGATGATGGGCAGAGTTTTTGCTCAAGGTGAGTGAGGCCTGTTGATCGGTTTCTATGCCAAGGTTTGAGCGCATTGCATCCTCACAATAGGAGATTAATTCACGTTTAACGCATATAGCCAGATTGTTATCTATAGTGAAGCCAACATCAATGAGTGCAGATTCGAGCATCTGTAAGGTGATTTTACGGACGTCATAACGAACCTGCAGGGTATTGGGACGTACAGGAATGGCCGTTTCTATACCCGTGATACCGTTGAGTAGTCGAACCGCCTTTTCAGCCTGATCGGCCTTGGTCAGAGAGCGAGTGAAACGTATTTCCCGATCTTTGATGATGTCTTTACATTTGCACAGTGTCATGGATTAAATCTAGGACAGATGAAAATTAATAGCAAGAAAATTTATCTATGAAAAGGGGATATTGTGTTTGTAAAGTACTGAAATTGATCGAAATAAATGATGTTAAATCAATATGTTATGATATTATTGGCTTGTTTTTCCAGTTGTTTGGCCTAATAATATTTATGCCTGGAAACGGTTCTTGTTTTGATTTCACCCGTTTTTCCTATAATTTTTACACCAGTGATGATTTTTATGTTGGCCGTGCAATAAAACTCAAAGGGCTTGCGTTCCTGAATTTCTGCGCCGTCGGCTAGAATGGTAATCGCAGTAGAAATGAAAGCACCACACTGACCAGCTAAATTTTTATTAAAAATCTGTGGTTCAAGAATGACGGTGTAATTTGCCGAGCTCAGTTTGCACTCTTTTTTAATGGACATGTTGTCAACAATTTTATTGTCCTTGATGGTGACCATGTCCCAGGGGCTATATGTGCCTTCAGCATCTGAGAATTCAAAGGTCTTTTCTTTGCCATCCTTGAGTAGGCTGCTGGTAACAAGAAGAATGTCTTTGGCTTTGTCGCATTTGTAGGTGATGAGTGGAAAACTTTCTTTGGCAAAAATATTTGGCGCATAAAAGCCCGAAACCCAAAAGAGGGTTGTCAAGAACATAATTTTTGTTATCCATCTCACAAGCATCATCCTGCCTCTCTAGCTGTGGATCTTAGAGTTTTTAACATTTATGGACTGAGATACTAATGGGATATCTAAATCTTTTTCAACGTATTTATGTTTGATTGTATATTATTTTTTAGATTGATTTTAATATTTCTATGCATCTAGCTTGATATGATCTTTTTAATTACACCTGCCAGTCGTTAGTCTAGGCTGTCCAGATAAGTCGCTTAACTGAGTTATCTCCTGAAAATCATAATGATTTAAGCAGTCATAAACAAGTTTTTTTTGATCATAGCCATGTTCAAAAACTAGCCAGCCATTGTGTTTTAAATGTTTTTTGGATTCCAGGGTGATGCGATCTATATCGTTCATGCCCATCTTGCCAGCGGCCAGTGCACTGATGGGTTCAAAACAAATATCGCCACTTGATAAGTGTGGGTCATGATCAGCAATGTAGGGCGGATTGCTAACAATAAGATCATATTGTTGATCATTTAGCTGTTCAAACCAGTTGCTTTCAATGAATTTAATATTACTAATTTGATGGCTGCGGGCATTTTCTTTAGCAATGGACAGTGCGTCAGCTGAAATATCTGTTGCGGTTATTTGCCAATGGGGTTTTTCGCTGGCAATGGCAATGGCGATAGCGCCGCTACCAGTGCCTAAATCAACCAGGCTTAAATTATTTTTGGTCGAAAATTTTTCCAGTATAAATTCAACCAGTGTTTCTGTATCGGGGCGAGGAATGAGTGTTGCTGGTGTGACCTTGAAATTGAGAGACCAGAACTCTTTGTTACCGGTGATGTAAGCGACAGGTATGCCAGTACGTCGTTGCTCGATCAGTTGGTTAAATAGTGATGCCTGCTCTTCATCCAGTATTTTTTCAGGCCAGGCAAGAAGATGTGTGGCGGTACAATTTAACACATGGCATAAAAGCACTTCAGCATCGAGGTGGGCAGAGTCAGAAGTTTTATCCAGTAACTCTGATGCCTGTTTAATTGCCTGGGCGATGCTGGGCATTGTGATTCAGTTTACTCAGCTAAAGAGGCAAGTTGCTCTGCCTGATACTCATTGATTAAAGGATCAATGACCTGATTCATTTCACCAGCAATAAATTCATCCAGTTTGTATAAGGTCAGGTTGATGCGGTGATCGGTGATACGGCCTTGAGGATAATTGTAAGTACGAATTCGTTCAGAGCGATCACCACTACCCACCAAACTTTTTCTAGTTTGTGCCTGTTCAGCGCGTTGTTTTTCCAGCTTGGCATCCATGATGCGTGCCTGTAACAGGGACATGGCGCGGGCTTTGTTTTTATGTTGCGAACGTTCGTCCTGACATTCCACCACCGTACCCGTAGGGATATGCGTCAGGCGAACAGCAGAATCTGTTTTGTTGACGTGCTGACCACCTGCACCAGAAGCCCTGAAGGTATCAACGCGTAAGTCCGAAGGATTGATTTCGATTTGTTCAACGTCAGCAATTTCTGGCATGACGGCGACGGTGGCGGCTGAAGTGTGTACGCGCCCCTGGGATTCTGTTTCGGGTACACGTTGTACGCGGTGAGCACCTGATTCAAATTTTAATTTTGAGTAAGCGCCATCGCCAATGATGCGTGCAATAACTTCTTTGTAACCACCGTGCTCACCATGGTTTTGATTAATGATTTCGACTTGCCAGCGGTTGAGTTCAGCATAACGTGTGTACATGCGAAATAAATCGCCAGCAAAAATAGCGGCTTCATCACCACCGGTGCCAGCACGTACTTCTAAAAAGACATTGCTGTTATCGTTAGGATCTTTGGGTAACAATAATTTTTGTAAATCAATCTCGAGTGTTTCAATGTTATCTATGGCTGTTTTTCTTTCTTCCTGTGCCATCTCGCGTAATTCAGCATCGTCGTCTTTAAGCATTTCTTCAGCACTGGCTAAATCATCCTTAGCAGCCATGTAATTCTTGTAGCAGACGATAACGGGCTCGAGTTGAGCGTATTCTTTGGATAAGTCTCTGAATTTATTTTGATCAGAAATCATATCGGGATCAGACATCAGGCCCGCGACTTCTTCGTGACGATCAATTAGATTATTTAATTTGTTCAGTATTGAATCTTTCAATTAGTTTTTCCTGATTTATTTATTCTGGTTTTCGTCATCTACGTTCATTAGCAAACGTTTGGCTGCATCAATCAGGCTCTGGTCATTGTTTTCACTGGCTTTTCTGATATGAGTACATGGTTTGTGCAAGAATTTATTGGTTAGCGTATGCGCCAGAAATTCAAGCGCCTTTTCGGGTGATTCACCTGTAGAGAGTTGTTTTAATGCTTTGTTAAGTACTTGCTGACTCATGTTTTGAGTAGCAGTGCGTAATTCAGAAATCATATCAACAGAATCGAGTGAACGCTGCCAGTTAAGATAGTGGTGTACTTCATCATCAATAATATCTTTGGCCTGTTCTGCCGCCTGTTGACGTGATTGCAGGTTTTCATCAATGACTTCCTGCAGGTCATCGACGGCGTAAAGATAAACATCATCCAGAGAGGCGACTTCAGGCTCAACATCGCGGGGTACAGCCAGGTCAACCATAAAAATAGGTTGGTGTTTTCGTATTTTTAACGCTCTCTCAACGGTGCCTTTGCCGAGGATAGGTAACGGGCTGGCGGTAGAGGCGATAACAATATCGGCACGATGAAGATGCTCGGCGATTTGAGGCAATCGTATCGCCTCACCATCAAATTCATCAGCTAAATTTTCTGCGCGCTCGATACTACGGTTGGCGATAATGATATGTTTGATTTTCTGGCTGTGCAAATGTCGGGCAGTGAGTTCGATGGTTTCACCCGCGCCAATTAGTAATGCTGTTGATTCATCCAGTTCACCAAAAATTTGTTTTGCCAGGCTGACGGCAGCAAAGGCAACAGAAACCGGGCTGGAGCCAATGGCGGTGTCGGTGCGAACCTGTTTGGCCACGGCAAAAGAATGTTGAAATAATTTGCCCAGCATTCGACCTAAGGTGCCCTGTTGCTGAGCCATGGAGTAGGCATCTTTCATTTGACCAGCAATTTGTGGCTCACCAAGCACCATGGAATCAAGGCCACAGGTTACCGACATGGCGTGTTGAATCGTTTCTTTGTGATGATAGGTGTACAGGTGGCTCTCAATCATGGAAGATTCAAGGCCGTGGTACTGGCTGAACCAATCAATGATGGGCTGGTCTTCATCATTATTCACTGCACAATATAGCTCGGTACGGTTACAGGTTGATACAATGGCGGCTTCATCAATGTTCTTAAGCTTGTGTAAACTGTGCAAGGCATCGGGCAAAGTTTGAGGCGTGAAAGCCAGGCGTTCGCGTAAATCGAGCGGTGTGGTCTTGTGATTAAGACCTAAGGTGATGAGACTCGATGTTTTCAGGGACATAGCAGCTGCGGGTGCGAATGCGCGGTTTTATTGCGAAAGACCGAATTTTACTCAATTTTGACGGTATTGAGTAGCTGTGATCATGGAAGCTGGTTAATTGTGGCACATGCCGTCATTTAAATTGGGCTATATTTAACAGGAGCGTCTTTTAGGTCGCTTTATGAATCAGAAGGAAACATACTTGAAATGCATAAAATTTTGCTGATTTTTTTACACCACATAAGCTCTTTAGGATTGTTATCTGCGCTGTTGCTGGCTACGGCCTGTAGTTCAATGGGTACGCAGCATGATGAACAGATGATCGCGGAGCCAAAGAAAGTAGAGCTGGATAAAGACTTGCTTTATCAACTATTGGCTGCGGAGTTTGCCGGTAATGCTGGTGATTTTGATACTTCTGTTGATTTTTATCAGCAGGCAGCGGAGAAAACAGGTGATAGCCGGATTGCTGCGCGTGCCGCTTATATCGCCTTATACGATAAACAATATAAACAGGCCCTGGATTTACTGAAGCGTTGGCATGAATTGGAGCCGGAGGCTAAGGAAATAGATCATCTTTATGCGGTTAGTTATTTACATCTGCATCAAATCGCAAAAGCTCTGCCTTACGTACAGAATATATTAGCTCAGCATAGTGGTTCGGATAAGAAAAAGGCGATGGTGGTCAAGCGGCTGCTGAATGATGAGATAGAGGCCCAGGATAGCCTTGATTTGCTCGAAGCACTAAATAATGTGCAGACAGGTAATCCCCAGATGTTAATTTTGCAGGCAAAGTATGCGGCAGAATTGGAACAATATGATCGATCCATCAATTTGCTGGATCGAGCGCTTAAAATTGACGGCTCACTGGTTGATATTTACCTGATTCAATCGAAGGTTTATCTGGCACAGGGTAAACGTGATAAGTCCAGGGCTATAATCAAGCAGGTGCTCGAAGACCATCCTGATAATCTGAGCTTGCGTTTACAATATGCCCATATGCTGGTTGCAGATAAGGACTATGAAGTCGCACGTGAGCAGTACATTTTATTGCAGAAAATGCAGCCAGATAATGTTGATGTTTTACTGAATTTGTCACTGTTATATATCGAAACAGATCAATTGGATGAAGCCGCTGAACTGTTAAGTCGTCTTATTGAGCTCGACCAAAAGAAGGATATTGCTCACTACTATCTGGGTCGCATTGAGCAAAACAGGAATCAATATAAAACTGCGATTGCGCATTACATCAAAGTAACAAACGGTGCTTATGTGTTTGAGGCCAAATTACGAGTGGCCAGCCTGTTTGCTCGACTTGATCGAATCGATGATGCTATCGAGCAACTCAGTAATTTAGTGAAAGAGACCAAAGAATGGCCAAAAAGGGTGCGTGCCTATCTGACCCAGGGTGAAATATTCCGTAGTCGACAACGTTATCAAGATGCTTTTGATATGTATAGCCGTGCGCTCAGCCATAATCGAAAAGATATTAATTTACTCTATGCACGTGCGCTCATTGCTGAAAAAGTGGATCGTGTTGATATTGCTGAGTCAGATTTACTCAAAATTTTATCGATGGAGCCAAAAAACTCTGATGCCTTAAATGCCCTGGGTTATACACTTGCAGATAAGACTGAACGTTATCAGGAAGCCAAAGAATATATTCAGAAGGCGGCAGAGCTGGTGCCTGATGATCCGGCTATTATGGACAGTCTGGGTTGGGTAAATTACCGTTTGGGTGAGTTGAAAGAAGCTTTGAAATGGCTATCAATGGCTTTTGAAAAATTGGTAGATGCCGAAATTGCAGCGCATTATGGTGAGGTTTTATGGCAAAGCAATCAAAAAGATAAAGCCAGAGAAGTCTGGAAAAAAGGACAGGAAGTCAACGCCGATCATCCAGTGTTGATTAAGACGCTGAAAAAATTTAAACCATGAAGTTAGACCATAAGTTTTTTTTTAAAATATTTCGTGGTGTCATGTTAGCTGTGTTTTTTATGGCGCAGTTCTCGTGTAGTTATTTACCTAAAGCCAGTGATAAAAGCCCGAAAGACTGGTTACAGACAGTTGCGCAAAGACAACAGCTTTCTTCGTGGAAAGTAACGGGGCGCCTGGGTATGCAAACTGAAACCAATGGTGGCAGTCTTGATCTTTTCTGGAATCAGAAAAATGATGCTTATAAAATTCGTTTAATTGCGGCTATGGGGCAAGGCACCATTTTGATTCAGGGTGATATGCATGGTGTAAGGCTCAGAACCAGTGAGGGAGAAGCTTATGCTGATAATGCTGATGAATTATTGGCTTCCAGCCTGGGCGTTAGTGTGCCACTTTCGGGCTTACATGACTGGTTACGTGGTGTCCCTGTAATGGACAGGCCGGTGCAAAAACAGTTGTGGAATAAGCAGGGGCAATTGTACAAACTGGTGCAGGATGGCTGGAATATAGAAATGTCGCGTTATAAAAAAGTCGGAGAGCACTTCTTGCCACATGCTTTTTATCTGGATAGAGATGATCAACCTGAGTTAGAAATTCGTCTGGTGATTCGTCAGTGGGTCTTGCCGAATAGAGAAATTTCATGACTGGCATGCCATTAGTTTGGCCTGCACCGGCCAAACTTAATCTTTTGTTGCACATTACGGGTCAGCGTGCTGATGGTTACCATGAGCTGCAGACCGTATTTCAGTTCCTTGAGCATGGTGATGAACTCAGGTTTGATTCAAGATCAGATGGCAAAATCCGTCGTGTCCGGGATGTCGAAGGAGTACCAGCGGAAGATGATCTGGTGGTCAGAGCGGCCAGGGCTTTGCAGAAAAACTGTGCCAATAAACAGGGTGTTGATATTCATCTCGATAAGAAACTGCCCATGGGTGCGGGTTTAGGTGGGGGTAGCTCTGATGCCGCGACGACCTTGCATGCCTTGAACCGAATCTGGGGTTGTGGTTTGAGGGATGATGAACTGGCTGAAATTGGCTTAAAACTGGGTGCTGATGTGCCTGTTTTTGTGCATGGTTTTTCAGCCTTTGCAGAAGGTGTTGGAGAGCGATTGACCCCTGTTGAGCTGGATCAACCCTGGTATCTGGTGATTACTCCCGATATTCATGTATCAACAGCAGAAATCTTTGGTGATTTAGAATTGACACGGGATTGCCCAACCATCAAAATACGCGGCCTCGCTGATTCTGACTGGGATAACGTGTGCCTGCCTGTTGTGGTAAAGCATTATCCAGAAGTGGCACAGGCTCTGGAAATACTCGGCCAATATGCCGAGGCACGGATGAGTGGTACGGGGGCTTCGGTGTTTGCAGCATTTGAGACGGAAGCCGAGGCAAAACAAGTTCGCGCCAGTTTGAGGGATGCTGAGAAAGCAGGCATACCTGCATCGTGGAAAGATTTTATTGCCAAAGGTGTGAATACCTCACCTTTGCAGAAACGGATCAATAGTTTGTGATCCATAAACATGCTGTTTTGTAGTTAAGAATAAGGCACCAGGTTTTGATCCTGGCATGCGCAGGTTCGACAAAATCGCCGGGAGCGATTTTGAACATCAGCGTTTTGTGCTGATGGCCCGAAGGGCGTAGGGCAGGAAGCTCGGAGTAATCCTGGCGGCAGGATGGTAGTTGAAAAGAATATTGGGCCGTCGCCAAGCGGTAAGGCACCAGGTTTTGATCCTGGCATGCGCAGGTTCGAATCCTGCCGGCCCAGCCATATACGAAGCTCATTTAAATATGAACTTCAATAGATAGATTGAGTAGGCAGGATGAGAACCGTGGAAGGTTCGACAAAATCGTCTGGAACGATTTTGAACATCAGCGTTTTGTGCTGATGGCCCGAAGGGCGTAGGGCAGGAAGCTCGGAATAATCCTGCCGGCCCAGCCATACAAAAAAAATCACTAAGTGATTTTTTAACAATATACCCACATAGTGGGTATATTCAGCATTATTAGTACACAACACGAGACTTGATAGTGATACAAGAAGATAGCCAACTAAGGCTTTTTACTGGTAATGCTAATCCAGAACTAGCTAAAAAAATTGCTGACAAGCTGAATTTGCCTCTAGGGAAAATCAGCGTTGATACATTCAGTGATGGTGAGATTTGTGTTGAGGTAATGGAAAACGTTCGTGGTAAGGATGTCTTTATCATTCAGCCAACGTGTACACCCTGTAATGATAATTTGATGGAATTATTGGTGATGATTGATGCTATGCATCGTGCATCTGCCAAGCGAGTAACTGCGGTAGTGCCTTACTACGGTTATTCGCGCCAGGATCGCAAACCCCGTTCAGTCAGGGTGCCGATTACGGCTAAAGTGGTCGCTAATATGTTGTCCAGCGCCAAACTCAATCGTTTATTAACGGTAGATTTGCATGCTGACCAGATTCAGGGCTTTTTTGATATCCCTATCGATAACGTTTACGCGTCACCGATTTTATTGGCCGATGTATGGCAGCAACGTCATAACGATTTGCTAGTGGTTTCGCCTGATGTCGGCGGTGTGGTACGAGCCAGAGCTCTGGCTAAACGTCTGGGTGATGCTGATCTGGCGATTATTGATAAACGTCGACCCAAGGCGAATGTTTCCGAAGTGATGAATATTATCGGTGATGTTGAAGCCAAGAATTGTGTGCTGGTGGATGATCTGGTGGATACAGCAGGCACTTTGTGTAAAGCCGCTGGTGCTTTGAAAGAACATGGCGCGGCAAGTGTTTCTGCTTATTGTACGCATCCGGTTTTATCGGGCGCGGCAATTGAAAATATCAAGGGTTCGGCTCTGGATGAACTGGTAGTGACCGATACCATTCCGCTGAGTAAAGAGGCACAGCAGTGCTCGCAGATTCGTCAGGTGTCTATCGCCAATATGCTGGCTGAAACGATTCGCCGCATACACGAAGAAGAATCGGTGAGTGAGATGTACGTCGATTAAAAATTCTGGGTAGGCCTGAAGGGGCTTACCCGAATGATGGATGATTAAGGAGATTCCTTAGACATTCTGATAATGACTTCCCTGGTCGCGAGGAAGTTTTATATAACCGCTGTCAGTACAGGCAGTAATTTGGAGAAGATTATGACTATTGAATTAAACGCCGCATTGCGTGATGACATGGGGAAAGGTGCGAGCCGCCGCCTGCGTCGCGCTGGCAACTTACCCGCTGTGGTATACGGTGCTGGCAAAGATCCAGTATCAGTAACATTGGCGCAAAAAGACGTACAGTACGTTTTACCTCAGGAAGCTTTTTATTCACAGGTGCTGAGCCTGAATGTGGATGGTAAAAAAGAAGATGTTCTGTTGCGTGATTTGCAACACCATCCTTACAAAATAGATATTTTGCACATGGATTTCGTCCGTGTTGATGCGAAAGTGGCTGTACATGTGCACGTTCCATTACATTTTGTTGGTGAAGATGTTGCGCCAGGTGTTAAGAGCGAAGGTGGTGCCGTCAACCACGTTATTATGGAAGTGGAAGTTGAATGTTTACCCAAGGATATTCCAACTTTCATTGAAGTTGATCTTTCAGAAATGCATTTGAATGATATTGTTCATTTATCTGATCTTAAGTTACCTAAGGGAGTTGAAGTGCTGGCACTTAAACAGGGTGAAGATCATGATACAGCTGTGGCTGGTATTCATATTCGTAAGGCGGCTGCTTCAACAGAGGGCGATGTAGAAGCGCCCGTTAGTGAAGATGATGCAGCTGAAGGCGAAGGTGAAGCAGACAGTTAATCTGTTGATATTCGTCACGGAATAGATATGGCTGAACGATCCATCGATCTTAAGCTGATAGTGGGGCTGGGTAATCCAGGCTCCGAATACACTGAAACCCGGCATAATGCCGGGTTTTGGTTTGTTGAGGAACTGGCAGCCGCTAGTGGCGCACAGTTTCGCGTTGAGAAAAAGTTTCATGGTGAAGTCGCCAAAATTCATGTTGCTGGTCGTGATATCTGGTTATTGAAACCGCAAACTTTTATGAATCGCAGTGGCCAGGCGATTAAAAGCCTGGCCTCCTTTTATCGTATAGAAGCAGAAAACATTCTGGTGGCGCATGATGAGCTTGATCTTGAGGTCGGTGTCATCAAGTTAAAGATGGGTGGTGGTCATGGTGGTCATAATGGTCTGCGCGATACCATTGCTCATTTAGGCACTAAAAATTTTCATCGTTTACGTATCGGTATTGGTCATCCGGGTAGTAAAAACCATGTGGTCGATTATGTTTTACATCGTCCATCACAGGATGATCGTATCGGTATTGATAATGCTATTAGTGATGCACTATCGGTGATGTCGTTATTAGCAGAAGGTGCTATGGAAAAAGCCATGCATCAGTTGCACTCCAGGTAATTTTTAAGGTATTAAGTTATGGGATTCAAATGTGGCATTGTTGGTCTACCCAACGTAGGTAAATCTACCCTGTTTAACGCGCTGACCAGGGCGGGTATTCAGGCGGAAAATTACCCGTTCTGTACCATTGAGCCAAATGTGGGCATCGTTTCATTGCCTGATCCTCGTCTGGATAAACTGGCAGAAATTGTTAGTCCAGAGAAAGTGATTCCAACGACGATGGAGTTTGTCGATATCGCCGGTTTGGTAGCAGGTGCTTCCAAAGGTGAAGGTCTGGGTAATCAGTTTTTAGCCAATATTCGTGAAACCGATGCCATTGCACATGTTGTGCGCTGTTTTGATAATGATGACATTGTTCATGTTGATGGCAAGATTAATCCACAGGATGATATTGAAGTTATTGATACGGAACTTGCACTGGCTGATCTGGAGACGATTGAGAAATCGATGACTCGTATCGCTAAAGTCGCCAAAAGTGGTGATAAGGATGCCAAAGCTAAATTGGTGATACTGGAAAAAGTGCAGGTGCAGCTGGATGCTGGCAAACCTGTACGTGCTCTGGGTTTGAGTGATGATGAAATTTCGGTCTTGCATGAATTTCATCTAATCACGCTCAAGCCTGTGATGTACATTGCCAACGTTAATGAAGATGGCTTTGAAAACAATCCTTATCTGGACGCAGTGAATGAAATTGCAGGGCAGGAAGGCTCCGTGGTCGTGCCCGTTTGCGCGGCGATTGAATCAGAACTGATCGAACTGGATGATGAAGAGCGTGTAGAGTTCATGCAGGATCTGGGTCTGGATGAGCCAGGTTTGAATCTGGTTATTCGTGCTGGTTACGAACTGCTGGGTCTACAAACCTACTTCACAGCCGGCGTTAAAGAGGTTAGAGCCTGGACTGTGGCTGTAGGTGCGACCGCACCAAAAGCGGCTGCTGTCATCCACACCGATTTTGAAAAAGGTTTTATTCGTGCAGAAACCATTGCTTATCAGGATTTCATTGATAACAATGGAGAACAGGGTGCGAAGGAAGCAGGTAAGTTACGAGTTGAAGGGAAAGACTATATTGTTCAGGATGGTGATGTCATGCACTTTAGGTTTAATGTTTAGAAAAATTTTGTACGAAGCATCTTTTTAGCTATAGCGGCGTTAAAAATGGTCTCAAAATGCGGGGTCGCATAGCGATAAATTGAATGTAAACTGCGCTTTTTCGACACAATTGCCTTGCTCTAACAAAAAATCTACATCGTGCAGAGCTTTCCTGGAGCTTAATTGCATCTGAACGTTTGTTTGTATTGACAGCGTAGTCGCAAAAGTTCAAAATCTGCGGCCTTCAAAACATGGTTATGTAGCTCAGTTGGTTAGAGCACGGCATTCATAATGCCGGGGTCGGTGGTTCAAGTCCACCCATAACCACCATATTTTTCAATGACTTACCTCCTATTAGCAATGCATAAAATGCCAGCAATTCTGCTTGGGGTATGTATGGGGTATATGCAAAGATTAATTGCATCATTATCGAGTCCAGTTCTTGGCTTGATACTCGCACCCAAATATCATTTTTAAGCCTCGTAAACACAGCAAAAAGCACTGTTACTGAGCCTAATTCATTTATCCAGTAGGTAACTAAGGGGGGGTGGGTCTTCGGCAGGTAGGGGTCGGTATGTAGTGGCATGCTACCAATATGGACTAGACCTACTTTTCCGACATCGTAGTGAAGGGGGGGGTGGGGGGAAACTTTGGGAAATGGTGTGTTGTTATACATATCTAGCCGACACACTTTTTCAGAAAAAATCCTCTTGTACATTGACGGATACGGAGTATTATCGGTTTCCCACACCTAAATGATAATAAAGGAGTTAGTCATGAATAAATTAAAGTTAGTCCTAATTAGTCTCTTAATGTTGTTCACATCTTTTGCTTTTGCAGATACTTATGTAAATGGTTATACCAAATCTAATGGAACGTATGTAGCGCCACACTACCGTTCATCACCTGATAGTAGTTATAACAACAACTGGAGTGTCCAAGGTAATCAAAATCCATATACCGGAGCTTATGGTACAAAGCCTCGAACACTAAATGACAGTGCCCCCCAGTACAATACGAATACATATGGGAATACATATGATTCAGGAAATCTTAGTGGTACTGGTTATTAAAATATAGGCAAGTTTTAAACAAGAATCAGCCCCTCATAAGAGGAGCTTTTTTTAACGGGCATATGGAATTACCATGGAGCATCTTAAATGATTAAAAATAGTTTGCTATTTCTGGGTCTGATATTTTTGACAAGTGCTACACATGCTGAATCTGTAAGCGTGAAATACGGCGGTGAAGTTAAGATTGATTCATTTAGTTGTGAGTGGGTAAGTAGAAGTTCATTTATCAAGCGTTTGTGTTATGACCCTAAAGAATCATATGTAATCGTGTTATTGAGTAATACTTATTATCACTACTGTGGTGTACCTGCTGGAATTGTGAGTTCATGGAGTACAGCGGCTTCAATGGGTAGGTTTTATAACGCTAATGTAAAGGGAAGGTATGATTGTCGTGTGAATCATTTACCGAAATATGAATAAATTATTTATTTTAATACTGCCCGTTATAGCCGCAAGTTGCACACAGCAATCTTCAGTTATTAGTGAAAAGCATTACGGTCACGTCACCGTATCAGAAATTACCAGTATTTATGATGCCGATACCTTTCGGGTAAATATCAAAGATTACCCGCCCATAGTTGGTGAGCGTGTTTCTATTCGCGTTAATGGCGTTGATGCACCTGAGATACGGGGCAAGTGTGAATATGAGAAGATGGCCGCTAGGGAAGCAAAGCAATTCACCGTAAAGGCACTCAGATCAGCTAAGACAGTGGAATTGAGAAATATAAGGCGTGGTAAGTATTTCAGAATACTGGCTGATGTATATACGGATGGTAAGAATCTAGCAGAAGGTTTAATTGAGTCAGGCCATGCTAGGGTTTATGATGGCGGTAAGCGTTTGGATTGGTGTAACTAATAAACAACAAACATGGAGGTGTGTATGTTAATACTTACAAGAAAAGAAGGTGAGGCATTAATTATTGGCGATAATGTCAAAGTTGCAGTGTCAGTTGTAAAGGGTGATCAAGTCAGAATAGGAATTGAAGCTCCAAAGGACGTTGTAGTTAATCGTGAAGAAGTGCATAAAGGGATTCAGAAGCAGAGTCATGACTAGAAAAAATCCAGCCACCCTAATTTTTGGTGCTTTCCTGTTTGTAGTGCTTATGGTTCTGCAAGCTAGTGTTTTGGCTAGTGAAGGTGTGACACCTAATGAATTAATAGAAGGAAATGACGCGGTGCCCGAAGAACAGGATTCAGATTCTGTAGATGGGATGGAGAATGCAGTGATGAAGAATATGAGGCTCAAGTCGTCTAAGTACGTTCGTAAATTCTGAATTTTAATTTACAAGAAAATAACAGGGGTTAATCGTTATGAGGTCAATGATGCTGAGTTTTTATAGTAAAAACAAAAATACAGTACGGCCAATATTGTTATTGACGTGGTTATCTCTGTTACCACTAGCATTATTAACAAAAGAAATTGTTTTTTTTATATTTTTTGCAGTGCTTGCATTAGGTTACAGGTATTTCTTTGGAATAATTAAGGATTATTTTGTAGCAACACTAAAATATTTTTTTGGTGAAAATGTTATACAAAAGATTAAAGATGTCAGGGACGATGCCATGAAAAAAATTGATAATTTTTTTACATGGGCTTTTTATTCGGTAATCTTTATTTGTATAGCCATGTCTACAGTGGGTATTGTAATTTGGCAAATATATTATTATCTAAAAAACGATGTGTGGTATAGCATATCTGTAATTAAGGGTATGCAATACTTTAACGTGCAATGGGCAAGCAATCCTACTGATTGGCAGGGTTTGTGGCGCGTATTGGATTTTATGCCACTTTCACTTTCGATATTCATTGTTGTATTTTTGGTGTTGATCGGTTCTGAAAATAATTGATTCAGATCTTTATTGATCTGATTTTTAATATCTCCACTGGTAACAGCGGTTATTGTGTTTATTTAATTTAGGTGGTTTGCTGCTATTTGAGTATTACATGTAGGCTTCACAGTGTTATATAAACCAAGTGAGCAAGTTTATTTTCTAGGTGGATACGGCTGTATTTCCTGATATTTCCATATACTCTGATTTCTTCAATCAAAAGTATTCAAGGGCTATGTATTTATTGCTTAACTGAGTATTACTTTTAGTGCATGTTTTCGGAGACCATAAAAAGGAGTTTTTATACATCTTAAGGGGGTAAGTATTGATAGGCATTAAATAGCTATCTCTTAGCCCCACACATGCCTTAAGTACATGGTAACTAATGGTATGTCATATATGAGACGGTCTGTTCTGTAAGTTATTGATAAAATCTTTTAACCGTATCAATTATTAAGACGGTAATGAGTATAGATTGATAAACCGTATCAGAAATTAAGACGGTTAGTATGTAAACCGTATTAAATATGGCAACGGGATTTATTTTGATTGCCAATTTTTCCATTCGTAGTTTGGTTCCTTTCCGTTGTTTGATAACCAGTTCAAACGCCATACCCTAGCCTTACCGTTAAACCAGTTACATTCTTCAGTACAGGTTATAAAACCATGTTCTGTAAGTTCTTTAAATGCACGATTAGCAGTATTATCAGACACCAATAATTTTTTGGCTGCACGACGAACAGAAAAATGTACTTCAGGTTCGTATGGCTTCCAGATGTCCTGTAATTCAAACATTAGAGCGCGTGATACTGGTTTAAGTGTTTTGTATGGCTCTGATCTTAATACTTCTCGGGGGAAACCGATTACACCCCCAGGAAATTTATAGCTATTACTACGTTTTGCCATTGAGTAACGTCTTTAGCGATATGATACGGCCACCCTTTATTGCTCTTTCTCTGTCTGGGGTGATTTCTGCAATTATTCGAGCGTTTTTATCTCCAGCATGTGCAGTAAATAGTTTTATAGGGGAGGGGTTAAACTGGATACGCCTCCTTGCCCAGTCGATAACGGATAGCCACCCACCCTGATATATGTTTTTTTCTTGTACCGCAAAATAGCTACGCATTGCTTTCACCATTGTTTCCAGTGTTGCCGTTCTCATCATTTGCACTTTTGTCTGTGCTTGTGTTGATATTGGTGACTTGTGTTACCTCAAATCTTGGCGTTAATGCGGTGGTGATTAGTGCTAAGTGGTGCGCGTTAGCTTCTAAAGCCTCTAGTAAGGTTTGGGCTGGACATAGCCGTAACATGCGCTGATGTAGCCCATTCACGGTAGCTTGCAAAGAAGGGTAATAACCAGCGTCTTTCCAGTTGGGTTCTTTGATTCCAGTTTGACGGTTCTTTCTAGTACCGCGTAGATTCTGAATAATCCAGTTATGTTCGTCTGTTTTAATTCGATAGTCTTTTGAAATTGGAAGTATCATTTTTCAGTTGCCTCCCTTGGTGTAACCTTGGGGTGACTGTCTATCCAGTCGTTAAGATCATCTATTGAATAGCGTATTGATCGGGTTCCAATTTTTCTCCAATCTGGGGCAGGTGTGCAGTTTTTTCTGATACCGGCCATACGTCCTTGGCGAAGGAAGCTTCTGGACATTCCTAGATATTCAGCGGCTTGTTTTTCAGTTAGTAGTTTTTGTGAGTTCATAAATGAGTACCAATGTAGTTGTGAATACACGGGTAGTTTTTGTCATTTATGAGTTTTTTTGTATTGCTTAAATCCGAGAATAACTGGTTAAAGTCATATTTTAACAGTCAGCATAAAGAGCTTAATAGGTATATCGCTTTGAATACTGGTCTAATATTTTTCTAAAGTGTGAGGGAACTTCGCTCGCTGATATTTTCATATCGGAAAACTCAAAATAATCAGGAATGTTCCATAGTTTATTTTTGTCGAGCAAGGGAGGTGAATTTTTATTTCTCTGAGAGGAAAAGTTTTCACCAAATTTGCGGAGTGAGTCAGCTATAGTAAAGAAGATGATGGCATCTTTTTCACTATCAATGGCATGTAAAGTAATTCCATACTTCGTCCTCATAAAGCTAATCGCACACCAGAAGTGAGCAACTGATTTGTATTCATCCCAATATTTTCTTATTGTGGGTTCGGTTGTTAATTTGACACCTTTAAAAATCGTATGTTTAGTGCATAAATATATTGCCTTTCTTAAACTGGCTTCATATGATTTATCTAAATCCATAATGAAGACGAAAAACAAGATGTGTCCAGCAATCATGCCTTTCTCTATGGCTTTATAATGAAGTTTGGTCATTTCTTTCTGTGAAGGAGATACTAATAATCTGTGGAGCATGGATGTGCTTATTTCGATGTTATCCTCCCCCATTTCTAAAGTTTCCCCAAGCGCAACATCCATCATTTCAACAGTATTATAAGAGTCACGTAGGTGTCTACTATTTGGGAAAAGCATTGTGTGACACACATCACGATAATTCAATAACAAACTATCATAGTTAAACTGAATAATGGGCATTATTTCTCTCCCTGTTTTTTAGCGTTATTGGTTTAATAGATTCACCGCTTCTGCTTTATGTTCTGGTGCTAAATGAGCATAGCGTAGAGTGGTCGAAATATCTGAATGCCCTAATAGTTCCCTAATGGTATTTAGATCGACTCCGGCCATAACAAGGCGGCTGGCAAAGTGGTGTCTGAGATCATGCCACCTGAAATTGGTGATATTGGCTTCATTGAGTAATGTGCCCCATGATTTCTTAATGTTGTCTAAGGGATTGCCGTCTTTATTTGGGAATACCAATCCATGCCCTTTTTTAGAATTCCAATAATTCAATACAGTTTGGGCTTCATCGTTTAGGGGGATGTGGCGTGTATTACCACTTTTAGCCTTGCTGCCGTGAATGGTTAGCACGTTTGTATTCAGGTTTATGTCTTCCCAGTGAAGATTAAATATTTCCCCACGTCTTAGGCCTGTATTAATTGATAGTAATACCATCGGGGTAAGGTGATCAGCATAGGTCTGTTTGAATAGATCAGGGTAGAGAGGATAGCCACGTTTTGCCCTGTGTGTATTGGCACTTGCTCTCTCTGTCTTAATTCGTTTGTCTCGGGCTGTTAGGGTATTTCTGAGGCGTGTTTCTTCATCCTTTGACAGGTATCGCACGTTGGGGCTGTTATCGACCTTTGCGGGTTTCACGTTCTTTAGTGGGTGTTCTTGTATTTCCCCCCATTCCACTGCTTTACTGAGTGCGCTTTTGAGTTCGGCTAAATCTTTGTTAATCGTTGTTGGTTTGATGCCAGCTTTTAGTCGGGCTGTTTTCCACTTTTCTATATTCCATGCGCTTATATCTTTGAGCAGGGTTTTACCAAACTGAGGGTAAAAGTGTTTTTGAATACGTTTGAGCGTGTGTTCAGGCTGTTTTCTGTTAGCTCTACGCCATTCAGCATACTGGCCTTCAATAAATGATTTCAGGGTGTGTGCTTTGTTCTGTTTGCGATTGGCTATTCGCTTTTGTTGGATGTCGTCGCCTCTAGCAACGTCCCCCATTTTCTCTTTGTAAATGTCTTCTGCTTGTGTAGCAGTTAAGCCAGTGCCTATTCTGTACTTTCTTTTTTTTCCATCTATTCGGAAATGCAAATACCATGTTTTTTGTCCGCTGGGTGAAACCCTGATGTACAATCCCTTGTTTTTAGTGTCCCAGACCTCGTAGCGCGTAGCTTTTGGTTTGAGTGTTTCTACGTAGGTATTGGTTAGTCTGGCTCTCATAATGCGCTCGGGGTACAGTTGGGGGACAAATTAAGTGTACCCCCAGATACTTTCGATGTACAGTGGTGAACACTAAGAATAGCAGTAAAGATCAGTGTTTATAGTGGTTGTGGTGATTGTGGAAGGCTATTTTGATGTGTTGTTGTTCACTGAGTATTGCTAAAATAACGCATTCATAATGCCGGGGTCGGTGGTTCAAGTCCACCCATAACCACCATTTTCTTAGCAAGCCTTGCATTTCCTTCTATACTTTACGCCTATTAATTAATATTTTGGCTGTATCTCAGGTATTTTAAAATTCTATGTTTGGATTGTTTAAAAATAAGAATAATAAACACTTAGATGAGACCATCATGCGTGTTGGTTCTGCTTTGCATAAGCAAATCAAAACAGCGGCAGATGAGGTGGGTCAGACAAACTGGAAGGCGGTGTTCATGCGGATGGATGACACGGTGACTGCGGGTTATTTGTTTGGCTATGTGCAGGCTTCGTTTGCTGATTTTTCACTGGAAGAGAAGGAAATGGATGAATGCATGCGTAAGATATTTGATGGTATTTTTCCCGATGAAGGTTATGCACAGGTGAAGGCTAAAATTAATCAGCTGAATAATGCTGAGGATATGGGCCTAAATGTCAAGATTGAAGAGCTCGCTGTTGATTTTGGTATGGGGCTGGATCTGGGGGAGAATGATGCTGCAGTCAATGGTAGTGGTCTTGATGTTGCGAGCAGCCTGCTGCTGTATCTGAAGACGGGGAAAATCAGGGGTGCTGATTAGTCCTGTTTATTCCTGCGTCATCTGATCCAGGGATTGATCTTCGTAAAATCCATGTTTTTCGTATAAAATGCTCGGTTTTTTTCCTCGATATTGCGAGGCGGTAAAATATGACGACACTTAAAGTTGGCGTGGTGATGGGTAGTCAGAGTGACTGGCCAGTCATGGAACACGCAGTTCAGCAGCTCGAAGCTTTCGGCGTAGCTTATGAAGCGCGCGTGGTTTCGGCCCACAGAACGCCTGATTTGTTATTTGATTATGCAGCCGGTGCGCGTGACAATGGCCTGGCCTGTATTATTGCAGGCGCCGGTGGTGCTGCGCATTTACCTGGAATGTTGGCCGCGAAATCAACCGTGCCCGTGCTGGGTGTGCCAGTGCCTTCAAAATATCTGAAAGGTATGGATTCGCTGTTATCTATCGTACAAATGCCCAAGGGTATTCCCGTTGCCACTTTTGCGATTGGTGAGGCGGGTGCAGCCAATGCGGCTTTATATGCTGTTTCATTGTTGGCCATTACCGATAAGGCTTTGGCTGATAAGCTGGATGCTTTCCGTGCTATTCAGGAAGAAACCGTACTGGATATGTCTCTGCCTCCGCAGAAATAATTTTATTATTGTCCCACCTAAAATTTAAGACTAGCGATATGACAAAACAGATACTCCCTGGAGCAACACTCGGCGTTTTAGGTGGCGGTCAGTTGGGTCGCATGTTTTGCGTGGCTGCACGTACGCTGGGGTACCGTGTGGTGGTACTCGACCCTGATGAGGCGAGTCCTGCAGGTCGCATTGCTGATGAACATATCCAAGCAGATTACCTCGATGAAGCAGCTCTGGATTTACTGGCTTCTCGCTGTGATGCGGTGACGACCGAATTTGAGAACGTACCTGCTGAAAGTTTGCGCTATCTGGCAAAAAGTACGCAGGTGTCACCTTCTGCCGATGCGTTAGAGATTGCGCAAAATCGACATCATGAAAAACAATATGCCTTGAAAGCGGGTTTAAATCCGGCGCCGTATTATTTTATTGAATCTGATGCCGATATTGAAAAAGCGATAGAAGCTATTGGCGTTCCCGCGATATTAAAAAGTGCAACATTAGGTTATGACGGCAAGGGGCAGGCAGTGGTTAGCAGTGAAGAAGAACTGATTGCTGCTTATGGCTCAATGAATAAAGTGGCCTGTGTGCTAGAAAAGAAAATTAATCTGGCGCTGGAAGTTTCGGTGATCGTAGCTCGTAATGCTCAGGAAGAAGCGGTGAGTTATCCCATTGCTGAAAATCAGCATCGTGATGGCATTTTGCATATAAGTGCCGTGCCAGCACGCATTGAAGACTCACTGGCTGATCAAGCAAGGCAGCAGGCTTTAGCTTTGGCTGGATCGCTGGATTACGTCGGTATACTGGCTGTTGAATTCTTTATTTCTAGTGAGGGTGAATTAATCTTCAATGAAATGGCACCGCGTCCACATAACAGTGGTCATTACACCAAGGATGCCTGTGTGACATCGCAATTTGAGCAGCAGGCACGCATGATGTGTGGTCTAAAGCCAGGCGATACACGCTTAATATCTCCCGTGGTGATGGTAAATATGCTGGGTGATCTATGGGATCCAGATTGGCTCAGCCTACTGGATCATCCAGAAATTAAGCTGCACTTATATGGCAAGCATGAGGCTCGCCCTGGACGAAAAATGGGGCATTTTAACGTGTTGGCGGAAGATGTCGATCGAGCGCTTGAAGTTGCACATCAGGCATTTGGTGAGTTGGAAAAATAGCTGTCGGTTTTAAATTTTTACTGCTAGCCGCAGGCCCGGAATAAGGTTTTATCGTTTCCAGCATTATTTGCCCGTTAACTCACTTAACGTCGCTGGTTTCGATTGCCTGAATGATGGCGTCTCTGTTTATTACCATGTCCGCCTTTTTGATCCGGTCTGGGTTTACGTACCCGTTTCGCCCTGGGTAGTGGTTTAGCCAGTAGTTCGGCTGACACGGGCTCATTGTTCACACGATGACCAATATATTCCTCGATATCCATCAAATAATGCGCATAATCTTCGCAGGCGAAACTGATAGCGGCGCCGCTTGCACCAGCACGTGCAGTACGTCCTACGCGGTGAACATAATCCTCACCTGATTGTGGCAGGTCATAATTAAAAACATGGCTAATTTCTGGAACATGCAGGCCGCGGGCAGCGACATCGGTGGCAACCATGACATTGAATTCACCGTCTTCAAATTTCTTCAATAGTGTCTGGCGTTTTTTCTGGGGTACATCACCTGAAAGTAACGCAGATTTAATACCATTGCCTTCGAGCCAGGCATCCACATTTTCAGCAACACGCTTGGTATTAATAAAAACGATGCTGCGTTTTGCGTTGAGTGATTGCATTAAGCCTATTAGCAAGGGGATTTTTTCATCATTGGCAGGATAATAAACGGTTTGTTTAACCTTATCTGCGGTTTTGGTGTTAGCCTTAATACGAACCTCTTCAGGTTCACTCATATGATCATAAGCCAGTTCGCCAATTCGATGTGACAGCGTGGCTGAGAATAGCAGGCTCAGGCGTTTTTCAGGTGCGGGACAGCGATTTAATAAATAGCGGATGTCCTTGATAAAACCAAGATCAAACATGCGATCAGCTTCATCTAAAACCACGCATTGACAGGCTTGGAGATTAAAAACGTTTTGCTTGAAATAGTCGATAATTCGGCCTGGTGTGCCGATCAGGATATCAACTCCATCTCGTAGTTGCTGGCGCTGTTCTTCATAGCCAGTACCGCCGTAAGCCAGGCCAAAGGTTAGCTCAGTATGCCTGCCTATGTTTAAAGCATCTTTGTGGATCTGGATGGCCAGCTCACGTGTTGGAGCCAGTATCAGTGCACGTGGCTGGTTAGCGCGCTTGTTCTCGTTGGCTGGGTTTTTTAGTAAATAGTCAAAACAGGCGACCATGAAGGCGGCGGTTTTACCCGTTCCTGTCTGGGCTTCACCCGCAACATCCTGGCCAGTAATGGCGATGGGAATGCTTTTAGCCTGAATTGGTGTGCAAAATTGGAAGCCGGTGTCGTTTAAACCCTGAAGAATGCGTGAATCTAAATCGAACTGGTCAAAACGTGTATCTGTAATGTTAGTATTAGTCATCTGCGTAGCTTAACCTAAAATGGAAACACATACAGAAAAGGGGTGTACAAATTCAAAAAATAGTCTAAGATAGCCAACAAATATACATATCCAAGAAGCTTAGACAGTTTCAATTCGATAATATTTATTTCCAACAAACTATACCCCGCTCTTTCTACAACTGAAAAACCGTTATCAGAAAATTTTAATTCCGGAGGAATTCCTGCAGTGAGTGATCAAATCGTTTATGTAACCGATGATTCGTTTGAACAAGAAGTTTTAAATTCAGAGATACCTGTATTGGTTGATTACTGGGCAGAGTGGTGTGGTCCCTGTAAAATGATTGCTCCTATCCTCGAAGAAATTGTTGGTGATTACGCTGATAAAGTTAAAATTGCAAAATTGAATATCGATGACAACCCGAATACACCACCTAAGTTTGGTATTCGTGGTATTCCAACATTAATGTTATTTAAAAATGGTGAAGTTGAAGCCACTAAAGTGGGTGCTTTATCAAAATCACAGTTGACCGCATTTATTGAGAGTAATGCGTAGTATTATAATAAGGACACATAAGTACTTTTAATTAAATAAACACTAAAAATTCCGCTTGTCTGACAAGCATATCTAGTGCCGCAAATCTTGTGGCCAGGGCAAGGCCAGTCCGGCTTGTCAAAAAAACTCAAAACTTACAATCTAACCAAAACCTACTCAAAAAATCCCCTATGAATCTTACAGAACTCAAACAAAAACCTGTTCAGGAACTTCTCGACCTAGCCTCATCCATGAAACTGGATAATGTAGCGCGATCTAAAAAACAAGAAATTATTTTTGCCATATTAAAAGCTCACGCCAAAAAGGGTGAGGATATATTTGGTGATGGTGTATTAGAAATTTTACAGGATGGTTTTGGTTTTCTGCGAGCGGCAGATAGTTCATATCTAGCAGGCCCCGATGATATTTATGTTTCACCGAGCCAGATTCGCCGTTTTAGTATGCGCACGGGCGATACTATTTCAGGCAAGATTCGACCACCTAAAGAGGGTGAGCGTTATTTTGCCATGCTCAAGGTAGATAAAATTAATTTTGAATCACCTGACCAGTCTCGTAACAAAGTTGCTTTTGAAAATCTAACGCCATTACACCCCGACGAGCGTCTGGTTATGGAGCGTGGTAACGGCAGTACGGAAGATATTACTGCTCGTATTATCGATATGGTGTCACCCATTGGTAAAGGTCAACGTGGTTTGCTGGTATCGCCACCCAAAGCCGGTAAAACGATGTTGATGAGTAATATTGCTCAATCCATCGCTGCTAACCATCCCGAGTGTTACCTTATTGTTCTTCTGATCGATGAGCGCCCTGAGGAAGTTACCGAGATGCAACGCAGTGTACGTGGTGAAGTGGTTTCCAGTACCTTTGATGAGCCTGCCAGTCGTCACGTTCAGGTGGCAGAAATGGTCATTGAAAAAGCCAAACGTCTGGCTGAACATAAAAAAGATGTAGTTATTTTACTGGACTCGATCACCCGCCTGGCACGTGCCTATAACACGGTGATCCCTTCTTCCGGTAAAGTATTAACTGGTGGTGTTGATGCGCATGCTCTACACCGTCCAAAACGTTTCTTTGGTGCAGCGCGAAATATCGAAGAGGGCGGTAGTATCACTATTATCGCAACTGCGCTGGTTGATACCGGTTCAAAAATGGATGAAGTGATTTACGAAGAATTTAAGGGCACCGGTAATATGGAAATCCATCTGGATCGTCGTATTACAGAAAAACGTATCTTCCCGGCCTTCAATATCAATCGTTCAGGTACACGTCGTGAAGAGCTACTGACCAAGCCAGATGAATTGCAGAAGATGTGGATTTTACGCAAGTTATTACAGCCTATGGATGAGATTGGTGCAATTGAGTTCCTCATGAGCAAGATGCAGTCAACCAAAACCAATGATGAATTCTTCGATATGATGAAAGGCTAGTTGTATTATTTAGCTAGATAGCTTGCCCATCAGGGATGATGGGATAAACAAGAATTAATCCGCAATAGATGGATAAGCATTCCCCACAAAAAGAACAAAAACGTATCGGCACCTTTATGGTGGTGGCGATGTGGGTTTTGTTTCTTATTTTATTGACCAGCTTTTTTGAAGGTGTTGTCGATAAACAAACTAATCCTAATCAAAGTCTGAGTACACAATATACCGAAGCTGGTGTGCGTGAAGTTGAGTTACAGCGTAATCGCTATGGACATTATGTGACTGATGGTTCGATTAATGGGCAGCATGTTGTCTTTATGCTGGATACCGGAGCTACGGGTGTTGCTGTGCCTCAGCATATTGCCAACGACCTGCAGCTAAAGCGTGGTGCTGCTATTCAGGTTGTAACCGCCAATGGTCAAGTGACGGGTTATGCTTCAATGCTTGAAAGTGTTGCAGTTGATGGTATTGAACTGAAAAACATCAGGGCGATTATTAATCCTGGAGATGATTCAGATATGATTTTACTTGGCATGTCTTTCCTTAAAAAAATTGAGTTTACCCAGCGTGGTAACACTTTAATTTTGAGACAGTATACGCAGTAATTAATGGCTGAAATCGTCAATGGCTTTATAAACAATAATATCGATTAACTTTTTGTTGTCATTAAAACACCATTCACCATAAACCGGTGTGTTTACCGTGCCCCAGTAATACCAGCCCAGATTTACCTTGATTGAATGTACGCCTTTTTGTAAGTGTGATTCTTCTCTATCAAGACAAGGTTTGCCTTCACGAACTAGCAATGAGCCTTCGGGTTTGATTTTTCTTTTTATCAGGGGAATGGCTTCATCCAGGCTAATGCCCGGCTGTGTAATTGCCAGATAATTGTGACGTAAGGTACTGGTTGATTTGCTCAAGTTTGAACAAGCCGCTAAAGACACAGTAATGATAATTAAGCTAATAGCTAAGCGCATATCCTGATTCCTGTAAAATATTTGAGCTAAGATTTATCTGCTCATTATCCTAGCTTCTACGATATACCGCAATCAGCTTAAAAATACCGGATCAGGGTCAAGTTGCTGACCCTGATCCAGATTTACTATTACATAATTAAAGGGGGCGTTGTTTCCAGCGTATCTGCCATTTCTTTTTGAAAGGGAGGTATTTACCGTACTCATAAATAGTTAGCCCACTCAGAATCAACGCTGTACCTAACCACACGTTTGGACCAATGACTTCATTATTAATCGCTGCTCCCAGTAACAGGGCGGTGATCGGTGTAATCAAAGTGATTAAGGCAACGCGTTCAACATTAATATTTTTTAACAAATAATAATAAAGCGGGAAACCTAGCGCCGTGCCAAAAATAGCCAGATAAGCTATCGCCATAACTGATTGAGCAGGCCATAGCGTTGGCCAGCCAGAGCTATAAAAAGCATTGGCGATGAACAGGGGTATGGCCACGACCAGGCTACCAATGGTGATAGAGATGGCTGGAATTCGAGGTTTTAACTTTCGAATAATGACCGCTCCTAATGACTGTGCAATTGCACTAAAAGTCACTGCAGCCACGCCAGATAATGCGGCTGTTGAAATACTCAGGCCTTCAATAAACACGACAGCAAGGCCACACAACCCCATAGCCATACCAAGGATACGTCCGGGCGTAAATGCATTTTCATGCAGTATTAATGTAGCAAAAAGACTAGTTAATACAGGTGAAAGCCCAAAGATTACAGCAATCCATCCAGAGGGAATATACTGTGCCGCCCAGTAAACAAAACTCATCGCCAGGAATAATGACAGACCACTGGCCAGATAAACCTGGCGGGCAGCCCTGTCCCAGGGCACTGCTAGTTTCATTATGCGAGCAATAATCATCAGCGCAAACAGTCCAATGATCATTCGTAATGCCACGCCAAACTCATAACCAATACCAGCACCGCTCCATTGAATGCCAAGGGGCGTAGTGCTCCATACAAGTATGACGATGATATAAGCAGCAGGTACAGACACGTTTATTCCTCCTTTCTTAGGGACAATAAAAAAGGCCGCTAGTTTTTAGGTAGCGGCCTTAAGTAAAACTTTTCCTGTATATATTTTAATTAATAACAGAAGGCCACAGCGAAGACTGCCATACGGGCAGTGCTCGCATGCATCGAATTGCTTTTTGGCTAGTTAATTTGATCATGGGTAGATAGTCGTGGTTTTTGAATCTTTTGTCAACAATAATAAATCCAGTTTATTTTTCTGTAAGTGGCTTGATGGCCAATTCCGATTTACTGGCGGGTATGAAACCGTAGCTGGCATAGATATTCTGAGCCTCCGATGTAGCAAGATATTTCAGGAAGCGTTGTGCATTTTCCTGATTTTTTCCATTTGTCATGGGGCCAATAGCATAGCCAACTTTGTCCTGTTTGTTATAAGGTGCAGGAATGGCAACACCATCGATTGCTCGACCTTCTCTTTTTGCATAGGCGACTTCCGTTGTCCAGACAATACCAACATCAGCCTGATTGTTTTCAAGACGGTGTGGTGTTTCTCTGTGATGACGTGATGTAAACCATGTTTTATCTTTTACTGCCCAGCAACTTTTACATTTTTTATTAGCAGTGACTTTACTATGTAAATTTAAATCTTTAAGCATTTCACTGCCATAGAATTTAAATATGCCTTCAGTTAAAGGGTTGGGGTGAGATTGAACTATGTCATCGCGCCCCAGATCTTTAGGGCCTTTTATGTTTTTTGGGTTACCTTTGGCAACCATGAGTTCAAGTTTGTTATGAGTGTATATGATGTGCTCATTCATTAAGCCTTTGCTATTTAATTTTTTGAGGTGGTTGATATTGACGCTAGCAAACAGATCCGGGTTCATTGCCGTTTTTTGTCCATTAATTTCACCTTGTTTGAGTAGCTGTTTTTTGAGGATCTGGCCGGGAGGAATAGTTTCTACGTAGACTGTCCTAATGTCAGAATTTTTGGACTGAAAATCTTTAATGAGATCTTCCATCACCATAAATTGGTTGCCAGCTAAATACATGACTAAATCAGAATTATATGAGTCAATGATACTTCCATATTTGATGTCGCCACTAGAATGGAAGGTTCTGTAGTCGTGTCCATGTCCAGCATCTTTATTTGCCATGGCTGAGCTGCTAAGAGTGGTAAGTATTACGAATGCACTCATCGTGAGTGATAATATTTTCATAGATTTGCCCCTGCTTTTATATGGTTATGCCTGCCTTTCAGGTATAGATAGACGAATTAACTTTGATGTTTATTCCATTTATTTTTTTGATTTAAAGTAAAAATTGGTTTGGGGCGTGAGACAAAATCAGGATCAAACTGGAAGGAAGTTTAGAAGAAGTTATATTCAGGTTACAATGATCTACATGTTTTAAACAAAGGTGGCCGAGGTGTTAAAACATCCATTGTATGTTTAGTTAGCCTAATTATTTTTTAAACAATTCCTTGCCCATCGAAAGATAAACCTGATGAGCATTGATGCGGTTTGCATCTTTAAAGGCGGGGACGTTTTCGAATTCTGACCAGTCTACTTCGTCGTAGGCTTCACCAAAAGGGGTCAGGTCATCGATAGCATAGCCCATGGTTTCTCGAAGGTAGGCCAGATAGCGACGTGTAAGTGAGATGGCGGAGGCTGGTTTTTTTGAGGCGGGGCCATGTCCGGGAATGAGTGCGGCCAGGCCACCGGTTTCAAGTTCGGTTAGAGTTTTTAGCCAATGTTTGGTGTCGGCGTTGCCAACAAAGGGAACGCGACCTTCAAAAATAATGTCACCAGAAAATAGTACGCGGTCCTGTTCAACCAGCATGGCCAGGTCACCTTCGGAGTGTGCTTTGCCCAGGTAGTTGATGGTGAAGTCGAGGCCGCCTAAACTAAACTGATGAGAGCTGTCGATAATGACATCAGGCACGATGATTTTTGTTTTGTTATTGACCCAGGGCTTGAGGGAAAGTCGTCTTTCTTTTAAACGATTGGCGGCGGCTTCGGAATGGATGTAGTCAAGTGAACCTTTGGGCGCATAAATTTTCGCGCCTGCATTTTTGAACACCTGTATGCCATAGATGTGGTCAGCATGGTAATGACTTAGTACAAGTCGTTTGATGGGCTGGTCGGTTATGTTCCTGATACGTTCAAGCAGCGCGGCGGCGAGGGAGGGTGTGCCCAGGGCATCAAATACGACCACACCCTCATTGGTGACAACGAATCCAGCATTGGAAATAAAACCTTCATTTGCCGTTGCAACGCGAGGTGCACCTTTAACGTAGTAGCTGTGTTCTGACATCTGCTGCACCTGCATGTCGACAGAAATGGGTGCGTAGCTGGTCTCCGCATTAGCAGAGAAAGACGATAGTAGTGCAATAAAAAATGTTGGTATGCGTAAAATTTTCACCAGATAACAATTCGATTAAATTACATATCTTCAAGCTTGCGCAT
>Ga0224511_10000065_pt1 | contig 32497 bp, 32 predicted proteins | sample SF_May12_sed_USG_2_FD_169988 | JGI IMG/M metagenome (GOLD analysis project Ga0224511, IMG submission 169988) | Sediment microbial communities from San Francisco Bay, California, United States - SF_May12_sed_USGS_8_1 | ecosystem: Environmental > Aquatic > Marine > Sediment | place: USA...
TAGTGCTCCAATAATATTAATATTTCTACAATCTGCCTCATTACCACTCATAACTAGTAACTCCGATACGCCGCCAGTACTCGTATTTATCACTACTCCTACTAGTAATATCCTTAATATCCATCCTCCTTGTTCAAACTCTTGCCCAAATAAAGATAGAACGAGTTCCGCCATAATCCCCATAAACAATGATATCGGTATAATCATAATAGTAAGAAGTCTTGCGCTCTTGCGTGATAACATAGCTAATTCTTCAATTTTATTCATGTGATGCATTTCTGAGAACTTCGGAGCTAATATAGTTACCATGGCTATTAGGGGAAATAACATTAAACCACATAAACGATTAGCTACAGTAAAGATCCCTACCTCTTCGACTGTTCCCCACACACCTAGGAGTAATGTGGCTAGATGCTGTATTATAATACTCGTAATTGCTATTCCATATAATGGCCAGGCTGTCTTGGATATTCTTAACTGTAGATCCTTCCGATCTAACATCTCTAAATGATCTTTCTTCTCACTAGATTCCTTCTTAGCATTATGACTAACTCTCCAGAGTACTACAGATATCACTAACATCACTAATGTTGAGGCTCCATAACATGCAACAGCTCCCGCGCTCGCCCAACTCACAATAAACGGATAGATGAGGATTAGCATAATGGCTGGTACCAGTGTGCTATTAATTAACTGCGAAAACGATATTTTTTTTATTGCTCGCAATGCCTCCGAATGTACCGCTGACAATGATAATGGCACAATCGATATAGACGAGAGCAATATAGGTATCTCCAAATGAGGATTATGAAATATATTTACTGCTATAAATTCCGAAAGCGAGGCAATAGTTAATGCAATAATGATGGATAGACCTGCAACTATCTTTACAGCTACTAGATAAATTTCTAATATAGTTTCCCAGTTTTTCTGATATGCATAACTGGAAATGTAGCGAACAATACTATTGTCCAACCCAATTCTTGAAAACGTAGATGCTATTGCCGCGAGCGAGAGAGAAAGATAATACGCCCCGGAACCGGTTGTACCAACAATACGCGCTATAACGATACTCACGATAAAACCAAGTGTTGTTCCGATTATTTGGAAAATCAATGAATATGACGCCCCTGCCAACACCTCTCTCATATGGTTATCTAAGTGAAGCAGCCGCTTTATATTCATAGGTATACTGGTAATACCTTTGTTTTCTTGCAAATAACGCTTTTATTAACCATACAGACTACTAGTTTTACTTAGCCACCGGCCTTTCCGACAAATGCAAGTTATATTTAATCAGTCTCGCTTTTTAATAAATAATTAGATCTGTTAGTTTATATACCCTAGCAATCAATATTAATTGTCTGTTTGAGAGTATACTCTACTTCTCCTGAGAGACCGTTTCTGCCTTCTAGTCTAATTAACAATAGAATCACAATTATGCTAACCTCTTTTGAGTAAATTATTGAGAATACTATTAGCCTATCGGCTACTACCTGGTCATCATTTTTCTAAAAATAGACATAGAATAATTATCTTTGATACACGACCAGTTTCCCCATGATGCTTTGGGGAAAATAAAAAGTACCATACTATGGTCTAAGCCTAATCTTGAGGTAACCAATACTAATGTCGTCATATACGAAGCTTGAATGTATAGACCACAGCATCTGCGCCTGGCCCCCTAGCTAATCCTGTCTGACAACCTTCTATATAAGTACAGATACCACTCCCCTAGCTATCTCAGATATGTGAGGATTATCCTGTAACTCCGCTACTCCATTTTTTATACGGCTTATCATCCTCTTTTTACTCTTTTAATTTATTCTCACACTCTCTAATAACAACAGAAAGGGAATCGCTCAAAGGCGGGATCGAATGTTTAAACTTCTCTACAAATTTTCCCGTATGCATAACCGAATTACTTGGTCTTTTTGCTCTAGAAGGTAAGTCATTGGTAGAGATTGGTACTATCTTTTTTACATTTAAATTAATTATTTCAGTTGCTATATCAACGATTATTTTGGCAAACTCACACCAATGTGTTGTCGTTGACTGGCAGAAATGATACGTACCAGATTTTTGCCTTGAGTTAATTAACATTGGTGCTATGCATAATATAGCCTCTGCAATAGCTTGCGCTGATGTGGGACAGCCATACTGATCATTAACCACTCTTAGCTCTTCTCTCTCCATAGCAAGACGCAATATGGTTTTAACGAAGTTGCTGCCATGTGAAGAAAATACCCAAGATGTTCGTAATATTACGTGATGAGGCAATATCTCCTTTAGTACCTCTTCGCCTGCCAGCTTGCTTTTTCCATAAATGCTAATAGGATTGGTTATATCCTCCTCGGTATACGTCCCTTCTTTCATTCCGTCGAAAACGTAATCAGTAGAGATGTGTATCATAGGTATCTCAGCACGTTTACAAGCATTCGCCAAATTTGCGACTCCGTCTCGATTTACAGCGTAAACAATTTCAGTCTCCTCTTCCGCTTTATCCACAGCAGTGTATGCTGCCGCATTTACAACGATATCTGGCTTACATATAGCCATGGCACTATCTACCGCGTCGTGATCGGTAATATCAAGCTGATCTCTCGTGTAAGCACAGTGATCTATATTTTTATCTTCGGTCTGTCTACCCAGTTCCCATCCCACTTGTCCATTTGCACCAGTTATGAGAATTTTCATTCTCAACCCTTATATTTTGGTAGGTGTTCAGCTGGAATATCTGATAGATGGGGTGCATCCTTATCCTTTTGCGATAGAGATGTTCTGGATAATGGCCATTCAATCCCAATTGCCGGGTCATTCCATCTCAGTATCTTTTCATCTTTCTGCGAGTAGAAAACTGTGCATTTATAGGCAAACATCGCTGTCTCGCTGATCACGCAGAATCCATGCGCAAACCCTTCCGGGATCCAGAGTTGGCATTTGTTTTCTGAGGACAAAATATAACCCTCCCACTGCCCAAATGTTGGGGAGTTTTCTCGAACATCTACTGCTACGTCAAACACCTCCCCTTGTAAAACATATACCAGCTTTCCTTGGGGATTGGGATTCTGAAAATGGAGTCCGCGCACCACACCTCGCTGTGAGAAAGATAGATTGTCCTGCACAAACGGTCCTTTAATGCCGGCTTGTGCGTACCGCCCCTCCTGCCAGGTTTCCATAAAGAAGCCTCGCTGGTCTCCAAATACCGTTGGTCTAACAAACAGCACCCCCGGTAATCTTCCCTTAACAATATCCATCAAAAAACGCGATCAACTAATAATTTCATGAGATACTGTCCATAACTATTCTTCTGCAGTGGCATGGCTAACTGGGCAAGATCTTCTGCCGTAATGAATCCCATTCGGTATGCAATCTCCTCAGGACAGGCTACTTTCAGCCCCTGTCGTTTTTCGATGGTCTCGATAAAATTAGCTGCCTCGAGTAATGAATCATGAGTCCCGGTATCAAGCCAAGCCATGCCTCGCCCCAGGATTTCCACAGTAAGCTGATTCATCTGAAGGTAATATCTATTTATATCAGTGATTTCCAACTCCCCACGATAAGATGGCTTAAGCGACCTGGCAATATCAATAACCTGATTGTCATAGAAATACAAACCGGTAATAGCATACCTGGACTTTGGTTTGACTGGTTTTTCCTCGAGGCTAATGGCTCTCCCTTTTTGGTCAAACTCGACTACCCCATAACGTTCCGGATCGTTTACTGGATATGCAAATATCTTAGCGCCACTCTCGATACCGGTTGCATGCTTAAGCTGTGGCGCAAGATCATGTCCAAAAAATATATTATCCCCAAGAATTAATGAGCAGTTGTCGTTTCCAACAAACCTCTCTCCAATAATAAACGCCTGAGCGAGACCGGATGGTGTTGGTTGCACGGCAAACTGAATATTGATTCCCCACTGCGAACCGTCACCCAATAACTGCTCAAAGCGTGGTGTGTCTTTTGGGGTCGATATAACTAAAATATCACGAATATCTGCCAGCATTAGTGTACTCAATGGGTAATAAACCATAGGCTTATCGTAAACCGGTAACAACTGCTTCGACACCGAGTGCGTAATTGGGTGTAGTCTTGTGCCATCGCCACCGGCAAGAATAATGCCCTTCATTATTATAGTTCTCCCATTACCCCTAAACGTTCACGCTGGTATGTGCCGTCTTGCACATGGCGGCACCACTCCTGGTTTTCCAGATACCACAGAACCGTATTCCTAAGCCCGGTTTCAAATGATTCCTGTGGTCTCCAGCCCAACTCACGTTTAATTTTGCTTGCATCGATTGCATAACGACGATCATGGCCCGGGCGGTCCGCTATAAAAATGAGGTTATCACAATATTTGCCGGCATTATGAAGCGGTACTATCTCATCCAGTACGCCACAGATCTCGTAAACAACTTCAAGATTCGTTTTCTCGTTACAACCACCTATGTTATAGTTTTCTCCAGCCTTTCCTTGCTGTAGTGCTAACCAGAGCGCCTGCGCATGGTCCTCCACATATAACCAGTCGCGAACATTGTCACCTTTCCCATAAACCGGTAATTTCTTACCCTCCAAAGCATTTAAAATCATTAAGGGTATCAGCTTCTCAGGAAACTGATACGGGCCATAGTTATTTGAGCAATTGGTAGTTATAACCGGCAATTTATAGGTATGATGCCACGCACGAACCAAGTGATCCGATGAAGCCTTGCTCGCTGAGTAAGGCGAATTAGGGGCATAAGCGGTACTCTCGGTAAAATGCCCTTCCTGACCTAGGGTGCCGTACACCTCATCAGTAGAAACGTGATGAAATCTAAACTCGGCCTTCTTTTTAACATCAAGGCTATTCCAATAATCCCGAGCTGCTTCAAGAAGAGTGTAGGTTCCCATAATATTGGTTTCAATAAAGGCTGCCGGCCCATCTATTGAGCGATCAACGTGCGACTCTGCTGCCAGATGCATAACAGCATCCGGTTTATACTGAGAAAATATGCGATCCATGGCTTTCCGGTCACGAATATCGACGTGCTCAAACTTATAACGGGGATTACCTTCGACTTCTCTCAATGATTCGAGATTACCGGCATAGGTCAACTTATCTATATTGACTATCTCCACATCCAACGTGGAGATAGCATAGCGAATAACGGCTGAACCAATAAATCCGGCGCCACCTGTAATGACAGCTTTCATTTTGTATTAAGTCTCACTATTTGGCTTACTGCTTGAGTAGTCTTCTAGTTTTTGATGCTACCAGGCTCATTATTTAGTACTTATATTGATAATTATAACGATAGGCCCCGTAACCGTACTTGCTGGATACGGATCGTACGTTGTTCAATATAATACCCTGAGCCCGAACTCCATTATGCTCCATTCGTTTTAGTGAATGTTCGATTTCCCCAATATGATGTTTTCTGGACTCCAGTATCATGAAGAAAATACCGGAGACTCTACTAACAATCACTGCATCGGTAACTGCGAGAACCGGTGGTGTGTCAATTATTACTAAATCATAGTTGTCATTGAGTTCCTCGATTAGATTGTTAAAAGTATCACTGGTTAGGAGCTCCGATGGGTTGGGAGGAACAACACCTGATGACAGAAATGAAACTTTCTCATGACCGGTTTTTCTTATAGCATTTTTAATGGAGAGAGTCCCACTCAACACCTCAGATAATCCGTTTTCCCTATTTTGTGAAAAATAGCGATGTAAATGCCCTTTTCGCATATCCGCATCAACCAGTATGACTTTCTTGCCCGCATCTCCCAGCACATAGGAAAAGTTTACTGACACAAATGATTTACCGATAGCTGGCGCAGGACCACCAAAAGCAATCACATTATTCTTGCTGTTCATTAGAGCAAACTGCAGACTAGTACGCAATGAACGCAATGCTTCTATTGTTAAATCCGTCCCTAACTTAGCTGCAAGCACAGGGAGATCCTCCGATTTTACGCTTTTCAGTTTCCGTTCTAACTGAGCTTGCTCGCTGCTATGTAGAATAGTTGCATAGACAGGTATACCAAATCTGTTCTCTATGTCATTTGGATCCTCTAAGCCATGAAACAATCCTTTTCGAAGAAAGGCTGTTGTCACAGCCAGCAATATCCCACCAAATAAAGAAAGAATCAGAATAAGTACTTTTCTTGGTTTAACTGGTTCCTGAGGAACGATAGCCGTATCCAATATGCGAACGTTTCCTACCGTACCTGCCTTTATCACTTTCAATTCCTGGGCCTTGTTTAACAACAACAGATAAAGCTCATTTGCTACTTTTACATCGCGTGTCAATCTGACAGATTCTTGCTCTGTTTCTGGCAATTCTTTTATTTCTTTCTCCAACTTTTCTTTCTCCATTTGCAAGTTGCCAATCTGCTTGTTAACACCGAATATAGAAGGATGATTTGCGGTAAATTGTTGTTGGAGTTTAGTTTTCTCTAATTGCAAGCTTTGTATGTTCTTCTCAATCTCTGAGGATTGTTCCAATATTGATTGAGTTTCCAGTGTTAAATCTATTTTTCCTGAGGTGGCGCGGTAATTGTTTAAACTGGTCTCGGCATAGTTTAAGGTCCCCTTCAATTCTGGTAACTGTTTATTGAGGAAATCCAATGTTCTTTCAGCCTCAACAGACTTCCGTTCGGCATTCTGCTGAAGATAGGTATTAGCAATTGAATTGAGTATATTAGCAGTTAACTCCGAATCCTTGCCTTCCAAAGCAATCTCCAGAATTCCGCTCTTTTTCCCTTTTTCTTGGATGCTCAGGTCTCCTTGCAAATCTTCGATAAGCTTGGCACGGGAAAATCTAACCAAATTAAAATATGTGCCCTCCCGCGCAAACAGTTCCGCAATAAATACATCTATCTGCTTCTGATTTTCAAGCTGCCCAGACGAAAGCCTATTTACCTCGCCACTAACTAACAACTGATCAATCGGTCCATATATTTTATACTTCCCTTCTACGCCTGTTACCAAAGTTAACTCTTCGCCTTCTAGCTCTTGCGGCACATCTAGCCGTTGAACGATGATGCGTTCCCCACCCCAAGCATAGTTACCCAGGCCCCATACAGGAATGGCAAGCTTGTTTTGCTCGGTATATTTACGTGCTGAATTCGCACCGAATATTGGAAAATAATTAGGTGTTGCTTCGATTGCTAGTCCTAATTGATCAATAGCAGCGCCGATAACACTTCTAGAACGGATAATTTCAATCTCGGTAACTGATGGCACTTCTCCCGTTAGCGCGGAGGAAATGTCGTCTAGTCCGCTAATCGTTGGTTTAGTATCTTCCACTTGCAATAGCGCATCGCTACGATAAATTGGTGCGGCAGCAATAATGTAGAGCAAAGCCAAAGCAAATACAGCGATAGTAATACTAAGTACAAGCCATCTCGCCTCAAGAATAACATCTATATATTCACGCAGATCCATTTCTTCTCCACTCGCGTCTACAACCTGGAAAGAAGTGGCCTGCCTACTTTGTTGATTATCATTCATCTAATTATTCTTTAGGAGATTATCCGTCTGCCAGATCAATTGAACAGATGGCAATATTTGATTAATTATACGATTCCAACGCGACAGCTTGGCAGTAGAAACATACACCACATCCTGAGGATCCAGCGTGAAATTAGTAGCCAATAATAATGTTGCTGGAGAACCCGCATCCAGCCAATAGATATTAGCTTTGTCTTTCTCGCCTCGAATAACATAAACCTTATTGGGGTTGGCGCTCTGCGGCTCAAATCCGCCGGCTTCACTGATGGCCTCCGCCAAGGTAATGCGGCCCTTGTGCATGAGATAGGCTGAGGGGTTCTTTACTTCTCCCAATACAAATACCTTCTTTTTGCTTCGATCCGGAATATGAACGATATCACCATCCTGAAGGATGGTATTTTGCGTCGTATCTCCATAATCATAAAGCGCCTGCAAGTCCAGTTTTCTAATACTACCTTGACGGGTTAGCGTCACGTTCTGCAGGTCTGCTTCTGCGGTAACCCCTTCTGCTGCATCAATAACTCCCATAAGAGTTAACGGAATATCGGTAAGAGGCACTGCGCCGACTTTCTTCACTTCACCGACAACATGCACCTTTTGGCTACGATAAGCCACGATACGCACATCCAGTTGTGGTTTAACAATGTATTTTTTAATTTTCTCTGTCAGCAGCAGACGTATTTCATCAATTGTTTTTCCGGCAACTTCGATCACGCCAACGTAGGGAAAATAGATAGTTCCATCATTACGCACCAAGTGCCCAGCAATATCAGCGGAACGGTATTCGCCCGCTGGAATGGTGAGCTCTGGGTGATCCCACACTGTGATCGTTAGGATATCCTGCGGACCAACACGGTAGTCATAGCGAGATTTCTGTTCTTCCAGTTCTGGATTTTCTTTTGGAATGGCCTTGGGAGTTTTTTGATTAATCTCCGTAATGAGCCTTGCAGTCACTGGTATCACTGAAATATCGGATTTCAGTTGTTTTTTGTCTTCTTTGCTGAGTTTCTCTATCTCGAATTGGGAATCGTCTAGATAATGACCCGGCGCCATGGCGCAGGCCACTATAAACATAGAGCACATGACTACTAAGAGAGTTTTTATATTTATTGGCCCCATACTTTTTCCAGCCATTCTTTTATGCCCTGGTCTATCAGATGTAACGCCATCATATATTTTTCCCTTGACGCTTTATAGGGGTCTGGAATATCGAACTCACCCCACTTGCCCAAACGGTGCACCCGGCCGCGGGCTGATGGCAGTATGGCCTCCACCGCTTTTTGCTGTGCGGTTTCCATCACCAAAATAAGATCAGATTGAATAATAAGTTCCGGTGTTAACTGTCTGGCACGGTGTCGAGTTAAATCCAGCCCCCGCTCTGTCATGAGTTCTTGAGACTGTTCCGCTGCTGGATGGCCTACCATTGCAGCGGTACCGGCTGAACCGATTTCTTTAATATTATTTCCTAATTTACTTTCAAGCAGAACCTGTGCCATGGGGCTGCGGCAAATATTTCCGGTACAAACAACTAATATTCGCTGAAAATCCAAGGTTTATAAAATACACAATCCCTGGCAATTCAACTGACCCATCACTGAATCCTTTAGAAACCCAGACCCAATGAAACCACGATTTCTCGTTCAGCATCTAAAATCGTCGCATCAGCCGAATCTGAATTTGTCAGAGCAACTCCCCAATTTAAGTACTTGAACATATACCGAAAACCAAACAATACGCTCGTGGTATTATCTGCAAGAAGATTTCTGTCGCTAACTTTTCGTGACTCTAGAATGAGATGTAATCGACCGTCGTCACTAATCGGGGCATTCAGCCCGAAACCGACGATACTGTAGTCATCCTGGTATATTGATGTATCCGAACGGGGATCAACAGCGATACCCTGATATTCAAAATGCAACCCTAAGACGGAGTCAAACCAGGGCATTTCGGCGGACAGCAAAATACCACTAATAACCGCGAAATCGCTGACCTCTTCGAACTGGTTATCACTGGCTGTGGGCAATTGCGCACCCAATAACAATGCTATTTCCGGCAAGTTGGGGGTTTGGGAATGGAAGCGCCATTTAAAAAAGGCTTTGCCGTCCCCGGTTCCCGCCTGGGTGGAAGCCCCACGATTGAACTCAACAGTCGGTAACATGGCCGCGACTTCCAGATGATCAGTCAAACCCAAGGTAAAAGTGGCCGGGATATAAATATCTTCATCGGCGCCATTAAGGTCGTTATACATCACCATGCCACCAACACGAGCCTCTCCCGCTTCCAGCGTGTGGGCGGAATTCATAAGGAACAGGCCGGTGGGTCCCTGCGAGCTCGGCAGGCGATGCGTATCAATGCCCAAATACCCATCGTCGGTAAACCCCTCTGCCGCCAGTGCCTGTGTTGCCATCACCAGACAAACAAAACACCCTGTTATTTTTAACACCATTTTCATTAATCTGACCTCCAGCACCGAGACTTAACGTCTTTCACGTTTTATCGCTTATTCTTAAATCCATCGTCGTAAAGCCCTGCTCACGACCTTTTCGCCCTCCAAGTCAAACCCAGAGTTACTGTGTTTCACGCAGGATAGGGCCTTATCTTCGTATATTGCCGCAGGTTTACGCAATAACTACCTGAATATAAATGTCCACTGACAGGAATATAGCATATTATCCGGCGGGAACCAGTTTTTACCATTTTTATAATCATGTTTTAAAAGGCGCTAAATTCCGCTGAAAAGGCTATCCTCATAACCGAAGTTGGATAAATTGGGCATACGCATTGGATAGAGGATGCCATCCAGGTGATCCACTTCATGCTGAACCACCCGGGCATGGAAATCGGACACTACCCGAGAAATGGGCTCACCAAACTCATTAACACCTTGATAGCGGATTTTCCGATAACGAGGGACCAGACCCCTCATACCAGGGATGCTGAGACATCCCTCCCAGCCACCCTCCAGGCTGTTGTCCAGGATCTCAATTTCCGGATTAATTAACACCGTCATATCGATAGGTTCCACCTCGGGATACCTCGGATTATGTGCAACGCCAAAGATAACAACGCGCTTTGGGATACCGACTTGGGGTGCCGCCAACCCGGCCCCGTCATTGGCCTCCATGGTCTCTTTCATATCACGAATCAGGTCCTGAATATCCTGCCCACTAACATCCCTCACGGCCTCGGAAACATCCAACAACCGTGGATCACCCATTTTCAGGATTTTATGCACGGCCATCTGTTAGCCTCTCGAAATAACCACGCACATGAGACATAATTCCACACCAACTCACGACAACGGTTTATTACACATGAAATTCAATCCGGTATTTGCGCTAGTCCTGTTCGTCTCCGGTATGCCACTGGCATCGATTGCCGAAGACAGCGCCTCCCTATACGCAGTGGAGGTCCTCGTATTCAAGAATCTACACTCGATTACAGAAAACGATGAATATCTTGTAGATGAAGATGGCAACAATAGCGATACACCCAATATTGAAAACGCACTAATTCCGCAAAATATGCCAAAAGATAATTCAGAACTGACAGCCGCCGCCGAAAAAATGCAGGCTTCGGGTGATTATGAAATCCTCAGTCATCAAAGATGGCTGCAGAATGTCGACATCAAAACAGAAACACAGCCCATTCGAATTGCCACATCAAAAGAGATCACTCCGTCACTGGATGGTGCTATTACATTCTTTATCAGCCGGTTCCTGCACCTGGATATAGATCTTGCACTCTCTGATAATGCCTCGTCTTTCCTGTCAAGTGACACTGTTTCAAATTCTTACCGAATCAAGGATACTCGGCGCATTAAAACAGCCGAAATCAATTTCTTTGATCATCCTAATTTTGGTGTGCTGGTAGAAGTTATCCAACTCAAAAACCCTTAAAGATTATTTGCGATTACACCGAGGAAACTAAGGGGATGGCGTGCTCCAACAATAGCCTGACCTTTTTCATGCCATCAACGAGATTCTTCTCTACTTCTTTCAGGCTAATGACTTTATCGCCCTTCCCTGCGGCGGCATTGGCAACCACTGCAATCGTGGCATAACAAAGGCCAAGTTCCCGCGCCAGCCCAGCCTCAGGCATCCCTGTCATCCCGACGATATCGGCACCGTCTTTCTCCAACCGGTTAATCTCGGCACGGGTCTCGAATCTTGGACCCTGGGTAGCCGCGTAGGTACCCTGGGCCAGCGCTTCCAAACCTGCAGATGTTGCTGCCTGAATTAATACCTTTCTTAATTCTTCACAATAGGGATCCGTAAAATCCACATGCAAAACTTCCCGCCTCTCCGCGCTTGAGAACGTATGATTGCGGCCATAAGTGTAATCAATAATTTGATCCGGAAAGACCAGAGATGTATCCATTATTTTGCTGATGGCGCCGACAGCATTAACGGCGATCACCTTGGTAACACCCACCTCCTTCAATGCCCACAAATTTGCGCGATAATTGACTTCATGTGGAGGAATGGTGTGCCCAGGCCCGTGACGCGGGAAGAATACCACTGATTTGCCGCTTAACTCTCCATAAACCATAGCTGCAGATGGTTCACCGTACGGGGTGCGCACCACCTCCCGATTGGTAATCTTCAGATTCTTTAAATTGGTCAGACCGCTGCCGCCAATAATTGCAATGGGGTTCATTTAGTTTTTCCTTCCGCAAAAATTCCAGGCGCATTTCTCAAATAGCCCTTGTAATCCATACCATAGCCAAACACATAGCGATCTGGCACTACCAATCCTTTATATTGGATTTCCACATCTGTCTTCCTGGGTCGATCCTTGACGACCATAACCGCTTTTTCTACTCGCACGGCACCGTCGTCCCAATATCTTCTTTCTATTGCGGCCAACGTCGCACCTTCATCCAGGATGTCATCAACCAATAGCACCGTGCGTCCTTTGGGACTGATATTTGGTCCACAAATCCAGGTTAATTCACCACCAGCCAGATTTCCGCCATAACGGGTAGCGTGAACATAGTCGGTTTCGCAAGGGATGGTAATCTCGGGAAGCATGATACCAAAAGGCACAATACCACCGTTCATGATGCAAACAATAACGGGGTTAGTACCACTAAGTTTAGCGCTTATTTCCTGCGCCATTTCACGGAGCGTACTATTGACTTCGGCCGCACTAAAAAGGCGGTCTGCCCGCTTTAACACTTCATCGACCTTATTGTGGTTGAAATCGCTCAATTTGTTTAGATACTAATTGGGGTAGGCGATAGCATTGGAGCGACTTTATCTTTATTTGAGAACAGATTTTAGGTAGTTCTTGAAATCAGCACCCAACTCCGGGTGTGCCAACCCGTATTCTACGGTAGCCTCCAAATAACCCAGCTTGCTGCCACAATCAAAACGCTTTCCCTTGAAACGGTAAGCCTGAACAACTTCATAATTCAGCATGCTGGCAATACCATCCGTTAACTGGATCTCCCCTCCTGCGCCGGGAGTAACATTTTCCAGCAAGGAAAATATTCGGGGTGTAAGAATATACCGTCCGATTACGCCCAGTGTAGATGGCGCATCCTCGGGACTGGGTTTTTCCACTATCCCTTTCAGCTTGAATAAGTCTCCTTTCGAGTCCACAGTATCGACGATACCGTATTTAGAGGTATCCTCAGGTGCCACCGGCTCCACGCCGATAATCGATACACCCTGCTTATCAAAAATGTCTACCATCTGTTTTACAATCCCAGGGTTACCGCGCATAAGGTCATCCGCCAACAATATGGCAAAGGGCTCCATACCGACCACTTGCTTGGCACACAATACTGCGTGACCGAGGCCTAATGCTTCAGCTTGGCGGATATAAACACAGGTAACATTGGAAGGAACAATATTTTGCACTATCTCAAGCAGATCCTTCTTGCCTCGCTGGCTTAACTCATTCTCCAGTTCATATGCCTTATCAAAATGGTCTGTAATCGAGCTTTTATTGCGCCCCGTAACAAACACCAATTCTGTTATCCCTGCTTCCAGCGCCTCTTCCACGGCGTATTGAATCAGTGGTTTGTCGACGATTGGCAACATTTCCTTGGGACTGGCCTTGGTTGCAGGAAGGAATCGTGTTCCCAAGCCTGCTACGGGAAATACCGCTTTTGTTATTTTCATGATAATTTCTATCTCTGCTTTTTAAATACTATTCTTAACACTGACCGCTACTAGACGGTAAATATACCCCGGCTTTCAAGATAGTCGATAACTTTAGCTACACTTTCCTCCAATGCAGCTCTGCCGCTGGTATCAACCGTTAATTCCGGTTTTTCTGGCGTCTCATATGGCGATGATATGCCTGTAAAATCGCGGATTTCTCCCCGACGAGCTCTGGCATACAAACCCTTAACGTCTCTCTGTTCGCACACCTCTATGGGGCATTCACAATAAATCTCGATAAAATTCTCTGACCCAACCAGGTTACGCACAAAGTCTCTATCTCTCATAAATGGAGAAATAAAAGCAGTCAATGCGATGGTTCCGGCATCCAGGAACAATTTGCACATTTCCCCAATACGACGAATATTTTCAATTCTGTCCTGATTGGAAAAACTCAGATCCCGGCAAAGCCCATGGCGTACGTTGTCACCGTCAAATACGAATGTTCGGCATTTTTTATTATAAAGCGCTTCTTCTACCGAATGCGCTAAAGTAGACTTTCCTGAACCGGACAAACCGGTAAACCAAAGAAGTACGCTCTTGTGACCATTAAGTCTCTGCCGACGCTCCCTGGTGACAGTGGCATTGTGCCAAACGGTATTTGTACTCTTGTCCTGCATAAGCCTGGTTTTTATCGTTTTGCGTTGCTTGAATCTAATGCGGTTCAGAGCGGCGACCTACTCCTATATATACAAACCCGGATTCGGACAATTTTGGATCATATTGATTGCGTCCATCAAATATCACAGGATTCTTTAACAACTCCCCGATCTTGTCAAAATCGGGTCGCCGAAACGGTTTCCACTCTGTCACCAACACCATGGCCTCGGCATCTTTTAGCGCCTCATACTGTTCATTGGCAAATACCAGTTTTTTACTATTAAACCAATCTTCCGGAAACTCGACTCGGGCTGTGTCCATAGCGACAGGATCGTAGGCGGAAACCGTTGCACCTGCCTCTATTAAATCGTTTATTAGCACTATAGAGGGGGCTTCGCGCATATCATCGGTCCCTGGTTTAAATGCTAGGCCCCATAGACCAAAATGCTTTCCTTTCAGGTTGCCTTTAAAATGACCCAGCATCTTGCGAAACAACAGATGCTTCTGATCATCATTTCGGTCTTCTACGGCACTTAGTACAAGTGGCTCAAAATCAACATTCTTTGCCATCCTGACCAGCGCCTTAACATCCTTTGGAAAACAGGAACCGCCATATCCGGCGCCAGGATAAATAAAGGAATAGCCGATGCGATTATCGGAGCCAATACCTCTCCTCACATTCTCTACATCCACACCGAGGCGATCACACAAATTCGCAATCTCATTCATAAATGAAATCTTGGTTGCCAGCATGGCATTAGCAGCGTATTTGGTCATCTCGGCATCACGTACATTCATCACCAGGAGACGCTCATGACTACGGGTAAATGGACCATAAAGCTCCTTTATCAAGTCAGCGGCACGCGCACTGTCGGTACCCACCACAACACGATCCGGCTTCATGAAATCTTCAATAGCAGCACCTTCCTTTAAAAATTCCGGGTTACTGACAATATCAAAATCAATTTCCACACCACGCTTACTCAGCTGATCGGCTATTGTCTGACGAACCCGATCAGCGGTACCTACCGGAACCGTAGACTTGTCCACAATAACACTATACCTGTCAATATTAGCGCCAATCTCATCAGCTACTGCCAGCACATACTGCAGATCGGCTGAACCATCTTCTCCGGGAGGAGTGCCAACGGCAATAAAAATGATGTTTGCCTGTGTCATTGCTGCCGGCAAGGAAGTTGTGAATTGCAGTCTTCCTGACTTGTGATTCCTAAGTACCATATCTTCCAGGCCCGGTTCAAAAATCGGGATTTTTCCCTGATTCAGTTTTTCGATTTTATTGTTGTCATTATCCACGCACCAGACGTGATTTCCCATCTCGGAAAGACAGACCCCGGTCACAAGACCTACATAACCACTTCCTACAACAACAACTTTCATGCTATTTGTTTCTCTCTGCTTGTGTCTTAAACTATCCTATGTCTATAGAGCTGCATAGTCATATGGAGATCTAGTGCTTCTCTTTATTTAAAGTCTTTATAGAATAAATTTTATCTGACATAGTCAAATCCTCATCACCTTGCTGCTCTAATTTCTTTAGGCCGCTTTCTGGAACCAAGCTTTTTATCATATTTACTAACGAGGCATCATCATACCGATCACAAGCCTCATTAATCTGGGTCATTAAGTCATTCAGACAATCCGGATCAATTAACCGGCTATCAGCCAATAGTATCTTTGGGTGAACTGTGCCAGTTAGCTTTTCTTCTTTATGAAACAGCTCCTCATACAATTTTTCACCCGGCCGAAGACCGGTGTAAACAATCTCTATATCCTCCTGCGGCCTTTTGCCGGAAAGCAGAATTAATTGTTCCGCCAAATAGTTTATTTTAACAGGATCCCCCATATCAAGCACGTAAATTTCACCACCGGAACCCATGACCGCTGCTTGTAATATAAGTTGCGAGGCTTCTGGGATAGTCATAAAATAACGTGTAATATCCTTATGTGTGACGGTAACTGGTCCGCCTTTCTCAATCTGTTTTTGAAACAGCGGGATTACACTCCCTGCAGAGCCCAGCACATTCCCAAATCTTACAGTTATATACTTTGTCCTTGAACTTCTTGCTAAAGTCTGGCAGTAGATCTCAGCTATCCTTTTTGTTGACCCCATTATATTTGCTGGATTAACTGCTTTATCTGTAGATACCAATACAAATATCTCACTACGGTACTTGTTGGCTGCATCAACCACTGTCCTTGTAGCGAGAACATTATTAGTAATAGCGGCACGCACTTGTCCCTCCAACATTGGTACATGCTTATATGCTGCGGCATGAAATACTAGTTGCGGCCTATAAACACTGAATAGTTTATTTACCAATACTGAATCTCCACAATCACCAAGCACACAAACTAGTTCAAACTGAGAATATATCTCCTTTATTTCCTGTTCTATCAAATATAAATTATATTCGCTGTGCTCCAAAATAATTAATCGTGCCGGCTGCAGATTCGCGATTTGTCGACATAACTCTGAGCCAATAGACCCACCGCCTCCTGTTACAAGTATTGTATTTCCAGTAAGGCTCTGCTGTATCCTTTGCCAATCCAGTACCGCTTGTTCTCTGCCAAGCAAATCTTCAATGGCTACTTCCTTCAGCTCTCTAATTGATACTTGCCCAGACATCAAGTCTTCCATTTTTGGAAGTATCCTAAACTGGACGCCGGTATGCTCCACTTCACCAACAATTCGCCGCACTTGTTGTGAAGTAGCGGACGGCAGCGCGATAAGAACAATTGATATATCGTGCTCATCAATCAACAAAGTAATATCTTTTGTTGTCCCTAATACCCTAACTCCGTAAATCTCCTTTCCTATTTTATTTATATCATCATCCACCAAGGCGACGGCATGGTAAGTATGGCTACCATCTCGCTTGAGATCCCGTACAAGCATTTCCGCCGCTCTACCCGCACCAACAATTAAAACCCTCTTCCCGGCTTCACCATAAAATACTCTATCTTTATACCAACGATATAGAAATCTTGAGCCACCTGCGCCCATTAATAGTATTAATGCATATAACGGGAATACTGATCGTGGAATGTCATTCCCTCTTGTTGCTAGAAAAACAAGAAATAGCGCCACAAACATTCCCGATATGACGGCCTTGAGGATTCTGACTAAGTCCGGCATTGATGCAAATCGCCATATCCCTCGATAGAGTCCTAGAATCCAGAAAATTATACCCTGAGCCACCATTATCATCGGCAACATCATAAGAGCATTAGTTCTAAAATTATCTGGAATAACATCAAGATTAAATCTAAGCCAATAAGCTCCTAACCATGAAATAGGTACCCATGCCATATCATGTAAAAATATTGCAGTTCTATTCTTAACGAGTTGGCGTATCTTCATATTTGCCCCTGTTTATTCTCTTTGTCTTCTTCTCTCTTTAACTTCTAACAAAGATACTGCTAAACTAATTGTTAGATATATTATGATGATTACAAAAATTGCTATACTTTGTACTATGAGGCTTCTATTGTTAATAGCTAACGCTGATCCCACGCATAGCAGCATTAAGGCATACTCCCATAGCAAGGTCTTTCTATGGCTCCAACCTAGCTGAACCAAACGCTGATAAAAGTGCGATCTATGTGCACTCCAGATCACTTCTCCGTTTACAGCTCTTCGCATTAATGTCATTGTTGAATCAACGATGAACGGTGAAAATACCAATAATGTAATCCATATCGGTACAACATTATGGTTGTGAGCCCATAAACTAAATAATGCTGCCAAAAAACCCATGGTCGAAGATCCTACATCCCCCATAAATATTTTGGCAGGTGGAAAATTCAATACCAAAAAACCAGCAGAAGAAGCTGCAACAATGAAACACAGCATAGAAAAATATATTTCTCCGCCCTGATATCCAAATATACCCAATGCGGTAAATCCAATAATTGCCATTCCCGAAGCCAAGCCATCCATTCCATCCATGAAATTATAGAGATTAATCATCCACACTATATATAATACGGTTACAATATATGCCAAAACAGAAAAGTTACTTGAATCATCGAGAGCAATCGGTACTAATGACCCGTCATATGTGACTGCCGCAGCACAAGCTATATGTACAATTAGACGGCTCGCGCTAGACAAACCACGCACATCATCTGCCAATGATACACAAAACAGAACCGTGAAGGAGACTAACCATATAATTAATCTTCCTGATTCCTGAATAGAGTCTTCTTGAAACAGAACAAATGCGGCACACGTTATAATAGATACCATAATTCCTACGCCGCCTGTTCTTGGCACTGGTATCTTATGCATTGATCTATCGTTAGGAATGTCCATTACCTTAAAATGTGGTTCCGCACGCAGCAGTATCTTTACAATAAAATACGATAACAAATAGCTAAGCAATATTGGACCAATATCTGCCTTCATGCTGCAATTTACTTTACTGTACCTACCAGTCTCAAATACTCTTCTAACAACAATTTGTTAATAGTACTCATGTTAAATAATTTTTTGCATCTAAGAAATGCCGCCTGACCCATATACGCTATTTTATCTGGCGATCTAACAATCCCTAAAATAGCGCTACTTAGAGAACCAATATCTCTCGGTTCAACTAAAATGCCTGTCTCTCCGTCAACTACAGCATCTCTTAAACCGTTAATGTTTGTACCAATTGTTGGGACAAACATAGCTGCCGCTTCTATTACTACTGTACCAAATCCCTCCCTATAACTAGGCAGGCATAGTACATCTGATATTGCAATATACTTCTCCGGCTCACTCGTATATCCGACATATCGTACATTTTCCAGTTCCTCAATCTGAGCTTTTGATATCCCACCTTTTCCCCCAACTTCTTCGTCTAACGGTCCAACCACCAATAATACAACAGAGGGGGTTTCATGCTTTAATTGATTCATTACTGATAACAGTTCACAAACACCCTTTTCTTTAGTGACTCTTCCTATATATATTAGGACAATATTCTCTCCGGTTATCGATAATGATTCCCGTAAACTAGTTTTTTCATCAATAGACATAAGATCTTTGTTAAATCTCTTCATATCTACCCCAGCCAAAGATCCTGATCCAATTACATCAATTCTATCTTTTTGAACAATACCATTCTCAACTAAGAATAACCTCTGACTATTGCTATCTGCATAACAGCGCGTGTTTAGCCGCCCGATAATCCTATCTGCTAATCGCGCAACAACTCCTACTGGTCCTTTCATCGTAATCCATGGCTGTCCCGTAAAAGTATGTAACCTGATTGGCACTCCAGCTAATGCTCCGGCAATCGCCGACGCTAATCCTGCCTTTGGCGTCGTAGAGTGTACAATCAGATACTTCTCTCTCTTGAATAAGGTATAAAGTCTGCATATGGCCAACATATCCCCATAAATATCCATTCTTCTCGGAATATCAATAGTTACATGTCTGCAATTAGCTGCTTGTGGTAGGTATGATACCTCCTCTCCCTCTCCCGATATCATCGTCACATCCATACCGGCTTCTGCCAAATAGACGATTTGCGATTTAAGCTGTGTATATAAAAAAAATGGTACTGTTGCAATACGCGCTATCGATACGCCGGACAATGTATGTTTCATGCTTATATTGTTTTCCCTTTTCTATTAAACATATAAATAGAATCACTCAATATCAGCATTATCTCTGTCTTAATGATCTTCTTTTGTTAATCATTATACGCCTTGCGTACTTTATCATCGATATAACAACTGCCAAAACGATTTCTATTATGGATAATCTTCCTGATCTATATAGTTGATAGTATGTATCAATTTCTCCCTTTTCGAGCTCCCATAAATTCTTAGTTAGTCCGCTGTCGCCAAAGTCTTCCTTAAAGGAATACGCCATCGGAAGCTCTAGACACCACCCACTATATCCATCGAGCAATATAGATAACCAAAGATAATAATCTTCGGACAAACGCTTTTCTTCTGGAAAGCGGTGGGGCAAGGTGCTCTTCATCATTACAGTTCTTGTAGGAAACCAATTCCTAAAAATTAACCCATACTTTTCTATTTTCCTTGCCTTAGGCTCACGCGGAAGATCTGTATGCGTTACTCCTTCTTTACGAACAGTGAAATGGCTGCTAATCGCTACGTCGGGATTAGCGATCATCCAATTATACTGAATCTCTATTTTTTTTTGGTGCCACGCATCATCCGCATCCAAAAAGGCTACATAGTCTTGATTTGTGCTATCTATACCAATATTTCTAGCTCGTGAGGGCCCTGAATTGTGAGATAACTTATACAATTTAATTGTCAGAACATCCCTGAATTTCCGTTTCTCTATTTCTATGGCTTCAATAGTTCTTCCGTTATCATCACTATAGTCATCAATTACTATAATTTCTGCAGGCTTTAACGATTGCTCGACCACTGACTTTATAGCTCGGCCAATTGTATCCGAACATCTATAACAAGGAATTATGACGCTTACCGGTGCCAACTTTTCGGTTACGCCCTCAAGACATCCCTCGTACTTAGACCCAATTTCTCTGTCTGAAATAATCAACTTTCTTTATAGAAAAGTCTTCCTGGCAGGCTCTCTGGCGAATATGTTTTTTCTCCAAAACATCTCCAGCTAACTTCATAGACTATTCTGCGTGCGGCCCTGGGTCCCTTATCTTTTCCAAACAACGCCGAGCAAGTGGTCATTACCATCCGTTTAACTAGCTGCAGTGCTATAGATGTTCTAATACTATTCCAATTCTCTGACAAACGGTTTATTTCGTCACCCAAACTTTTACTAGATGCATTATCCTCATGATGCCTCAATCTCGCTCTAGATCTAGCCTCTTCTAATAGCCACTGAAAACGGTGAATGTAGGTATGACTAGTCTTTGTTTTTTGGAAGCCTTTCCTGGATACATAGTCTCTTTCTTCCTGCCGAGACAAATAGTAACCAATCTTCTTTATGAGATCGTCGAGATCAATAAATGTTACTATCTCTTGCTCTGGTTCATAATATTCCTCAATACCGTGAGCGTATTCCGTCAACAAGAATCCGCCTGCCCCCGGTACTTCGAATGTTCTCGCTTTGATCTGAGATGACACTCTCCCTATTATTTTTGGTAATAGCCCAAAAGAACCAGAGAAATTTAAACTGATAGCTGAGTTGAGATATATATCCCTAACCTCTTCCATAGACACCGGGCCATTTGGCCAACCATACCCAAAACACTCTATATTAAACCCCGTCTCCTTAAGTTTATAAATATACTTTGATCTTTTTCCGTACGCTGTACCAACAAAAGTTACCTGATACCTGCACTCCTTGGCTGGAATTGGTTTAGTTAGCGTTGTAGAATCAGCTGCCCACTGAGTCTTAACCACGCTAGTAACACCATATTTCTTTGCTCTAATTAAAGTCTTTTCATCTGTTGTTGCATGAATATCGACATATGGCGCTATGTATCTAGAACACTGCCTAAATTTCCAGGAGTCATCCGTACCCCAGCTTATGACCGCTGCATCCGTATACTTCATGATTGCTTTAAGCGATTCCAGCCATATTTCATATGTATAAACTACAAGGAATACTATGTCCGGCGCCATTGATTCTATTTTCTTTAATAAATCAATATTTAGCTCCGTAAAGTTTTTATATTTTGATCTATCCCATGATTCAAAGAATTCTACTTTATGGCCCAGTTTCTCAAGAGCAGGAAAGAAATTTGCATACTCATAGCTAATCCCTCTATCAGCCTTACCATAGTTACTTCTTCCAAATACAGCCAGTATCTTCACGATTACGAAATAGTACGTTCAGATAGACGTATACTTAATCCGCAATCTTTTATTCGCAACGATTACGGATACCAAATAGACTGCGGATGACAATATTATAGAAATAGCGACTCCTCGTATGCCGCTAACTTCAACAAAATACACACACAACACAAGAAATAGAATCGCCTGTATTGCTTTTGGCAGGATATATATATTTGTTTGCATACTACTAAATCCGTATATCGAAAACGTCTGTGCTATATTAAATAACGCAAGACCCGCAACAAGTATCCATAGCGTACTACTCTGCTCTACAAATTCCTCAGTAGTTAGCAATCTAACCAGCGTATCATCAAAATAACTTACAATGACTAGTATTGCTATAAATATTAACAACATTATCCATACGCTCTGGCGTATCAACATTTTACTGTCTTTTTGTTGTCTTTCGTTTTTCATTTCCCCAGCCTTACCAAAGGCTACAGGCATTATCAGCTGGCTCACTATTCCTGCAGTAACCAAAATTGGAGCATTAGCTATTTGATACAATGCTGCATATATGCCCACACTTTTGTCCCCCATCGAAAACTGCAATATCCATCTATCGCCATAGAGAAAGATGCTTCCAAATATTGAGAAATACAAGAATGGTGTCACATAATTCATGAACTCCTTTTTTTCCTGTTTTATGCTACTTCCCTGAAACGCCTGTAGAGAAAATATCGGCGACAGGACTACATCTCTTGATACTGCCATTCCCTGAAAAAGCATTACAAGAAAACTGGCCAAGCAAAAACCCAGCAAAGCGTAATAATCTGATTTTCCGAATAAATACAGGAAAATTATGGCAAACATAGGCTTAAGTATTGATTCTGCACTCTGATAGAGAGCCACTACTTTTCTATTTCTCCTTGCCGACTGCAGACTTAGAAACAATCCATTAAATCCACTAACAACCGCAAATAATGTCGCTACGAGACCTAAAAATATCCATTGCTTGGAGAGCAAAGGTAAGAACACCAACAACCCTATGATTGTGACACCAACAATGCAAAGTAAAGATGCTGTGTAAACCAAGACAATCATAGAAAAGAAACTATTAAATCTCTGTCTTTCCTGATGAATGGAATAAAATCGCAGAACCCATTGATTAATAGGTCCATATACGAAGGTACCTATAACTCCAGATATAGCAAGACCTAGCGCCAGTCCTCCATATCTCTCTGGGCCCAATGATATTGTAAGCACCTTTAACCCAATGAATGTTCCAGCAAATGTCAGCAAGTATCCAAACAAGACCCACCCTATCTCCCCGCGCGCTCTAATGGCCTTCTCTACCAAGTGCTTTGCCTCATGCATCACGATTAATGCTTCCCCCAATCCCCCGGAACACAGATATCCATCTAATGCATCTCAGCGCTAAGTCCGCTCACTATTCTTTTAATCTTCTTTACCGAAAATATAATAATTCCCCGCTAAATGAATTATATCTTGATGACTCCAATCATTATTTGGCCTCTCTCTCATAAAACTGTCAAAATATTCGGTATTATTCACTCCCTCAAATGCGGATTGATAGCCAATTAAATAACTTCTAAACCTGTTTAACTTCTGTAAGATGGCAGTACGCAAAGATAATGGTGTTTCGCTTAGCGACCAGCATGCTATAAATAAACTATCTGAAGCAATCCCATTTATTGCTGTTAACTTCTCCAAATCTGACACACAATATACTCCAGACTCTCTATATTTATTAAAATCTGATTTATCTCTATACACCTCAATTTGGTTGCTTTCTAGAAAATACTGTTGTAACAAAGAAAATTCTGGTAAGTCTATAATTACATATTGACCCCTAAAACCCATTCTATGAACCGCTCTGCACATATTCCCGTACCCCCCTCCAAATTCTACTATCAGCTCCTTGTCCTTGATTGCGGACTGTGTCATCTCTTCGAATTTAGCTAAATGATACGCATGATGGATATTGGTCCCGGAACTAACCGGATATCCGGATAACCTAGCGGGGCTCCCCACGCTGTCTTCTATAACCAAATCAGACCAATTACTATCCCAATCAGCTTTATTCTGTAGATAATCCAGTTCGCAATAAAGATACGGTGTATCGTTCACAAACATTGTTCGACGAATAACTTTCCACGACAGGAATCTCCTGGGATCGTCACTTTGTACTAGTCTGCGCAACTGAACTCGGTTTCTCTGCCACTCTGAGCAAACTTCGTTCACATTACCAATGCTCGGCAGAGCATTAAATAAGTCTCGCAATCTCTTAATTCTAAGAACTTCTTCCTGATCAGGCTCACCTAATCTCTGGATTTTCCAGAGATAAGCTAGCCAGCCTATCAATATCCTAATTTTCATCACTATCATATTTATGGCGTCAGTTATATGTTTAATTAATCTTCAATAAATACACAACATTCTCATTTAGTCAGCTCATCTATTATAAATATCTTCTAGCCTCACGATATCATCTTCACCCAAATAACTTCCCGATTGTACTTCTATAATTTCAAGCGGCAGTGTCCCGGGATTCTCCAGACGATGCTTTGCGCCAATGGGAATATAAGTAGACTGATTTTCTGAGAGAAGTATAATTTCATCGCCATTAGTTACCTTCGCAGTACCTTTTACCACCACCCAGTGCTCGGCGCGATGATGATGCATTTGTAAGGAAAGTGACGCGCCCGGTTTTACCGTAATTCGCTTTACCTGAAACCTATCACCCACATCTACGCCCTGATAGTCACCCCAAGGCCGGTATACCTTACGATGCATTACCGTTTCATCTCGCCCGTCCTTCTTCAGTTGACTCACGATTTCCTTGACGTCCTGGGAAGATTCCTTGTTCATCACCAACACTGCATCGGGTGTTTCCACCACAATAACATTTGTCAAGCCTACCGCCGCGACAAGCCGGTGTTGCGAAATCAGCAATGAGTTTGATGTGTTATGCGTTTTGATATCCCCTTGCTGCACATTGCCCCGGGCATCCTGCGCGGTCACTTCCCATAGTGATGACCAGGCGCCAATATCTGACCAGCCAGCGTCCAAAGGAATAACTGCCGCCCTGTCTGTTTTTTCCATTACAGCATAATCAATAGAATCACTGGGGCAGGATTCAAATATTTCTTTTTTTACACGAAAGAAATCGCTGTCAGCGGCACCTTCAGCCACAGCACCCCGGCACTGTTTGGCTATCTCCGGCTGATGTTTCTCGATTTCTTCCAGCCATATCGATGCCTTCATCAGAAACATGCCGCTGTTCCAGAAGTAACCCCCGGATTGAACGTATTTGTTTGCCGTTTCCAGATCCGGTTTTTCTACAAATGCCTCCACCTGAAAGTTATCTCCTGACTTGATATACCCGTAGCCGGTTTCCGGCGTCAGCGGGACAATACCAAAAGTCACCAGATGCCCTTCCTTCGCTAAAACCAATCCTGATCTCACGGCATCATGAAAATCTGTTGTCCGTTGAATCAGGTGATCCGCCGGCATTACCAGCATCAAGGCATTCTCATCCTTATCGTTAATCGACAGTGCCGCCAGGGTCAGCGCTGGTGCCGTATTTCGCCCTATAGGCTCTAGAATAATACTTTTTGGAGTTTTACCGATCTCCCGTAACTGTTCTGCCACCAGGAACCGATGCTCCTCATTACAAACGACAATCGGTGCAGCCGTATCTTCCAAACTGTCCAGGCGAATTGCCGTGTCCTGCAGCAGGCTGTTTTTTCCCGCTAATGCTAGAAGTTGCTTCGGAAAGAACTCACGGGATAGTGGCCACAAACGGGAGCCAGATCCACCGGAGAGAATAACTGGATATAACATGATACGAGTCCTGTTGTTTGGCTTAGCGACTATTTGACATCATGGTAGGATTTGTACCACTCGACAAACCGGGCAATACCTGTTTCCACTGATGTTGCCGGTTTAAACCCCACACTTACCTCTAATGCATCGGTATTCGCATAAGTGGCGGGCACGTCCCCCGCCTGCATCGGCATCATGTCCATCTTGGCCTTCTTGCCAAGACAGTCTTCCAACACATGAATGTACTTCATGAGTTCTACGGGATTGTTGTTGCCAATATTATAGATACGATAAGGGGCATAACTGGTGGCGGAGTCCGGTTTATCGCCATGCCATTTGGCATCCGGTTGCGCAGTCTTGTCTATGGTGCGAATTACGCCTTCGACAATGTCGTCAATATAGGTAAAGTCTCTCACCATCTTGCCATGATTGAATACCGGAATGGGCGTATCTTCGATTATGCCTTTGGCAAATTTAAACAAAGCCATATCCGGGCGACCCCACGGACCATAAACGGTAAAAAATCGCAGGCCAGTACATGGGAGACCATACAAATGGGCATAACTGTGCGCCATTAATTCATTGGCCTTCTTACTGGCGGCATAAAGAGATACCGGATGGTCCACATTGTCATGCTCGGAAAACGGCAACTTTGTATTGGCACCGTAAACAGAGCTGGAGGAAGCGAACACCAAATGACTAACTTTGGAATGGCGACACCCCTCTAGAATATTACCGAAACCTACCAGATTGGCATCGACGTAAGCCGCGGCATTTTCGATAGAATAACGCACGCCTGCCTGGGCAGCCAGATTCATGACGGCATCAAACTTATTATCCTTGAACAGCTTCTCCATTCCAGCGCGATCTGCGATATCCAGTTGCTGAAAGATAAAGTTTTTATTATCCGAGAACCGCGCTAGCCGGGCCTTCTTCAGATTAACGTCATAATAATCGTTCATGTTGTCGATACCATATACCTTGTCTCCGCGCTCCAGCAAACGAATGGCAAGAGTGGAACCAATAAACCCGGCAACGCCGGTTATCATTACATGCATTTGACTAACTCCTTAAGAATATAATTCTGATAATCTGATCAAGTGATAAAAACTACATAAGCGGCAGACACGCTACCGCCATGCAGAACAAAACAATTCGTTCCGCACTCCCTATCTACTTCAATTAAATTCCTATACCTCCCTGACCACCACAGATATGGCAGCCAAGGCTTTTAACTTTCTATACGCAAAATATCGGGCACCAGAATTCTGTCTTTATCCACCTGCTGCGCCAGCGCCTGATAACTGTCAGCAGGGTTTCGATAATCGGTTAAAATATATTTTTCCACTGAAACCGTTTTCATGTTTCTGTAAACAGGGATATCTAAAAAGGAATCCCGGTCATAGCTAGGATCCCAGATTCCCGCGATGGCAATGTCATACTCAATGGCGCGCAAAGAAGCGATTTCAGTCAAATCTGATACCCCGTAAAGCGCAACGTGGTTGCATGCTGTTGCTTTACATTCCTGGAACACACGCCGGCAGGAGTCTGCGGCCTCACGATAAAATGAAAAGGAATAGGACAGGTATTTGGCGGTTAGCCGGCTTTTTTCAGAAAATCCCTTAGGGGTTAAATAATAAAAATAGCGATTTGCCGGTGCGCTGCTTATCTTAATTAAACCCATACGCAAGCAGCGCTTGAGATAAGAGTTTGCCAGACCAAGCGCCACCCCCAATTCCCTGGCAAGATGCCGCTGGCTCACCTGACTGTTTTTGCCAATGGCTTCCAGTAGTTCCAGTGTCAGATGTTCTTCCCGCTTCCCCTGATCGTTCATATAATGAACACTATACTTTAGAGGGGCATTTCGTCAAGAAAAGCTTGTTTTTGGCCGAGTTTGGATAATCAGGTGGCTAGCGGTTTACCTCAAGCGTGTCCAGCGGAACGCTGACGCGCGATATTTTACCCATAATCTCCAGCAACACATGGGCGCGGTCGGTACTGGTTTGTGCCAGAAAAATACCCTCAAATCCCATCATGGCTCCCTCGGCGATACGCACTTCCTCCCCCGCCGTTGGCAGGCGCCGAACGCTGGCAAGAGGCACCACACCCCCGGCGTTTTCTCTTTCATGGATCATGGCTACGAGACTATCGGGTACAGGCGCCGGCTCCATGCCAAACCGGACAATATTACTGACTCCAACAGTAGAGCGAATTGGCCGCCAATCGTCGGCATGACTGTCTAAATGAATAAAGAGATATCGGGAAAATAGCGGTTCCAGCACGGTGGTCGCCCGCCCAAGACGGCGCTTGCGCTGCTCCACCATGGGCAAATACACCTCAAATCCCTGGCGTTCCAGTTGGGTCTTGGCGACCTGCTCCTGGCGCGGCTTGGAAAACACAAGATACCAGCGCCGGTCTCCTGGTAGATCGTTGGAACGGCTCTGTAGCTGCAAACTCATGGCGCCATTATATAAGGTATCCGAGTCACCGGCCAATTTGTCCAGGTTACGGAATCAGCCTGTGGACCGGTTATTACCGATTTCTTCCAGTATCTCGTCGACACTGGCCGTGGCCGCACCCAATCGATCCACGACGATTCCGGCTGCAATATTGGCCAGTTGAACTGCTTCTTTGAGTGGTCCGCCTATCGCAAGGGCACACCCCAGGGCCGAAACCACGGTATCGCCAGCACCGGTAACATCAAATACTTCCCGTTTTCGTGCGGACAAATGATAAGGCTCTTGGTCCAGGGATATCAGGCTCATCCCCTCCTCGCCCAGTGTAATCAATAGGGTTTCCAGAAGATTATCGCGCATCAGCGTCCTGGCCCGGCGGACCAGGTCGTCATTATCGATAAATACCCCGGCGACCAACTCGAATTCCTTGCGATTGGGCGTCACCAGAGTGGCGCCGGCATATTGGCGGTAATTTTGTCCCTTGGGATCTACCACCACCGGAACAGCCAGTGACCGGGCCGTTTTAATCATTTCGTCAATATGGCTCAATCCGCCCTTGTTGTAGTCGGAAATAATGACCACGTCATGATCGGCAACCACTTCTTTAAACCGCTCCAGCAGTTTCGCTTTCTGGTTAACGCTTGGGACGGACTCAAAATCCAGCCTGACCACCTGCTGTTTCTGGGCAATAATGCGCAACTTCATGGTGGTCTTCATTGAGGCGTCGCGCTGCAAAGTGCTGTCGATGTTTTCCGCTCTTAGCAGTCTTTCGATGGTGTCCGCCGCCACATCATCCCCTGTTACCGTCAGCAAAGTGCAGCGGGCACCCAGGGCCCGGACATTTCGTGCGACATTGGCCGCACCACCAAGTCGTTCGTCTTCGCTTTTCACTGACACTACGGGTACCGGTGCTTCCGGAGAAATGCGATCGACACTGCCGCCCCAATAGCGATCAAGCATACTATCGCCCACCACCAGGACCCTGGCGCGACCTACGTTCTTTAACAATTCTGCTAACACTTAATTTCTCCGGATACTCGGGACTCCGTGCAACTGGATGATCTGACCATACATGTACAACGGATTATGGGTGCTTTTTTTGGCGGTGTCGACCGGCTTCTACTATAAAAAAGCGCCCTATGACGGGCGCTTGGGATAGATTGGGATGACGGGAACTGCTATCTATTTTTGATTTTTTACAACCATATTGTCGCGATTCTTTGAAACCGTACTTAAACCTATGCCTTTTACATTTGCCAGATCGTCTATGGTTTTAAAATCGCCATGGGCCTTTCGATATTCAACAATAGCCTGGGCCTTTTTCAGTCCAACACCTTTTAATTGTTTCGCAATGGTAGGGGCGTCAGCGGTATTGATATTAACCGGTTCCGCCAATACAGCTAGCGAAAAAAAACCCAGAAAAACGGGGAGCAATAATAATCGGATTAATTTCATGTTTCATTCTCCTTATGAATGGTAAATCTATCCCTGTAGCGGCCTAGATAATAAAGACCTCCGTAATAATGTCAAGATGGCAGCTGATTCAGTTCCTCGCAAATAGCCTCCAGGCTAGCCTTCGGATCCGGGCTGCCAGTAATAGGCCGACCAATCACCAGATAATCTGATCCCTGACGAATCGCATCAACCGGCGTCATGAATCGCTGCTGGTCGTCAGTTTTACTGCCTTCAGGTCTCACTCCCGGCGTCACAAGCACAAAATCCGGCCCAAAACTCTTGCGCATTCCGGCGGCCTCTTTTGGCGAACACACGATCCCGTCAAGTCCATATTTTTGCGCCAACGCTGCTAGACGTGTTACCGTGGTTTCCGGCTCGCCCATCAATCCTACAGTCTCCAGTTCATGGGCATTATGGCTGGTCAACACCGTGACACCCAACAAAATCGGTTTGTTGGTGCATTTATCGACGGCCTCTCTTGCTGCCACCAGCATCTTTTCACTGCCTAGTGTATGTACATTGAGCATCCATACACCAAGGTTTGCAGCCGCCTTGCAGGCCCTTGCCACGGTGTTGGGAATGTCATGAAACTTCAAATCCAGGAATACATCGTAGCCCAGATCTGTCAATTTACCGATCACGCCCGGACCCGCTGCCGTAAACAACTCTAGCCCCACTTTCAGCCGGCACAGCTTTGGTGAGAAATTTCTCACCAGCAACAGCGCCTGGGCTTGATCAGCACAATCGAGGGCGACAATAATCTTCGGGTTTTTCATTAACCCTCCATGACCGGTCTGATGGTATTCCATTGATTGCAACTGGGGCACAACCAGTGCATGGATTTACCTTGAAACCCGCAGTGCTTGCAAATATACCCTTCCTGTCGATTTTTTAACTCACCGATAATGCCCTTGAGTAACAACAGGTCACTGTTCTTTCCGCCCGCCTTCCACACGTTCAAATCAATCAGGCGATACAACCCCTGAACGGAAGGCCGCTTTCTCAACCAGTTTACGATAAACTCCTCCGCCTGTTCGACACCTTCCTTTTCTTTTATGATGTCTCCAAGCACCAACATCATCTCAGCGGAATTATGGCGCTCTGATACCTTACTGAAAAACTGTTTTAGCCCGGCATCATCGCCGATTCGTCGATAGGCATCAGCAATACGGTCTGCCACCTCACCAAGAAAAGTAGGATCCTGTTTTTCGATGCGTTGCCAGGCCTTGATGGCTTCCTCGTAATTGCCCTGTTCCGCTTGAATGGTTCCCTGAATCAGGCTTGCGCGTACGCACTCCTTGTCTGTCGACAGCGCCTGTTGGGCGTTGTGTTGCGCCTCCCGATAATCCTTTTTTTGTAATGCCGTTTCGGCCATTTCGCAATAGTACTGAGCGATTCTTGTATTTTGTGATTCACCTGATGCCTGAGCCAGTTTCTTGCTCATGGCGATCGCCTTTTCCCATTCCCTTTCCTGTTGATAAATGCTCAACAGATATTCGAAGGCGCGTTCACGATACTCGCGATTATCGGTCAGCTCAGCAAACAGATTTTCGGCGCGATCAAATAATCCGGACTTAAGATAATCCTGACCCAGTTCGAGAAGTGCCTGGGCGCGCTGCGATTCATTGAGCGTTGGTCTTGCCACCAGGTTTTGGTGTATGCGGATGGCTCGCTCCACTTCCCCCCGGCGGCGGAACAGGTTACCAAGAGCCAGATGTGTCTCAGCAGTATCGGAATTAACCTCCAAAACCTTCACAAACAATTCAATTGCTTTGTCAGGTTCCTCGTTCAGCAGATAGTTAAGTCCCTTGAAATAGGCCGACGGCAAATCAAATGATCGCTTTCCTGAAGCGCTCTTGGTGCTCCACTTTGCTGCCAGCCAACCCGAAGCTGCCGCTACAGGCAACAAAAACCACAATAAGACATAGGCGTTAAAAGACATACTAGACGGCATCTTTAATTGGCAGGGCACGCATGGCTGCCAATTCTTTTTCTATCCGTAGCTTTTCCTTTTTTTCCTTATTCAGCTCCCTGCGCAACCTCAATCGACCCGCCAAGGCAGCCAAATACCCAGCTACGGACCCCAGCAGGAAAGTGATTAGCAAGACAACTGAGACAGGTGCAGAAAAATCAACACCAAAATAATAACGAATGTCGACCAGCTCCGGATTTTTCAAGGCAAAGGTAATTCCAAGAAAAACAGCGGTTAGCCCTATACCCCAATAAACACTCTTTTTCATATCAGCGTTTATCCCCCGAATACTGAAATTAATGAAATCAGTGGCTAGCGTTTTAGTCGGTCACAAAAAAACGGCATCGGTTGCCGTATGCCGTTTTTTTGTGATCACAAACCCAAACTAGCTATTGTTGGCACGCTCCCTCAACTCCTTGCCTGGTTTGAAATGCGGTACATACTTATCAGGCACTCGGACTGAATCACCAGTCTTTGGGTTACGGCCAACCCGCGGCGGGCGATAATGCAGCGAGAAACTACCAAAGCCTCTGACTTCAATACGCTGGCCATTAGCCAGGGCATTGGACATCTGCTCCAGTAGTTCCTTTACCGCTAACTCCACATCACGATAATCCAATTGTGGTTGCTTGGCAGCCAGTACTTCAATAAGTTCTGATTTTGTCATACAGCTTGGCCCTCAACTTTTCAATCTAACCGGATTCCAGGCTTAGTCTTCGCTTTCCCTGCTTTCCAGTTGTTC
>Ga0224511_10000066_pt1 | contig 32300 bp, 31 predicted proteins | sample SF_May12_sed_USG_2_FD_169988 | JGI IMG/M metagenome (GOLD analysis project Ga0224511, IMG submission 169988) | Sediment microbial communities from San Francisco Bay, California, United States - SF_May12_sed_USGS_8_1 | ecosystem: Environmental > Aquatic > Marine > Sediment | place: USA...
CGTAAGAAAGTCACTTCCGGCCCCGCCTTACCTGGCAAACTCGCTGACTGTTCTTCGCAGGATTTAAGTCGTACCGAACTGTTTCTGGTGGAAGGGGATTCAGCGGGTGGTTCAGCCAAGCAGGCGCGTGATCGTGAATTTCAGGCGATTATGCCGCTGCGCGGAAAAATTCTGAATACCTGGGAGGTGGAAGTCGATCAGGTATTAGCTTCGCAGGAAGTGCACGATATTTCTGTGGCACTCGGTATTGAGCCTGGTAGCAGTGATCTGAAAGACCTACGCTACGGAAAAATTTGTGTTCTCGCCGATGCAGATTCTGATGGTTATCATATTGCGACCTTACTCTGTGCTTTGTTCCTGCGTCATTTCCGCGCACTGGTTGAAGCTGGTCATGTTTATGTCGCACTACCACCTTTGTTCCGAATTGATGTCGGCAAACAGATTTTTTATGCACTAGATGAATCTGAAAAGCAGGGCGTGCTGGACCGTATTGAAGCGGAAAAAATTCGTGGAAAAGTTTCCGTATCACGTTTTAAAGGACTGGGTGAAATGAATCCCATGCAATTGCGCGTGACGACCCTGGCTCCCGATACACGACGTCTGATTCAACTGGTGGTTGAGAACGGCGATAAAAGCAATCAGATGATGGATATGTTGCTGGCGAAAAAACGTGCGTCAGATCGAAAAAAATGGCTTGAGAAAAAAGGTAATTTGGCAGAAGTCTAGCTTGCTAAATTTAACCCTGGTTTACATTAATAATAAAAATGAGTGATCACATATGAGTGACCAATCTGAAATAGATTTTGAAGGCATAGAAAAACAACCCATGTCGGTGTTTACCGAGAAGGCGTACCTGGATTATTCCATGTACGTGATTCTTGACCGTGCCTTGCCGTACATTGGTGATGGTTTGAAACCAGTTCAACGTCGTATTGTTTACGCGATGTCCGAGCTGGGTTTGAATGCTACCGCCAAACATAAAAAATCAGCACGTACCGTCGGTGATGTGCTGGGTAAATATCATCCGCACGGTGATAGTGCCTGCTACGAAGCCATGGTCTTGATGGCACAGCCTTTTTCCTATCGTTATCCACTGGTCGATGGCCAGGGTAACTGGGGATCGTCGGATGACCCAAAATCATTCGCTGCTATGCGTTACACCGAATCCAAGCTGGCCGCTTATACCGAAGTGCTATTGTCTGAACTAGGTCAGGGTACGGTTGCATGGCAGCCGAATTTCGATGGTTCTTTGGAAGAGCCAGAAACATTGCCAGCACGTTTGCCGAATGTGTTACTCAATGGTGGTACTGGTATTGCCGTGGGTATGGCGACTGACATTCTGCCGCATAATATTCGTGAAGTGGCGAGTGCCTGTATTCGTTTGCTGGAAAAACCAAAGAGTACGCTGGAAGATTTGTGTGAGCACATTCAGGGGCCGGATTTTCCCACCGAAGCTGAGATTATTACGCCACGTGCTGACATTATTGAAACCTATCGCAGCGGTCATGGCAGTATTCGTCAGCGTGCGCGTTATGAAAAAGAGGATGGTGCCATCATCGTGACGGCACTGCCTTATCGTGTTTCTGGTAATAAAATATTAGAACAGATCGCGCAACAGATGATTGCCAAGAAGCTGCCAATGGTAGAAGACTTGCGCGATGAATCTGATCATGAAAATCCAACTCGTTTAGTTATCGTGCCACGCTCTAATCGTGTCAATATTGATGAGTTAATGAATCACTTGTTTGCTACCACTGATCTTGAATCCAGCTATCGCGTCAACATGAATATGATTGGCATCAATGGCCGACCTCAGGTTAAGGATCTGAAAACCGTTATTGATGAATGGCTTAAATTTCGACAGGTAACTGTTCGTCGACGTCTACAATGGCGGCTGGATAAAGTGGATGCACGTCTACATATTCTTGATGGCCTGTTAATTGCGTTTTTAAATATTGATGAAGTCATTGCTATTATCCGTGAAAATGACAAACCCAAACCTGTATTGATGAAAAAATTTAAGATTTCTGATATTCAGGCCGAAGCTATTCTTGATTTAAAACTGCGCCACCTGGCAAAACTTGAAGAAATGAAAATTCGTGGTGAGCAGGAAGAACTGGCAACAGAACGTGATTATCTTAAAAAAATTCTGGCTTCAGCAACGCGTTTGAAAACTCTGATTCGTAAAGAAATTCAGGCTGATGCAGAAATGTACGGTGATGACCGACGTTCACCTATCGTGTCACGTGATGCTGCTCAGGCGATGGATGAAAGTACGCTTATTCCGAGCGATCCCATTACTGTAATACTTTCAGCCAAAGGCTGGGCGCGTGCTGGTAAAGGTCATGAAATCGATGTTGAAAAACTCAACTATAAATCGGGTGATCAATTCCAGGCAGCGGCTATTGGTAGAACTAATCAAATGGCCGTATTTATGGACAGCAGCGGACGTGCCTACACCTTACCTGCCCATAAGTTACCATCAGCACGAGGTCAGGGTGACCCACTGACCAGTTACTTCACGCCGCCAGCTGGTGCCAGTTTTGTTTCAGTGATGATGGGGCAACCGGATGATTTGTATTTATTAAGCAGCACTTTTGGTTATGGTTTTGTCGCAAGACTGGGAGATATGCAGGCAAAAACAAAATCAGGAAAAGCTGTGCTTAATGTTGGCAAAGAAGCCAAAGTATTACCTCCAGTAAAAGTCAGAAGTCTTGAAGATGACTGGATCGTCGCTATCAGTTCTGAGGGCCACATGCTAGTTACCGAACTGGAAGAACTGCCACAAATGGCCAAAGGTAAGGGTAATAAAATCATCAATGTACCACCAAAAAAACTTAAAGACGGTTCGGAATGGGTCTGTGCGATTGACCTGATTCAGGACGGTGAGAAGATGAAAGTCTATTGCGGAGCGAAACACAAAACCATTAAGCCGGATGAAGTGGATGGGCACGCAGCTGAGCGAGGTAAGCGAGGATTGAAGTTGCCCCGTGGATACCAGAAGGTAGATCGGATTGAGGTGGAAATTAAATCCTAGATATGGCTAAACAGCTTAGTTTGTATTGGCTATAGTAAAATACCTGGGCGAACTGAGTAAGTAATAAACATGATGCTTTACTGGTAAAGAGTGAGAACCGATTTTATCCGCCCATATCCGTAAAGTCGTAATTCATAATGGCTGAGGGTTCCTGTAAGAAATAGCCCTGAATAAAGTTAACGCCCATTCCCCAGAGAACAGACAAACTGGCAGCATCGGGTACGAACTGGGTGATAGTTAATTTTCCGCGCTCACTGGCTTGTGCCGTGAGCTGTTGAATGGCTTCCTGGTTTTGTGTGTTTTCGATTAAATTTTCAACAAAGCTTCTATCAAGTCGAATATAGTCAATGTCAATGTGATCGAGTAACTGGAATGGATTAGCGCCTGTACCAAAATCATCAAGTACAAAACCGCACTTAATTCGTTTTAAATTCTCACACATTATTTTCGTGTATTTAAGATTGGTTACTGCAGCTGATTCTTTTACTTCAAAAATCAGACAGTCTGCGGGTAACTTCTTTTCTTTGATTTGATTATCAAGCCAGTCAATCAGGGTGTCATCTTTGAGTGATGGTGCAGATAGCTTGATAAAAAACCGTGTGTGTTTATCTTTTTTCCAGCGAGCCTCCAGTACTTTTATAGTGCGAGTTAATACCCAGCGATCGATAGCTGTAGCCATGCCGATACGTTCAGCAGCAGGGAAAAAATCCTGAGGCATAATTAATGTATCGTCCTCGTTTTTTAAACGTACAAAAACTTCATAACGCTCATCAGTGTCACCATGCAGGCTAACAATAGGTTGATAATGCAGAACAAATTTGTTCTTCATTATTGCTTCAGTCAACTGTGACTTGAATTTAGCATCGGCCTCGTGCCTAGTTAACTCACCTTCCTTGGGTACATAAATGCTGATTTGATTAGTGCCATTAGAAGCGGCTTCATCTGAAGCTTTTTCTACACGAGCTAGAACTTCATTACATTCAGGTGAGCTTTTGTTGATCATGGTGATGCCAGCACTACAGGTTGTATTAATGTTCTCGCCATTAATATTCACTTCAAAATCACTGATTTTTTCCTGAATTTCCCGTGCATAAGCTTCGATTGAGTTATCGCTATGATCACGAGTAATGATGGTGAAGCTGGCATGTGTATAGCGTGATAAAATGTCGTTTTCATGGGTGGCTTCCTTGAATACGGCAGCTACGGCAATAATGTATTCGTCGGCACCAACAACACCGACTTCATTTTTGATGTTGTCAAAATTATCGAGGCGTAGTTCCATGATGGCGGCAGTTTTGTCATTGCCATCACATTCAGATATGACTGTTTCAATTTCTTCAAGACAGTGCTGGCGATTATATAAACCTGTTAATTGGTCTTTTTGGCTAAGTAATTTTAATTGACGTTCGAGTTCTTCAGTGTTTACATCTTCCTTGCGTATAACAACCTGTATACATGGTTCACCGTCGATACGTGCAGCCGAAAATTCCATTTCACCATCAAATTCTTTGCCGTCAGGTTTGCGTAGTCGGGTATCTAATTTTTTCAGGCCAGTGTCTTCCTTCATATAACTGCGAAGGAATTCTTTAAATTTATCACGACTATCATTTGCAACCATATCAAGAATAGGGATGCCCTCAAGTTCGTTGGACTGTTGAATTTCAAATAATTCCAGATAAGAATCATTAGAGTAAACGTGCATGCCTTCATGGACATAGGCGATGGCATCACGTGAACTATCGAGTAGCGAATTACAACGTCGCTCAGTCTCTTCTAACATTTTTTTCATGTCCTGGCTCTGCTTCCAGTAACGGTAAGCGTGAACCTCACGATTGATCACCTGTGTAAGGTGTTTCATGTCATCATAGGAAGATAGATCCATAGCGCCTGCGCTGATTGCTTCGGCTGTGTTTGCAGTGGAATCGGTCTTATCAACTGCAATAACAGGAATGGGGGCTTCATTCGTATTTTCTTTGATGACTTTGCAAGTCTCTGCAAGGCTTATTAATTCCATGCCTTGTGAATACAGGACTAGATCAGGTTGCCGTGTCTTTATGGCATCAATTAGATCTTCATCATCCTCTACGCGTGATGATCGGGCGGCAAAGCCCAATGTTCTTAATGTGCTGACAACTTTTTCTTCGGTGTCGAAAGAGTCGTCAATAATAATCAGGTTGATGGTTGTATCAGCCATTGTTTTTTTGAACTCGCTAAAATACCGGCATAGAAAATTCTGTGTGCCGGTGTTGTTATTTTTTTAAAGAGATGACCAGATTTCGTCAAAATCATCTTTTTTCTTAGATGTTTCCGACTTTTTATCGGTTTTATCTTTTTGTATTTGTTGATTTTTATGTACGAACAGGAACTGGGTAAATGAGCCAGTGTGTTCTTTTTTGTCAGTCAGTGTTATCTCTATATCCTGTTCGTGCACCTTGACTTTGAGTTTATCACCTGTTTTGAATGCGTGCGCGGGCAATATTATGGTTGCTGACTGCTTTAGAGGTCTAATTCCCGGTATCATAAGAGCGTCAAAAGGCTCTTCATTTAATTTTTTTAAACGTTGTACTTCGGCAGCAATGACCTTTGGAGATAGTACCTGAATACCAATTTCTAGTCCATTTTGAGCGGTAAATTGCATCCATCTGATGGTGCCAATACGCCATTCATAGCTACCATTAGCCCCAAGTTCATGAATTGCGATAATTTCGCCTATTTGTGCTTTGGAGGTGTTTTGTGAATTCCAGCGCAGGCAATAACCTCCAGCACTGATGTTAACGATTTCCCAGTGCAGATCATCATCTTCCTTATTAAGTTTAAGATTTTCTGATTCGACTATTTTCTGCTGTTGGTCAAAGGCATCAGTCATGCTGCGGCCTCTGGCAACCATATCCCAGGCATTATATTCTGTGCTACCGATTTCAGTATGGGTCAGATAGCTTGATGAGCCGTCTGACATGGCTTTATATTCTTCAGGAATAGATTCCAGGCTGAAACTATTGTTGGCATCAAATGAAACAGACGCTTCTTTAAGTATATCAGGCAGGTTGTTTTCGCTGATCATTTTTGCTGCGTGAGTTAAGCCGATGGCGACAGGGATATGCCCCCGTTTGCCTGCTCGGGAAAAACGGCGTTTAGGCATAGCACCCCATGCTACAGTGAGTGCAGTTAGTGTTTCAATAGAGAAATCTTCGCCAACGGTGATGGTGTCCTGTTTATGCTTGGAGTTGTCAATCTCTTTCTGGATGCTATTAACCAGTTCTGTTGTTTCAAGGGTGAAAACTTTATTATCACTATCGCAGTCTTGCTGGTTTAAATATGAAGGTGGTCGATCTTCATCAATCTGCACACAGAAGAATTTATTAATCTGATTTTCCAGTGTTTCATTGTTAAGGCTGGCTTTTGTGACCCAGCTATAGAGTTTGTTATATACGCGCTCAGTATCGCTCTGCCGCATAGCGGTGGGACGAGACAGGGAAAATAACAGCATCTGTTTGTAAGTGTCCAGAATGCAGGTTTTTTTATTAGGATTTTCGTTGTCATTAATTGTTTTTTTGTCTAATCCGGTTTCAACTGCATAGGCGAAAATTTGATGCGTATCTTTCCAGATGTTAGTTGGTACCGTAGCGTAAATTTCACTGGCTCGTAGGAAAAATTCTGATTGATATTTAATGGCACGTGCAATCGCTATAGTTTGACTCTTTGTGTCAACCTTTTCAGTTTTGTCGGCAGCCTGCTGAATAATTATTTTATAGCCCATTGCCATTTCCTGTAGCAAGGCCTGATTGAGATTAACAATTTTTTTACTTTTTTCTGGTAGTGGAAATGTGCGGTTGATAAAGTATTTTTTTAGATTATCAAAAATATCACGGCTGGGTTCACGCATCATTTCCATTATTTCTAAACGATGTTTAGGTGGTATTTTTATTCGATTGAGTTCTCGTACAGCTCCAAAAATTTGCCGGGTCACTTCGCCCATATTGGCCTGTGGTAAATTAGCCAGCCATTTTTTGAATTTGCGGGGATGTATAGGTAAAACGCTATCATTACCGTCAGTTTGTTCAGGTATACGTAATTTCATTGTCATTATTTATTTCATTTTATCCATTGGTTTTCTGGCGGATGACTGTGAGCGTATCGATGAGTCATATGGCCGTGTTGGGCTAATTCTTTCCAGCAACGATAAGTCTAGTTCAGATATAAGAAATTGCTGTTTTTGAGCTTTGTCCTTTTTCTTCGGTAACCAGCCTGGGAACCAGGTAGCCAGGTAGCATAGTGCGCATATTATCAATGATTTGGCTCGCTTTTACACGGGTTACGTCAAAATGCAGGCCGCCCTGTACCTGGTCCAGTATGTGCAGGTAATAGGGCATGACCCCAAAATCGTGTAGACGATGACTTAAATCGATCAATGCTGGGGCGTGGTCATTGATGTTTTTGAGTAAAACGCTCTGGTTGAGTAGCGTGATATTGGCTTTTTTCAGGCTCTTTAAAGCGAGCATTTCAGCATCGCCTAATTCACTGGCATGGTTAGCGTGGATGACCATGGTGATGCGGAAACGTGAGTTTTGCATCCAGCTGAGTAGTGATGGATTGATGCGCGAAGGCAATACCACAGGTAGACGTGTATGTATGCGTAACCATTTTAAATGGGGAATGCTTTCAAGGTCGTGGCAAAGTGTGGCTAGCTTATTGTCATCAAGTACCAGGGGGTCGCCACCACTTAAAATAACTTCTTTAATATCAGTATGTTGCTTTAAATAGTCCAGTGTGGCTGGCCACTGTGATGACAGGGGATGGGCATCAGAATAAGGGAAGTGTCGGCGAAAACAGTAACGGCAGTGGATGGCGCAGGCGGCGGTGGTGATAATCAGGGCGCGACCATGATATTTATGCAGCAGCCCGGGTGATGGCATGGCATCAAGATCACCCACAGGGTCGGTATCACCGTATAATCCATTTTCTGCCAGAGTAGGTAAAACCTGAAGTAAAAGGGGATCATTGGCATCGCCTTTTTTCATCTTGTTGACGTAAACCTGGGGGACGCGTAGACAAAAATTGGAGTTAATCTCTGTCTGATCGGTTAATAAATGTTCCAGTTCCAGTTGTTGTAGCAACTCGGCAGGTGATGAAATAGCATCGGCTAATTGTTTTTTCCAGTCATTTTTTTTGGTTAATGAGCAAATGGGTAGTGCATGCATAATGAAAACTGAGCCTATTCGGGTTATTATGGCGCCGATTCGAAAATTAACCTGATTATCAACTATTCAGTGGCAGCTTAACAATATGGCGACATACAGCACAAACCAATTCAAAAATGGCCTGAAATTTATCTGGGACGGTGATCCATGCTCAATTACCGAGAACGTTCTGGTTAAGCCGGGTAAGGGCCAGGCATTTAATCGTGTCAAGATGAGAAACCTGAAAACGGGACGTATCCTTGAGCGTACCTTTAAATCAACGGAGACAGTTGAAGCGGCTGACGTTGAAGAGATTAATGTTGATTACTCCTATGCAGACGGTGAAAACTGGTACTTTATGGAACCAGAAACCTTTGAACAGTATGCTGCTGATGAAGTAGCTATGGGTGATGCGGTTAAATGGCTTAAGGGGCAGGAGTCCTGCATTTTGACCTTATGGAATGAATCACCGATCTCAGTTGTTGTGCCTAATTTTGTTGAACTGGCCGTAGCTCAGACAGACCCGGGTTTAAAAGGTGATACTGCACAGGGTGGCACCAAGCCTGCCACATTGGAAACTGGAGCCGAAGTGAAAGTGCCTCTGTTTGTTGAGGAGGGCAATATACTGAAAATTGACACACGTACCGGTGAGTACGTTTCCAGAGCTTGATATTCTGAAGTGACAGGGCAAACAGAAAACTGGCAGCCATCAGCCAGTCTGGCACTGATAAAAACAAGGGCTCATATGTTAAAAGACATACGAGCCTTTTTTGATACCAGAGAAATCATGGAAGTGGAAACACCTTTATTGGCTTCTACAGGCACGACAGACCTGCATATAGAAAGCCTGCAAACGATTTTTCGTGGTCAGTCTTACTATCTGAATAGTTCACCTGAATATGCCATGAAGCGTTTATTGGCTAGCCATGATGTGGCTATTTATCAAATTTGCAAGGCCTTTCGTGATGATGAATGGGGTCCCATGCATAATCCAGAATTTACCATGTTGGAATGGTATCGTCCCGAATTTGATATGTACCAGCTAATGGATGAAGTGGAGGCTTTAATTCTGGCATTGGCAGATGATTCTTTAAATCCATTTACACGCGTCAGTTATGGACAGGTCTTTGAAAAGTATGCCGGCATAAATCCACATTTGGTCACAGCCAATGACTGTCGAGAGTGTGCGGTACAAAATGGTATTGAGCAGCCAGTAGGCTTAGATGAGCAAAAAGATGAATGGTTGGACTGGTTGCTAACTCAATTGGTTTTGCCTTCCTTACCGGAAAATCAGTTTACCTTTATCTATGATTACCCTGAATCTCAGTGTGCATTAGCACGTTTAAAAAAGAATGAGGATGGTGTGACAGTGGCCAGTCGTTTTGAATTGTTTTATGGCACCACTGAATTAGCCAATGGCTTTCATGAGCTGGCTATTGCTGGAGAGCAACGGCAGCGTTTTGAGGGTGAAAATAAAGCACGGCTAGCTGAAAATAAATTGCCCGTAAAAATAGATGAGTATTTGTTAACAGCATTGGAAAATGGGTTACCAGATTGCTCGGGTGTGGCTTTGGGTCTGGATCGTTTATTGATGATTTTGACTGCTGAAACTTCTATTAATCAGGTGTTAGCATTTCCCTGGGCTCGTATCTAAGATTTTACTTGTATACTACTAGTACTCCATAAGCTTCTATACTAAAAAAACAATAGCGTTCAATCTGCAATTTTTAATTGTAGTTATTATAAATGACTAAAAATTTTATTCACTAATAACAACAACCCGATTAGGTGATTCAGGTTGCGAATGAGAAGAGTGTCATGATTAGAGTTGAAATAGACCAGGTTCGAAAGTATTTACACAAAACCAAAATATTGAGCATTAGTAGCGCTTTAAAATGCAAACAATTATTTTTAGTTAAAGTAATTCCGCAATCAAAAAAATATACGGCTTTAGGAATTAAAACCTACAATGAAAAGTTAGCGCCCAATATTCATAAAGGCTCATCAAAGGTTGGTGCTGAATTACTAAAAATACATAAAAAACAAAACTGGTTTTTACGTTTTGGAATGACGATGGCAGATAATTCAGCCGGACTTGGTATGGCCATGCTTTCAACAAAAATCCTGGAAAATTTTGTGGAAGTAGAGAGTTTCAGTAATTTATGGGGTTTGTTGGCAACCCATCCAGTGGTGAGTGAAGCCACTTATGAAACTTTAAGTTTTACCGTTGAGTTTATTGTTGCATTACTGGTATTTACCCTGACTGAACATTATATTGATGAGTACAGGAAGAGTAAAAAAACAGATAACACAATAAGTTAAGGTTAAAAAAGTTTGTGACTGGGATTGAAAAAAATGGCGTTTATATTTTAGTCTTACTTGTTTTGTTGTTTAATTCAGTATCCCGATTAAATTTAGTAACCAGGGTAGAATGACGGCGCTTGCAAATGCTGATAAGGCCATTGCCAAACCTGAAAAAGCCCCCATCTCTGAACTAACCTGGAAAGCACGGGCGGTGCCAATACCGTGTGCGGTGATACCCATGGTAATGCCTTTAACACTGTCATCTTTAATGTGCATTAGCTGAAAAAGTTTTGTGCCAATCACCGCACCAATGATACCAGTAATGACGACCAGGATTGCGGTGAGTGAGGGGATGCCACCGATTAATTCTGAAATGCCCATGGCAACCGGTGTGGTCACAGATTTGGGTGCCAGTGATAATTGTGTTTCTACACTAGCTCCTAAAAACAAGGCAATACTGATTGAGCTGAAAGCACCAATCATAACGCCTGCAATAACGGTGATTAATATTGGCAACCATGACTTTTTTAACTTGGATAATTGCTGGTATAAAGGAATGGCCAGGGCGACTGTTGCAGGGCCGAGTAAAAAATGGATGAACTGCCCACCTTCAAAATAGGTTTCATAAGATGTATCTGTAGCTAAAAGGAAAATGATTAATAATGTGACTGTGGTTAGAACTGGATTCAGTAAAGGATTTGAATTTGCATAAAGATAAAGTTGGTAAGCCAGGGTGTAGGTGAGCAGGGTAATGCTTAGTCCTAATAACGGAGAGGCTGACAGGTAAATCCAGATACTGGAGAGGTTGGAATCAAGCATCTTTCTGTTTTTCTTTTGAGAGTAAATGTCTGGCAGCAAGCATGATCATGGCAGTTGCTATCATGGTGATAACCGTGCTGAGTATTAAAGCAATGCTGATGGCATGCCATTCATGAATGATGCGGTCAAAATGAACCATGATGCCAACACCGGCGGGCACAAACAGTAATGATAAGTGACTTAATAGTGCTGATGAAGAAGAGTCTAGTGATTTAGTTGAGCTACCACGCCACACTAATGTCAAAAAAAGCATGAGCATACCGATGACAGGGCCGGGTACGGGAATTTCAAGCAAGTTTACAGTGAGTTCACCGGCTAGCTGGTAAATTAAAAGTAAGCTGATGCCCTGTAGAAAATTCATCTGGTTAAATCCTGAATGCCCCTGATGTTTTGTCTAAATATTGCCTGGTGTTAAAATTATTTCCACTTAAATTCTTCTCTCTTTTCTGCACTATCGCGGTACTTTAGTTGTACACCTGTTAGAAATTTACGCAAAATCTGGTCTTTGCAGGTGCGGTAGTGTTTGTGACCTGCTCTACGAAATAGCGCGCTTAATTCGGGTTTGCTGATGCTGAAATCTGCCAGATCCATCATTCTGAATATGTCCTCATCTTTCAGGTTTAATGCAATTTTTAATTTCCTGAAAATAATATTATTGGTTAAACGTCTTTCAGGTATCGGCTGGGTGCCATCTTTTTTGCCGCGTTTTTCAATAATAAAGCCATTGAGGAAAGTGGCTAGTACAGTGTCTGTGCAATTTTTATAATCGGGATCATCTTCCTTTTTTAGCCAGTCACTAACCTGTGCGCGAGTTACCTCAAGTTCGGCCAGGCCAAAAATGGCTATCATTTTTGAGTCATTCAGCTCGAAGGTGTAGCGAATGCGGCGAAGGATGTCGTTGTTGGTCAATGTGTTTTTTCCAATGTGGTTATGTCATAGCGACATACTAAGAGCTTGTTTACTGAATTTTAACAGATTTTTAATTTCTATATTAACGGGCAGAAATTAGTAGCTATATGGCTGAAAGATTAATATTGTGCGTATAATGGGCGTATATACGGAGTGTAGTTATGAAAATGATTCGTCGATTTTTTGCCTATGTGATTTCATTCATTATCGTTGTGATGGCATCTTATAGTTATGTTTATTGGGGTGATCTATTTGGTGAGGATACACCGATAGGCTATTTGATGAGTACACCTGCGAAGCAGGATAGTGCCGAGGATGCTGAAGGCGAGCCTGTGTCAGAGGAAGTGCAGAAAACCGATGTCCCTGTCGAAAGTCCGCCTGCTGTTTTGACTGAGATAGATCAGCCCGCCATTGTCGATGCCGTAATACCTGAAGAGGCGATGCAAAAGCAGGATTCATCCCCAGAAAATATTCAGCCAGAGACTCCAGTGCCTGCAGTTGATCTGGGTATTCAAAGTGCCGGTGGAGTAGAAATAAAAATTGAGTCATCTGAGATGCTTTCAATTAGTGATACATGGGAACGCGCACGACAGGCTTTTCAGTATCGAGATTATGAGACGTCTATTGAAAGTTATCAGCAGCTCATTTCCAGAACACAGGATAATTTTGATGCTTATGATGAGCTTGGAAAGGTTTATGAGTATTACGGTAAGGAGTCGGAAGCAGCTGCGGCGTATTATGATGCAGCCATTATTTTAGTGCGTCTTGGCAAACTCGATCGTGCTGCAGGCTTTATGAAGCCGCTCAGTTTGATGGATGTGAGCAAAGCGAGGGCGCTACTGGCTTTAATAGAAGCGGCGGATAAATAATTATTGCTGTTTATGGCGTGCTGCTACCAAGGCGTTGACCCAGCTTTACTTCTTTACCGGGAGTTATGAGCTCGTCCAGTTCAAATTGTTCTGTGCTTAGAATGATAACGGTTGATCCCAGGTTAAAACGCCCCATTTCCTGGCCGCGTTCCAGGCTTACTTCGCCTTTTTTATAATCAATGCGATTAATCTTTTTGCCGATGCTGGTCACCAGTCCATGCCAGATAGTTTCGATGGCGGAGACATTAATCGCGCCCACCAGAATCATCACCATCGGGCCATGCTCAGTATCGAAAAAGCAGACAACGCGTTCATTACGGGCGAATAATCCTGGTACCGTCTTTACTGTGTGATCGGCAACGCTGAATAAACGCCCTGGAATGTAAGTCATATTGGTTAGTTCACCACCGATGGGCATGTGAATTCGGTGGTAGTCTCTGGGTGAAAGATAAATGGTGGCAAAGTTTCCATTTTGAAAAGGTGCGGCCAGTTTTTCATCGCCACCAACTAATTCCAGTAAGCTGTAATCGTGGCCCTTGGCCTGGAATACGCGGCCATTTTCTATTTTTTTAGCCTGGCTGACGGCACCATCAACAGGGCACAGCCACGAATTTTTGGTATCGTCAAAAGGACGACATTCAGGCTTTAAGGCACGGGTAAAAAAAGCATTGAGACTTTCATAGGCATACTTATCTTCTTCAATGGCCTCGTGCATTTTGACAGCATTAAATTTTGTATAAGCTCGAATAATAAAATCTTTTACAGGACGAAATTTAATTCGCGCCAGTTTGAACATTAACCACGAAATACCGTGGTGAGGCAAAATATAAAAAGGCGTAGATAACAGGTAGTCTCGCAATGTTGCTTTCATAGTTTAGTGGTGATGGTGACCATGATCCATTTGTTGTTTTTTCACAGGAACAGTAATACTGATAGTTTCTTCATTCTCAAGTGTAAATTTAAGATTAACCTGGTCGCCCGCTTTAAATTTTTTCACAGGATGAAACAACATAATATGATGGCTGCCTGCTTCTAAAACTAACTGACCTTTAGCGGGTATGGTAAAAGTGCTCATGTGTTTCATTTTTGCCATGTCATTTTCATTTTTTGTCTGATGGAATGAAATACGCTTGTAACTTTCAGAGCTGGCGGAAACGATTTTTGCTACCTGATCACTGGAATTGTTAATTTTCATATAGGCAACCATAACTCGGCTGGAGGGGGGTGCCTCAGCAATCCATGCGCCATCAAAAGTTAGTGCCGATGCTGCGATGGTTGTGTGGCTGAAAAAGAATGTGATTAAAAATGCAGCTAAAAGTGAACGTAATGTCATAGTTCGGTCCTCATTATTGGTGATGCGAATTATAGGTGCTGGCTGGCTGACAGGGAAGTGTTAAAATGCTCACTTTATGACAACGACCAATATTAATGAGTTGGCAATTGAGCTGGATAGCCTGCGTGACTGCATTTGTTGGGGTGTCAGTGCCTTTAATGCTGCTGAACTAATTCGTGCAGGGTAAGTGTAGCGCGCCAGATGAGGCCACTTATTTGTGTCTGTCAGCACTGAATCTGCCGCCAGATTTCAGTGAGAATTACTTTTACTGCCGACTGACTTTAGCTGAGCGCAAAAAAGTGCTGGATTATTACCAGCAGCGTATCGAACAGAAAAAACCTGCCGCCTATATCACCAATGAAGCCTGGTTTGCGGGTATGAGCTTTTATGTTGATGAGCGGGTGTTGATCCCACGGTCTCCATTGGCTGAATTAATTCAAGAACGGTTCTCTCCCTGGGTGATGGATGAGGAGGTTCACAATATTCTGGAACTGTGTACTGGCAGTGCTTGTATTGCTATTGCCTGTGCCCATGCTTTTGAGCACGCCAATGTGGTCGCTAGCGATATCTCTGCTGATGCATTGGCGGTGGCGGAGATCAATCGTCACAATCATGGTCTGGAAGATCGGCTGGAGCTGGTGCAGTCTGATCTATTTGAGCATGTGCCTAATCGTCAATATGATCTCATCATTAGCAATCCACCTTACATATCTGAGCAGGAAATGACCGAGCTCAGTGATGAACTGAAACTTGAACCTGCGCTGGGACTGGTTGCGGGTGAGCAGGGGCTGGATATCGTCATCCCGATGTTGAAATGCGCACGTGAATTTTTATCTGATAGTGGTATTCTGGTCGTTGAAGTGGGTTATTCATGGCCCGCGCTGGAAGCAGCCTTGCCCAATGTGCCCCTGCTGTGGCTGGATTTTGAATTTGGTGGTGAAGGAGTGTTTATGCTCACTGCGGAACAACTCGATACGTATCAGGATGATTTTGATGCGCTTTGAGTGGTAATATCGTCATCAAATTTTAACAATAACGATCTATCTATTATGTCTGGCAATACTATCGGAAAACTTTTTACCGTCACCACCAGTGGTGAATCTCACGGCCCCGCATTGCTGGGAATCGTTGATGGCTGTCCGCCGGGGCTGGAAATCAGCGAGGCTGATTTGCAGCTGGAACTGGATCGCCGTAAACCGGGCACCTCGCGCCACACTACACAGCGTCGTGAACCAGATGAAGTCAAAATTCTCTCGGGTGTTTTTGAAGGTAAGACTACGGGTTGTAGCATTGGCCTGATGATTGAAAACGTCGATCAGCGATCTAAAGACTACGGCGACATTATGAATACTTTCCGTCCCGGTCACGCTGACTATACATATCAACAAAAATATGGTTTCCGTGATTACCGTGGCGGTGGTCGTTCATCGGCCAGAGAAACTGCCATGCGTGTAGCCGCCGGTGCTATTGCCAAAAAATACCTGGCCGATCGCTACGGTATTAAAATATATGGTTACCTTTCGCAGCTAGGCCCTATCGAAATTGAGAAAATCGAGCTCGATGAAGTGCGTAACAACCCTTTCTTCTGTCCCGATGCCAGCAAGGTCAAGGAAATGGAGGCCTATATGGATGCATTGCGTAAAGAAGGCAATTCAGTTGGTGCCAAAATTACCACTGTGGCTGAAGGTGTACCACCAGGACTGGGCGAACCAGTATTCGACCGGCTCGATGCCGATATTGCACAATCGATGATGGGCATCAATGCTGCTAAAGGTGTAGAAATTGGTGATGGTTTTGGCTGTGTCGCTGCCAAAGGTACCGATTTCCGTGATGAAATTACCCCTGAAGGTTTTCTCAGTAATCACATGGGGGGTGTATTGGGTGGTATTTCATCCGGTCAGGATATTGTCGTACATACCGCATTTAAGCCGACTTCAAGTATGCGCCTGCCAGGTCGTTCGGTGGATATTAACGGCGAGCCAACCGAAGTGGTCACCGAAGGTCGACATGATCCTTGCGTTGGAATTCGTGCTACCCCCATCTGTGAAGCCATGCTTGCGATCACATTACTGGATCATATGATGCGTTTTAATGCACAGTGCGGTGATGTGGAGTCGAAGACGCCTATTATTCCGCCCCAGGCTTAATTGCCTGCTGGTTGACCGATGAGTAGTGCTCCCATTCCGTACTGGCGTTTGTCGGGGTTCTACTTTTTCTACTTTGCTTCACTGGGTGCATTGGTTCCCTACTGGAGCCTGTACTTGAAAAATTTAGGCTTTAATGCGCAATCCATTGGCATATTGATAGCCTTCATTCCGGCAACAAAAATCTTCGCGCCCTATATCTGGGGCTGGATTGCCGATCACACACAGCGTCCTATTACTATCATACGTATTGCCAATTTGCTCGCGGTGTTTGCCTTTGCTGGAGTCTTTGTAGGCAATAGTTACTGGTGGCTGGCGATAGTCATGTTTGCCTTCAGTTTTTTCTGGAACTCATCCTTGCCGCAATTTGAAGCCACTACGCTGAACCATCTTGATGATGATCCTCATCGTTATAGCGGTATCCGTCTTTGGGGGTCGTTGGGTTTTATTTTTATGGTTATTGGCCTGGGTGGGCTTTTTCAGAATCAAAGTATTGATTGGCTACCGACGGTTATCTTTATTTTACTGGTTGGTATATTCCTGGTCAGTCTAATCGTACCTGAATGTCTTCAAGCGCAACATGAAGAACAGCTACATATTATGAGCGTAGTTCGACAGCCGGCAGTATTGGCGTTCCTGGCTGTGTGTTTTTTAATGGTGTTCAGCCATGGCCCCTATTACACTTTTTACAGTATCTATCTGGAAGATCATGGTTATAGTCGTCGTTTTATTGGGCTTTTCTGGGCAGTTGGTGTTATTGCTGAAGTCATCATCTTCCTGCTTATGCATCGTATTCTTCCGGTATTGGGTGCCAGGGTTTTATTATTGCTTACACTGCTACTTACGGCTTTACGCTGGTTGATGATCGGCTTCTATCCTGACGATACCAGTGTGCTGTTTTTTGCACAGTTACTTCATGCTTTTAGTTTTGGTGTGTTTCACGCAGTGAGTATTTTATTGGTGCATCAATTTTTCAAAGGTAAGCATCAGGGCAGGGGGCAGGCTTTATATGCCAGTTTAAGTTTTGGTGCGGGTGGTGCTACGGGTAGTCTGGTCAGTGGCCTGTTATGGGATCGGATTGATCATTCAAGTTTGTTTGCACTAGCAGCAATGGCAGCGCTATTGGCATGGCTGGTTGTATGGCGATTTATACGTGTGGGTATTAGATAACGAGTAACTAATCCTTGGACTGCTTAGATTATGCACTTCTGATTATTGATCTTCATTATTGTTCTTCTACACTTATATAAAGTGTGGCTTTATAAGGAGATTATTTGATGATGATTAATTTCAATTTCTGGAGTATGGGTCACGATATATTTATATTAGTTTTCTTGTATATTCGAAATATATAATGCAATTACGTACTCGACTTATCCTTAGTTTTTCAGTAATGGCTTTTATGATTGTCAGTGTATTTGCTGTCCTGTCTTATCAAATTAGTATTGATGCAAAAAAACGTACAGAAACCCGATTTTTATTGCACCTGTTAGGTGAGTTTGAGGAGATTCTTGAGCCTTCCTTGCATAAAGAAATCTCAGGTATTGATGAAATTCAGAATCTAGCACATCTGCTCAATTTTATTGCTGATGATGAATACCTGATTTTAGAACATCAGGGTCATATACATCATCTGGAGGATGAGCAATTTATTCAGGCTAATCGTTCTGAATTGGACCTGTTAGTTAATAATGTTGCTCAGATTGTTACGGATAATCTGAGTAGTGGGCAAAGTTTTGTAAATAATACCCATTACTCCTGGATGTCTAAAATGGTGGCTGATACTGATTACAGAATGGTTTTTTATCATGAAACTCCCGATGATGGGGTTTTTATAGGAGATTCAGTGGTATGGAGTCGTCTAATTTTAACTGCAGTGGTCATATTTTGGCTTGCGGTTTGGGCGGGACTTTTTTTGTCATACTGGATAGTAAAGAAACTGGATAAAAAAAATAAGAGGCTGATGTATCAGTCTACCCATGATGCTTTAACAGGGCTTCCAAATCGTACTTTTCTTTTTAAGAAGTTAAATGAACTAATTGATGATAAAAAAAATTCAAATAAGCAAATAGTTCTTTATATAATGGATATTGATGGCTTCAAGGTGCTCAATGACACCCTTGGTCATACTTATGGGGATGAGCTACTAAAATTAATTGCACAGCGGTTGTCCTCAAAAGATGTGGAATGTGATTTTATTGCCAGGCTGGGTGGTGATGAGTTTGCTTTATTAAAGGGTCATGATGAAGAAGGTGATCCTCAGGCATTTATTCAAACCATAAAAAATAAATTATCGTGTCCTATTTCATTTTCGGGAATAGATTATCGGATTAAAGGAAGTATCGGTGTCGCCATATATCCATTTCATGGTAATGATCCTGAAACTATTGTTCAGCATGCGGAAGTTGCCATGTATAAGGCCAAGGCCAGGGAAGTTAGTCATTTTATTTATTCAGAGGATGATAATCCAAATAGTGTAAGGAAATTAAAACTTATTAGCGAACTGCATATTGCAGTTAAAAATAATGATTTGCAGGTTTATTACCAACCCAAAATAAATTTAAAAAATAAAAGAATTTATGGTGTTGAAGCACTGGTTCGCTGGAATCATTCACAACTTGGATTTATTTCTCCAGATGAATTTATTTCGTTGGCCGAGCAAGTAGGTTTAATTTCGAAAATTACCGATCAAGTTTTGTATAAGACTATTCAAGACTGGAATAAATGGCATCAAATGGGTTTTGAATTGCACGTTGCCGTCAATATTTCAAGTAATGAATTTGAAGACCCCAACATGCCTTCAAGAATACTGGATTATCTTGAAGACTGTAACATGCCGGCATCTTTCCTGACATTAGAAATTACAGAAAGCATTATGATGGGGGATATAGAAAATACCCTGTCATTATTTCAAAGCTTGCGTGATATAAATATCAAGCTATCAATTGATGACTTTGGAACGGGCTTTTCCTCATTATCCTATTTGCGTCAGTTGCCTGTCTCAGAGCTTAAAATTGATCGTAGTTTTATAATAGAAATGCTGACGCAGGAGAATGACCTTAAAATTGTAACAATGATTTTAAATTTGGCGCATGACCTAAATTTTAAAGTGGTAGCAGAAGGCATAGAAGATTTGCCCACATTGCAAAAGCTGGAAAAAATGGGCTGTGACAATGTCCAGGGTTATTATTTGGCCAGACCTATGCCTGCCGATGAACTGGAAAAATGGTGTATAGAATCAGAGTGGGGAATGGGTGGTGATATTGAGTCTTCTTTTGTTGGTGAGCAAGGCTCTCTCTGAGTTGTAATGGATTTCTCTTGTTTTCGTTGTGCCCCTGCTTCTTGCGGTAAAATTTTTCCTATTTTTTATCTAAAACATCACAGTATCCCAAAGCTGCTCTCATTAAATTATCAATAAAGATAATTTAATGGCGAAATACGCACTAAATTAACATTAGTGATAATTAATTAAATTGCCTTAAATGATAATTTATACTATTATTTAGTCATTAATTATCATCAGAGATAAATATGACTGAGCAATTGCATGAATTAGTCCTTGAAGTCCTTGAAGCGGCTAAAGAACGTGGTTTGAAGCAAAAAGACCTGGCTGAGATTTCATCACTGGATGTGGTGGCCCTGTCCCGTCTAAAAAAAGCCAACGATGCCAAATTTAGCACCGTGGTTGAGTTGGGTCGAAGTGTGGGTAAGAAGCTGATCTGGGTGGATGATACAAGTGATCTGGCTGAGCTGGTTAGTAAAGGTCAGCTTTTTTAAGGTATGTGATGAAAGATCGTAACGCTGTCATCTGGACTCGACTTGGTTCCCAGCCCGTTAAAATGGGTGTGCTAGTGGTGACGGATAAAGAGGCGCGTTTTACCTATGAGACGGATTATGACAAGACTGGTCTACGTGGTTTGGGTCTGGTTTATCCACCCGCAGAATTTGCCAGTACTATCGTGCGTCCTCGCACCGAGTATTTTGATTTACACCCTCCGATACAGGCTTTGGTTCCTCCGAGTTCGGAGCGTAACTTTCAGCGGGCCCTGCTATTAAAGTACCTTGAAAGTATTAATGTTAAGTCTGAAGCTGGTTTTGATACTGACTGGAATATTTTGATTCGTTCAGGGCATGGTGCTATTGGTCATCTTGATGTTTTTGACAGTGATGCCGCCGCAAACCAGTGGTATTCAACACCTTCAAAAAAGGGACTGGTTGAACTGGATGATAAATTTGGTTTTAGCCTGAAAGAATTTATGACCTGGTTTGATGGTGAGGCGGATGCTGGTGTGTTGATTGATGTGCTTGGGCCGACACCTACTGTTGGTGGTGCGATTCCAAAATTATCTTTGTCGATTGATCGTGCAGGCTGGGATGGTCGTATTGGTTTACCGACGCGCTTTGGTGATGTTGGTCGTACCGATATTTTATTAAAGCTGGAAAACACCGCCCAGTATCCGGGAATTATCGAGCTGGAAGAGTTATCTCTGGCCATGCATAAAGAGGCAGGCTTTGAAGTACCACGTTATTGGCCGGTAGAGGTGCATGGTTTGCAGGCGCTGGCGATTGAACGATTTGATCGGTCCGAAAATGGCAGCACCATCTTCATGGAGTCTATTTATTCGGTGCTGGCTTCGGGTAGTGACAAAATAACGAATCACTACAGCACCAGTTATGACCATATTGGGCAGGCAATCGATAACCCAAATGTACAATTAGTGACTGACCGTAAAGCGGCAAAAAAACATTTACTGGAACGACTGATATTATCCATGCTAATAGGTAACGGTGATTTGCACCTGGAAAATTTATCGATTATTGATCGTAATGGTGAGCTAGTCTTTAGCCCGGTTTATGATCCCGTGCCAATGCGAGCCTACTCGATTCATAACGCATTGTTTCCGCCAGGTATGGGGTTTGGTGGTTATGGTGAGGTCGTGGGAGATGATTTTGTTGATTTTAAGCATGCCATGTTGAGTTTTGCTAAAAATCTTGGGGTGAGTAAAGTTGCGTTGCTAAATATAATCGAACGATTATTAAGAGTCAGTGATGACTATGATAAAAGAATTAATGCTTTAAGTACTTTGCCTGAAGTGAATAAAAAAAACCTGATTAAAATTCACCAACAAATTAGAGTTAAGTTTGAGGAGATTTAATTAGATTTTCTGATCATTGTTTTAAGATGATCGACCACGCCGTCAGAATGATTTTGCTCAGGTGATTGCTGATGTTGATAGTTTGCCTTTTAGCCATTTTTGTAATTGGTGCTGGTTGAGCATGTTTGTGCCTGTTTTCAGGTTGTTGGTGGCTTGATACCTGTTTCAGCCAGTGCTCGCATGCGCTGGGCATAGCAATCGCGGGCATCCTTCACCATGTAATGTTCCCCGGAATGACGGAAGCCCAGTTTGGTGTAGAAGCGTTTGAGCTGGTTTTTAAGCTCGGGGGTGCGTTCTTCGGTTTTTTCATCAATGATGGGAACCGCTTTCAGTGCAACCAGTGTGTTATTCATATCCACGGTCTGGCTCATACGCTTCATCATTTCTGTGCCGATACTGTGATTTCTGTATTCAGGTTCAACCACAAGTTCGCTGATATAAACCAGGCCGCCACAGGGCGTTGTTTCTGTTTCATCTTTACTGAAAGATTCCAGAAAACAGTTGTTGTCTGAAAGAATATGCGCGCCAAGGTCGGATATTTCTGGGGAAATAGAATCAAACAGATCCTGTAAGTTATCAAATGATTTTCGTGCCAGTGAAATATCGACTCGTTGACCACTAATTCTTGCAATCACTTTTTCTTCGGCGGCTTCGTCATCCCAGATGGTGGCACGTCCCTGAAAGCTGAGCAGCAATTGGTTAAACTCTTCTAAATCTGAGGGTTTAAGGGAAAACTCAAATTCTAAATCTGACAGAAGATCTGATTCCATAAGGTTTGTGCCTTAGTTGGTATATGAGTTATTTCTAATATGCGATTAAAGCTGTTAAAAATCAAGCTAATGATGCGCTATATGGTGTAATGTTGAGGCAGCTCAATTAAATCTAATTTCTAAATATTGCACTATGTCAAAATCATCTGTCGCTGTTATTGCTGGACCACGACTGGCTGATTACCACTTTGGTGAAGAGCATGCATTTGGGCCGCTTCGGCATCAGGCTTTTCTTGAAGGTATGGAAAGGCTGGGTTTAACCCCACAGGTCGAGTGGTTGATCCCTGTGCAATGTGATCTTCAAAGTCTGCAAAGTTTCCACAATAGTGAATTTATTGAAATAGTGAGGCAGCGTTCAGAAGCAGGTATCGGTTTTCTGGATAGTGGTGACACGCCTGCCCGTAAAGGTATTTTTGAAGCCGCTTCCACTGTAGTGGGCTCAGTGCTTGATATGGTCGACAGGGTTATGGCTAAACAGTTTCGGCGCGGTTTTGTGCCTATTGCAGGCCTGCACCATGGTTACCGGGATCACTGTAGTGGTTTCTGTGTGTTCAATGATTGTGCCATTGCTATTGAACGCTTACGTAAACGACATCACTTAAAGAAAGTTCTATACGTTGATATTGATGCTCATCATGGTGATGGTGTATTTTATAATTACGATAGCGATAGCGATTTATATATTGTTGATTTTCATGAAGATGGGCGCTTTCTTTATCCCGGTACTGGTGCTGCTGATGAAACAGGCTGTGGTCCAGCGAATGGAACCAAGATGAATATTCCTATGCCCATGCAAGCCAGTGATGAAGATTTTTTTCGCTTATGGCCTGAAGCTGAAGCTTTCATCAAATCGGTTGAACCGGAATTTATTATTTTGCAGTGTGGTGCAGACAGTATGAAAGGAGATCCCATCACACATCTGGAGTATTCACAAAAATCTTACCAGTTGGCCGCGGAAAGTTTATCTCGTATCGCTGATGAATTGTGTGATGGCAGAATGATTGCCTTAGGTGGCGGTGGTTATAATATGGAAAATATATCACTGGCGTGGCCGGTGGTTGTTCGGGCGATGCTTTAACTATCTTATAAATTGGGCTGATGTTTAAGTAATAGTTTTTCAGTGAGCGAAAGATTCAGGCTGCCCATTTTTTCTTTTACTAATTTAGCTGAGTAACGTTTTGCCTCTAGCAAGGCAAAAAAGCTATCTTTATCGCCAATGGCTTTGTAATGAAGGTAGGCGAGGTAGTAGCCTTCAGCAATATGATAGCGATCTTCCTGAGTTAATTCACCAGGCTGACCTTGTAGTGTAGGCAGGAGTATCTGATGTTTTATACGCAATCGATCGGGATTGCTAATGCTATTCTGATTTGCCTGAAAGATATGAGTCCAGAGTAAAGCGTCACCATAATTTTTTTCAGCAAGATGCCACAAAGAATCACCACGAATAAGCAGGTGCTTACGCTCAATAAAAAAAGGAATATTTTCCTGTGAGGTTTGTTGAGCAGGTGTAGCTGTGCTTGATGTCGTAAAGTTGTCTTCTACAGTTAATGGCTCTTCACCTGTATCGGTTTCTATAATTATCTGTTCTGTTACAGAAGTGGAAGTATTCAGTGTTTCTATTGTTGCGGTGGATTGATTAACAGCAACGGGCTGACTGGCCAATGTTGCCTGATCATCTGTCTTGTTTGTTTCAGCCATAGTTGTTTGATCTGCAACCATGGTTTGTTCAGCAACTGTAACCTGCTCGGTCAATTCAGGTTGATTAACCATTGCAGGTTGTGAAATGATTTCCTGATCTTCCTGTAACAGGAAAATGAGCGCAATGACAATCAATGCTGAACTTGTGCCCCAGAAATAAAATTTTCTACTTGATTTGCTATCTTGATTGTTAGATAGGGCAGGCTGTTTAATTTCTGTAGCAGGTATTGATTTTACGGCCTGTGTGGGGCTTGCTGTTAGCGGTGCGTAGGTGCTTTCCTGATTAGCTGAAGAGGCAGGCGGTGCAACTGGTCTGGTCGGCTTAATTGTATCTGCCGTGTCAGGTTTAACAGCCGTTTTAGTCACCGCTGTGTTTTCAACAACGGGTGTGGCTTTGGCTCTATTGGGTTCAATCAATTCACGCAGTGCTTTTGCCGGAGTAAATACAACACGGTTCTGAGCCTTTATGGTAATGGTTTCGCCCGTTTGAGGGTTGCGTCCCTGATGTTCGGCAATGTGTTTTAATTTAAAGGTGCCAAAGTTCTGGATTCTAACGCTGCCATCACGCAGTAAACCATCCTTAACGATATGTAAAACATCTCTAGCTGCAGCTTTCACCTGGGCGAGTGGCATTGGATGGCGTTCAACTAGACCGTTGAGCAGGGCCTGACTGTATATTGCGTCTTTCATTATTCAGAAGGCTCGTTGAGTTGGCCTTTGAGCTTTTTAGCGGTACGGAAAAAAAGTCTTTTATGAGCAGGAATATCGCACTGGCAGTTTTTACCCGGTAGATAACGACGTTGCTGGGGAATTTGTTTACTGCCAAAAGTGCCAAAATCACGAAGAATAACGCTTTTGCCATTGGCAAGATGAAGAGCGATCTCAGAGAAGAATCTTTGAACTATTTTTTTGGCTTCGACCTGGGTGATTCCCTGTTTAGCGGCCAGTAGTTTAACGATCTCACTGGTAGTCATTATTCTCTGCTTATTTATATAAGATAGATTAGTTATATAGTTTATATGATGGGGATTTCCAGTTATAAGTGCAAGTGGCTCATGATGTCATATTTGTTTGTACAATTATTGAATATTCTTATTAACTTATGTCTGCGCTATGGCGCAAACAAATGAGGAGTCGTGCCATAAGTTAATAAATAAAAACTTTAACTCTTACTTAATAATTTAAGTAAAGCATTTGCAGGCCCTGATGTTGTTCGGGATTTGTGAAACACCACACCCAGTTCACGTTGCATTTTTATATTTTTTATATCAATCACTCTAAGTGAATCATCCAGCATGGAATCGGGTATCACACCCCAGCCAATACCGGTTTCAACCATGGCTTTAATTGTTTCCAGATAATTGGTTTCCATCAAAATATTGCAGTCATCATTCAGCTTAAGTGCCCGATTAATTAAGGCACGGGTGTAAGTGTCTGATGAGGGCAGAATTGATGGCTGGTTGAGTAACTGGGTTCGGCTAACTTTTTCATTAGTGGCCAGGGGGTGATCGGCTGCAACCACGCAGTGCATGGGGTCGTGCCAGACGTTCTGTAGTGTGAGTCGCTGATCGGGTTGTGTTGGCAACGTGACGATGCCCAGCTCTATGTCGCCATGCAGGACTTGCTGACAGGCCTGTTCTGAATCCATGAACTGTAATTCAAGATCAACGTCGGGGTGATCTTTTGAAAATTGACGCAGTACAGCAGGCAGGCGATGCAGGCCGATGTGATGACTGGTGGCGAAGCGTAAATGACCACGGGTGGTATCGCGCAGGTTGCTGATGATGCGTTCACCTTCTTCGAGCTCATCAAGAATGCGTTGATAGCCAGGTATGAGTGCTCGTCCGGCTTCGGTGAGCTGCACGCTTTTGCCGATGCGGTCGAACAGGCTGATATCAAGATGCTGTTCCATACTCTGTATGCGCTTGCTGATGGCAGGCTGGGTCAGGTACAGGTTCTCAGCAGCGCGTGAGAATGACTCGGTTTCACTGACGGCTAAAAAGGCTCGAATGTTTTGAATATCCATAGCCCTATCATATAACAAATTGGAATGAATATTATAAAAATAATGAATTTGTGTTATATGTGAAATGCGACTACTCTTTCATCATCGAAAACAACTCGCAGATAAGGAGAAGGATTATGTTTAAACAATTTATTTTTACATCATTATTGGTATTAACCTCTAATGTGATGGCAGAAGGGTTTTACCTTACTAGTTCTGATGTTCAGGGACAGATATCCAATGATCAGGTGTTTAATGGTTTTGGTTGTAGTGGTAAAAACATTTCACCACAATTGAGCTGGAAGAATGCACCGACAGGCACTCAGAGTTTTGCTATTACGGTTTATGATCCTGATGCGCCTACAGGTAGTGGCTGGTGGCATTGGCTTGTATTTAATATACCTAACTCCGTTGATCATTTGAAAACAGGTGCCAGCAATAAGGCGATGCCTTCAGGGGCAGTAGAAAGTATTACTAGTTATGGTGCTAAAGGCTTTGGTGGCGCATGTCCGCCTAAAGGGGATAAAGCGCATCGTTACATTTTTACGGTATATGCATTGAATACCAAAGAAATCAAACAAGGTGTTGATGCTACGCCTGCTTTAATCGGTTACTTTTTGAATAGTCATGCGATTTCTAAAGCGAGTATCATGGCTTATTTTGGGCGATAAACAGTATTCATAAATAATATAAGAAGATAGTTATGAAAAAAGTAAAAACATTGTACGACAAATTGTGGGATGCGCATGTAGTGCGTAGCGAAGAGGATGGTACGGCCTTGCTTTATATAGACCGTCATCTGGTGCACGAGGTGACTTCGCCGCAGGCTTTTGAAGGCTTGCGCATGGCCGGTCGTAAACCGTGGCGCGTGAATTCTATTGTGGCAGTACCCGATCATAATGTACCAACAACGGATCGTAGTGTTGGTATCGAAGATCCAGTGGCGCGTTTGCAGGTGGAAACGCTGGACAGGAACTGCCAGGAATTTGGTCTTAATGAATTTGTTATGTCTGATATTCGTCAGGGCATCGTGCATGTTATTGGTCCTGAGCAGGGAGCAACCTTGCCGGGTATGACGGTGGTCTGTGGTGATTCACATACTTCTACTCATGGTGCTTTTGGCGCGTTGGCTTTTGGTATTGGTACTTCCGAGGTTGAGCATGTTCTGGCAACGCAATGTTTGTTACAAAAGAAAAGCAAAAACATGTTGGTCAGTATTGATGGTGAAGTCGGCGATGGCGTGACCGCGAAAGATATCGTGTTGGCGATTATCGGTGAGCTGGGTACGGCAGGTGGAACCGGTTATGCCATTGAATTTGGTGGCGATGCGATTCGTGCACTGAGTATGGAAGGTCGTATGACGGTCTGTAATATGGCGATTGAAGCCGGTGCGCGTGCGGGTATGGTGGCCGTTGATAGCACTACAATTGAATACGTCAAAGGTCGTCCTTATGCGCCAGCCGAAGAAGTCTGGGATCAGGCGATTGCAGAATGGAAAGAATTGCATTCTGATACTGATGCAAAATTTGATAAAGAAATTCATATCGATGCAGCTTCGATTAAACCTCAGGTAACATGGGGGACTTCACCTGAAATGGTGGTAGCGATTGATGCGCTGGTACCAAATCCTGATGATGAAACCGATAGCGTTAAAGCTGATGGTATGCGCAAGGCTTTAGCTTATATGGATTTGCAGGCAGGAACACCGGTCAATGAGATTGCTATTGATAAAGTATTTATTGGTTCGTGCACTAATTCACGTATTGAAGATTTACGCGCAGCAGCAAAAGTGGCTGAAGGCAAACAGGTGGCAGCGAATGTGAAGCTGGCATTGGTGGTTCCGGGTTCGGGCTTGGTGAAACAACAGGCGGAAGCTGAAGGCCTGGATAAAATCTTCACTGCTGCCGGTTTTGAATGGCGTGAGCCGGGTTGTTCCATGTGCCTGGCGATGAATGCAGATCGACTGGAGCCGGGTGAGCGTTGCGCTTCAACATCAAACCGAAATTTTGAAGGTCGTCAGGGTGCGGGTGGTCGTACGCATTTGGTGAGTCCGGGTATGGCAGCTGCTGCGGCGATTGCCGGTCATTTTTCTGATGTGAATAAAGAGGTTTAGTCATGAGAGAAATGGTTGTTGTTCTTTTGGCGGCGGTCTCTTTGATGGCCTGTCAGGAAACCTGGAAGGGTGTGAAGAAAGATACTAAAACTATTACGAAATCTATCGCTGATGCAGGAAATAATTTGAGCAAAAAAATTGGTGACTCGTTAAATAGTGATGAAGAAAAAGAAGGTGAGGAATAGTCATGCAAGTATTTAAACAACATAAAGGTATTGTTGCGCCCATGGATCGACCCAATGTCGATACCGATGCGATTATTCCAAAACAGTTTCTAAAATCGATCAAGCGTTCGGGTTTTGGTCCAAATGCGTTTGATGACTGGCGTTATCTTGATGAAGGTGGACCGGATATTGATAATGATAGTCGTCGGCCGAATCCTGATTTTGTATTGAATCAAGCACCATTTGATAAAGCGACGATTTTGGTGGCCAGGGAAAATTTTGGTTGTGGTTCGTCTCGTGAGCATGCTGTCTGGGCACTGGATGATTTTGGTTTCCGTGCAGTACTTGCCCCCAGCTTTGCTGATATCTTTTTTAATAATAGTTTTAAAAATGGTATGTTGCCGATTGTATTGGACGTTGAAATTATTGATTCAATTTTTAAAGCCATAGAACAAAATCCCGGTTTTGAGCTGGCTATTGATCTGGAAGCGCAAGTCATTGCCATGGAGGGGCGGGATCCCATTAGTTTTGAAATTGATGAGTTCCGTAAACACTGCCTGTTGAATGGCCTGGATGATATTGGTCTAACTTTGCAGCACGCAGATGACATCAAAGCATATGAGATTAAAAGAAGTCAGCAGGCCCCGTGGTTATTTTAAATGGGAGCATGGTGTAACAACGGTGTTTTAGTTTTGCTGGTTCTTTTAGTTTCCTGCAGCACTAACAAAAAGTTGTTTGTGCCAGTCTTGGCATCTGCTGAAAAAGGTTCGGTGGTTTATCTCTATCGACCGGCTAAAGCCGCTAATGTGATGCTCACGCCCGAGGTGGCTATTACCGGCATCAAAACATTTGGTATTGCTAGTGGTGACTATAAACAGTTTTATTTACCAGCAGGACGCCATGTAATAAATCTGGCGGCGACAGCGGGTAATACGCCTGCTGTTGAATATGTACTGGAAGTGGTTGAGGGGCGTGTTCACTATTTACGGGTTGATGCCTCGATGAAACTTGAGTTTGGGCAAACTTATCAGCCTTATAAAAGAAAGTTTGAGTTATTGGAAGTGTTAGCAGAAAAAGCCGTGACTGAAATTGCGGCTTGCGATGATATGGATGCGGATGAAAAACAGAAAAAAACAGTGGTGTCTGATGAGGCTGTTCTGCCTGTAGAGGATGAAGCGGTTTTTTCTGTTGATAAAACAGCAAATCCATTTTCTCGATAACAGACAGCAGATGGTTAATCACGTATAATTTGGCACCCATTATTAGGTGCTTCACAGTTAAAAATATAGAAGATTAGGTTGGTTATGAGTAAGAAAATTGCAATTTTGCCGGGTGACGGTATTGGTGTTGAGATTGTCGCTGAGGCGGTAAAAGTTTTAGAGCATCTTAAAAATGAGGGTCTTGATCTGGAGCTGACCGAGGCACCTGTTGGTGGTGCTGGTTATGATGCAGCAGGCAAACCTTTACCCGATGAGACTTTAGCACTGGTTAAAGAAGCCGATTCAATCTTGCTGGGAGCTGTGGGTGGTCCTCAGTACGAAGCGCTACCCAGGGAATTACGGCCTGAACGAGGCTTATTAGGTTTACGTTCTGAACTGGGTTTATTTGCCAATCTACGACCTGCGATTTTGTACCCACAACTGGCTGATGCTTCATCCTTAAAACCAGAGGTGGTTGCAGGGCTGGATATCATGATCGTGCGTGAACTCACGGGAGGTATTTATTTTGGTGAGCCACGTGGCATTCGTGAAAAAGATAATGGTGAACGCGAAGGTTATAACACACTGGTTTATTCAGAATCAGAAGTCGATCGCATTTCACGCGTGGCTTTTGATATTGCCATGAAGCGCGGTAAAAAATTATGTTCTGTTGATAAAGCGAACGTGCTGGAAGTTTCTGAGCTGTGGCGTGAGACTGTGGTGAAAGTCGGCGAAGAATATAAAGACGTTGAACTGAGTCATATGTACGTTGATAACGCCGCCATGCAGTTAGTGAAATGGCCCAAGCAGTTTGATGTCATGGTCACCAAAAATATGTTCGGTGATATTTTGTCCGATGCTGCTGCCATGTTGACCGGTTCAATTGGTATGCTGCCTTCGGCATCGCTGGATGCAAACAGTAAAGGTATGTACGAACCTATTCATGGTTCAGCACCAGACATTGCTGGTAAAGGCGTGGCTAATCCATTGGCGACCATTTTATCTGTTGCCATGATGTTGCGTTATAGCCTGGATGAGCCAGCAATGGCAGATAAGATTGATGCGGCTGTTGGTCGTGTACTCGACAAAGGTTTACGTACCCCCGACATTATGGCGGAAGGCTGTAAAGAAATTGGTACTATTGCTATGGGTGATGCTGTGATGGCAGAGCTGGCTTAATTTAAAAAGGCCTTCAATTTAATTTTAGAATTTGAGATTTTGGAAATAAAATAATGAGTAAAACTTATGATGTTGCAGTAGTGGGTGCCACCGGCGCAGTGGGTGAAACCATGTTATCAATTCTCTCGGAACGTAATTTTCCTGTTGGTGAAGTTTATGCTTTGGCAAGCAGTCGCTCTAAGGGCAAGCGTGTTGAGTTTGGTGATAAAAATCTGGTGGTTCAGGATCTGGCTGAGTTTGATTTTTCCAAAGTCCAGATAGGTTTGTTTTCTGCAGGTGCTTCTATCTCTGAAGAATTTGCGCCTAAAGCCGCGGCTGCCGGTTGTGTAGTGATCGATAATACTTCACAGTTTCGTTACGATGATGAGATTCCGCTGGTTGTACCGGAAGTGAATCCACACGCGATTGCAGATCATAAAAAACATGGCATTATTGCCAATCCAAACTGTTCAACCATTCAGATGTTAGTAGCGTTAAAACCTGTTTATGACGCAGTTGGTATCACACGTATTAATGTTGCGACTTATCAGGCTGTTTCGGGTACTGGTAAAGAGGCCATTGAAGAACTGGCGGGTCAGACTGCGAGTTTGTTAAATGCGAAGCCAATGAAGTGTGAAGTTTATCCAAAACAAATCGCATTTAACGTTTTACCGCAAATTGATGTTTTTTTGGAAAATGGATACACCAAAGAAGAAATGAAAATGGTCTGGGAAACACGCAAGATTTTTGAAGATGAAGCGATCATGGTGAATCCAACAGCGGTCCGTGTACCTGTGTTTTTTGGTCATTCAGAGGCGGTGCATATTGAAACTAAAGAGAAAATTTCGGTAGAAAAAGTGACCGAGCTGTTGTCCACGGCTGATGGTGTGGTTGTACTGGATGAACGTAAAGATGGAGGTTATCCAACGGCGGTATCTGAAGGCGCCAATAATGATCCTGTCTACGTGGGCCGTATTCGTGAGGACATATCCCATGAAAAAGGTATTGATATGTGGGTGGTGGCCGATAACGTCAGAAAAGGTGCGGCATTAAATAGCGTGCAAATCGCTGAAATTCTGATAAAACAATATTTATAATCTATAGTTAGGGCAGCATACTTAATGTGCCTTCTTAAAGTGTGTTGTTAAGATAATAAGAAAAAGGCGATATACAGGCCAAAAACAGGAATTGATCAGGAATTAAATATGATTTTTTTCTGTGAAGAAGAATAGATTAAAGGGGAAACACAGTGCGTAAATTGATCTTTGCTCTGACGCTTGGGGCGATATTAATTCCAAACTATGGATATACGTTGGGATTAGGCGAAATTGAAGTTAATTCGTCATTAAATCAAAAGCTTACGGCTAGAATTGATTTGTTGTCTGCGTCTCCAGATGAGGCTGATACACTAATAATAAAGTTAGCTTCACGCGAAGAATTTGTTC
>Ga0224511_10000067_pt1 | contig 32293 bp, 12 predicted proteins | sample SF_May12_sed_USG_2_FD_169988 | JGI IMG/M metagenome (GOLD analysis project Ga0224511, IMG submission 169988) | Sediment microbial communities from San Francisco Bay, California, United States - SF_May12_sed_USGS_8_1 | ecosystem: Environmental > Aquatic > Marine > Sediment | place: USA...
GTGTATCTACATGGAACGTGGCATTTGTTTTCCATATGATTGTCTTGTACTTTCGTTTCGAACAAGGCAAACGTAGATGGAAAACATATACCCTTATAATTATTCATGAGCCATTTATTATATGCAACGATATATTTATAAATATACAATACTATACTATATATACACAATTGTATATATGCGGACATATATGCTGTCCAGCGTGCAACCTTTTCTAACTTTTATATAAGAATAATATACCAAATAATTAATTTGTATTGGCGTTGTGGAGTTCAACAATATTAGCAGTATTTATAGTGTTTTAATTATTTGTCAACAAATATCAAAATGATGCTCAAATTGTATAATACAGTAGTCATATTCATTATTTTGTTTGTTTGGTTACCATTTTGCCAAGAGTCATAACCACATATTGAATAGAGTTTTATTTATTTGCAATGATAAGCTTGATTATGAATTACGACAAATATACCAATTATGACTCATGAATAATTTTAAATATAACATACTTATTATTACTGTTTACATATTTTATCACTTTATTGTTAACAGTATGTACTGTATATTATAACGTTTGTGTTGTAACTGTTCTGCCATGTATATATTGTCCTCATGGGTCTACGACCTTCTGGATTCTTTGAATAAACTATCTATCTAAACATAATTAATCATTATTATGTTTTCAGAATTCTTCCTTTAGTATATAGTGTTTGGCATCGTTTGAGCATTAAGTACTTACACATAATACGACTTACTATGGATACAGGCTGTCTGTACATTAATTTTGTATGGATTTGAAAGTTATGTGGAACGCGCTTGTAAGTTAAGACATCAACTTTTAAGATGGGTAAAATTAAGCACAATAAAACAACTTAACATTTCAATTTGTATTGTTAAATTAAAACAACAGGACATCATATATACACTGGAAAAGACAAAGAATACACAATAAGTCTAGTTTAAGATTGTGTTAACCATATCTAACATTCCCAGACATACTACACCAGTTAGAATTGTGGAGTTATTTCTAAGGAATTTCTTTAACATATTACATAACAAAGAATAAATAAACTGAAGAAACCTTCAGAAACGTAATATAGAACGTTTGGCCTATGGTTTATTGTTCTCAATGCATAAAAGAAAGTCGACATGGCGACGACTCACAATGGAAACACAAATGAGCATAAATGGAAACTAGTCCTATTCTCTGCAAGTAACAGTTTTTTTTATTTCTGCCTTTTATTGCTGCCTTTCTTTCTTCAGATGCGGTAATCACACCAACATTTGCACTACATAAGCGTTTAGAGACTTTTATTGAAACCAAGCTCTTGAAGTGCAAAATACACGTCTAGTCCACCTTGTATTTTATTCTAGCAGTTAAACAATCAAGACAAATAAGCTTAATCGAGATGTAGGAGACCATTTTGCGTTGATATAACAAATGCTTAACACTCATGTTTGTTGTCTCAAATAGTCTACAATATACTTGAATATTTATTATCTTATTCCTGTTCGTAAGCTCAGATATATCACTTAATTATTATTCGTGCAATTAAATTTTTTTTAAATGATTACCCTCCAAAAATATTAAACCAAACTCTATCATAAACAAACTAAAACAGTTCAACGTGAAAAATGAAACAAAAGGATAGTTTTATATTTTGTTACATTGTTAATGTTTTACACGAATTTTATATGGTGCCTTTCATCAGAGTCTGGCAAGCACGTCGTATCATAATCTATTTTTAGACCGAGTGATTGATTCTATATTTAGATATATTTGTTCAGACAAGTGGTAAGACAAATATTATTTTACAAGAAAATATGTGTCGGGATTCCTTTATGGACACTCGGTTCATGAAGCGGCACTTGTTTGCAACTAAATTTGAATGTTCTTTTACACATGTTATTGACATATCTCAGTTACGATAATATCCCAGATTACTTTTAGCTGAACTGTTTAATAAATCAGCTTTGTTGTATTCTTAACGTTATAATATCTGTACATAATTTCAAATAACAATGAATTCGTTGCAAAACTGTATATCGGTAATTTCTATTGAATTTACAAGTATTATATATACAACAACAATACAGAGAGCCTAATCTAATACTTTTCTCCTTTTGATGCTATGATAGGCAGTACGGACACATTGTTTATGAATTACCAGTGTCCCTGAGCAATTATTCATGAAGCAAGAGAACACATTTTGTTTATATGAATTGTATGAAGCTAAATAAACCCTTGCAAAGTCTAATAATGTATTCACATAACATGTAGAGTAATTACAAACGGAAAGGCCAATATTATGAACTTGTGGACAGGAAATAAATAATTACAACGTCCGACAATTAGTTTCTGTAAATTAACGCGTCCTTGCGTAAGCAATATAAAAACAGATGGGTAAGAAAGCTCATTGATTAAGTATGGTAATTCATTCTACAAACACGTCGGATCATTTTCTCACCAAGCACAAACACACGTATCTTAGTTTGAGTCAGTAACTCATGACGGCTTGAGGCGACAAAAGAGAACCCATGGGGCACAACGGAGCTGATAAATGGATCCAAACACAGAGATAGACTTGCAAATGTATGACCAGAGAAACAGTGTAGAGGGGGGGTAATGCTTAGAATTGCTAGAATAATTAGTCTATATCACGAATTAGCTAAAACCTTTGTGATACTCGACAATTAATTCTTATATTATGTTCTCATCAAAGTTTTGAGAGCACTTAGTTAAATTCAAAACAAGCTTACTAATTATGTCCACATGAGCTCATTTGATTTACATTTTGGACATGTGTAGTATATAATAATGCATTATACGTGATCAAAACATGTATACAAAATACGTTATTAGATACTTGTGGCAAGTTTAGATTACCTTATTGTGTTTAATCGAACTTTGTGCTGTATATGCAATTGCAACAGAATATCATTGAAATATAACATAACACGTGGGAGGTAGTTATACTGTGGCATCGTGGTTTTGTCGGTGTATCATACCACTTAAACTAAAATGGAAAAATACCAGTCATGCAACCGACATATATAAATAATAATATATTCTGAATATATTACTGGCATTGAATTCGGAATTTTAAAGACATGCCCTACAAATGTTTGGACCTCTGCGGAATGAGAGAAGTAGTAAATCCTAAGGCAACATTTGATATTGCATTTTAGATTTTATGTGCAATGCCAACAAATCACAGATCAATTTTATTGTCCCCATTACGTTTTCAGTCTCAACATCCTAACAATATCGGATCGAGACGGTTATGGCTTTATGTGCTGTAAAAACGGAAATAATCAAACTGAATTGTGTCGAAAGTATAATAATACGAATAAATAATACGAAAGTAGGGCGATAAAATATATCAAAGTATCAGGAACATATTGCAACATATCTTTTTATCACATCTTTATATTAAAGATCGTTTGTTGACAACATTGTTCTAAATCTAACGAGTTACTGACAGTTAAAGTAAATATGTTGTTGTTGTTTTTGTTACAAACATTGGTTTATTGTTTTACAGAATGACAGTTCAAACGATTATTTTAAAGAATAAACTTGTTTTAAAGTCTACACAAAAGTATTCTTATCCTTAAGCAAGTGAAACTAGTATAGCTTTAATTTACTTCCACAAACGGAATTTCGAGAGAGGAATGATAACGATTGGTTAATAACATAATGGGAGAGTAACTGAAGAAAATTGAAAGCAAAACCAGTCGACTTTCGAGTAACAGACACATTTAACGTTAAGTTTCTTCGTTTTGTGAATAATTTAAACACATAAAACATTGTATTATTTAGTCTTTATTTTATGGTTAAACCTTTAATTAAACCTTTAATTAAAATAATCCGTAATTTTAATATGATTATGTTAAAATAACAAGGTTTTTATTGAAAGGGGATATATATAATATACATAAATCTAGAGTGAAAATGTTATACAACTTATGAAATGAACAATACTTTTTTCTTAAAGAGTTCATGTCCAATTCTGTCAGTTATTACAATTATGTAGGAGACACAAAAATAAGTGCATCGATAAAAAACTAATGCCAACAAATGCACATTAAGCGAGATATTTCTAACTGAAATATTTAATTTAATTTAATTAATTAATTTAAACTTATATTGCGAAACAAGTTATCCCAACTTATATTAATCACTCTCGACCGCTCATTCAGGATGGTATCCATCTCTTTTTTTTACTGAAATATTTAAATAATTCTCAGCGTTTTAATAGTAGTAAGGGATAGGTAATCTAGAATTACAATTTGCCTGTTGAATGCAACAATTTAAATTTAGAGTCCGACCAATCAGAACACCTCGGTCATTTCTTCGGAAAACGACACTCTCTGAAAAAGTCCGTAAACTTCCGAGACTAGTTTAATCACGAATGGAGTCATCATTGTAGGTTAACAATAACCGAGATTTATTGGCAATCAACAATTTATTCGGTACATATCGTGAATACATTTTTTGAGTATTTTGCAATATATTTCTGTATTATGTTATTATTTTATACTTTTTTGATGATAAATTACTACTTTATATTAAAAGATTTAATAAAAAGCTGATAAATAGCCGATTAAAAGATCGGACATATACTCTTTAAATTGTTTAATTTGTTTTGTATCTTCTTACCAATAAACGATACTCCGTCATATAATAATATCAGTGCAAAAATACGTTAAATCACACACTTTTTCTACTGCTTTGTTATCAGAAGCACAACAAATACACGTATTATCAATATCGCTGGGCTACTATTCTTGAAGTAAGAAGAAACATATCCGGCAAGGACAGTGTATTTGGCAAGGCATCATGCTCACATATTGGCATTTAAGACATCAGCTATGCAGGATTATTGTCTGTTCGTAATGCTAAATATGTGGCAACAGTTGTAAAGGAAATGTTGTGACGGATAAACAGAAATTGGAAATACATTTGCATCCTTTAAACATGCTTTCTGCCTAATGTTTATCTGCCTGCATTTGTACGCAGATTCGGTATAAGCAATGTATATAATTTTGTAATCATGACTTACTTGATACTTTATACATAATAACAATGTGCAATACATACGCACGAATGGACGGACACAACGACACCGAACCAAACATGCGACGGCCATATTAAGCTCGCCACAAGTGGGCACGAACATAAGTGCGATCGTCGTCATTTAAAAAAAGTTGTTAAGTATATGAATAATTCATAAAAAAGAATACGACGGGGAAAAACTTAAATTTACTGTAATCTGATGCGACAATAATGTTGAATTATTAAAAAATATCTTGTAAAAATGAATTGTTAACATTCGCAATCATAATTGATTACTAGTTTCGTGTCACAACAAAGACATTATTCACAACGCAAACACAAATGGATCTTAAGTTTATTGGTGTCTTTGTCAGGCAATAACGATTGCTAGAAGCAGTACCCTAGTTGTTGAGAAAGCACCAGAACTAAGTTTAAATGATTTAAAGGCATTTAAACATAAATAATCATTATAAAGTTACCAGCGTTCCGCATTTCATGTGTCCTGTTTTATGACAATAAAGGATCTAAAGCCTTAAGTATTGTATTTTGCTACGTTTGAAATAATGTAAATGGAAAGACAAATTTGACATTAATAATGCATGAGTTTATTGTATGCCATATACGTGTGATTCTTTGTGAGTAATCATTCAGACTAGAGCAATAATAGTTATAACGCTTCTTTATTGTACATTGTGCTCATTTAACATTCATATCATAAATAACGTAAATACAATGTAACTTAGCCTTTCTGTCAGGTATGCGTTTTGTGTAAATTAGTAGAAGACTGCATTTCGTGGAGACAAATTTGTCAAAGAATAACATTAAGTATCATAAACACTAACCATAAAAACATCAACCTGATCTCCTTGCCTTGGTCTAATTTACATCGTGTGAGCATTCAGTACTTACACATAAGACCAGTTACTTTAGAGACAGGATGTCTGTATAATAGGTTTTATTTATTCGAAAGTTAAAAAAACGCTTGAAACTACGTGAAGACATCAACTTTTAAGATTTGTATATGCACAACCTAAACATTTAACTTTTAAATTTGTAATTGTAAAATTTTGGCTATGTAACATCATACATACAATGGAAAAGAAACAGAAAACAAACAATAAAGTCGAGTTCCAGAAAAAGTATCCATATCTACCATTCCTAGAAATATTACACAATTTAAAATGGTGGGGTAATTTCAGCGGAACTTTTCTAAACATATTACATAACAAAGAATGAATTTGTAGAAACATTCTGAAATGTAATACAGGACGTTTGACCTACGGTTTATTGTGTTCAATGCATAGAAGAGAGTCGACCTAGGGACGACTCACTGTGGAAACACACATGAGTAAAGTCCTATATTCCACACGTACATGAACAAGCGTTTGTGCTATACGCCGTTCTTCAGCTGCGGTGATTCCGCACGATATCTGAACTACATGTGCCTTTAGAGACTTGTATGAAAACCGTCCTCTTGATCTACAAAAAAACACGTCTAGTCTACTTCGTATTGTATTCTAACAGCTAGAAGATCACTATAATTATATAAGCTTGATGGAGATTAGTCCTGTTTGCCTTGCTATAATATGTGCTTAACACTCATAAGAAAAAAGTGTGTGCGTGCGTGTGTGCGTGCATGCGTGCGTTTGTGTGTGCGTGCGTGCTTGCGTGCGTATGTGCGTGTGTGCGTTCGTGCGTACGTGCGTGCGGGTATGTGAGTGTATGTATTGCTTTCAGCAGTTAACATAATACTTGAACGTTATTATCATATTCCTGTTCGTTATTACAGAGATATAGCCTAATTATATTTGGTCTTATTTTACTAATTTAAATGTTTTGAACTATAACCTTCTACAAATAATAAACCAAACTTGAAAACAGACAATTCAAACAGTTCACATGAAAATGGATAGCGTTATATTCTGTTACATTTTAAAAGTATTACTATGATTTTATATGGTGTCTTTCAGCACTGTCCTGCAAGCACATCGTCTTTTGATGTATTTTAGACCGAGTAATTGATTCTATATTTAGATTTATTGGTTCAGACAAGTGGTTAGACAAACATTTTTTACAAGACTAATATTTGCCGGGATTCTTATATGGACACTCCGGTTATTTAGGTTTTGAAAAGGACGGTTCATGACGCGGCAATTGTTTGAAGCGTAAGAGGAATGTTCTATTTACGTATGTTTTTGACATATTTTAGTTAATATAATATCACAAATTACTTTTAGCCCAACTGTTGGCTAAATCAGCAGTGTTGTCGTGTTATATTTATATATAAATTTGCATAACCATGATCTTAATGCAAAAATGTTTATTAAATTTACTTCCAAATATGCATGTAGTTTACTATTTCTCTATAATATACAACAACCTTACAAAGAGCTTAATCCAATAATCTTCTCGTTTTAAGGCTATGATAAAAAGTACGGACACCCTGTTTATGAATTATTTATGTCCCTCAGCATTAATTCTTGAAGCAAGAGAAAACATATTCGTCAACGGAAATGTTGTACGTTAGATATTTTATACTAATATTGGCATTTACGACCTCGGCTAGAAAAGATTAGTTCCTTCGAAATACCGTTTATTGGGTAAGCGTTTTAAAGAAACATTTGTAACACAAAACATCCGCGTCCAAACACTATACGAGATACAACAGCATAATACATATTTGTAGCGTTGCATCATTTAAAACCTACTGTCTGTTCAAAGATTCCAATGTATACAGGATTTTGCGTTTATTCAACTGAGAAAAGGGAAAGCCTCATAACTTGTATGAAGCGGTATACATCCTTACAAAGTCTAAAGGACTAATAAACGCGTCCTGATATGCGCAATATAAAACAAATGTGTAAAATAGCTCATTGTTCAAGTAAGGTTATTCATTCTACTAACGCGTCGGATGATGTATTACCCGGCACCCACAAACCGATACGTATCTTATTTTGTGTCAGTAACCATGGCGGCTTTTGGCGACAAAAGAGAAGCTGACAAATGGATCCAAACACAGAGCAAATGTATGACCGGAGAAACAGCGTGAAGGGTGGTGATAATTAGAATTGTAAGATTAATTAGTCTATATCACAAGTTAGCTAAAACCTTAGTGATATTCGACAATTAGCTCCTAAATTATGTTCACATGAGATCTTTGAGACAACTTTGTGACATTCGTCATTTTCTCTCAAATTATGACCGAATGAGCTCATTTTAGCTAGGTTTATTTTTTGCATTGTCATGGATAGTATGTAGTAATTATAGTTATTATAAGTTAGAATTATGAATAAACTAATACGATATTAGTTATTTTAGCAAGTTTAGATGGACTTTTTTAACTCTTGTGTTGCATATTTCAAATCATTACAACCGAATATCATTAAAAATAACATAACACGTAAACTTTTGTTAAACTGTAGAACCATGGTTTTGTCACTTTATCATAACACTGAAACTGAACTAAAATGTCATTCGTGCAAGCGACATTTAGAGATAGATAATTGTATTAAATTCGGAATTCTAAATATATGAACTACAAATGCTTGGTTGGGCCTCTGTGGAATAATTAACCCTAAGACAATATTTGAATATGATATTGTATTTTAGATTTTATGTGCAACTCCAACAAATCATATATCAATTCAACTGACCCCATTATGTTTTCAATCTCAACATCCTAACAACTGCGGTTCCAAACGTTTATGGCTTTATGTGCTGTAAAACGGAAATAATCAAACTGCACCACATCTAAAATAATGAAATAGGGCGATAAAACAGTTTAAAACTGCAGGAACATTTTGCATCATTTCTTTTTGTTGTTCATTTACAACAGTGTTCTTAAACTGATGAAAGGGAAAGCCCTCAGGAAGCACGAGAAAACAGCCGCCTTTGTTTTATTGAAGCTGTTCATTAGTAGTAATAAAATCTAATTTTAACGTGTTGCTGACAGGTCAAGTAATTATGTTTTTGTTATTTTTTGTTGTAAAACTTGATTTAATGTTTTACAGAATGACAGTTGAAACGATTTTCGCGAGGAGGAGAGGGGGGGAGGGAGGGAGGGAGAGAGAGAGGGAGAGAGAGAATTAAAATTAAGTACATATAACAATACATTTATTATTTATTACTTGTTTTATGAGTAACTCTTTAATTAAAATTATGTAATCTATGTAAATTACATATTATCATGTTAGAAATTCAATGCTTTTTTAAAGAGATAGGTCTGGTCTTTTATTCAAGTACTTTGTAAATTTAAACTGATGAAAGGGAAAGCCCTCAGAAAGCATAGCCTGCACGAGAAAAAAGCACCCTCGGTTTTATTGAAGCCGTTCATCAGTAGTAATGAATGATGCCACACCACTGACGCCCCCTAGCGCATGAGCGGAACTCCACTTTCAAACGTAAACAAAATACATGTACACTCCATGATCCCTGAGGACCAGAAAAATATGACTACACAATGATGTAGTACGGGGCGACTTTTTACAGCCGCCACACAGGCACTAATTACCGCAGATAAAGAAAAATACACGAGTTTGTTTTATGCCATTTAGGCATATACGACTGTGTATTTGTCAAGGATCATTAAAACACTAGAATAAGTAATAAAAGTTATAACGCTTTTTCTTTAAACTAAACAAATTAACGATTCACAATATGAATAATTTAAATACAATGTAACTCAGCCTTTCTGCCGGGTATGCGATTCTTGTCAATTAGAAGACTGCATTTCGTGCAGACAAATTTATCAAACAATAATATAAAGTATGAGGACCATAAACCATTAATAAAACATAAACCTGATCTCCTTGCCTATGTCGAATTTACATCGTGTGAGCATTTAATACACATAATACCAGTAATAATGGAGACAGAATGTCTGTACAATTGAGTTCATGCATGCACATTTGCAAAAGTTAAATTAACGCCATTGTAAATACTTAAAGACAACAACTTTTAAGATGGATATATGCACAACCAAACAACTTAACATTTCAATTCGTATCGTTAAATGTTGTCTATAGGACATCATACACACACTGGTAAAGAGAAAGAAAATGAAAAATAAAGTCGAGTTTAAGAATGTATTATCCATATCTAACATTCTTAGACATGACATACAACACAATTTCAAATTTTGAAGTAATTCGGAACATATTTAAACATATGACATAACAAAGAATAAATAAACTGAAGAAACACTCAGAAACGTAATACAGAACGTTTGACCTACGGTTTATTGTTCCCAATGCATAGAAGACAGTCGAACTGGCGGCGACGACACACTGTGGAAACACAGATCAGCATAAATGGAAACTAGTCTTATCTTCTGCAAGTAACAGATTTTATTGCTGCCTTTTATTGCTGCCTTTCTTTCTTCAGCTGCGGTAATCACAACATTTTCACTACACAAGCGTTTAGAGACTTGTATGAAAACAATCCTCTTGAAGTGCAAAATACATGTCTAGACTACCTTGTATTGTATTTTAGCAGTTAGACGATCACGACAAATAAGCTTTTCGAGATGTATGAGACCTTTTTGCGTTAATATACCAAGTGCTTAACACTCATGAAAAAAGTGTGTGGGTGCGTGCGTGCGTGCGTGCGTGTGTGCGTGCATGTGTGTGTTGCCTCCGATGGTCTACACAAACTTGAACGTTTATTATCTTGTTCCTGTTTGTAAGTTCAGACATATCGCCTAATTATATTTGGTCTAATTAAAATGGGTTTAAAGTATAACCCTATACAAATATTAAATCAAACTTTATAATACACAATGTATACAAATTGAAACAGTTCATGTGAAAATGGTACATAATGATAGTTATATATGTTGTTACACTGTTAATGTTCTACACGCATTTTATATGGTGCCTTTTATCAGATTCTGGCAAGCACGTCGTATCATCGTCTATTTTTAATCTGATTATTTGATTCTATATTTATATATATTTTTTCAGACAAGTAGTTAGACAAACACTTTTTACAAGACAAATGTCGAACTCCCCGCAGCGGTTACTTCTCCTGATCAGTACAGTAACCACTGCCACCACAAGTAAATACAGCTCCAGAGAGCCGGATTTTTTTTCACTTTTATTTTTAAAACAGAATACTTTATATTATTTTAGATTCCTTTTATTAAATTATTATGCTTTATGTACAGGAAAGTAAAAAAAAATATATGTTATAAAAATTGTAAATATAACGGAAGATATTTTCACTGTGACACCGTATGTGTAGTAAATAACGGCTGAAGTTTTGAATCAATCACGTGATATAGCATCGTCACGTGATGTTTGTGTTGGCAGTGGTTAAAGTAGCAAAGCGTGACGCAACCGCTGTGAGGAGTTTGGACAAATGTGTGTCGGGATTCTTTTATGGACACTCGATTCACGAAGCGGTAATTGCTTGAAGCTAAAGTTAAATATTTTTACACATGTTATTGACATATCTCAGTTTCTTTAATATCACAAATTACTTTTAACTGAACTGTTTGCCAAATCAGCTTTGTTTTATTCTTATAGTGATACTATTTGAACATAATTTCAAATAATAATGAAATTGTTGCGAAACTGTATTTCGGTATTTTGTATTGAATTTACTTGTATTATATATACTACAACAATACAGAGAGCCTTATTCAATACTCTTCTCTTTTCGATGCTATGATAGGCAGTACAGACACACTACTTATGAATTATCAGTGTCCCTAAGCAATTATTTATGAAGCAAGAGAAAACATATCCGTCAACGAAGTGGTTTTAAGCTAGGCATCGTAGTCTAATATTGGCATTTAAGACATCGGCTAGGAAATACCATTGTTTGTTCGCAATATATCTACCATTTATTGGGCAACTGTTATAAATGAACAATTGTAACACAAAGCATCCACGTTCAAACACTATATGTACAAGTTAACAACAGACTAATACATATTAGTAATTTTACAACCTTTAAACACTACTCTACATTTTGTACCTAAATCTGAACAAAGATTCCGAATATATATATATAGCATTTTGTGTATATGACTTTAATTAATCCTAATACATCGTTGCATAGTCTTAAAGATATATTCACACACAATTTAGAGTAATAACAAACGGAAAAGCCGTTTTATTAACTTGTGGAAAGAAAATAAAAGATTATAAGGTTCGATAATTATTTTCTTACAAGTAACGCGTCCTTGCGTAAGCAATATAAAAGAAGATGGTTATTAATTCTACAAACACGTCGGATTCTTTTCTCAACCAAGACCCACACACCGATACGTATCTTAGTTTGTGTCAGTAACTCATGACGGCTTGAGGCGACAAAAGAGAACCCATGGTATACAATGAAGCTGACAAATGGAAGCAAACGTAAAGACAGACTTGCAAAGTACGACCAGGGAAACAGCGTTATCGGTGATAATAATTAAAATTGCTAGATTATTTAGTCTATTTCACAATTTAGCTAAGAACTCTGTGATATTCAAATATTAGCTTTTGAAGTATGTCTACATGAGCTCATTTCAGCTCGATTTACGTTTTTGGTCGTGTGTACTATATAATAATGCATTACAAGTGAGAAATATGTAAAAACATACGTGTTTGGTTACTTGTGGCCAGTTTAGATTTACCTTGTTGTGTTAATTCGAACGTTTGTGTTGAATATACAATTGCACCAGAATAACATTAAAAATTAAAATAACATGTAGAAGGTAGTTATACTGTTGTATTGTGGTTTTGTCAGTGTATCTTATCACTGCAACTAAAATGGAAGATACCATTCATGCAACCGACATATATAAATGATAATATATTCTGAATATATTACTGGCATTGAATTCGGATTTGAAATACATGCCCTACAATTGTTTGGACCTCTGCGGAATGAGAGAAGATAAAAACTAAGGCACCATTTGTATTCGATGATGCATTTAAGACTATATGTGCAATACCAACAACATAGATCATTTTTGTTGTCCCCATTATGTTTTCAATCTCAGCATCTAAACGATTTCGGATCGAGACGTTTATGGCTTTATGTGCTGTAAAATACGGAAATAATCAAACTGCATCATGTCTAAAATAATAAGAAAGTAGGGTGATAAAACTATTTCAAAGCTGTAGGAACAAAGTGCAGTATTTCTTATTTGTTGATTTCATATCGTTATATTAAAGATGTTTATTGACAACAGTGATCTTAATCTAACGTGGTACTAACAGTTCAAGTAAATGTTGTTTATTTTGTAAACACTGGTTTACTGCTGTTTTACAGAATGGCAGTTTAAATGATTATCGCGAAGATGAAACATTTTTAAAGTCAACCCACACGTATTCTTATCCATAAGCAAGTGTTAAATATTAAATATTGAAAGCAAAACCATTCAACATTCGAATAATAGACACTTCTTAACTTAACTTGCTTTCGTTAAGTATTTAAGATTAGTCGTTCTTATAATAATTGTAATACATATAAAATACATTTGTTATTTATTACTTGTTTTATGGGTAAAACTTTGTAAATATCGAAATAAAAAGAAACTAAAATGCGTCAAAATATACACTGCAGATGTCGTAAATCTTTTTGGTAATGTTTTATGTCTATAGTGTGTACATGACCGATGTACATGACGGATAGTTCTACTTCCCAGTAAAAATATTTGAGAATTGAATATTTAGCCTAAGATACATTTTCGGCATAAGTATTTTAATTTTATATTTAGAAGAAATGTTCAAAGAATAAATATTGCAAACAAAGTAGAAATGTTCACGTTTAAGGGCACGGAACTCTGTACGTTTGTGTTAAAATACGAGTATTCGGAGTTTTTATGCATGTGCATCAGCTTTTTGACATGATCAGTCATACTCGATTTATGTGAATGACAGGTTTATTTTTGTAATTAATATAATATGCGTCACTGAAAACATTGTCAATACCTAAGCAATTCAGACTCCGGCCTAGCATGCAATTCGTGCCATCTCGGGGAGAATGCGTGTCGTATGGACTTTGCCATACATGCATATACAAGATAAAAAATAAAAGAAACTGGTGTCATGGAATGTGCCGGCCTTATATCATGATATATTTTTTTTATGAATGTTCACGTTACTATGGAGCCTGGATATATAATATTAATAGGTAATGTGCATGAACAAAAAGCAGTTAGAAAAGGAGATTAAAACGAATGAAGCGATTTCAGGAAGTATTTGACAAGGGACATAATTTTCAGAAGTTATTATAAGGTATTGCGTATAAGAGAGAAGTAAGAAGTCGTAAGAAGAGAGGGGAAATGGAAAGAGGTTATAGGATAGAGGTTGTTAGGTGGTAAGTTTAAAATATAGTAGAATATTTAGTAATTTTGGAAGGAGCAACTTATAACAGTAATGTATGAAAACAGGTAAGCGTGGAAGGAACAATGTTAATATGGATTGGAAGAAATGACATGGTCTTAGAATATGAGTTGCGGTAAGGGTAAAAAAGGTGAAGAAGAGGATGAAATGTGCGCTATGGTTGAAAGAGGTAAATTTTGCATGTTCTTGTACCATGCACGACCACACACTGGTGGCTCCCAGGAGCTGGGCTGTATGAAGGTGAGTCTCAGTCTAAAAGATGTGACGAACCTCCGCTCTTTTAAAACTTTCTTATTTCATCATAATACATGGTGGGAAGATGGTAAAGCATTTATCCCGCTTGATCCTAGAAAACACTATTAGCAATAAGTAAAACACGTTTGAGTCCGAGTCGACATAACGACAGGTGAGGTTAGTACAGCCTACAAAAGAGGACGCCTGCTTTACGAGGTAGGCGAGGTAGACGTCCTGTACCAGCTGAACGTGGAAATTCACTTTATATAACACTAAGCAAAATAGTATTGTTCTGTGTATTATAAGTACATTCTTCAAATTGAGGTCATCGCAAAAAGAAGTATCGTATTTTACACAGTTGGACGTAATGTATAAGTAAAAGAAGAAAATAACTTATAATTCATGGGTTGGTTATTGTCATATACGTTTTATTTTATAAGCGTTTTTAATCAGACTATATCAATACTTGCTTTTTGTTGCATTAAACTAAATTATTAATCATATCGTGTATTACTTAAATAAATCAGGCTTCTTATATGACATGCATACTGTGTAAATTAGAATCTTTCACAACTTTACCAATAAGTAATATAAAGTCCCAGGAACATAAACCATAAATAGAACACAAACCCCTATCTCAATGCATTGGTCGAATTAACTTGAGCATTGAGTATTTACACAGATACGCGCTATTTCGGAGACAGGATGTCTGTACAAACGTTTTCATGGATTTATAAGTTATTGGAACTTTTAATGCACTCGCAAATAATTGCAGACACAAGCATTTCTGATGTTTCGTTTTACAACAATACACTGTGGAAACCATACTTTAAAGGTTGACAAAGACAACAATAATACCGCCTTAAAACAATATTGTAAACATTTAATACATAGTTAAAGGTTCTGCATTTTGGGTGCTTTTTGGCAACTCCTATGAATCTATATAATAATAATAATAATAATAATAATAATAATAATAATAATAATAATAATAATGGTAATAATAAAAAAATTATTATTATTATTAAGTCTTTATTTATAGTTAATAACATATAAAACAGTTAAACTATCAATTTTCAATGTGGTCCACTTGCAAATGTGTTAACGATGTGTGAACAAATGACTAAAAGAACAAACACGTATAAGATGTTGACCTATGTTTCCTTGTTATAATCATATACATAAAGGTTATATAAATTGAAGAGATGTTCTAAGAAAGAATGTTGTAAACAATGTAGATATGTCAAGTTTAAGGGCACCATGACAAAATGGCCCGTACAAAAACCAACACACAGAACGACACAAAAAACACGTAGAACACCATGACGCAACAGACATTTAGAAAAACTATTATTTCCGTTTCGTGTTAGTCGACGTGTCGGCAACTGACTAAGGAACCACAAACGGAAACCAATCACGTCCTTAACAAGTGAAAAACGTTTTATTACTGTATGTTTGCCCTTACGCTGCAGTAATCACAACGACATTTGCATTACATAAGCTTTAGAGACTTGTATGGAAAACATTCTTTTGTACCAGAATAATACAAGCTTACCGGTAGTCTGGAAGATCGCATTGTATTCTTACATTAAGACGAATACAGCATTTTACCGTTTAGGTTTATGGAAATGTAGGGGGTCATTATTATAATATAAACGGCCTCTATCATTCCTAAAAAGAAACCAAAATGACGTGCATATAATAAATATAGAGCAAACAATACTGTAAGTATAGGTTATTGGTGTGATATGGAAATATGGTGCGGAGTAAAACTGCGCGACGTCAATAGTGCCATATTGACTACGCATAAGAACGAGTGTATACATTTCCATATTAGGCCTATCACTACTTTATTACGTACGTCTTACAACCACAATAAGCTCAATATATATTATTTAGGCATGTTAAAAACAAAATACAAAAATAAACACACACATTCTGAAAAAGAAAACTGAAGTAATCCATTTGTTCTTAAATCCGTTTCTCAGGTTGTCACCTGATATGAACGTGCATTAAAAAGAATTTTATTCTCAACATGACAGCGTCTTGAAAGTCACCTCGTATTATGTATGTATGTTCGAATATAGGTTTTGGATAAAATGCGCATGCGAAAAAAAATTCAGTTCTCATTTTATCGGTTTGAATACTTAGTTTAATGTATGTGGTGAGAAAATGATGCGACTTAATTATTTCAATATATGATAACACTGTGAAGTATTAACTTGAGTCATAATGTTAATAAAACAAAAAGAAAAAAGTACACATTTTGCTTACAAACACGATGCACTTTTTGCACATCCGATGTCGATGCATTACAATATTAAACTATTGAAGATACGCAAATGCAAAGTCATAATTATTGCATAAATAATTACACGTATAGATATGGCAATGTACACTTTATTAATACGTTTTTTGAAAGCAAAACAAAATGACTGATTGTCCGTTTTCGTGTTGACTTGTTAATTGTGGTTGCGTATATGATAATGACATATTTTGTTAACAATAAATAACAAATACTTTTTACATATTTGAATGTTTTACTGAACGTGCATTATTATTTATTGTTCTAGTGCGAAACTGTTTTTGTTTTTTAAACTTCGAAAACACACTTTAAACAATACTTCTGAAAGCGTTTATCGTTAGAATGATTTGTATCTACTTACCAATACGATATTCCGGTATATCATAATCGTGCAACAATGTAAGTTTAGTCTCAGTTTTTCTTCTGCATTGCAACAACAAGCACAACGAATGCAATATTTACAAATTATTAATAACCCGGGCAACTACTCTTGAAGTAAGAGAAACATATCCGGCAACGAGAGAATCATTAGCAAGGCATCGTGCTCATATATTGGCATTTAAGACATCAGCTATGCAGGAGTATTGTCTGTTCGTAATGCTTAATCATGTGGCAAACAGTTGTAAAGGAAATGTTGTGACAGATAAATATATTTGAACGAACGGACGGATACAACAAAGCCGAGCCAAACATGTGGGCTCGACAGTAAATGCGTTTGTCGTCATAAAAATTACTCATTAAAAAGAATGCGACGGGAAAAGACTTGAACATTCTGTAATCTGACGCGACAATAATGTTGAACTATTATGTAATATCAGCTACAAATGCAATGTTAACATTCCCATACTATGGTTGATAACTAGTACATATTTCTTAGCAATAATATATTGATTTTTTATTACACCGAATATCGCTATTATGTGTGACACTAAGCACATTTATGCTTTAAATCATCCAAATCTAAGGTAACTGAGACTTTCTGCATGCGATTCTTGTCGATTCAAAAACTCCATATCGTGCAGACAAAATCATGGAGGCACATAAAACATCAAGATATAGAGCATAAAAGTCATCTAATGGAATTGTCCGGAATTATATCGTGTTAGGCAGAAGCATTTATAAAGACACGCCTTACAACCTGCGTGTTATATAAATATGGACGTGAGTTGTACAAATAAGTTGTTCGACATAAAAGGAAAAGGCTATGCTGACCTATCGACACTTTTCTTTGGTCATGTAAGCAGTTACTACGGTGGCATAGAGGTGACATGAAGAAATATTTTAAACACCGCTACTATTACGTGGCCACGCAGTAGCTTTTACGTGCGCACGCAATAACGTTTACGTGGCCACGCAATAGCTTTACGTGCGCACGTAATAATTGTCCAATGAAATTGCTCGTTATAGCGACCATTATAACGAGCATTTTCAATGGACAATTATTACGTGCGCACGTAAAGCTATTGCCTGGGTACGTAAAGATATTGCGTGGCCACGTAAAACGTTATTGCGTGCGCACGTAAAGCTATTGCGTGGCCACGTTAACGTTATTGCGTGCGCACGTAAAGCTATTGCGTGTCCACGTAAACGTTAATGCGTGCGCATGTAATAGCTACTGCGTGGCTACGTTATAGCAGCGGTATTTTAAATATTTCTCCATGCCACCGTAAGTTACACACACACTGTCTTTTATTTCTAAGATTTCTCTCTATGTATGTTCTAACCTACTAATCAGGTTTTAACTGGTACATATTATAAGCATATATTAGAAACGACAGTTGGTGCATCGTCGTCTCGCCAGATATTTGCAAATTAAATAATTGCTTTTATTGATGGATTCATTTATTTACAGAAACGATTATTTTCCCAGTCAAATGCGTCCAAATCTTTAGGGATATGAGCGGTTTCTTATATATTCAGCTTTTGCAATGACATATATGTCAGGCAGTCAAATATGCAAGTATATGCTTTACCATATAGCATAGTACACTACATTATTCCAGTTTGAAAAAAAAACCCACTAAGTTTCTATTTATTATTTTCGTTTAAGAACTGATAAATACCTTTATCATGACAAACTATTCACTAAAGTTTATATTCTAAAAGAAGAGCGACCGATCGTCATATGAGTCAGATTCTGACAATGCCCACATGTGTACATTCAATGTCGATCCCCAACCTTCACAGGGGACACATGAGATCCCTTGTTCATATTTGTGTATCGTGATATAACAACGACATTATCCACCACGACCGCACAAATGGATCTTTATGGTCAGGCAATCACGATTGCCAGGAACAGCATCCTTACTGTTGTGAAAGCATCAGAACTGAGTATAAATTATTTAAATGCATTGAAATATATCATTATTAAATAATCAGCGTTCTGCATAAAGTATTGCATTTTGCGGCGTTGGACATAGATTACCTAAAACGAAAATACGAATTCAACATTATTAGTACACGAGTTTGTGTTATGCCATATAGGCATATACGAGTGTTTATTTGTAAACGATCATTAAGACTCTAGCAACAAAACTTATAACGCTTCTTTTATTACTAAACTCATTTACGATTATCATCATTAATAACTTAAATACAATGCGGCTCAGTCTTTCTGTCTGGTATGCATTTCGTGTCAATTAGGCCACAAAAAATGATCTTCTGTTTCTCAAGCACTTTTAAAAAAAAACGAATGCAGGCGAGAAAATTTTTATTGTGTCAGATTTGTTTTCATTTTTCCCAGTAGATAGCAATGTGTAAGTGTGGGGATTTTATAATACATTTTATAATTATACATTGCCTTTAATAACACAAATATTTAAACAGCAAGGCGATATACAGTAATAATATGTTTTATTACATACCTTACTATAAATAGTAACAAATTTACGTTGAATAAAAACGAATACGGGTTTTCAAATGCCGGGCATATAAAAATGGTGTGCCAAATACGAGGTTTCTACTTCCGGCAGGGCCAATACGGCCGTATTGGCACACGATCGAATTCACGCGCCGATGTTAACGACTGTTTATAAGCAGTTCACATTCAAATAACAATCTCACAAAGAAAGAAATTTAAAATATACTATGAAACATACCTTCTTATCAACCATTTGTATTTTAACTCTGAAAAAAACTTCACAAAGATGCAATTATTACAGAGAAATGTAACATTTATCCATAACATTACCGCCTCATCAGTTTGTTTGTAAACAAATCTTTAAATGACGTCACATGTGATGTGACGTCATTTGGCGGGTAAAAGAAACCAAAGAAAATAAAACGTATACTAGACTCTACGACTTCTTACGAAAAGTATTTATTATCTCCCTTTTCAATTTGAGCAATTTTAGTTTAAGAGTATTGGAATCCTCCGAAGATATGTAATAAAAAGGTTACAAAACGGCTATGATATGCCGCGGGCCCGTATTGGCACACCTTCGGAGGCATTGGCCCTCGGGCTAAAGCCCTCGGGCCAATACTGCCGAAGGTGTGCCAATACGGGCCCTTGGTATACCATAGCCGTGATATGTCCTTTAATTATAACATAACTAGAGCTGTTACCATTGCATTTAATGCTCTCAGAAATGCAGTAGTCTGGTCAAATATGCGGAAACTATACTGTAATATAGTGTCGACGATAAGAAAAAATATATCAAGGCGTTTTATCTTGAAACACACGAACACATTGCTGAAACGTATTATGTTTTGTGGGCAACATGATAACATGAAACTATTGCAACATTGTATCGTCCAAGAACAATTTTACACGAATATTTGTGACCATTTGCTGCCGTAAGGGACTTTATGGCTAGTCCCGGTACAGATTTACTATTTGCGACTATATACAAGGGTCAAACATAATGAATATAATAAAATCGACTACAATCGTGCTTACGATAAGGTTAAATTAGAATGCATTGACTATGTTTTTATAAAAGGCCCATAACTCCGTCAAAAATTAGTGGATTGTAACCCAAATGGAACTTGACTTGTGTTTTGATATATCAACATACCAAATTTGAATTGAATCGATGCAGTCTTTCACAAGTTATTGAGCGGACACCAACTTTCGGACGGACGGACGGACATCCCTACCGATGGGCATTTGTTGGGTATTTCTTTTGTTTAAAACTACCCAACAAGCAAATAACTACCCAAAAAGAGCCTAACGGAATGAATGGAAAGTTCTCACAGATGGACATTTGTTAGGTATTTTGGTACCCAACAAGTGCCCATCGGTATGCCCGGACGAACGCACGCACGGACAGGGGTAACACTTAATGAACCTCCACCATTCTTCGAATGGCGGGGGCATAATAAAAATATCATGGCATTTTATCATAAGAGTTGGAAGTTGGGCGACCCCCTACCTCCCTCTTTTCGCCAGTGCGTTTTCGAGTCCTGTTTAAATATTGTGACTAACTTACTGCGTGTTTTTGTAGGGGTCCTTTTGTCATGGTGCCCATAAACTTGACTTGTCCACATTGTTTACAACACTTTTTCTTTGAACATCTCTTTCATTTCTATTAAGATCCCCACCCCATGTTTTATACGCTTTTGCTGCACTTGATTTGCTATAGGAACATGAACACAGTGCAACGTTTGATCGTCCAAAATAATATTCACGCGAAATTTGTCACAATTCTGACTAGTTTCGCCATTTTGTACTATTTGAGGTTATATTCAACTAAACCACAAACAAGAACGCACAAAATGTAAGAAAATAATGTCAATGATGTGGACACATTAACATTTAGCAAGATTTTATTACATTCGTTGAAAAACAGACGACTATTTGTGCCCGAAGTTTCGCCGATGGCGACTATTCTTGGCCATATTTTGACTATTTTCAGCTTTTTCTACAATAAAACACAACTAAAAAGCATAAAAATAAATGCAAATGACAGATCCTCTGACAAGAATGTAAAAATATTTATTTTAAATTCTGAAAAACAAACAGGTGACTAGTAATTTTGCTGCCGCAAAAGCGCCAATTTGTGACTGTTCTTGATTATTCGTGACAATTCTGAGTTTTGTCAAACCTGTAGCAGAGCCGCGCTACTATCAAAATTGATTCCGTGTTATCGGAAGCAAGATCTGTTTGACAAAAATATGGGCACCATTCTTGGATAAAAACAAATTTGAAGCGGGTGTCTACAAACGACAGCGGGGCCCGAGAAACAGATGATCAGTTTTTCTTGGCCTTAGTGGAAGACTACATTTCGTGCAGACAAATTTGTCAAGTATCAGGAACATAAACCATAAATAAAACATAAACATGATATCATTGCTTAGGGCGAATTTACATCGTGTGAGCATTAAGTACTTACACATAATACGAGTTATTATGGATACAGGATGTCTGAACAATAGTTTTCATGCAGTTTAAAGTTTAAAGAACGCTTGTTAATACGTGAAGACATCAACGTGTAAGGTGGTATATGCACAACCAAACAACTTAATATTTTAAGTTGTATTGATAAATTTTAGCTATGAGACAGCATACATACAATGGAAAAGAAAAAGAAAACACACAATAAAGTCGAGGTTAAGTACTAGTATACATATCTAACATTCCTAGATATATTACACAATTTAAAATGGTGGAGTAATTTCTACTGAGCATTTCTTAACGTATTACGTACATAACAAGGAATGATTAATTTGTAAAAACATTCAGAAACGTAAAACAGAACGTTTTACCTATGGTTTATTGTTCTCAATGCATAAAAGACATTCGACTTTGCAACAGTTTCTATGGACACACAAATGAGCATAAATGGAAACTAGTCCTATCCTCTGCAAGTAACGGTTTTTATTGCTGACTTTTATTGCTGCCTTTCATTCTTCAGCTGCGGTAATCACACCAACATTTGCACTACATAAGCGTTTAGAGACCTCTATGGAAACCAACCTCTTGAAGTGCAAAATACATGTCTAGTCTATCTTGTATTGTATTCTAAGAGATAGACGATCACGACAAATAAGCATTATCGAGATGTATGAGACCTGTTTTTCGTTGATATAACAAGTGCTTAACACTCATGAAAAACGTTTTTACGGTGCGTGTGTGCGTACGTGCGTGCGTGCGTACGTGCGTGCGTGTGTGTTTGTTGCTTTCAATAGTCTACACAATACTTGAACGTTTATTATCTTGTTTCTGTTCGTAAGTTCAGACATATCGCCTAATTATATTTGCTGTAATAAAAATGGTTTTAAATTATTACCCTCTACAAATATTAAACCAAACTAAATAGACAACTTGAAACAGTTCACGTGAAAATGAAACAAAAGGATAGTTTTATATTGTGTTACACTGGTAATGTTTAACCCGGATTTTATATGGTGTATTTCAACATAGTCTGGCAAGCACGTCGTATCATCAAAAATTCATCTTTTTTTTTAGACTTATAAATTGAATTCTATATTTACATATACTTGTTCAGACAAGTGGTTAGACAAACATTATTTTACAAGACAAATACATTGTATGTGTGGGGATTCCTTTATTTTTCGTTTTTGAAAACGACTATTCATGAAGCGGCAAGTGTTTGAAGTTAAAATTGAATGTTATTTTCACACATATTATTGACATATTGAAGTTACGATTATATCCCAAATTACTTTTAGCTGAACTGTTTGCTAAATCTGCTTTTTTGTTGTCTTGTTATATTGATAACATGTGTTCATAAAAATTTAAATACTAATGAACTTGTTGCAAAACTGTATATCGGTAATTGTGTATTAAATACTTGTATTATATGTACAACAACATTACAGAGAATCTAATCCAATACTCTTCTCCTTTCGATGCTATGATAGGCAGTAAAGACACACTGTTTATGAAATATCAGTGTCCCTGAGCAATTATTCATGAAGCAAGAGAAAACATATCCGTCAACGAAGAGGCTTTAAGATAGACCTCGTAGTCTAATTTTGGCATTTAAACCATCGGCTAAAATATCATTGTCTGTTCGCAATACCGATTATTGGGCAAATGTCAATTGTAACACAAAGCATCCACGTCCAACCGCTATATGTACAAGTTAATAACAGACTAATACATATAAGTATTTTTTTAATTTTTAAACACTACTCTACCTTTTTTACCTACATGTATATCTGTACAAAGATTCCAAATATATAACATTGTGTTTATATGACTTGTATGAAGCTTAATACATCCTTACAAAGTCTAAAATGTGTATTCACACAACATTTATAGTTATAACAAACGGAAAAGCCATTATCATTAACTTGTGGACAAGAAATACAATAATTATAACGTTCAATAATTATTTTTCGTTGAATTAACGCGTATTTGCGTAAGCAATATATAACAGCTCTTTGCCTAAGTATGGTAATTCATTCTACAAACACGTCGGATAATGTTCTCAACAAAAACACACAAGCCGATACGTAACTTATTTTGTGTCAGTAACTCATGACGGCTTAAGGCGACAAAAGAGAACCCATGGGACACAACGAAGATGACAAACGGATCCAAACACAGAGAAAGACTTGCAAATGTATGACCGGAGAAACTGCAGCGTGAGAGGTGATAATAATTAGAATTGCTATATTAATTAGCACTAAGAACTTTGTGACATTCGACTTTTTTTATCAAATTATTTTCACATGAACTTATTTCAGCTTGATTTACTTTATACAATGATTTGCTTAGAATGTGATAATGCATTTTAAGTTAGAAATATTTCTGCAATATGCACTTTAAGTTAATTGTTGCAGTTTATATGAACGTTTTTGTGTTTATTCGAACTATTTGGTTGTAAATTGCAAACAATTACAGCCGAATAACTTTAGGTAAAAACACAACCGTGTAAACCTTTTTTTATCTATGGGACAATGGTTTAGTCAGAGTATCATAACACTGAAATATAAATAAAAATATCATTCATGCAAGCGACACTTAAAAATGGATAATTGTATTCTGAATGTATTACTGGCATTGAATTCGGAATTCTAAATACATGTCTATCAAATGTTTGGACCTCTGCGGAATGAGAGAAATAATACCCTTAGGCAACACTTGTATTTGATATTGCATTTTAGATTTTATGTGCAATTCCACCCATTCATAGATCAATTGTATTGTTCCCATTATGTTTTCAATCTCCACATCCTAACAATTTCGTTCGAGACGTTTATAGCTTTATGTGCTGCAAAACGGAAATAATCGTACTGCATAATGTCTAAAATGATTAAGTAGGGCGATAAAAACATTTCAAAGCCACAGGAACATTTTGCAGCATTTCTTATTTGAGTTTTAATGACAACACTGTTCTAAATCTAACGTGTTGCTGACAGGTCAAGTAAATATGTTTTTGTTGTTTGTTGTTGTAAACCTTGATTTAATGTTTCACAGAACCACAGTTGAAACGATTATCGCGAAAACAAAACGTGTTTTAAAGTCTACACAAAAGTATTCTTATCCTTAAGCAAGTGGGAACTATTATAGCTTTAATTCGATTTACAGTACTAATAGGAATTTTGGGAGAGAGAAATGGTAACGATTTATTGATAGAAAATATAGTTACTGGCATGTCCTTTAACTTCGACCCCCTCCCTAAGTTCGTCCCCACCCAATTTAGTGTCTATATAATGTTGGTCATGTTGTTGTTGATCTTAATCATCACAGATGCTGCTTTTAACAACACAGACGAAATTACACCGTTTTGCGGCGAGTAAAACATTATTTATTCACCTTTCTAGACATTGACGATAAAAGGTAAACAAACAGCACGCAGAGAAACGTCCGCACAGTGCGCATGCGGACATCTGAGGTTTTTTATGGTAACAGTTCGGAAATGTCCATTGTCACAAAAAAAGTTCGCACCTTTCGTAAGCATCGCAAAAAACAAGAATAAGAAACACGAAGTACATGAACGAAGCATAGGCATCAATACTGTTAAGGTATCCAGAGCTTATTTGAGAAAAGACATTGTAAAACAATTTTAAATATATTTTGATAATGATAAACATTAGATACAATTCGTTAAAAGTAGTAAGGAAGAAGTATGTGCCTAAACCTAGACACATTCATCAAATTAACCATGCCCGTGTCTGTTACTGAGGCTTTATTTTTCATTGTATTTTCGGGCTATTTATCATTAATTAGTTTTTAAAGAGGCATGCGCTCGTGCGTACCGGCGTATGCCTTAATAAACGCTTAAAACACGTCTGTCACATTGATTAATGATTAGAGTTTCATTGAAATGTATCCAAAACAATAAGGTCAGTAAAATATATCGGCGAAACATAAAAATGAAACGACCAGACATGTATGTTTGGTTTTATAGTTGAAACACATAAGTCAGCCGACGGGAACGCTTAACTGGAAATAAGCAGTAATCAGAACTACGTTTATTTGTTCTTAATGAGCGTTTAGAGAATTGTATCGAAAGCGTCGCTTTTAATTAGCCTCTAGACTAGCAGTACGGATTTTTGTTTCTACGAGTTGATAAACACAACACGATGAAACGTGATTAAGAAGAAAGCACATCCAATACATTTATGTCTATATTACAAATTTGCTACCAAAAGACAATGCTCATGATATCTAATCCTGGCATATCTGTATACAGTACAATTATGTCACAATGATTTTACCATATATGTAGTAAAATACATAATAAAGTATGTGTATGTTTTTCCTGCGTTGTAAATTTTCTTAACATTGTACACGACTTTATAACATTTAAATTTGATCTCTATCTCTTATTATGCTATATTGCTATTATATTTACACTTTATAAAAACGCCGATTGTTATGTACTTGTGTAACAACGTTTAAATACTTTGCAGCACACATTCGACTTATTGAGCATCGACAATAGCTTATTATGTACTTACCAATTTACAGTATTCCATTATACTATACCCTCTTCAGAGATTATACTATCATTCACTCGATGGTACGATATGCACGACGAATACAAAGTGTGTGAATTTCAAGATGCCTGGACAGGCTGTGTCAAGAGAGATCGTATCGTATTCGGATACTGATATTGGCATTGGAAAAAAACAGCTCAGCAGGGATACTGCCCACATTGATTGCCCATCGGTTGTGGCCAAAGTTTGGAGGAAAAAACAGTAGTAGCCCAGTACTTTTAATTGGCCTAGTAAATGTAAAACTGACTTTCACAGAATGTATTACTAAAAATCTCTGTTTTAACATCTTACTACTATCAATAAAAAATATTTATCTTTAACAACTGAATGTGGTTCAAAAGCAAAAGTAGGACAACTTTTTGAAATTATTTCTCAAATTTGTTAAACAAATCTTTTGCTATAAAATAGATATATTTCACGTTGTAATGTTGTCTGAAAGTCGTATACGTAATGTAAGACCTAAGTATTAATATAAGTTTTCAAATGTTAGAAACTAATTGACCACCACTGGTTTTTTTTCTGACACTTACAAAATGTGAATATGTTAGATACGTTGTTTGTTAAATTAGATTATTGTTAATAAAGAATAAATTTCATGGTTGATGTCATAATTGGTATATGGACGTATGTGGTATGGTTAGTGTGTGGAGTACTAAGGACTCAACGCGTGCATTAACCTGACCAATTGCGTTCATAAACCGATAATGACATCAACCATACAACTAATTTCCTATATTTACATTTATATCTTGTTTGATTAATTTGGTAATACGGATTTAAAAATTATGGCATGTAAACTCGACAAATGGCAAAGCAGAATTTGACGTAAGGTCTCTGTTGATGTTGTTGACGTCCGTTACGTTTAAGCGTCTTTTACTTTACCTGACTAATTAAAAACCTCGTTACATGATAGCCATTGGTATTCCAAAGAAACTGCGTTTATCGGGTGATGGACACCATCAGGGGCAAACGAGTTTTTTAAAGGGCGTGCAGTTAGAGTGTCAATATTATTTTAGCTAAATAGGCCAGTAAACTGAGCTCTCGTAACCTGCACCTTGTTTAAAAGTAAGGTAATTGATCTACTTTAAACAGACACATATTATAATTATACAAACATCAAGGGACATTGTGCTATAGTAGTGCCTATGGGCATTTTGCTTCAAATCGAACTTGACTGAGATATCATACGTGAATACATTGTCAGCCAATGAAGAGAATCAGATTAGAACTGTCTGAACGCGGTTATGTTAACATTTTTGTAACAAATCAAGGGCCATATTCAAACGATTTGAAAATCGAATTTGTTTTAGATATAATGCCTATACACAGTGTCATCAACTTAAAAGAAAATGAGAAGAAACTCGTTTGAATGGGAGTCTGGTCACTGTTTATATCACATATTTTCAAATATCAAGGAACCAGAGGTGCATGTGGCAATTTTGCTTAAAATCGAACTTGCCAGAGATATGCCAATCTACATCTTTGGCAAGTTACAGAGGACAGGTTGAAAACGTTTTTTGAACCGAGTCCGGACACTTCACTGAACACAGCCAGGTCCAACGCCCGTTCGTCCGGTCGCCCGCCATTGGTTAAAACATAACACATTCGTACAATTCTTACGTACAAATCTTACTGGCGTATAAAATATCATGAACAGTTGTGGAGAAATATTAGAAAAGTAAATTATTACACTCACACAGGCTCGAGCTTAAAGATGCTGACATTAACGTTTTATGTATACAATGTAACTGATAGCCATAATTGTTATTTAAAACTAAAGCAAACACAAAAACATTAAGTTCAAGTTCATTTAAGGAATTAGTTTCATGATTGATGCCATTATCGGTGTATGAACGCAATTGGTCTGGTTAAAGTGTATGCATTCTAAAGGACCGATAGTACTAACGCAAATACCCGAACTAGAACATTGTTTGCTCCCATATGTTATGAGTGCCATTTAAAAACAATTTGACAGTGCTAGATGTATTTAAGGTAAGACCTTTGTAATGGACTATGAAGGATACAGATCTGTATTTTTTTATCAAAATATAAACAAATTGTTTTCATTAAAATGTGATATATATTATGCTTTTACTTTTCAACCATGGAAAATTCTTTTTAAAATGCAAGTTACCTTTATTTGCTTAAATGAAATTAAAGAGAAATAATTTTACACCTTATTACCTCCCTTTAATACGAATAGAATGAAACATCTTAATCTTGTTTATAAAATAAAAAAAAACTGTGAAAAGCGGTGTGGTGGATTGTCCTTAAATGGCGTATGTTTCAATAAAATAAAGTTTTTGAAACTTCTACCTAGCTGCAAATATGTGCATCCATTACAAAGGTCTTACCTTAAAACCACCCTTAGACACTTTTTAAAGTAACCAATAGCTAACGTATTCGCTTTGTAAATAACGCCAATTTCACAAACTTGCATTAAAGCCATTAATCCATTAACAAACGTGTCAAAATAATTCCTGCGGTGTCGACAGGACTACAAGCGAGCCGTGTCAGACATGCATTACACAAACATTAACGCCCAATTTGTTAAACATATAGTACCATTCTAGGTGTATATTTAGTGTGTGCTGTTACAATACCCTAAAAACGCTTTACGAAGTGTGACAACGCCTCTACTCTCTTGCTAGAAAATCTACACTATACTTATAGAAATGTGTAGTAATTGCAAGTAGAATGGCAATTTAATGGACTGAAGAAGACTTGTGTCAGACAGACGTCTACCTTTCATTGTTTGGGACATATTCGTGATGAAGGTGTGCAAATATTTCATGTGTATTTACCAAGTCAATAATTAATGGAAACCTATAGATGGATATGTGGGAGATCTAGTTCATGTGGCTATCTTTTATATGTGAGAGTTTATAAACACTGAAAAAACAACAAATTGATTAAGTTCACTTATTAATCCCATAAAGAGTTCTGCTTAAAATAATAGAAAATGCAGAGTAAATTTCAATGCATAAGGGTTTTTTATTTAAAATTTAGTTTTTGCAGCTTTGAAAACTCATACATGATTTAAAAATACATTCATGTCATATATTTTTTAAGGCCCCAGCGCACAGTTTGGGCATACAATTAAAAAAAAACAACAATTAATAACTGCGGGGTAAACATAAACTGTATGTACCATGTGTTAGTTTTGAATTGTGCGCAAACCAGCACATTTTCCATTACAACATTCAATATGAGGGGAAATCATTGTCCTTTCTATGTGACAGAAAAAGGATTTACCTCAGTTTTGATGCATTTTGTATCTTTTTAAATATTATGTTGACATAATATTATTATAAAATATTATTTTTAGTCAGACCTTCAACATCAAATTTCTTCAATAAGATTCATGTCTAAATCATTTTTAGATCAGTATTTTTCAACTCAAAATTATGTGCTCTAGTCCCTTTAAACCAAATATTTTTTAATCAAATATTGCACATATAATTCTACCTCATACATACACTACAAAAGATTTTATAATATTTATTTACAAAATGTTAACATTGTGTTAATTTTGAAAGTGCATTTTACTTGTTCTCATATTTCACTTTGAGCTGACTTAAAGCATTTTGGATAGCTCAGAAAGTATTGTAATGAGCTAAAAACATAAATGGTCCGAGAATGAATATGTTAGGCGATTACCTCTAAGTTAGATATATAATTTATAGGCCTCGTGTGTGCAATAATTATTGATTAGGAATAAGGGAAATACTATTTTTAAAAGACATATAAAATGTCACATATCCAATGAAATATACACCTTCAAGTCTTTATATTATATTGTGTTTTTTTCCAAATAAACAAAACATATAAAAATTAACAAAAAGCAATTTTCTCTACCTTCTTTTCAAAAACAAATAACTCTAAGATTGCCAATTTGATTGGACCACCTTTCTGTAAAATATTTAACTTATACCAGTTATTATTAATGAAGATATGCATACAAAATGACAGGGGTATAGCTTTTATTAACATACTTGCTAAAATATATTCACAATTAAAACATTGTCGGCTTAAGAGGTGGTCTTACAAATATGAAAATTTATGTAAAATCTAATATGGGTTCCAAAAGGGCAAACCCATTGTGGACTGCCTATTTATACTTTTTATATGTAAAAACTATCAACTCTGGTGATAAAATTTATGCAGCATTTATTGATAATAAACGTTGTTTTAATTCAATTGAGAGAAATCATGTGTGGTTTAAACTTATTTCAGAAAATATTCATAATTGTATGGCTACGGCCTTAAGAGCCTTAGGGGGGGGGCGTGGACTTTGTCAACGGGGGGGGGGTTAAAAAACCATGGAAATTGAAGTTATTTCGTTATTTTTAGCGTGTTTTTGCCATATTTCTATTACAATGATGCTTAAAATGAATCGCGAGCGAAGCGAGCGTAAAAAAGAAGAGAAAGTTTAGTGTTTTGGGCATAACAAACAAAATCATAGGTCCGCGGCCTTTAGGGGGAGCGCGCCGGGTGCGCCCCCCCCCCCTGGATCCGCTAGTGGTAGTAGTAGTAGTAGACTTTGTTAATCAGCTTCGATATTATTTGTTAGATATTGCTTAATTACTTCTTCAACATGACTTGCTCTAGACCTTTTACTAACTGCAATACGTATAGGAATATTGGGTGCGTTTCATAAAGATTTACGGTACGCCAGCCGTTTACGCACAGACCGTCCAAATACGCAAAGAATTTACGGATTCGTAAAGGCGTTTCAAAAACACGTGCGTATATAGATTTCCGTAAGTTAAACTTTACGCCAACGAAACCAGTCTGTGTTTACATCACGTGATCATCGTGACAGCTGTCAAACTAAACAGACGATACTTTCTCGAAGCAAACATCAAGAAAGTAAGTAAATTTTAAGCCACACACAAGTCAGTTTATTGAAAGGTTTAAACTTTTTTTGAAAACGAACAAGTACCGACGAAATTGTTCAGTTTTTATTATGTAAACATGCTAGAATCTCGTTGATGTTGTCTTGCCGTAACAACAAAATTTTACAACAATAGATCTAGGTCCTGAAGAACCCGTTTTAAATCTGACATATTCAGTTGCAGAAGCATTTTCCATTCATAAAAATGTTAAAAAATTATTGGGATACATTAAACTGTTTCTCCACAACAGCTGATAAATTACAGCTATATCTAAAGTTTATAGGAAAAAAAATATTTTTCTCAACAGAATGGCAGAACAGGACTCGAGTAGATCTAGTCAGGTGGAAAAAGTGAAACTTCCAAACTGGACTGTGCCAGAAAAAAAAGTCTTGGTGGAGTACATCGCTGCCCACTACAAGGAAATGGTGGGCAGCTATGAGGAGGCCTCTGGGAATCAGGCAGACAGGAGGGCAGCATTGTGGGATGAGGCGGTGGAACTGTAAGTTTTAGATGATGCAATTGCCAGAATAACATCTTGCTTACA
>Ga0224511_10000068_pt1 | contig 32144 bp, 21 predicted proteins | sample SF_May12_sed_USG_2_FD_169988 | JGI IMG/M metagenome (GOLD analysis project Ga0224511, IMG submission 169988) | Sediment microbial communities from San Francisco Bay, California, United States - SF_May12_sed_USGS_8_1 | ecosystem: Environmental > Aquatic > Marine > Sediment | place: USA...
AGCGTGATGTGTCATCAACGTTTTAGTAATTGACTTACTGAGTACCAAAAAAAGTTCCCAGATGTCTAACAAAACAATTAAAACACTCACTACTTGGCAACCCTTCCTTTTTAAAGGAAATTTTATTAGATTAACTATTATATATGTTTCTTTGTTAATTGTCACAAAGTATAGTCTTTGTTAATTATCACAAAGTAAAGTTTCGTGTATGTACTTATGCTTATATTCAAATGTGATTGCTTCTCCCGTTGCAATCGATAAATTATAACTATTTTATGCATTGTAAGCCTCGATATTTACTTCAATGACTTGTTTGTATATAATGCTCATAATGCCATGCATGTCATGGAGTGAGTGTTTGTTAAATAAACTTGTAAACTTAAGTTAAATATTTATGATAACATATGTATTTAATTAGTAAATACCTGTTCATCATACCCTAACAAGTGATAGCTCAAATGAAAGTGTTTTGTTAGCTTGGGATTATTTGTGTCAGATTACGCAACCCGGTCACGTCGGAAACATGTTACTCAATGGGATTGTACAACGTTGAAAATCGTAATTTTTTATCAGTTCCGTAGGTTTGCTCATGGTCAAACCAAAACAGAATGCTTTCATCAATTTGTATTAACAATGTGTATACTTCAATTTAAACAACAAATTAAAGAAAAAACGTATTAAGTTAAACATGAACATTTTATCTCATAAAAATTACTTTTACTTAAATATGCTATTACGCCCAACGAGCCCTCGGTTAATATAGTCGTCTGAATAAACCTAATTAGCAATTTTCTAAAATAAGATTAAACTGATGAAAGGGAAAGCCCTCAGAAAGCATAGCCTGCACGAGAAAACAGCAGCCTCGGTTTTTTTGAAGCTGTTCATCAGTAGTAATGAATGATGCCACACCACTGACGCCCCCTAGCGCATGAGCAGAACTCCATTTTCCAATGTAAACAACATACATGTACACTCCATAATCCCCGAGGACCAGAAAATTATGACTACACAATGATGTAGATATTTGAACTCAAATACGGCACAGTGCAGATTAAAAGAAATACTGGCATTTTCATTGCGTCATACGGCAATTTGTTATCGGAAAATCCTTCCTAACGTTGTTATCACGATGACGTTTTCATGATATTGTTGAAATATGCGAAAGAATTCATTCGTATTGCGAAAACAAAAAATTGTGTAACATCAATCAGAACCGATATTAATTGTAGTTAAAGCTGAGACAGTTTCGAACATCCCCTGCCTTTATGTCAAATTTGACTGCATGAGATTAATGCGCATTTGTCTTTCCTGTAACCTCAATATTACAGGGGTAATTGGGTGTTATGCTCTGATTAGAGAGGTTGGCGTCTAATGTAAAAGTTTGACGATTCAGATCATGTTGTGTTGTACAAACCCATAGTGTGTAGTGTGTAGTTTTCAGTACGTTGTTGGTTGAGTGTGTATAACAAGTGCATTATATGACATTTAACATTACAAGTCATATAGTGATTTAATATCATTCATGGATTTGCCGTATTTGTACTGGCGTGCTATAAATCATCAGCTTTCAGTAAGCAGTTGAAGCTTTGAAGGTATTTGTAAGAAGAAGCGATTCCTTAGACGTCATTGCTGATTTTGCTTTTGTGTGGTAGTTTTTGGTAGTAACTATAAACATGTGTTCTAGTCAGTGTAGGCTAATGTCTGTAGAATTCTGACAAGCATCCTAATATTTATGTGACTGAAAGGTCGTATCATATCTGAAATAACTGTAAACAAAAACGGTATGTTTCTGCTTTTTAAACACATTCTGGAAACAAAGGTGTTTATCTGGTATCTATTAAAGAAGGTTGTCATCATTGTGTGACCATATAATGGCACTAAATTTGAATCTCATAATAAACAGATGACATATACAACGTTTATGTTTGAGGAAAAAAACTTTTTCCTATAAAAGAATATTAACATAATGTTTGCTTAAAATAAAAGAACGTACGAATCAATAGTAACCTACGCAAATTGGGTTTAATGTAGAAGGTAATTTAGAAGCATTGTGTCGTTGCATTTGTCTAGTCCTTTGGAATCATGGATTGTATAATGTTGACATGTTAAACTATAGTTAGGCTCAAGCGCTAGGGGCGGCAAAAGACTGGCAATATTTTTATTTCCATTGATAAACAGCTTCAATAAAACCTGGGCTGATTTCAACAAATGTGGGCGGAGATTAAGTGACATGAAACTTGGCCCAGTCTGCCTTGTCGGCAACATTGTTAAACATCTCTTCAGTTTATATTATATTATGTGATGAAACACATTTGACACTTTTATATAAGAAGATCGTCAAGTTAAAGATTAAATAATATATCGACAATGTAGACTGTGAACGGCGGCTTAACTTAATGGTATCGACAAAATATATACCTTAACCAATAAATGGCATTAACGAACCAAATCTGCAGAGAGCAATCACAACCAGTCCTCAGTTTAACTCGAAGATCTAGCCTGTGATTGTTTTTCTTCGTGACAATCATAACAATTGAGAAAGCTGGCCGTTTTGTAGAAACAGATTAACTTATTCTAAGCTTCAACTGCATCAAACAACAATCAATAAACAATTTCCATGATGTGCACATACCTATATATTAAATGACAACGAATTTAAAGCACACAATACCAATGTACTTAGGATTTGCTAATGGTTGAACGTCTGTACAATTTGACTTTTATTCCTTAAAATAAGATATTTTATACCATCATGCTCGTCTTATAGCGTCTGAACGAGACACTAGACAGTGCTTGCAATGCGACCCCGAGATTGAAATTGTTACTGAATGAGTACATTTTAAAATCACTAAATCAATTTGTAAGCAAAGCTCAAACTATAACAATTACGATTTAGTCGAATGTTACAAATAATTTAGTAATTAAATTTGATCGCGATAAAAAATGTAACCTTAAAAGTCGTAGGCTATTATCTTCAGATGCTAAAATCTGGTCTGAGGTCCCGCCAAGTCCCGGCTTTTAGGAGGCACGTGGTGCAAGACGAGGTCAAAAATGCTCGAATAAAATGTGTGTTTTCTTGAATAATAGTTGACATAGGGTAGGTGATAATGTCCATAAGTGTTATTTTATCTTTCGATTGTTCTGTACTGTCAAATCAGAAGTTTGTTTACAATGATATTTTTGTTTGTAACATAAGGTGTACACCAATCTGAACACATCGAATAGTGGGCTACACCACACCATCACATCGTATAGTGGGCTACACCACACCATCTCTCTGATGTACGTGGGGGAACGCCATCTTGGATTAGGGACTACTTGGCACGATCGCCGGTTAGGCGGAATTGGCCGAGTAGTTCCGACTGCGCATTGTTCAAACGACGCCATGTTCGTTTTCTGTTCGTAATTTCCGAACGGCTTTCGAAGGTTTCCGTAAGAATTATATTTCAGCGTTGGCGTTTTGGGTTAGACATATCCTGCTACCTGATACATCCGAGGCACGATCGCCGATTGGGCGGAATTGGCCGAGTAGTTCCGATTGCTCGTACACGTGTAAATATTAACGGCATATTCGTATTAAACTGCATGTAATTATTCATGAGCAAACTATCGTGGTTTTATGACATGAAATTGCCTTACGTGAACTATAAAGACCTAACACATCAAAGCGACCAGATGCTTTGATAATTAGATTATCCGCGTGTTTACATCTCGCGTTTTTGTACATTTGATAATATGACGGAAACTCCCGAGCTCTAGCGGATAAAACCGCGTGAATCCAAAGCGAAAGTGAGACTTGAAGAAAATTCAATCCGGACCACGTGATTTTGTTCCGTTATAATTTGTCGAACAACGATTTAAGGAACGATGCGATCATAACTGCCAGTGTCAGAAAGATTAATTTGCTGACAACAAATATTTTTGGCGATTTTTATCTACTTGCATCTTCCGTAATTGAGGGATCTAAGCGAATAAAAGACTTCTCTTTTTAATGGTCCCATTCGCTTTAGTGTACTTAGCAGAACATATTTATACGAATATGCCTTTAACATGTATATAATCTAATGCGAATGGACCCATGCCACCTACAACAATCGAATTAAATCCAACTGACAACATTCATCAACATACACAAACAACATGTCTACATCACCTAGGGGAGAAATGGTAAATGCAACACTTTGTTTCTTACAAACACACGTATCGAACACTCGTTTGATAGTGTCGTGCAACGTGCCAATAAACATAGCTCAGTAACAGTGCGGTACATATATCATTCAAATTACAGACCTAATGTCTATGCGGAGGATAAAACCATTTGTTCAAAGGTGCAATGCCCTGGTCGCAGGTGAGCAAGCACATACAAATGTTGTTTTGATTCTATAAAACATCTTTACTTCCAAACCCAATCAATCCGCTGAAATCTGCTACACTACAAAAACACAAGATTCAATACCTGTTTAGCGTACAGCGCATAATACAAATCGTATCTAAGCTTGTGAATCCATTTCAATTGTAAAGGAAGAACATAATTGTTTTAAATGGTACAAGTTTTGTGACTTGTTCATCTCCGACGCAATTTAAGCTTCCCTTTAATGGCATGCTGCGCGAATGACTAAATACATCTGTAAAACATTCTCCGGCCTCTTGTTAACCTTGTAAATTGCTCAGATGTTTGTTAACATGTGTTTAGATCTCCCGCACTCAATGTAACATGCGTTTGGCTGACAACGAGACGCAAATCGGTTGGCCTTTACGTAGGCATGTTCTGTTTTACCGTGGACTGGACACGTTGATAACCATCTTGTGATGTAAAGCGTAATTGCGTTCAGGCCGGGCGTGTTTTTGTTTCTGTTTACTATTAAAACTGAAAGGTAGACCAACACGCAACACAATCTATAAACTTTATGGTGTGGATCTGACGAGCGAACACGTTAAGCAAATTAATTCTGCACGTGTAGTTGAAGTTTAATTGAAGCTGTTCATCAATTTAAAATTAAAATGCTACTCCATCTAACCCACTAGCGCATGAGCCGGTCTCTTTTTCGAAAAATAACACACAAACCATAATCGCAGAGGACCAGAATAATGTAATCACATATTCATGTAGAACGGACGATGTTTGACAGTCTTAAGAAATTAATTCATTTTGGTCATTTGATTAGGTTTATCCCAAACAGTCAGAACGCTTTTATTTGTTTTAACTAGGTCAGAATGTCACGTGATAATCATATCCCTAATCCATTGGATTAAAAGTGACCTTGAACTGTTATAAATGACCATGGATGACATGAGTTTGCCAATGAGAAACAAATCGTGATGGATGCTTTAAAGAGCACAAGAAATATTGATTTATATAAGTACTCGCCTAAATACAAATTATTTTGCATTTGGAATACAAACACCACCAATCACAATTACATGTTTTGGTTTGGCAGTTGTATTTCTTCATCAAAATATAGATGCCATGCAAAAACCGTTTGCTTAATTGTGTTTCAAATTAATGCTATTATATAAGTCCCTGTAACTCCATTCTAAAACAGTTACGCGTTAATTGATTTTACAATAAGGGTTATTCAATAATGGTTTCTAAATTAAGTGTGAAATTGTTTCGTTTTTCTTCACAAATATTATACATTTCCCTGATTACGCTAGCAGCTAGGCGTTTAGTGCAGTCTTGAGGTTTATAACATGTACTTACAGTTTTTTCTTCTGGTAGATAATCAGCAGTTTCGCTTTTTAAAGTTTTTAAATGTCAATGCAAGAAAAGAATCTTAATACTTAAAGATGATATGCCTATATCTTTACGGTCAGACTTTTAACCATATTTATGCAGTGAAACCTAATCCCGTATTTATGAGAAACTGCCAAATCTAGTTATCCATGTATGTAAAAATATAACAGAAATAATGAATTTTTTGAAAATGTGTGGCCCGCAAATTCGGCTTTGTTTATTTACGTTTTGACCAATTGCGTCGAAACAGTTAAATAGCTTGACTACAATCGTTTCTCTCATTTGACTCGGTGGCGCAGAGGTAACACATCCACTTTGGGTGCGAGAAGTCCCGGGTTAATTTCCCGGCTCCGGCAAGGGTTTTTATGTTTGACTTTTTGTTTTGTTGTTGATTTTGTTGTTGTTGTTGTTTTTGTTGTTGTTGTTGTTGTTTTGGTCCAAAAACACATTATTTGTCAAGAAATTCTGCAATTCCTTTTACAATATTTATTTATTTAGTTTACTGAACGTATTGCAAGATTTGTGACCGATTATAAGGGTATTAAGATACAGACCTAGCGTATTTAATTAGTTGAAATATGTGACTTTGAAAACCTGTATACTGGTGAGTTGCCTATTCTCGGACAGTGTCTTAAACTCGGACACTTAAAATGCATGTGTTTAGTTAAATATTTATGATAACATATTTATTTAATAAGTAAATACCTATTCATCATACCCTAAAAAGTGATAGCTCAAATAAAAGTGTTTTTTGTAAGCTCGGAATTATTTGTGTCCGATTACGCAACCCGGTCAGGTCGAAAACATGTTACTCAATAGGATTGTACAAAGTTGAAAATCGAAATGTTTTATATGTTCCGTAGGTTTGCTCATGGTCAAATCAAAACAGAATGCTTTCATCAATTTGTATTAGCAATGTGCATTCCGCAATTTAAACAACATATTAAAGAAAAAAATCGTAAGTTAAATATGAGCATTTTATCGAATAAAAAATCCCTTTTACTTAAATATGCTATTACGTCCGACGAGCCCACGGTTTATATATTCGTCTGAATAAACCTCATTAGCAATTTTCTAAAATAAAGTATTTGAACTCAAATATGGCTCAGTGAAGATTAAAAGAAATACTGGCATTTTCATTGCGTCATACGGCAATTTGTTATCGGGAAAATCTTTCCTAACGTTGTTATCACGATGACGTTTTCGTGATATTGTTGAAATATGCCCTGCAAAAGAATTCATTCTTGTTACGAAGACAAAAAATTGTGTAACATCAATCGGAACCGATATTTATTGTAGTTAAAGCTGAGACAGTTTCGAACATCCCCTGCCTTCATGTCAAATCTGACTGCATGAGATTAATGCACATTTGTCTTTCATGTAACCTCAATATTACAGGGGTAATTGGGTGTTCTTCTCTGATCAGAGAGGGTGACGTCTAATGTAAAAGTTTGCCGATTCAGATCATGTTGTGTTGTACAAACCCAAATTGTGTAGTGTGTAGTTTTCAGTACGTCTTTGGTTGAGTGTTTATAACAAGTACATTATATGACATTTAACATTACAAGTCATACGTCCTTGCTGATTTTGCTTTTGTGTGGTAGTTTTTGGTAGTAACCATAAACATGTGTTCTAGTCAGTGTAAGCTAATGTCTGTAGAATTCTGACTAGCATCCTAATATTTATGTGAATAAAAGGCCGCATCATATCTTAAACAACTGTAAACAAAAATGGTATGTTTCTGCTTGTAAAACACATACTGGAAACAAAGGTGTTTATCTGGTATCTATTAAAGAAGGTTGTCATCATTTTGTGACCATATAATGGCACTTAATTTGAATCTGACAATAAACAGATGACATATACAACCTTTATGTTTGAGGAAAAAAACTTTGTTTTCTTTAAAAGAATGTAAACCACATATTTGCTTAAAAAAAGAAAATACAATTCAATAGTAACATACGCAAATTGGGTTTAATGTAGAAGTTAATGTAGAACCATTGTGTCGTTGTATTTGTCTCGTCCTTTGGAATCATGGATTGTATAATGTTGAATTGTTAAAATATAGTTAGGCTCAAGCGCTAGGGGCGGCAAAAGACTGGCAATATTTTTAATACCATTGATAAACAGCTTCAATAAAACCTGGGCTGCTATTTTCCTCATGCAAACTATGCTTCTTTAGGACTGTCCCTTTTGTCAGAATAATTAGTCAGTTTGTTGTAAACTAAACATAAAGTTCAGCTTCCCTCAATGCATAACTAACGATGATATTTTCTTTACATTTTTGGAAGTCAAAAAGTAGTGTTAAACTATTGAAAGAACATTATGTACACACTTATTTACTGCTTACATAATTCAGTGTTAATTTTTGTTCGAATAAATATCAAGTTGAACATAGACGTCGAGACTGATAAGAATAATGTGTTAGCAAATACTGCGTTAAATTTCCCGTTTCAAATACATTCTTGTTGCAAGCAGACACGGTTGCCAGATGTATGAATTATTCATTCACATCCCAGCGTCTACCGCGCCAAATACGGGTTATGTGGTAGTTTCCTAATCTCAAGCGAAGAAAAATACTAAATGAAATCTATTCAGCTCACTCGTTGCCATTCGCCATTCAATGCATAATATCTCGCTATGTTCCATTCATATTCGATATTTTCTAGGGATGTTAGATATTAATTCCGGTAAGCCTCTATCGAAAGCCTACTCACCATTTTGCCCTAAATGTGTTAATATTAAATAACGATATGATACATTGATGTTACATGTAAACACGTGGTTTTGTTTAATTTGAATTTAATTTAAACGAATCCAACGATGTTGATTTGGGGTCGGTGTAGCTCACAGTTGTCATTGCAAAATGTTGAATTGAGTTAATAAAACACAGCACTTGTCACATATTTAGTTAATACATTGAATAATTTTAGTAAAATCACTTGCGATCTTGTCTATAGTGTTATGCAATATAATAAACATAGTAAAGCTTCTTCGTGCAACAATATAAAAAAAATCAGAAAAGTTATTAAAATATAAAACAAAAGGCTTCTTCCGAAAAACAAACTAGAGTTTTTATAAATGTTTGTTGCGTCATGACGTTGAACGTGTTTTTGTGTCGTTCTGTGTGTTAGTTTTTGTGCGGGACATTTTGTCATGATGCCCTTAAACTTGACATATCTACATTGTTTACAACATGCTTTATTTGAACATCTCTTCAATTTATATTCGGACAAGCAGGGCGGACTGCTCGTGAATGCAAACAAGTTTTATTGCAATGTTTATTTAAGTCGAAAACAAAGGAAACTTTGTTTTGGTCTTTTTCGGTTCGCAGTACGTAAATCTGAAATTAATTGCAACTTGATCGAGTTTATAATATAAATGGAGGAGATGTTCAAAGAAAAAATGTTGTAAACAATGTGGACAAGTCAAGTTTATGGGCACCATGACAAAATGGCCCGTACAAAAACACACAGAACATCACAAAACACGGAGTAAACAAGAACGCAACGGACATAAAGAAATAACTATTTTTTGTGTTTTTCCAAGGAAAATGCTGGAGACCAGAAAAGGCAGAGTACATAGTTCGAAGGCTGAATTATACATTTAAGTACGGAAGGTACAAATACTGGAAGAAATTTTTCGCATTCAAACGTAATAAAAAATAAGAAAATGTATAACTATATTGATTTGACAGGAAAACTGTTAATGGTTACGTGTATAACATGTTTGCAATTTGAATAACATATAAATATTTGTGGAAACAGTTAACCAGCAAGCTAGGATAGACTTGTTAATAGATTTTATCAAAAAGTAACATTCCGTTGTACCAACAGTATACTATAGTAAAATTACTTTTTAGCTCACCTGAGCACGAAGTGCTCAGTGAGCTTTTGTGATCCTTCAATGCCCGGCGTCCGTCGTCCGTCGTCCGTCCGTGCGGCCGTGCGTCAACAATTTCTTTAAACAACATCTCCTCTGCATCCGCTCATTGGATTTTGACAAAACTTCACAGGAATGATCCCTGGGTGATCCCCTATTAAAGTTGTTCAAACCGTCCCAGTTGGTTGCATAAGTAGGTCATGGGGTCAAAAAATAGATTTTCAAAATGCAATGTTCAAAAATCTTCTTGTCCGAAACTACAAGGCCCAGAGCTTTCATATTTAGTATATAGCATTATCTAGAGGTCCTCTACCGAAGTTGTTCAAATTATGCCCCTGGGGTCAAAATTGACCCTGCCCCGGGAATCACAATTTTACATTGAATTATATAAGGAAAACTTCCAACGACATCTTCTCTTGAACCGTTAATGGGAATTTGACCAAACTTCACAGGAATGATCCCTTGGTGGTCCCCTATCAAAGTTATTCAAACCATTCCGGTTGGTTGCATAAGTAGGTCACGGGGTCAATGAATAGGTTTTAAAATTAAACTTTCAAAAATCTTCTTGTCTGAAACTACAATGCCCAGTGCTTTCATATTTAATATATAACATCATCAAAAGGTCCTCTACCAAAGTTGTTCAAATTATGCCCCTGGGGTTCTCTATTATTGGCTCCACTGTGACCTTTGACCTTTTCCTCAGGTGAGCGACCCAGGGCCCTCTGGGCCCTCTTGTTACTTGTTTCGACATGCGAATGTTTGTTGGCAAATTAATAGTGCTCTGTAAATTTGGCTCAGGGATCAGATACAAAGTGCAAATGTAACCAAATAAAACCAATAATAATACAAGGAATTATTTTTAAGAATATTGTCCTTAAGATTATCCTTTTCGTCATTGTTTAAAATATGTCCCTGTTCTTTTTGTAAGTGGCTTGGGTAGAGAGAGAGAGAGTACATTTTAATTTTCTTCTCCAATACATTTTGAGTCATTGTTTGCAGGTGCGGGAACTGGTTTAAACTCCATATGAAAGTCATTGACCGTACCAAGACCGATACTCAGCATCAGTTGGAGGAATAATTTTCATAAAAAAAGATTAAACTATTCAACACAGTTCGTGTACAATGTTCTCTTCGTTTTATTCACGTAATTCTTGTTATACTGTATTTGTTTTCATACCGGGCAAATGGGCAGTTCCACAACTGTCAATCATGATCATTTATAACAGTAATGACACATTTAAATCCAATGGATCAGGAATATATTGTCAGGTAACAATCTGACCTAGTATATACAATAGAAAGCGTACTTCCTGTTTGTGATAAACCTTATCGCACGAACAATGGATATCAACAAATGTGGGCGAAGATTAAATGACATGAAACTTGACCCAGTCTGCCTTGTCGGCAACATTGTTAAACATCTCTTCAGTTTATATTATATTATGTGATAAAACACATTTGACACTATCATATAAGAAGATCGTCAAGTTAATGATTAAATAATATATCGACAATATAGACTGTAAACGGCGGCTTAACCTAATGGTATCGACAAAATATATACATTAACCAATAAATTGCATTAACGAACCAAATCTGCCGAGAGCAATCACAACCAGTCCTCAGTTTAACTCGAAGATCTAGCCTGTGATTGTTTTTCTTCGTGACAATCATAACAATTAATAAAGCTGTCCGTTTTGTGGAAACAGGTTAACTTGTTCTAGGTTTGTCAACTGCATCAAACAACAATCAATAAACAATTCCCCTGATGTGAGTGTGTGTGCACATTTCTATATATTAAATGACAACGAATTTAAAACACACAATACCAATGTACTTAGAATTTGCTAATGGTTGAACGTCTGTACAATTTGACTTTTATTCCTTAAAATCAGATATTTTATACCATCATGCTCGTCTTATAGCGTCTGAACGAGACACTAGACAGTGCTAGCAATGCGACCCCGAGATTGAAATTGTTACTGAATGAGTACATTTTAAAATCACTAAATCAATTTGTAAGCAAAGCTCAAACTATAACAATTACGATTTAGTCGAATGTTATAAATAATTTAGTAATTAAATTTGATCGCGATAAAAAATTTAACCTTAAAAGTCGTAGGTTATTATCTTCAGATGCTAAAATCCTGTCTGAGGTCCCGCCAAGTCCCGGCTTTTAGGAGGCACGTGATGCAAGACGAGGTCAAAAATGCTCGAATAAAATGTGTGTTTTCTTGAATAATAGTTGACATAGGGTAGATGATAATGTCCATAAGTGTTATTTTATCCTTCGATTGTTCTGTACAGTCAAATCAGAAGTTTGTTAACAATGATATTTTTGTTTGTAACATATGGTGTACACCAATCTGAACACATCGAATAGTGGGCTACACCACACCATCACATCGGATAGTTGGCTACACCACACCATCTCTCTGATGTACGTGGGGGAGCGCCATCTTGGATTTAGGACTACTTGGCACGATCGCCGGTTAGGCGGAATTGGCCGAGTAGTTCCGACTGCGTATTGTTCAAACGACGCCATGTTCGTTTTCTGTTCGTAATTTCCGAACGGCTTTCGTAGGTTTCCGTAAGAATTATATTTCAGCGTTGGCGTTTTGGGTTAGACCTGATACATCCGAGGCACGATCGCCAATTGGGCGGAATTGGCCGAGTAGTTCCGATTGCTCGTACACGTGTATATATTAACGGCATATTCGTATTAAACTGCATGTAATTATTCATGAGCAAAATATCATGGTTTTATGACATGAAATTGCCTTACGTGAACTATAAAGACCTAACACATCAAAGAGACCAGATGCTTTGACAATTAGATTATCCGCGTGTTTACATCTCGCGTTTTTGTACATTTGATAATATGACGGTAACTCCCGAGCTCTAGCGGATAAAACCGCGGTAATCCAAAGCGAAAGTGAGACTTGAAGAAAATTCAATCCGGACCACGTGATTTTGTTCCGTTATGATTTGTCGAACAACGATTTAAGGAACGATGCGATCATAACTGCCAGTGTCAGAAAGATTAATTTGCTGACAACAAATATTTTGGCGATTTTTTTCTACTTGCATCTTCCGTAATTGAGGGATCTAAGCGAATAAAAGACCTCTCTTTTTAATGGTCCCATTCGCTTTAGTGTACTTAGCAGTACATATTAATACGAATATGCCTTTAACATGTATATAATATTATGCGAATGGACCCATGCCACCTACAACAATCGAATTAAATCCAACTGACAACATTCATCAACATTCCCAAACAACATGTCTACATAAGCTAGGGAGAAATGGATAAAGCAACACTTTGTTTCATACAAACACACGTATCGAACACTCGGTTGGTAGTGTCGTGCAACATGCCAATAAACATCCTTCAGTAACAGTGCGGTACATATATCATTCAAATTACAGACCTAATGTATAACGTCTATGAGGAGAATAGAACCATTTGTTCAAAGGTGCAATGCTCTGGTCGCAGGTGAGCAAGCACATACAAATGTTGTTTTGATTCTATAGAACATCTTTACTTACAAACAGTTTTCTCAAGAGCATCAGCAATCCGCTGAAATCTGCTACACTACAAAAATAAACAGTTTCAATGTCTGTAAAGTGTACACAAAATAATACAAATCGTATCTAGATTAAGCCTGTAAGTTCATTTCAATTGTAAAGGAAAAACATAATTGTTCTAAATTGTACATGCTTTGTTACTTGTTTATCTCCGACGCAATTTAAGCCTCCCTTTAATGGCATGCTGAGCGAATGACTAAATACATCTGTAGACACATTCTCCGGCCTCTTGTTAACCTTGTAAATTGCTCAGATGTTTGTTAACATGTTTTTAGATCTCCCGCACTCAATGTACCATGCGTTTGGCTGACAACGAGACACAAATCGGTTGGCCTTTACGTAGGCATGTTCTGTTTTACCGTGGACTGGACACGTCGATAACCATCTTGTGATGTACAGCGTAATTGCGTTCATGCCGGGCGTGTTTTTGTTTCTTTTTACTACTAAAACTTTAAGGTCGACAAACGCGCAACACAATCTATAAGCTGTATGGTGAGTATCTGCTGACCGAACACGTTATGATAATTAATTATCTAATTATATAAAATGTCAATCGGTTTTGCTTGCTATATAAATACAAATAAAGAACTAAATAAATCATTTCTGAGGGTAACACCCCCCCCCATTTTGGTACACAGTATTCAGGAGGGATTTTGACCGTATGCAGTACGCAAAAATGTTATTTCGTATGCAGACCACACATTTTACATTAAAATGTTGTAGTTTTCTACTAGTAACACAATTAAAGTGACATAAAGCCGAATAACTAAAATAATTTTCATTCTGTAGCTACCGTTATGGTACTACATTCTCACTTATTAACAATATCCTCAAACATTTTGTAATTATAAAAACAACATGGCACTTATCCGCTCCGTACCATTTTTTAATTTCGAACGGGCAGTAACGGAAGATACTCAAGGACGTTTTAATAGGAAACACTTGTATAACTATCCCAGTAATTGGAGATGGTGATACTTAAATTTAAACTTTAAATTATTCAATACGTGTAACTATAAGTTGTTGACATCGATTCCATCTGGTGCGCTTTGATTTTAAGATCGGTTGGCTGATAACAACCTGTGTAGATGTGTAAGATGGATAGTTGGCAGCTATTACTGTGATCAAACGTTTCAAGGTGAAACAAAGAAAAACACTGTTTTGAATATCTGATATAATATTAGACTCATCGTTCGTATGCAAACTTCAAAACTAACATTAAAAAATGATTTTTAACAAGAAATATGACAAACTTTAAAAAAAAAACACGAAAATAATTCACTAGTTTTGCTCGCTCGTTTCGCACACACATATTTGTAATATTTGGTTGTTCAAAAAAGAATAAAGCATGCATTGTTGGAAGCGAACCATTGGACGGTGCATATGCATGCCACAAACTATATTTTTAATCTTTGTCATAGAAATGTCAACGCCAAATACCGTGTTTGTCTTATTTTGAAATGGTACGCAGTACGCAATTTCAAAATATTGTCGTACGCAGTACGCAGGCCTGAAATAAAGAAGTACGCAGTTTTCAAAGGAGGAGAGGGTTTTCACCCTTTCTAATGCACATTTCCAGTTTATATTTACATATGAGTGAATCATCGGGAAGGAAGTCATCTTAAGTCTATAATATTTTGAATAAAAGAGAGATCTTGTAACATCGTTTTACTGATAGCGATTATGAGATGTGTACACTTTAACCAAATCGTGTATACCGGTGCATGTACATCTTAGTTTGAACCTCCATTATAAGAGACTATTATTTATTAAATAAGAGACTATTATTTATTAAATAATTCAAGTACTCTTTTTTAAATATACCAAAAGCATATTTGGATATTATACCCAAAAAAAGAAATTACTTTTATACACTATGTTATTTAATTGTGTGGTTTGTTAAGTGCTAATTACATGCAAGTATGCAAAACAAACGACATAAATAGTTGATAAGAGGACACACATGCGAGTCATTTATGTTAAAGCATACCATGTGTGTATTGTTTAAGTTTTCTTTCAACAACCTGTCAATTTAAAATAAACGCACATGTGCGTGTAGACAGTTGAAGGCAGCTGCCTGCAACAATGCCATACACAGGTAATAAACAGCTGATGACAGAGATATAAAACGTCAGAAAAATATGAACAAGTCTATATTTTCACGTACTGAATTCCTTTGTATTGTGATTGTTTTCATTTTACGCCCGTATTCAGCATTGATAATTTCCTGGCGGTCAGTTGATATGTTCGCCATTTTTCTACTAAGGTTACCCAAGATGTGCTTTCTCAGTATGTACCATTATGGTGCCAGCAAACGACGACCGCCCTTTCTACAGAGCAGAGAGTCGAACATTCGACCCTGGATTGGAAGAATGTTGCTCGTTGAAGAGACCTATCAGGTCCGGCGAAATTATTCGAAGACGCATAATATGTTTAATGATAATATTGTATGATACAATGTACGTACAACGTGACGAACGTCAATCTAGAAACCTTAAAATCAGTACTACAATACTCATAGACTCAGAACAGAAAAAAGAACAATGTTTTGTTTAGGTTTATTTTCAAACTATAATTTAACCTATAACTGAATACGAAATAATAACTTAGTAACAATACATTGTTTTACATATTTTGACCTAATTGTAGGTCAAGTAATCATGTATAGGTTTAACAATACTACATCAACAATATGTAGTGTATATGTAAAGACAGCTGAATGTAATACTATTATGCGCGATCATATTACGTTATTGCATTTATTTATATATTTCTTTGAAGGGTGCACAAATCATAAAACGAATGTTTATATGCTGACAAAAGTACAACTGGGCAGACACACGCAATACAAAAATAACAAGCATTGATACAATGAATTGAATAACCTACAAATTAGTTTTCGATCCATTTCGACACATTTCCAATTTCACTTGAACCAAATGATCTCTGCTTTCAAATTGCCCCGGCGTCAGCATTGCACCGGACTGGTCACTATTAGTGGCAAACAACTTGTTCAAGCGCAGTAGTTTCCTAAATGCACTTCTAAAGTCTCTATTGAAGTAGGCGTAAATCAATGGATTTAAGCATGAATTGAAGTAACCTAGCCAGAATAGCATCCAGCCTAACACAGGCGGGTATGGGCACGAGTCCCCACACAGCGTTGTTATCACGTACCAGGAAAAGAATGGAAGAAAGCAGAAAATGAAGGCACCCATGATGATTCCCAGCGTTTTGGCAGCCTTGTGTTCGCGGCGCATCCGTTTTCGATCATTGCGCTGATCCGTCCTCACATCCTGGAGGGTGCTGACCTCGTTTGGACGATTGCATCCATTGATATGGTAGCCAGATTGTTTGATCTGTGTTTCCTGACGCCTCGCCTCCATATAAATCTTTACGTATACAAAAACCATGATTGTGCATGGGGTCCAGAAAGATATACTGGACGAAACTATCGCATAAACCTTGTTCACGTCGAAAAGGCAATCGTCGGGGTTGTTTTCCATTTCTTTTAATGTCTCTGTGGTCGTGTACCAGTGCGATTGTATGGGAATGTAGGAAATGAGAATCGACGAAACCCACGTAATAGCCAGCATAATAAAAACCCTAAATTTCGTCATTTCCGACTCGTATCTAAACGGGTGCATTATTGCAATATAGCGATCCATACTTATACAGCACAAATGAAGTATAGAAGCAGTGCTAAATAAGACGTCATTAGAGTTGAATACGTCGCACATAGCTCTCCCGAATTGCCATTTTCCTGTTATCTCAATGCTGGCACTAAACGGCATCACAAGGATAGCTACAAGGAAATCTGCTAATGCTAACGACACTATAAAGTAGTTGGTTATTGCACGCAAACGTTGGAAGCGAACGACCGCAATAACAACGAGAATGTTTCCAAATATGGCACCGAGCATGATCGTCGCCATGAGTACAGACTTGATAACCGTGACGGCAAAGTCGGCCGTGGTTGTGTCGGGGGCTCGAGCCTCACTGGTGTTCCCGTCCGACACATTGCCGGAAGTAACATCATATAGCAGTGCATCCATGTACATAGTTTAGTTACCGATGTTTGTGGCGATATAGCATTTACACGGTCTCGATAATAGCGCATTACAATGTTGTTCTGACTTCAATAATAACTCCATTTTGACAGCACATTAAAACCAGGTGTTGCACTTTATGTATCAAAACAAATTGTTTTAAATGAAAACCTGTCAACACTGTAGTTAAATTGACTTGTCTTCTTTTCTGACGGCCAACGTAATGAGCGAACTACACACTCAACACGTAGACAACCTGATTTACGGCAATAAAGCGTGTGTCACATAGCTCAAATTCAAGGTTGCTACGTTTTCTGTTTGTTTACAAACAAACCACGGTATTAACAACGTTCCCGCAGGGCTAAATATTAAGATCTTACAAATTTAACGTCCATGACCACGTGTTTCGAATGGAGATGTTATCATCCTCTACTTAAGACAATTATATTCAAGTTATATTACGCATTCATTTACATCCTGGCTCTTTTATCCCATCATCACGTTTCCCCGGTATCACAGAATTCGTAAATCGGCTTCTGGCACGAGCGTAGTGGCGTTTTAAGCGTCAACCTCCTCGTAGCTACATCGATAAGACGCATCCTGAAACGACAAAAATAGAACTTCCAGTCAAAGGTTTGGAGAATGTATACGTCGTGTAACTACAATGTTTCTGCCCCTCGAGACTGCGATGAAAGCATCTAACTCAATGGATGTACATTGTGTGTTCTGTCACGGCAGTACAGCCGGACAGAAATGCACAGTGCATAACATGTATTATTTATTACTAACGATACAGACGTGGTTAGGCATTCGGTTTTTTTTTCTAGAGGATGAATGTCAATTTGTATTATGATTTGATAAAGATGACAAACATTTTTAAAATGATTTTTATAACTTATTATCAGTACCATATTACATCTATTCGCTTATAGATTTAAGATAAATATCACTATTTTTGAATCGCATTCGATTTGTATAGAAAATAAGCTGATAATATATTTTTGTAAAAACGACCAAAATGAAGAAATGGGTTAATATAAATTGAAGAGATTCTCAAAGAAATGATGTTGTTAACAATGTCAATATGTCTTGACACCTGTATCTCTGCGATAAAAAAGTGTACAAGAAGCTTATTTTCCCACAAGCTCAATAAAGAACATTAGAACATAAAGTCAGTGCACGAACTAGCAACCTTTACAACTAGGGCAATATCAATCAATTAGATGTCACAACGTAGCAAAAATGTTGACCGCACAAATTAACAGAAACAAGAAATGTCTTTAAAAAGACAAACGGCGTCGGATTAAAAAAAAGAAAAAAAAGTACTTTACTTGTACATAAATCTTACACAGATGACGGAAAACTTAGAATGATTATTGTCAAGGATCAATGGACAGCTATTTTGGCGAACTTTGTTAGAAAGTAAGACGTGATGTCCTCAAATTCCGTTAAGGACATTTATTACTTGTGTAATGACAGACAGAGGCAGGAAAAACTTGCAAGTCTTATCCTGCACACGAAGCACATGCTCAAGACAATAACATTAAATGACATTTTCAACTCAAAAGTTGTTGCGTTATATAATCTAGACAAATGAACTCCAATCGCAAACATGGGCAACAATAAATATAATTTATCTATAAAATAAAATGTTTTATTGTTCCAGGTTTTAATTTAATTCTTTACTTATAATAGTGGAAGTTGACCTCTTAGATTCAAATAAATTCCAGGGGAAAGGCAGGGTTACATCTAAATTTCTTGAAAATTTTACAGCACAAACTGATTTCATGACTCTCAAAGTGTAAACCCCGGAATCTGGACGTAGTGAGGCTAACCTAATAATTATTGGGTAGTATGTCAGACTTTTTACTATAAACCGGTTCACATCTGGAGACGTAATTCATTTTATCTATGAAATATTTTGTTTTACACATAAATGTTTATTGTTTCAATATAAAAACACGTTAGAAAGCAATATCCCAAAAATTTAATCTACGAGCGAAGCAAAATTTCGAAAACACAGGCATTACAATAGTGTGGCCTTTATTTTTTCGCGCGTATCAGGTTCATCCAATCGAAAACGGAATTTTCTCTGTTTCCCCACACGTCATTTTCAGTGCTTATAAAATCATCCAATAGAACGGCGGTTTTCTGAAACCCCAGACAGACGTCATTATACAGAAATGTAGGTCAAAAGTGAGCTTAGACAGCTACGCCGAAAAAACTGTGTTTGAATAACATCAACTACCCGGAAAACTAAACGTCAAAGATTTTACAAATTGAGACTTCAACAATTCGACAAATAGTCGCGAAATTTCGACAGACCGGAAACGTTGTTCAAAGGTTACGCCGTCCTCACAAAGAAATACAAACCCTAAACAAACTTTTTGTTGTGTTGATGTGACTTTAGCACTGGGCATCATACAAACAAATGTGCGAAAGACATTTTGATATGTTATCAATATTCTGAGTTTTAGTTTCCGGGGTAGGTGATGAAATACAAATACACACGACTTGTTTTTTTTAGTTAATGATAGTGACCAAAACATCAGTTACAATAGACATTAAAGTTGACCTTGAATTAATCATAGAACTTCTTTTCTCTTATGTTTTAGATACTTGTTAAACACCTAATGACTATTTAGTACTGCGGAGTAGTGTTTAAATACAACTTATGCTGTACACCAATATCGCAGAATCGAATCTCATTGATAAAGTATGCACGCGTTCATCAATATGAATGAGTTAAAATGTAGGCGTGATAATGATCGTTACAGGTGAGGGATAGATCGTTAACAGGTGCCTATATATTGTAGTTCAAGACAGGATTACGTAACGCGCGCTAAAACGCGCAGATCTCTAAGCGTTGTCTCGCCATATTTAAATAAGCGTTATGCGTAAGTCATGGTGTTATTATTTTATTTTTGTTTACACGCAAACAACTTGTTTAATGTTTTTGATGGTTTTATTTTACTATCTATAAAATTTACCATACCAAAGTATGGTATAAATTAAACAAGTTTGCCGCAGATATTAACATGTAAATTTAAGTAAAACACGCACTTAATTTGACAAAATATGTTATACGATTGTATTATAATGACCATTTACGCCATTATGTTATATGTATTGAACCTGACTATGGGCCAGTATGGCCTTGTCATTTGTGTACATATTTTGTTTTGTGAATAAATCGTCTTCTTCTTCTTCATAGTAAATTCTTTGATAAAAAGATATTGAAACTCCAGTAAGAAATATTCCATTTGGAGCATCGTAAGTCACAGATAATACCGTGATACCCTTCATTCCTATAAATTTAAAACTGGCAAACGAAATTCTGTTAATCATTCACAGCAAGGCAGGGGTGGAACTGGGTCATTAGTCTGCGTACAGCCGTTCAACCGGAAGACATTAGAAAGGCAACCCCCTAATAAATTAGAGAGATAAATCATCCCCTACTGATATGAAAGCATAATAAAGTTTAAGTAAATGCATGATTGTTTGCTTGTTAAATTGTGTATGTTTACCCCAACTAAGTTGTTATTTAGATGTAACTTGCCTATGTGGACATGATTTGTGAACATTGACATACTGATTTGCATAAGCTCCGTCTGTATGCAAGAACGCCTACACTTATAAATGATTTTTTATTGAATAACGAAAGAGCGAAGAGATCGGCAATCAATGTTTTGTTTTGTTTGTTTGCTTTTTCCTACTTGTCGCATATAGAATGAAGTAAACTAATACAATATTATCAAATTTATCATGTTCTTCACTTTAATTGCATTTTCGGACTATTATAATTTTTTGTTTTATGACAGAGCCGTACGGCCGGGCGTACATGCCTATGTATGGCCACGCGTAGGCTGTAAAGTAATGTAATATATAATTTGAAATTCAATTGTTTTACTTTGACGAATATAGCAACACTACTTAACAATATTAATGTGTTATTTGATTTTTTACAAATGATATTTAACTAAACATATTTCCTTATTCTTGTTTTGCAGGTACGGAATGTGTGATTTAAAGCCACTCTCCATTAGACCATTCCAAATCGGAATTCTGTTAAGCGTCCGCGTGCGCGTAGGTTTTAGTGTCCTCAGTCCAATAAAAAAAACAAATTTGTTGGTGAGATTTTCTTATATAATTCCGAAGTTCCGGGATTCAGAAAACATATTACTATACTTTACCTAAAACTATAAACATTCATGTACTACCAAGTACTTATGTATGTGAATACTAGTTAGGTTGGACATGTTAATATTACATATACTTACGTTTATGAATATTTTGCAACATAGATCTCCAAAGTATTTTAATTACTTCTTACTTACAAAAAATATGTTGCGACAATATTTTCATAGCTGTGGCATTAATACAATACATATTTTACGTTAAAAACACTTTTTATATTACACCATATGTTTTTAGTCATGCTAAAAGAAGTCAAAGTTATCGTTATCGTTTTCGGTTTGTGTGTTTTTGTGAATAGGTACCTAGGTTTATCAAACTTGAGTTGACGCTTAAAAGAATTCCAATTTGGCATGGCCTTAGTGACCTTCGCGAGTTCGCCCAAAAGTCTCTGTATTTCTTAACGATAACAACATGCCACTTCCCCGTTTTGCTTATCATTTTGCTTCATGGTACGGCACAATTAGCATTGCCATAAACATCTCTTCCCCGATTGTAGAAAACAATTTTTACACGCTCAAAGCCCAGTATTGTCATTTATGTTTCGTATATCATTTTTCCCTAAGCCAGGATCGGCCTTAATGGTTGGTCCGTTTTCCTTTCTTTCTCGCCTTCGTATCAATGTTCTGTGGAGAGCCTTTCAAGGCAGACCCACGGAAAGCCAAACAAATAATTACTCTCTGCACATAAAACATATATAAATGTTTGCAAATTGCGGTCAAAAGGTTAAGGGGAAGAATCTTGATCGTAAATACAGTGTTTATTTGAGTTTATTGTAGTGCTCAACAAAAAGAGTTTTATAACTTAAAATATCATTGATGAAAATATAATATATTCGGTGTACTTATACGACAGTTGTATTTTACTAAAACGGCAAGAAATTGCACGATAAATTACTTCATTATGACCTTATATAAAACATTTTTTTAGTATTCATCTTACATATTATTTTTGTTTATACATATGTATGTGTTTGTATATAAGAGGGAGCATCTCGTTTAAAATCAATTATTTTATACAACGACATACCCTACGGGTGTGTGTTTCAGTAAGGTCAAAGGCAAACTCTTTATCATTCACATGTGTAACTCCTATTAACGTATGTTAAATTTCGCGCATTAAACATTTTGAGATCTTCAGATGGTTTTATAATTATACAAAACGTATTAATTATTCGCAGTGGTCTGAATACCCACAATCGCCGGTGCGCGAACGTCGCACATTTGACCACGGCGATAGTGGTTGATGTCACAGAGGCATACGATGAATTGATAAACTGTGAGTTTGAACTCCTTGAGTTGGCGCCGTAAAACACGTACACTGATTAAAATGGAATCACGGACAATTCCCATCCTGGCCAATTCATTCGTCTGTACATTGTACATGAACCATATGTGTAACGAAAATACGGTCAAAATAAATGTTTCTGTCATGTGTTTTTTCTTCGTCTTACATTTCTATTTTGAGGTTTTTTATCTATACACTAATTTAATTGAAAAGGCAGATACACGTTTGAGCGTTCCCAAACGACATACATTTAGCATCTTAAATGGATAACAATAAGATCTCGCCTGACATTGTATGACGTAATACCTTATAATATAATAAAATATACCGTAAGTCAATAGAAATATACTTAATTTACCGGTAGCGTTTTTTTTCGTAAAACGCGCTAAAACCACACGAGCGTAGAAATGTACATCAAACAAACGCATGCCAGCAACATTAATTTTGACCTACATCGTTTCGCATATGATACATTAACACTGTGTAGATGGAATGGTAATCGTCCGGGTGGGAAAAAGACGTGAGGGGAACTGTCGTGGTGGCTACCATTTAAATGTGTAGTATTAAGCAATTATACCGGTAACAGTATTGTTATTGCTGTACGACAGGTTATTTAAATATTTCATTTCGAATTGACATGACTCGAAGGCCATTATATCCTCGCTGCCAAACAAGTGAATAATTTGTTTAATCAAATTATTAATTTTGTCTAGGGACATGCTTGTCTGTGAACATGATAGTAAACGTTAATCCTTACGTTTGTGACAGGATTTTAATGGTTTAGAAACGAGTGGTACTTCGTCATGTTAAAGAACTCGTATAACAAAAAGGTTCATTCAAAGGTTCATAGTATTGCAATAGACAGTACCGCAACTGTCAGTCATGATAATTTATAACAGTACTTGGTCAATTTAAATCCAATGGATTAGAGATACATTGTCAGGTGACAATCTGACCTAGTATATACAATAGAATGTGTACATCCTGTTAGTGATAAACCTTATCACATGAACAATGGATTTCAGCAATTGTTGGCGGAGATTTAACATTTGTTGAACTGTGCTTTACATTTCCAGCCATTTGTTTCTGATTGCATACAGATTAGGGATTACTGAAATGACGAATGGTTGCGTAGTCTATAACTCAGCCAGATTTGCACACCGATTTATTTAACGTGTTGCATAATCCTTCTTTTGGCTGCGTACACAAAATATACCACAACACACACTAAAATGTGTCTGTCATCCTAACATATCATTATTTTTCATGCATGAGCAACCTACATATAAGAGAAACTTATGGAAGTGTGCCCGGCTTCTACCAAACCTCCACCATCACTCTGTGCCGTTCCCATGGGACTCTGTTTGAGAAGTTTAGCATTCCATTTCGCGCCTCCACTTCCTGATCAGACGCCTTTTGATAGCCCAGGATTGGCGGAATCAGACATCTTTGAATTTGTATGACCCGTATTAAGTTGCCTTTCGCATTAAGGCTGTTGTGTGCCAGATTTAAGTTACAATCACTCTTTTTAGAAATCTGGTATATGAGATGGGAACATATAGATAAATTGCATATTTTTGCAATACAGAAAGGCAAGAAAAAAGACTACAAGAATACTCCTTTTGCTACACCAAGAGGCGATTGCATGCGCCGCGGCCATACATACACTGGCTTATGCACTGATCGACTGTGCTAAGCTAACAGTGCGACACTGGTGTTGAAATAAAACTGTAGATTATTATTATATAAACATGTATAATAGCCTCTTAAAATCAGATCGTTTAAAGTTTTATAAAACATGACTCGTACATTACCCTGTATGGTATGGGGTAAAACAATTAATAGTTGGCTTTTCGTAAACGGTATTACATGCCACAAACAATTTTAATGTACAATGTACTATGCTCATTCAATTCTCACCACGAATTCGATTTCTTTCTTTTTTCTGCAGGATTAAATTTGGCACCAGTCAGCTTCAATACAAATATACACGCTTCACATGCTATTTTGGAAAATTAGGAAGTATACAGATTTTTTTATCTCGATCGAAAATCATTTTATTGAAAGTTCTGTTTAAAATATATTTCTATAATTTCACTTTAAGTAACATTTTAATATTCTTAAAATATTGCATCCACGTAAAAATAAAAGTGTTTGTTTTTGTATGATCACGTCATCAAAATCAGTATGTATAGTCCATTCATACTTAAAACACGTGTGGGAGGTATTCAACCAATTTGATCATTGATTCCATTTGAAAGGGACTCCCATTAAAGTCCACCGCTAGTATTATTCCTATCATGAAACACATAACATTTCGAACACAAAAACATATGAAAACCATAACAAGTATTCAGTGACACAAATGGGGTTTTAATACGCAGATCATTGACATTTTGATACTGGCTTATAATATTTATTACCAATTGTCGTTCATTTGTTGAATTTGATCAGTATTTCATCAATAATTCTACTCTGTAACTAATGCAATAAATCATTTCTGACTGACCAGCGTTTAAATACTATTTTATAAAATGCTATGCCTGTATCTTTTTGCCAGAATCGTTTACATCTTACTTTTGAACCATACTTAAGCAGTGAATCCTACTCCCGTAAATATGTCAAACTGCCAAATACATGTTCAAATATAGAGAAAAAAGTGTGGCCCGCAAAATTGGTTTTGTCTATTTATGTTTTGACCCATTACGCTGAAACAGTGAAATAGCTTGACTTCAATCGATACGTTCAGTTGACTCGGTGGTCCAGAGGTAACACATTAGACTTCGGTGCGAGAGGTCCAGGTTCGATTCACGGCTCTGACAAGGATTTAAATGTTTGCTTTTTTGTTTTGTTGTTGTTGTGTTTTTACCTTATTTGTCCAAAACACATTTTTTTGTATAAAATGTTGCAATTCCTTTTGCAAAATTTATTCATTTAGTATATTATACAAACTGCAGATTGTGTGACCATAACTGGCATAAGGGTATCAAGATACAGACCTAGCATCTTTAAACAAAGTCTTTTCTCACAATAACAAAACGTGGGTTTTAATTTTTAGCATTTCCCAAACGAATAAACAGGAATACTGATATTATAGTAAAAAACGAATGTATACAAAGGTTTGATCCAAAGATGCGGGCAAGGCATCGTTAACATTTGGTATTTGCACATTCGATATTTTTGCAATGTTTTAAAGGAGACCTGAACTCGTTTTCTTAATATTATCTCGAATATCCCCACATGCTTTAGTGATACGATTACAAGAAACTTAATTGAAATAATCCATGATATGCTTTAATTGCAACGATAAATACCCATCAGGTCGCCGAGCGTAACTCTCCGTTAATATTCTTTTAATGCGTAATTTCTGCTACATGTATCTGGACCATTCTATACATAGATGGTGACGTCACTACGTTATTATCACCTCTATACTAAACCGCAGGATTACCCCTTATTTGGGGGATTTGTGCTTCCGCAAATTTAGTTCGGGTAGGATTGACGAATTTGGAAAATTGCCTTTAGTATATAGTTTAAGTGTATAAAACGTAAAGGTAAATGAATAATACATTTTAAAACGTATGTATATTTTATTATTTATGTTCAACTGAGGCGAAAAACAGTTTTATAAAACAAGTCGAAAATTCTAATTTCACTTTCTCTTATCATCATCTTTGAAATTCGTGAACGTGGAGGATAGTGAAAGTAGTTTGAAAGTACTGCGATCCCATGATTTTTAGAGCGTAAATACACAGGTCATGAGACCGGTGTGTACACAATGGTATCTTAACTTAACACTGAAAGGCACTAGAGCAAAGAAAAAATGGCCAAAATACATTACCTAAAATTATAATAAACACGTGCCGGCGGAGATTTGCACATATTTTGTCTTATAAACGCATACATGTAATTGCAAAAATTATGCGCTTAACAAATGCATACCAAACGTGTCAGAATTCAATTTTATTCGTTATTAGAGTAGGAATAATAAAAAGACATTTCAGTGTATCACAATCTTATAACTTTGATGGAATTATTGGACAACAACTTTATGTATTATTAACAATCGCAAACTGCCAAATGTTTTCACAGTCAATTTCGTCAAAATGCGTTATTTTGTTTTGCTACATGGGTGTTTACAAGTGATTTTTTTTTCAACATCGTTTATATTGAAAATCAAATGAAATAAGAAGAGCAGCAAACACTGAATTAAATGTTCATAATTACTGCAATCAAGCAATTGTTAAAGAAATCCCATTATGTTTTGAAACTTTCATACTTTGATACTTTCATAACGACTAATAATCACTGCATGAAAGTGCATGCCAGTTTGTAAAGTATGATTGATTGAACATTAATACAAACGAAATGTTAACGGTAATTTGAGAACATTTATCTAGCTCTGGCTTTACGAAAGAGTAAGATATCTTCTTTCCTCAGCACGCATGGCCAAGAGAAGAAGCATTTTAGAAAAGTAACGAATGCTACAATTTTTGTGTTTTTATCGAAGCCAATTCCAGTTTTTTTAGATAGCTTTCGCAAGATGCGCAGTTACCGAAACGAAACAGGTGCTTTCAATTTGTTAGTCTGACATATGAGGATCAATAAAGACGTTAGATCATTGATATTAAACCATAGCAAGTATGCATTTAGGGCAAGTTTTGTTAATATGTATCTATGTATATCAGTTAGGAATATTAATAAAAAAACAGTAAGAAGAATAAAAAGGTACTATAATTACAGGGATACATGCTACTCATTTTAAACAGGACAAGTTCCGATTATTTACGTTCATTTTACGCCTATTCGTTATTATATAAAAACAAATTATACAGCGATTTTAATACAGAGTATGGTATGAACTATTTAGAGATGTTTTACGTCGATATTGCACAATATCGCACTTGACTAAATCCTAAATGTCATCAAATAGCATTCGTGTCTTGAAATGGGAATACATTGGAATGGAAACAAACATAAACTGTAGAAGAAAACAGTTTTAAACTCGAAAGGCAATTGTTATTCTTATTTCAACAACACTGCTAATTGTTGAGGTTTCTGAATTCCGTAATTTATTGTACATTAAGTGGTAGCATACCGTTTTCCACTTTCGTGACGTAAATGTTTAAAAGCAAATACATTAAAAGAAGTTGTTGTTTTGCATGACAATAAAGTGAAAACAATTATGGGAAGTAATGTTCACAATACAAGTTAACATGTTCAGCCATTTGAAGGCTTTTTTCAATTGGTTTTTCAAATACAAACAGGGCATAAATCATTTAAAACACTACATTCAAAACGTTTTAATTCGGTAAAAGTATTTCATCATAAAAACATAAATTGCAACGCTTGTTAATTCTAAGCCAGGTTATTAAAGTCAAAAATGCATTGTCACTTTCACAACATTCTTACATCCAGTACGTTGGTTTAATATGCATCCACTCTCGTTTTGTTCAAAAGTAATAAAATTGTTAAAATCTAAGTCAGTAAAATGACACTGTTCAAAACACCTTATTAGCATATTTACATTCATATTTAGATGGTATCTTATAGTATACATTGTGTCATAGTTTCTATGAATTTGAATATTGCAGAAGCAATGTTCATTTAATTGATTTCTTCTATGTACATTTGTATTTGCAATCGTAATAAACTCGCTCGTTTATGGCATTTTTTTACTTCACGTGTTTGCATTATAAGGTTTAAATTAATCTAATTTATGAGTAAAAAATACACAATAATTACATTATTGCTATACGTAGCATTGGTAACCATCGCAAAATTCTACGCAGAACTTATCACACAAGACTTATTTTAGCGACCTACGCAACTTACCATTTATCCGCAGACGCAAATTTCCGAACACAATCAAAGTCAGTGATTTTTTCAGATGTGATATCCGAACAACCTCCAGAATCACGGACGGGAATATTTCCTGAACTGACGAGCTAACTCCGATGGCAAGGCAATGGAAGACAGGAGTATCGGCCAGCTGCGACAGAAGCGGCGGTCGTGGCCTGTGGAAGGGTGGTATTGGGTGGAATAATGTCATTGGTGTAGAAAAGCCAGCTTGGCGTTGAACAATATGCCGCTTGTCCTTCATTTGAATCCAATACCTAGCCGGCAATTAATACCTGCTGGAATGGGAATTGCAGTAATAATTTAATTGGTAGGAAATTAGGAAATGTGCAGCAAAGGAACAATTATTTTACTATGGTTACATGTTTTGAATGAAATAAAAAATGCAATCACGCCACCAGTCACCTCCACACTGTCTAGACGTACAATGAATTCTATAGTGTTGTTATGTGTTGTAATTGGATGTCTACATGTCTCTGTTTCCAAAATCAGCACATTTATTGGACATTAAGACACATTTTGTATGTTATTTTAGTTCCTTTAAAGACATTTTTACAACAACAGATATCCTTATGTACATGGTTTCGCCAGTTTTTATGTACTCTTTATTAGGACATAAACAATTTCTCTGATATACATGAACGGTGGAAATGAAGAACGTTATAAAACGCATGCAAGATGTAAGCTTTACTCATAATGTATCGAAATGAGTGATATTAATTTGTAAAATTGTTAAAGTGTTTTCTTACGATGTTAATGCAAATATGCACGTGAAACTACCAAAAAAAAGTGTTCCTTCGTGCCGGGAATCGAACCCGGGTCATCGAATGAACAAATTGGTTAGTAATTCCAGAAACAAATTTAGACGTTCGCCTTACCAACTGCGCTAACCGGATAAACCGAATGCCTGTAGCTAATTAGTTTATATAAATATATTATGAAAAAGCCTTTAAACGCCGGTCGCTTAGGACTCGATCCCATCAGAAGAGATTTAGACCAATCTGCTGCGTTTGTCAGGGGTAAGAATGATGAAATAATGATCAGATACAACAAATTGTTATTATTATACGTATCACAGACATCAGTTTCAAAAAAAATAATGTTCTTAGTTTTTAGTGTACAGTAGAACTAATATTATTTTAAAGTACTTGCCGATATTTTTAGATTTTGAAGCACTTTTTACGCTATATTCATAAGTTCATAAATGTGTCGGTATTTATTTATACAAAATGTATGATATGTCTGATTTACAAAACTTTTTCTAGCGATAGACAATAACCCAGCTAGTATGTTATGATAAATTGACACATGCAGCCACATTATTCTGTAATTACGTCTCAGAACGAACCCTCCTCCCACATTTTAACGGTTCCAGTTATATAAAGCATAGAGAAACCCATTCTGTTACAAGTGCAGGCCAAATCACCATTGCAGACGGACGTTCTTTGTGATTGTGAAGATAATGTTCTACATTTTTTTCTATCCCAACATATGTTTTAGTATTGACTAAATCAGTGCATGTAAGAAATATGCGCAAGCGAACCGAGTAACAAAAAAGTAAGTTATCTGAATTGCATGAGAATGTTGGCGTGCGTCGTGGTCAGAAATACATACTTTAAATACCATTTGGATGTGAAACGACAGGGTGTTTTTCGTACTGCGTACCTGCACTTTGCGTACTGTGTACAGTGGCGGTTCAAACATTTGACCTTCAATGGCGTGGACGATGAGCATGTTTAGCCATATTTCTATTAAGTTTAGTATAAAATGATCTGCGGGCGAAGCAAGCGAAAAAACACTTAAGGAAATTCAGCGTTTGAGGCATACACAAATCATATTTCCGCGGCAGAGGTGTACGGCCTTAACACCCCTGAATATTGCTGAATATTGCTGAATATTGCGTACCTGGTGTGTCATTCTCGCGTATTTTAACACAAGTTACAAGATCATTTCGCAAGAGAACTGCTTCATTTATTCAGGACGTAATATGTAAATAAATTATGTCAAACAAAGAAAAATTACTTGTGATATACCGCAAGATTCTTTTTAACATTGTTATGAATGTATGTGTTACTGTATGCCGAATTTCGAGCGATTTCAGTTTAAATTGAGTGTTTCACTGTTTAATGGTGACGCATAGAATAAAAGACATTTGCTACTCTAAATAAAACATGTTTAGTTAATAGACGAAAACTAAAGAATAAATAAAACAGAATAGCACCTAAAGAATGAATTATATAAATGTTGAACCGTGTAAGACATGACAATAAACGAATCATCCGTGCTTCTGTTGAAACCCCTGAGACTAGATTACCAGTGGCATCTAGATATACCCCTAGCCGCATACCAGAAAAGATGATACTCCACTACAACAGCGATTCTCTTACCAGAAATAAATGTGTGTTAACTAACAAATGACATGATGTTGAGATTGGGTAATGACTGAATCTGAACGTCATCAGCGCTGATAACAATACCCAGTCTGAGGCGTGTCAAATCTTATCTTAGAAGACAACAACGTTAACAGAAGTGTTCCCGAATTTCTACGGATGCAATACTCATCATCATTGAATAGATAGCTTAATTTCTATTTCGGTCTTATTCTGACGGTTAGCCTGCGCAGTATGGAGAGAAGGAAATTAGCGCTTAACAGGCATCACTTTGGTCCTAATGGGCACTATGATACGAGCAAGCTTGTATAACTCTGCCGTTTAAGACGAGGTGTTTCAAAGACGTTCACGTGAACCAGCTCAAACATTTGATTTAAAGATTATATTAACGCATATCTAACTCTAAAAGTATCTCAACGAGATTCAACTTGTCTTCTATTAAGGTTTGCCAGGCAGCAACACTCAATACAACACATTGCCTTATAATCTTTACATCTTCAGAAATAAAACGGTCAAGAAAAACATTTAACAACTGTTCTAAACTCAGTAGATTGTCATGACTACGAGAACTAGTGTGCATCCTGTTTTATTGTTTGACAAGACTTACAAGATACAGACCTGCAATAGGGTGTTGGATGTAGGATTTTATGTAGTACTGTCATTGATACGCCATTAGGCGTTTCGATAATATCGATTTATCGGGAAAACATATCAACGATATGTCGATGAAAATTAGCAACTGGGTGGGTGTGGTGCACATGTTATATGTGTGCTTTCATCTTGTATGTGTAACGTTCGGACAGTTAAAAAGATCACAACCCCCATTCTACCACATGCCTTCGTGACCCAGTTGACTTGTGGTTGACAAAATATACATAGTATACATGGTAAATTAGTTATGTTTGTTTCGCCATGCTGTTATGTTCTATGCTCAATACACTAAGCTATCTCAGCCCACATGCCCTGCATTATGTGTCCTCCCGGCGATCACGGTCAAGCTATTTCGTTCCGTAGGTCACGAGCTCTTCAGTTCCTTGTGCACAGAATACCGCAGTAGAGATCACCGCTTGACTGACGAGACACACTTATGCAACAAGTTGACATGTAGTCATTGGTGGGATATGAAACTGTTTCGTACTACATTATTGTGCAGTTATACTT
>Ga0224511_10000069_pt1 | contig 32011 bp, 23 predicted proteins | sample SF_May12_sed_USG_2_FD_169988 | JGI IMG/M metagenome (GOLD analysis project Ga0224511, IMG submission 169988) | Sediment microbial communities from San Francisco Bay, California, United States - SF_May12_sed_USGS_8_1 | ecosystem: Environmental > Aquatic > Marine > Sediment | place: USA...
ATCCGGATTATATAGTGCCTGAGATTGAAGCGATTGCCACTGATACACTGGTTGCACTTGAATCTGAAGGATTTACTGTGATTCCTTGCGCACGTGCCGCTCACTTAACGATGAATCGTGAGGGGATTCGGCGTTTAGCCGCAGAAGAATTAGGTATCAAAACATCACCTTATCGATTTGCCTCAAGTCGTGCTGAGTTTGATCGGGCGATCGATGAGATTGGCTTGCCCTGTGTGATTAAGCCAATTATGAGCTCATCGGGAAAAGGCCAGAGTACGATTAAGCAGTCATCAGATATTGATGCAGCCTGGAATTACGCTCAGGAAGGCGGGCGTAGTGGTGCAGGCAAGGTAATTATCGAGGGTTTTGTTGATTTTGATTATGAAATCACCCAGCTCACAGTAAGGCATGAAGGTGGCACGAGTTTTTGTCAGCCGATTGGTCATGTACAGGTGGATGGTGATTATCGCCAGTCCTGGCAGCCGCAGGCAATGAGTCAACAAGCGCTGGATTCTGCACGTGATATGGCCAGAAAAGTGACCGATGCACTGGGAGGCCGTGGTATTTTTGGTGTTGAGCTATTCATCAAGGGTGATGAAGTCATTTTTAGCGAGGTTTCACCCCGGCCGCACGATACCGGCATGGTCACCATGATTTCTCAGGATTTATCCCAGTTTGCATTACATGCACGTGCTATTTTGGGTTTGCCGATTCCCAATATCCATTTTCATGGGCCATCAGCTTCCAGTGTGATTCTGGTCGAAGGTGAATCAACGCAGCCGCAATATGGTAATCTGGAAGCCGCTTTGGCACAGGCCGATACCCAGCTTCGTCTATTTGGTAAACCGGAAGTCAGCGGTCGTCGGCGCATGGGTGTAGTACTGGCAAGAAGTGAAAGCGTGGATCAGGCTCTGGAAAAAGCAAAAGATGCATCAGAACAGGTGACAGTGCAGCTTTAATTTATTGAAGACAGAAACAGGTAAAAGCTTAATCTTCCACAGATGAACGCGGATAAACGCAGATACAGCTTTAAAAATTTATTGTTCCCATGCTCTGCGTGGGAATGTATTCGAAGACGCTCCAGCGTCCAGTAACCATGCGATTAAACTTATCCGTGTTCATCTGAGTTTATCTATGGACACCTGTATCATCTATTGCATGTAATCCAATTGAACCAATTTAATATATGACAATCACAGTTTTAGATTGTGTATAATTGCGATATTGAGAAAATCCTGCTATTTAAAGTTTATGAAATTGTTACTTAAAAGAATGCTGGTGAATATATTGGTGCTGATGGTGATTATGCTGCCATTGCGCAGTGTATTTGCTATGCCGCTAACAATGTCATCTGATAATTGTGTCACGGATGCTACAAAACAGGAAATGGTTATGATGGATCATGCTGGACATGACATGTCAGTGGTGAATGTGCAGGATAAACAGCAGCAACACGCTGTGACCTTTTGTGATCAATGCGATAGTGAATGTGCTGACTGCACACATATTTCTTCAGCAATTACTTTTGAATTTCTACAACTCACCGATGTAAGAACTATTGAACAGGTTTCAGTTATTGCCGATTCCCTGTTAACTCGAACACTTTCTCCTCCCTCAAGACCTCCGCTTACACTCTAATTTCATTTAGGAAGTGCGTGATATTGACGCACAATTAATCACCGACTGTGGTGATCTATTTTGATGTGGAGTAATAGTGATGAGCGATCATCTTCATTGTCATAATAATGGCAATAAAAATTATTTAAATTTTAGATTAAAAGATTTATTTAATGTTGTGGGCTGGCTTAGTCTACTCATGGTGTTTTCCAATACATCAGCATTAACGCTGAGTGAGGCTGAAAATATCGCGTTGGATAATGACCCATTGATGGAAAGCCATAAGGCTGTGGCACGTGCATGGAATAATGATGCGGTGGCAAACAATCAATTGCCTGATCCTAAACTACGTTTTGGTATGTATAACATGCCCCTGGATACGTTTGATAAAACACAGGAACCATCAACTCAATTACGTTTAGGTGTGCAGCAATCTTTTCCTAAAGGTGATTCTTTGGAATTAAAGCAGGTGCAATCTGAATGGCGAGCCAAAGCTGAAATGGCACAGGCAGAAGATAGACAGGCTAATCTGAAGCGAGCTATACGCGAAGATTTTTTGAATTTGTATTTTCAGATTGAAGCACTTCGTATTATTCAACGATCACGAAAACTTTTTTCACAGTTGGTGGATATTACAGAAGCGCATTATGCTTCCGGACGAGTTAATCAGCAGGATGTATTACGTGCTGATCTTGAATTATCACGGCTTGATGACAGGGCGATAAAAATTCAGACCGAAGAAGAGATGTTGCGTTCTAAATTATCGCAATGGTTGGGAGAAGCAGCATGGCAGCCTATCGATATCAATTTTCCTGTGCTGCCAGCACTGACAGATGATGATCCTAATAAATTGATAACAAAACATCCGACTATTGTTATTGAGACGGCAAAGCTGGAAGCAAGTAAACAGGCTGTTGCTATTGCAAAACAACAATATAAACCGGGATGGGGTGTAGGTCTGGAATATAGAAAGCGTTTCGGTGAGAACATGGATGGTACTGAGCGTACCGATATGATGGCGGCGATGGTGACTTTAGATATTCCGTTGTTTACTGAAAATCGTCAGGATAAACGTGTCGTTGCTAACGAGGAAAAAATGTTGGCGGTCAGATTGATGAGGGATAACAAATTGCGCAGCTTGAAGCAAAGCTATGATAGCAGCATGGCTAAATTAAGAGGTCTGGATAAAAGACACCTTCAGTATAAAAATAATTTGATTAAGTCGGCAGAAGGCAACGCTAAAGCCGCCATAAAAGCCTATCAAAGTGGTGTCACACAATTTACTAATTTAATGCGCGCGCATATCACTGAACTGGATATTCGTTTATCTGATTTGCGTGTGCGAGTTGATCGTTCATTAGCAATGGCTCAGCTGTTGTATGTAACGGGGGAAGAATAATGAAAAATATTATTTATTTAGTGACTGGAATAATTTCAGCACAATTTTTAATGATGCAGACTTTAGTAGCAGCGGAAAAAGAAGTGTTGTACTGGGTGGCGCCAATGGATCCAAATTACCAACGCGATAAACCTGGCAAGTCGCCCATGGGCATGGATCTGGTTCCCGTCTATGCCGAAGATACGCCAAAGGCAGAAAAAGAAATTTTGTACTGGGTTGCACCGATGGATGCTAACTACCGACGTGATAAACCGGGTAAATCACCGATGGGTATGGACCTGGTGGCTGTCTATGCTGATCCTGCTGGGGGCGATGCCATTACCATCTCGCCTGAAGTGATACAAAATTTAGGTGTGCGCACTAGTAAGGCTGAAATATCTAAACTTTGGCGCGGCATCGATACCGTTGGATATGTTGATTTTGATGAGTCCAAATTAAGCCATATTCATTTGCGAACTGAAGGCTGGGTTGAGAACCTTGTTGTACGTTCAGAAGGTGAACGTGTTAAAAAAGGTGATCGATTATTTGATTTTTATTCACCACAACTGGTAAACGCACAGGAAGAATTTGTACAGGCTTTATCGGTGGGTAATAAAGGTTTGGTATCTGCGTCCAGTGAACGTTTATTGGCACTGGGTATTTCAAAAGGCCAGATTGATAGCTTGCGTAAGAATCGAAAACCTCGTCAATACATTTCTGTGTTTGCGCCTCAGGACGGTGTAGTTTCAACTTTGCCGGTTCGTGAGGGCATGTTTATTAAACCTTCTATGAAAGTGATGAGCCTGGCTGATTTATCCAGTGTCTGGTTGTTAGCTGAGATATTTGAAAGGCAGGCAGACTGGGTGTCGATGGGTGACTCTGCACAGGTAACACTTTCTTATTTGCCGGGACGTGAATGGGAAGGCAAGGTTGAATATATTTATCCCAGCCTTGATCCAAAAACCAGAACGCTGAAAGTGCGTCTGCGTTTTGATAATCCTGATGAAGATTTAAAACCTAATATGTACGCCAATGTAAAAATATATGGTGGCGCAAAATCCGGCATACTGGTTATTCCGATGGAAGCTTTAATTCGTACAGGGCGTAATGAGCGTGTGGTTGTTGCCCTGGGTGAGGGCCGTTTTGAGGCGCGTACGGTAAAAGCAGGTATCGAGAGTGGTGACTGGGTTGAAATTGCCAGTGGCCTGAAGTCGGGTGAAGAAGTAGTTGTGTCGGGTCAATTTTTGCTTGATTCCGAAGCCAGTATCAAAGCCAGTTTTAATCGCATGTCGAAACCAGACGAAACAAATGAGATGGAGATGGCACAGTGATTAAAGCAATTATTAATGCATCGATTGATAATCGCTTCATCGTCTTGTTGTTAACGGTGATGCTGGTTGGTGCAGGTTTTTATTCGATTAAACAAACCCCACTGGATGCGATTCCCGATTTATCTGATGTGCAGGTAATTATTAAAACCTCTTATCCGGGGCAGGCACCACAGGTGGTTGAGGATCAGGTGACTTATCCACTCACCACCACCATGTTGTCAGTACCCAGGGCGGTGAATGTGCGTGGTTATTCTTTTTTTGGTGACTCTTATGTCTATGTGATTTTTGAAGATGGCACTGATCTTTATTGGGCACGTACGCGTGTGCTGGAATATTTGAGCCAGGTTTCCAGTAAGTTACCGGCAGCGGCACGTCCTGAATTAGGACCTGATGCAACGGGTGTTGGTTGGGTGTATGAGTATGCTTTGCTTGATCGCAGCGGTAGTCAGGATTTATCTCAACTGCGTAGTTTGCAGGACTGGTTTTTAAAGTATGAATTACAAACTGTACCTGGAGTTTCAGAAGTGGCGACAGTGGGTGGTATGGTCAAACAATATCAGGTTGTACTTGATCCCAATAGTTTACGTGCTTATAACCTATCAGTATCAAAAGTGAAGCATGCCATTATGAATGGCAGTCAGGAAGTAGGTGGTTCTGTCATTGAAATGGCCGAAGCTGAGTACATGGTCAGGGCGACGGGCTATATTGATTCGCTGCAGGACCTTCGGAATATTCCTTTGGGCGTGAATGATCGTGGTGCACCAATTTTACTCAAGGATGTTTCACAAATTCGCTTAGGCCCACAGTTACGCCGAGGCATTGCAGAATTAGATGGTGAGGGTGAAGTCGTTGGTGGCATTATCGTGATGCGTTATGGTGAAAATGCATTGACTACGATTGAAGGTGTAAAGCAAAAGCTCGATGAATTAAGAAAGGGTTTACCCGAAGGCGTTGAGGTGGTGACCACTTATGATCGTTCTTCATTGATTGAGCGTGCTGTTGATAATTTAAATGACAAGTTGATTGAAGAATTTATTGTAGTGGCTTTAGTTTGTGCCTTGTTTCTTTTTCACCTGCGTTCTGCCCTGGTCATTATTATTTCATTGCCAGTGGGTATTTTTGCTGCCTTTATTATTATGGAGCGTATGGGCATCAATGCCAACATTATGTCCTTAGGCGGTATTGCGATTGCCATTGGTGCCATGGTCGATGCCGCCATTGTGATGATTGAAAATGTGCACAAACATTTTGAGAAAAACGAAGTTAATGATGAAAATCGTTGGCAAATAATTAAACAGGCATCGGTGGAAGTAGGGCCGCCATTATTTTTCTCCTTATTAATTATCACCTTGAGCTTTTTGCCTGTTTTCACACTGGAAGCTCAGGAAGGACGTTTATTTTCACCGCTGGCTTATACCAAAACTTTTGCCATGGCAGCGGCAGCGGGTTTGTCGATTACATTAGTGCCGGTATTGATGGGCTACTTTATCAGGGGACATATCACGCCAGAAAAAGATAACCCGGTGAATCGGCTGCTGATTAAATTTTATCAACCTGCCATCGATATGGTGCTTAAAGCACCGGCGAAAATATTGGCGATATGTTTTGCACTGGTAGTATTAGGCCTCTGGCCTTTGACGCAAATTGGTTCTGAATTTATGCCCGATCTGGATGAGGGTGATTTGTTGTATATGCCAACGACTTTCCCCGCGGTATCTATCGGCAAAGCTCAGGAGTTATTACAGCAGACCGATAAATTAATTATGACAGTGCCAGAAGTGAAACAGGTTTTCGGCAAAGTGGGTCGAGCTGAAACAGCAACGGACCCAGCACCTTTGACTATGATTGAATCCACGATTCAGCTTAAACCAAAAGATCAATGGCGTGAGGGCATGACGCTGGAGAAATTGAAACAGGAACTGAATCAGCGCATACAAATTCCTGGTTTAACTAACGCCTGGGTAATGCCAATCAAAAATCGTATTGATATGCTGGCAACAGGGATTAAAACCCCCGTGGGTATCAAAGTAGCCGGTGCAAATCTGGATACCATTCAAAAGATTGGCCAGCAGATTGAAGCCGTGATTCAGGAAGTACCCGGTACAGCTTCGGTCTATTCAGAGCGTGTTGCTGGTGGTCGCTATGTGATGGTCGATATTGATCGCCTGGCGGCAGCACGTTTTGCGCTTAATATTGCAGATGTCCAGGAAGTAGTACGTCTGGCTCTGGGTGGTATGCGTGTGGCGCAAACAGTCGAAGGGCTGGAGCGCTATCCAATCAATATTCGTTATCCAAGAGATGTTAGAGACTCTCTGGAGAAGCTACGCAATTTACCGATTGTGACCCCCACTGGAGCGCACATTCCACTGGCAGAAGTTGCAGATATTCATATTGATAGCGGGCCGGGTCTAATCAAAACCGAGAATGCACGCCTCAATGGCTGGATTTATATCGATATAGAAGGCCGTGACTTAGGCTCCTACGTCGAGCGGGCGCAACGTGCAGTGAGTGAGAATATTGAGCTGCCGCCGGGCTACTCAATTTCATGGTCAGGCCAGTATGAATACATGGTTCGTGCGAAAGAAAGACTCTCAACAGTTATTCCTATTACATTGATTATTATAGTTTTATTGCTGTATTTAAGCTTTAGGGACTTTACTGAAGTCCTGATAATAATGGGTACACTGCCGTTGGCGCTGGTCGGTGGTTTATGGCTGTTGTATTTGCTGGATTACAACATGTCTGTAGCGGTAGGGGTAGGATTCATCGCCCTCGCTGGTGTAGCCGTGGAGATAGGCGTGGTCATGCTGGTTTATCTAAATCAGGCCTATGCCAAGCATGTTAGCGACGCAGAAAAAAACAGTCAGAAGTTAACCGTAGAGAATATTCGTTCAGCGGTGATTGAAGGTGCTTTATTAAGGGTACGCCCCATAATGATGACGGTTTCTGCCATAATAGTGGGGTTGTTGCCGATTATGCTAGGCAGTGGCACAGGTTCAGAAGTCATGCGCCGCATTGCCGCGCCTATGGTTGGTGGTATGGTGAGTGCTACAATCCTGACCCTGGTGGTTATACCTGCTGTATTTTTGATATGGAAAAGTCGCTTATTGGTGGCTAATAAAAAATGATATATGTTTTTTATGTCATCCTGAGCGCAGCGAAGGATCTGGTGTAGCAGCCTGATAACACAAAGAGTGGTATAAGATTCTTCGCTATGCTCAGAATGACAGCTTAGTTAGTTTATTAGTAGGCTTGCATAAGGCACGTTGCAGGCAAAGCGTGAAAAAAAGCACTATGCTCATATGTCATGCAAAGTAAAAGAACATCGCAGTGTTTTAAAAAATAAAAGTATAAAAAACAAATAAAAAATTCGAGGAAGAGAGTTTAATGATTGTTCCAGTAATTCTATCGGGTGGCTCCGGTACCCGATTGTGGCCGCTATCGCGAAAAATGCACCCCAAGCAGCTACTGCCACTGCTTAATGAAACAACCCTACTACAAGATACCGTCAATCGCTTTAAAAATGCGGATGAGATCAATCATGCAGTAATCATCTGTAACGAAAGCTACCGCTTCATGGTGGCCGAGCAGGTCAGACAATCTGAAATCGAGGGTATGGATATTATCCTTGAACCCATCGGCCGTAACACAGCGCCTGCAATCGCCCTGGCGGCTTTTAATGCCATGGAAGATGAGCAGGATCCCATTTTATTAGTTCTGCCTGCAGATCATGACATCAGAGATGTTGAGGGTTTTCTTGATGCTGTTGAGGTTGGCCAGAAGCAAAGTGAAGCGGGTAATTTAGTCACCTTCGGCATTGTTCCTGATCAGCCAGAAACAGGCTATGGCTATATCAAAGCCGGTGATTCAATCGATGAAAACTGTTATTCGGTTGCAAATTTTGTAGAGAAACCAGACAAAGCAACTGCTGAGAGTTATATAGAGCAGGGTGGATACTACTGGAACAGCGGCATGTTCATGTTCAAAGCATCCGTCTATCTTGAAGCGCTCGAACGTTTAAGACCTGATATGTACGAAACCTGCCGCACGGCATATGCTAAAGCAGAAAGAGACATGGATTTCCTGCGACTCGATGAAGAAACATTTGCAAACTGTCCGAGTGATTCTATCGACTATGCCGTCATGGAAAAAGTGGATAATGCAGTTGTCATACCCGTTGATATTGGCTGGAGTGACGTAGGTTCATGGACGGCGTTACAGAATATTGGTGATGCCGATGCAATGAATAATATGATTATTGGTGACGTTGAGGCAGCGGCATCGAAAAATTGCTACATTCGCGCTGAATCAAAACTGATCGTTGCCCTGGGTGTCGATGATTTAATTATTGTCGATACTGATGATGCATTGTTAGTAGCACATCGTGAAAAAGTACAGGATATAAAAACGGTCGTAGAAAAACTGCATGAAGAAGGTCGCGATGAAGTTCTATTGCATACAAATGTATATAGACCCTGGGGTCGTTATCAGGGTATCGATAGCTCAGATCGCTTTCTGGCAAAACGTATAACAGTAAATCCAGGCGCTGTCTTATCATTACAATTACACCATCACCGTGCGGAACACTGGGTGGTGGTGAGTGGTACTGCCAAAGTCACCAAAGGTGATGAGGTGTTCATCCTTTCTGAAAATGAATCGACCTATATTCCACTTGGCGTAAAACATCGTTTAGAAAACATAGGCAAGATTCCTTTGGAGCTTATAGAAGTGCAAACAGGTAGTTATTTAGGTGAAGACGATATCGTAAGATTTGATGATTTATACGGAAGAGAGGGACAAAAGTGAAAGCATTAGTTACAGGCGGAGCCGGTTTTATCGGTTCACACATAGTCGATCGTTTATTAAATGATGGTCACGAAGTCATCGTCCTGGATGATTTTTCTACAGGGCACAGAAGTAATTTAGCCGACCATGAAAAACTCACCATCGTTGAAGGTGATATCAGTCACTCAGAAACAGTTAAACAATGCATGCAAGGCATTGACTGGGTGTTTCATAAAGCCGCTGTCGCATCAGTACCAAAAACAGTTAATGACCCTGTAGGCAGCAGCGCAGTCAATTATCAGGGAACATTACATTTACTAGAAGCCGCAAGAAACAACAATGTAAAACGTTTTGTATTTGCCTCCAGTGCGGCCTTATATGGCGACGAACCCACATTACCAAAAGTAGAAACCATGTGCCCGGTAACCCTGTCGCCTTACGCAGTAGACAAACTGGCGTCAGAATTTGCCTGTGGCATGTACACAAAACTCTACGGATTAGAAACGGTTTGCCTAAGGTACTTTAACGTATACGGCCCAAGACAAGATCCCTCATCACCTTATTCAGGTGTGATTTCAATATTCACCAACAAACTTAAAAATAAAGAAACCCCAAGCATCTTTGGTGATGGTGAACAAACACGAGATTTTGTCTTCGTAAAAGATGTTGTAGAAGCAAACATGAAAGCAGTCACTACCCAGGGCTGTGAAGGTCAGTTTTTTAACATAGCCACGGCCAATAAAATTACATTAAATGATTTATTGAAAATACTCAGTGAAATTTATGATGTGGAATTTAATGTGAATTATGGTGAGGTGAGGCAGGGTGATATTAAAGAGTCTTATGCTGTTATTGATAAGGCTATTTTAGTCTTGAAGTGGGAGCCTTCAGTTGAACTGAAAAAAGGTTTGAAGTTGCTTTGTGATAGTTTATGATTTTTAATAAGGATTTAAGAAAATGATTTATGTTGTTTTTGGTGTTGGTTTTTCTGGAACAACAATAGTCAGTGAGTTGCTTCATCACTCTGGCATCCGAATGATTGATCAGGACGAAGATGATTATGATGGTGGAAGTAAATACGAGCACCTGGGATTTCAGAATATAAATAGAGAGTTATTAGGACTAAGTGATGATATTGTTGCACATTTAAGACCGGGTGATTGTCCAGCTTCACTAAGTGAAACACAAAAAAATAAAATGCTCGCGATAATTGATCAGCAAAGTTCAAAACATGAAGACTGGGGTTTTAAAGATCCAAGGACAGTTGTTACTTACCCATTGTGGAAGGATTTATTACCTGAGCATCGTATTATTGTGGTATTTCGTGATCCATCAAATACATGGAATAGGCAAAGATGGAAGGGGTTACGTAAACGCTATGTAAATGCGTGGAGAGCCTATAGGCTCCTTAGGCAATGGTGGGAATACAATAATATTATTCTTCTTAACTATAAGGGAAATAATAATGATAATTTTTTATTGTTAAACTATGAAAAATTAATGTCTACAAATGAAGAGGTTGATAGGTTAGCTGATTTTATTGGTCGTGATGTTAATGATAGACGAAAACAAAACATGTATCGTAAAAGAGGAAGGCCGGATATTTTATTTCGAATGATGAGAGTATTTGTAAACAAATGGACAAAATATTCAATAGATAATATGTGGGCGAGGCTTATGTCTGAACGAGAGTTGGAAATAAAAAGTAGAAAAATGAATTAAATAGATTAACCATTACATGTTTAAACCTACATTACTGTTTTCAAGTGCATCACGAGATGTTTTAACCCTAGCTAGTGGTCGAATGGGTGCTTTTACAGTTACGTTTCTAGCAACGCCAATTCTTACTCGTATTTTTTCACCTGCAGATTTTGGTGTTGCAGCCTTGTTTATTGTTATTGTGACACTTACTGCTCAATTGTTGCCACTTGCTTATCAAAATGCAATTGTAGTTCCCAAAAATGAAGGTGATGCAGAATCACTGGTACGCATTACTATTTACTCTTCAGTAGTATTATCCTGTTTTTTATTTTTACTCTTAGTTATAAAAAATATTATAGAACTATCTTTGCCCCTTACAGAACAACTTGGATTTTGGGAATGGTTTGTACCAATTGTAGCTTTGATGATGGCTTTATCATCAATATGTGAATGTTGGTTAACACGAAAAAAAGGCTTTATAGCAAGTTCAAAAGCAACATTTGCGCAGGCGGCTGTAACTAGTGGTGGGCGTTTGTCATTGGGAATAGTTTGGGGCGCAAGTATTTGGGGGCTGATGATTCCTTATATTGCGGGTGTTTTATTACGCTTGGGAATGCTGATACGTGCTTCCTTGAGTAGTAGAACCAGAAATATAGAGCGCTCATCAATTGGTGAGGTTTCACGGGAGTTTTATGAATTCCCAAAATATAATCTTTTTGCTGGTTTTTTGCGTGTTCTATCAGATAATTTGCCAGTACTTATTTTAGCTCCCTTTTTTGGTGTTGCAGCAGCAGGGTTGTATGCCATGGCTGATCGTCTTATAAAAATACCATTAACAATGGGAGCAATGACAGTACGGCGGGTGTACTTACAACGTGCTTCTGCCATTAAACATCGTGGTGGGGATTTGAAAGACTCTTACCTGAAGACAACTGGGTATCTGGTTGTACTGGGGGTAGTGCCACTTATTTTATTGATGTTGGCAGGCCAGCCCATGTTGAAATTATTCCTGGGTGATCGTTGGGCACAAGCAGGTGTATATGTGGAGATTCTTGCTCCATTACTTTATCTGATGTTGATCTCTCAACCAGCAACGGCTCTGGTTGATCTGCTGCGGCAACAACGCCTCTGGTTACGGTTGCAAATGGGTATATCATTGCTTCGTGTTCTTGTTATGTTGTTAGCATGGTATTGGCTGGCAACTGTGGAAAGTGTTCTATGGGGCTTTGTGATAGGTGGTGCGATTCCATACTTCTGGTTAATATTATATGTTTATAATCTATTAAATAGGCTAAAAGAGAATGATTGACGATTATAATTTTGGTTTCAAATTGAGAGGTATATGATGGAAGCGGGTCATTATATACAACTCATTATTGCTATAGGCCTGGTTATATTTGCCTTTATTGGTTCTTATGCATTGCCTCTTCGAATTATATTTCCAGCAATATTAATTATTGCTCCGTTCGAAATTATTGATTCACGTTACGGGACTAGTTCGACTGGTTTAATCTATCTTGTTGGGCTTTCATTATTTCTTCGTAGTGGTATTAAATATTTCCCACTGCTGGGTGCTGTACTTGGAATTATATTAGTTTATTTTATGTCGCTGTCCATGGCGGCTGTAAATAAATTTGATCACATATTGTATATTATTCGAATAATCCCTGGCTTTATTTTGTTCTATATTGCCTACAATTATGTAAGAGATGCAAAGGATTCTGCCGGTTTTTTTAGTGTTTTATTGGTTATTAATATTTTTATTATTATTATTTGTACGATACAGCTTGTAGCTGGCTCACAATCTGTTGCATTATTTGGCATTAAAGAATTTTCTATCATGGCAAACCGTGAATCACAAGGTCGTTTGAGTGGGCCGTTTGGTGCTGAATTTACATCTGAATATCTTGCTCTTGCCAATCTTCTTTTGGCCTATTTAATAATAAATAAACAGTTGATAGCTCGATGGTCTACTTGGGTTTTGTGGGTAATGTTATCGGTTAATTTAGGTTTTATGGTTGCAACTGGTAGTAGAGGGGGCATACTTATCCTTGTGTTAGGTATATTTTGGGGAGGCTATTTATTTAGATATCAACTGGGTACTGCACGCTTAGTCAAGTATTTAATTGGCGCAATGTTGACTGCAAGCCTCATGACTGTAATTGTAATCCAGTTTACTAATTTTAATGTATTGATAAATCGTATTGAAAGTACTGAGGTTAAAAGCGGGATTCTTGATACGAGATCCGTTACCTGGCCTGTTGCATGGGAGGCCATTAAGGAGAGGCCGATATTAGGTTATGGACCAAGACTAAGATTAGAAAATGATATGTTATTACGTATACCTGGCCATAAGGCTATACGTTACCCACACAGCCTTCCTTTGTTTTTGTTATATACACTTGGTATATTTGGTTTAATAGCATATGTCTTGTTTTTTACTCACTTGTTAATAAGGTTATATTCTGGTGCTAAAGGGAAGGCAGATAAAGAGATGAGTGGGGCCTCTATGCTAGGGTTTATTATACTGGCAATGTTTTTGCTGGATGAGATCAAAATCGAGTTCTTACGATTTATGCAATCAGATTATCAATCGATTATATTTATATTATTTGGTGGTTTTTTAGCAATGGCTGATCGTGCCCGTATAACTACTACGAATACAGTTGCAACCAGGAAGAGTAATTCTCGATTACTTAATTTAAAAAACACATAAGTTAAAGTTAGGTCTAAGGATGTATGTGTTATAAATTTACATTGTCAATAAAACATATACTTAATGGTGTATTTTTGTATTTATTGGTGGTGGTTAATCCAGTGCATGCACAGTTTCGTGACCATGAATATATTAGAGGTGGAAATTTTGAACTTGGATTATTTGATTTAGATATTATTCGTTTTCCTCGTTATGCTCATGCCAATGTAAAAAACCCTTATCGGGATAGTATATTGCCGATAGACGGTAATTACTCGCTTAGGCTGCCAAAAGTAGAAAAAGAGTCTGGTTATCGTATTATTTATAAAGCGTACCCACTAGTTTCAGGTGAAAAATATAAGTTAACATTTAAAGCAAGATCTATAGACGATATGTCTAACTTAAAGATCGAGGTTTTTCAGGGATGGAATAGTGTAAAGAAAAAAAGCATTAAAGTTAGTAATGATGAAGAGTACATATCAATAAGTTTTATTGCACGAGATAAACCAATGATTGAAGAAAATAGCGTAGCACATTTTTTTCGAATATGGGTAGATGGTAAAAGCGATCTTCTAATTGATAATGTTAGTTTAAAAGGCCCTGTATCTGATGCATTTATGGTGCAGCAGCCATTAATTAATTTAGTAATGGATAATGTACCTGCTGTATATACTATTGATAGCAATGCAAATTCTGAAATAATTGTTACGGACATTGATTGTGAAAAGTGCAGCATAAAATATACTATTACAGATGCTATATATAACAAAGAAATTATAAATGAAAAAATTGTTTTTGACGGTCATAAAAAAAATAACTCTTTTAAGTTAGCATTGGAGACAAAAAAGAGGGGGTATTATCATCTTAATGCAACGTTATTTGATGGTGGAGGGAGGTTACTACAGTATAAAAATGAACCCTATGTTGTAATAGATCCTAAAACGTCCTCACTAGACGCACGTAGACCATTTGGTATGGCATTTGAAGATCATTTCAGAAGGACGCAAAGTGATGCCTTTGTTGATGTGGAGGATTATTATAGAATTGCAAAAATGATTGGTATCGGTACGGGGCGTATCTTTTCATTAGCAATGCCTGATATCTTGTCTAAGGATGGCGTGAATTTTGATTTTACACAATTAGACGGTGCATTGAATTTTTTCGAAAAATATGAGATCGAACCATTGATTGTACTAGGGGCGAATATGCCACGCACAGTACCGAAATGGATGAGGGAATGTGCTAAAGAAAGGGATGTTATTGATCTACTTGCTGGTTTGTCAGTTAAAGCTCATAGAGTAAGATTTGAAAGAACAATTCGAGATGGTCGTTATTTATGCCTATCGAAATATAGTGTTTACCTGGATAAATTACTTTCTCATATAAATGGGCGAGTTAAATATCTTGAAGTGTGGAATGAGCCTGGTTTTAAATTTAAACCGGATGACTATTTAACATTATTAAAACTAACAAGAAAATCTATAGATAAAGCGGGCTCAAATTTCAAATTACTGGGTTTTTCAAGCACAGTTCGGAATGATCTTGGTAAAGGAGATAATCTAGATCATTCTCCAAGCTTTCTTAAAGATATGGTTGATCGTGATGCTATAGATCTGGTTGATATTCTTTCCTATCATAGTGAACATGCTTTTTTGTTTATGAACAAGAAGCCAAATTATAAAGATCAAAAAACAGATTTTACATCAAGAATAAAAAAGGTTTTAGATAATAAAAATATACCTATGAAGCCTATTTGGGATACTGAAAGAGGAGTTCCCTGGACTAGCAGAGATAATAGGCTTGATTTTATGGACGGTCAAAACCTATGGAAATATTCAAGAGAATCGGAAAGTATGTTAGATGTAGCAAAAAAAATACCGATGATATATTCAGAAGCTTTTGCAAATAATGTTAAACGTCTTATATGGTTTAATTTCGAGAGTAGTATAGAAGTAATGCAAAGGTCAAAGTCACGTAAAGGTTTTTTTGATTCCGTAAATGAACCAGGTCCTCAAATTCCCGTGTACGATGCTATGTCACAAATGCTTTCAGGTGCAAAGTTTTTAAAGACATTAAATAACAATAACGGTGATAGGGGGTATATTTTTGAAAATATTGATGGGCTGGTCATGTTTGTCTATAACTGGAAAGGTAATGTAATGAATAGGTTATCACTAAGCAGTATTGATGATTTAGATTATAAAGTTTTTGATGTTGTGGGTAACATCATTGAATCAGATGATGATATAAATAGAATCGAGTCAATACCTAAATATTGGGTGCTTCCAAAGATTAAAGTTGATACGATTGGATTTGTAGGTATTGAGTAAAGACGTAAATCTAACCCGTGTTATATTTCATAACCGAGTTCGACTAAAATGTCTCCAAGTAATTCATTAAGCATATCTAGAGTTTTCTTATCAAAATTATCCTTAAACTTGTAGTTCATGTTAGATGGTTTTATCCTTTGCTCTAAAAAAGAGTGGGCACGTGTAGAGTCACAAAGATTTGTCTGTTCAAACAGCGATGAAAGAGAATCATGGGGGGTTTTCATAAAATCTTCATATCGGATTTCTGTATAGTTATCACTGTTTAGTAATTTACTTTCTTGCTGGCCAATTTCTATAATATTTTTCCACTGCAGTGCTGCTAGTACGATAGGGTTTTTGCCGCTTGAAAGCCAGATATCCTCATATTCTTCCTTGAACCCATTAGTCCAGAAAGGTTTGTCGAAGCCACCTTTTTGCGCCCAAAAGTCAACCTTCATTAATGAATTGACAACGGCTCTACCATCACGAATAGTGTGTATAAAATGAGCATCTGGAAAAATGCTGTGTAAAAATTCAATTCTAGTTGGTCCGGTAACCTTAATGGTAAGCCTTTTCTTACCTTGATACTTTAATATCTTAGTAAAGCTGTCTCTTAAATCATTAACTTCTTTTGTGGTTGCTGTCATTTCAGTTAAATATTGTTTGCTAAATTTTTCACCTACAAAATTTTCCCAGTAAGGCCATCCTTCTGTTGGTCTTGGGAAAAAACGATTCATTGGATATATTTTATGATGTTGCTTAGTTTCACCACGAAGGAAAATAAAATTATTATCAAAAGCTCTGGCAGCAATATTTAGCTGCGGTATTGAAGGATAGGATTGGCTATAATTAGAAATCCAGCCTAAGTCTTCATGAGTGGAAAATAATTCAAACATCATTGTTGAGCCGCTTCGCCCATTACCCGTGAAGATGATTGGTTTTGTTAATCTGCTGTTCATTTATTTAGTGTTCTCATAATAAGGTTCTGGGTACTACTTACCATAGTCTCGACGGTGAAACTCTTAGATATGGAGTTTCTGGAGTTTGCACCCATATTTTTTATTTTTTCTCTATTACGGCTAAACCAGACTATAGCCTCAGCAAGTTCTTCTGTCTTATTTATTTCTACAATCCTGCCAGTTACATTGTTAATAATAGCTTCACTATGGCCACCAATGTCTGTTGATAATACTGGGCGTTCCATAGACATTGATTCAAGCATGGCTATGGAAAATGTTTCAATGGATGTTGATGCGATAACAGTTAAGTCTGAAGCTGACAAAATTGGCCTGATATCGCTGATATTGCCTAGAAGGCGAGTGTTTTTACTAAGATTCTTTTCCTTAATATATTGCTCAATATTACTTTTTTCTTTTCCATCACCAGCAAAAAGTAAATAAATATTTGGCTCTGATTTTATGGCTATATTAAAGGCATCTAACAATCCAATGTGATTCTTTTCTATACGTAAGCCTGCTACACACGTAATAATTAATGAATCATTGGGTATTTCTAAATCTTGCCGGATTAAAAGTCTCTCTTTAGTGAAATTCGAAGGGTTAAATTTATCCTTATCGATTCCATTGTAGATTACTTCTGTTTTTGATTTTAAAAATGGAAAACGTTTTAACCAGAATAATTCCTGTTTTTTACAGACGCATATGATTTTGTTGCATGCACGCATTGGCCATTGATATACTAAAACTTCTAAAATCTCCTCCTTGATATTTCTTCCGACTGTTCGATGCAACGTGTTTATTATTTTTGGTTTTTTTTGTAAAAGTATAGAGCTTAACCAACCAACCAGGAGGCCAATTTGTAATGAGCAGTGTATTACGTCAATGTTGTTATCTTTAATGATATTAGATAAAACTGGAAGCATTGAAAAATCAAATTTATACTTTCTTGGGTGGTTATAATGCCTAAAATTAATATCTTTTAAATTATCAAGTAAAATTAGGTCGTTACTGAATGTGAATAAGTATACATTGAATATATCTCTATCAAACCATTTTATAAGGTCTATAACTTGCATTTCTGCGCCACCTCTTTTAAGAGAGGGTAAAACGAACAGGATATTTATTTTATTGTCAGTTGTCATTATGTTATGTCTGTACTCTGTTTGTTAATAATAGATATATACTTGTTAGCTACTGCAATAGATGAATAATTATTTTTTGCAAAAGATTCACATCTAGTCCCAACTTCAGAAAGTTCATCTTTATTATTTAAAATATTTTCTATTGAATTTTTCATGTCTTCAATATCTATTGGCGAATCTCCTAATTTTTCATTTTTGATTATGTTATCAGGATCAAAGAATGAAATTACAGGCGTCTTTCTAATCCATGCTTGTAGAAAAGTATTTGGAAAGCCTTCAATTTCTGATGTGTTAATTAATATTTTTGCTCTTTCAAAGAATCCACCAACTTCATGGTAAGGAATAAATCCTTTAAAAATGATATTTGTTATTCTATCAGCCTTTATTTTTACTTCATTGTAATAATCTTCTTCTCCTGGTAATGGTCCGCCTATAATTAAAAATTTATAATTTGGTAATAAATGAGCGATCTCGAACAACAATTCAGGCCTTTTGACCTTCCTTATATTCCCAATCCATATCAAATCGATATCCTTTGTTATGTCTTTGTGTAAAGACGGTTCTTCTACAATCATATTTATAGGCGTGCTATTAATGTTGTAGTTTTTGTAGAGTAAATCTTGTTGTGTTGTGCTTTGAACAGAAACGATATTGGCCTTTTTAAGGCCGTAGTTGTATAAAGCACGTTGCCAGTAATTGGTGGATATATGTTGATTCGGTATGCAGTCTGCATCACTAGCAACCCTAAATATAAAAGTCTTATCATTTTTAGATAGTTGGCAGTGCAATGCAACTAGTCCCGTTATATAACCTGAGCAAGACTGAAAATAAATTTTGCTATCTGCAATTTTTAATGCTTTCATGAAGCAATAAATTCTACGATATAGAAACCTTATTATTGGGAATCCTGTTCCGGCTTTAAATGCCCTTATTACACGTATACCATCAATCATCTCAATGGCGGGCTGTCCATAATCGCCGCAAATTATGCTTACATCGTATCCCAATTCAGCAAATGATTTAGCTAAAAGTGATATTTGGACTGATTCTCCACCTATGTAATCATTACTTGATGAATTGGTAAGAACAGGATAGCAGTCGAGCCCAATTAAACAGATACTATTACTTTTATGTGTGTTTTTCATATTTTGGTAGTGCATGTAATTCCTGTTAATAAAGTAATAATGCTAAAAGGATAAATATTTTATAGGTTAATAATAATTATTGTTGGCGTATTACAATTGGTGTTTTAGACTGCTGTGTATTCTAGTCTAGCTAGGGATAGGGAGTTCATTTAAGTATAGCTAAAATACCACAAAGTTGGTTTTCTTTACATTTTCTATTAGGCTTCAGCCAAATTCTGTACTTATTCCCATATAAATCAAGGTGTTATTTTGTTGGTGCGATTTTTGCTGCATTCGTATATTGGGTGGGTTTCTTTGATAAAAGTGTAAAGTAATAATACAAATAAAACCTAATTTGGAATAAATGATAAAAAATATATAGGAGAATGCTGTGAATATAAAATCAAAAATAATACCTTTTTGCTTTTTTTGTATTTTTGGAACACAAATGAATATTGCTTTAGCTGCGTTTGCTAATGTTGGAGTTGGTGCTGTTCAGGATACGGAAAGTGGTTTATTTTGGGCCACGAATAGTACTTCTAATCTGGCTAATTTAAGTTTCGACCAACAATTGGCAGAAATTGCATTATGGAATGAGGAAGGGCGTTATGGTTCAAGTGATTGGCATGTTGCGACAGCAGAAGATATTGCAACTTTATGGTCATACACAGGAGAACAGCTTGATAGAGTATTTTCTGACACGTGGTATTATGAGTGGGAACGGAGTGCAGATTGGGGTATTAGTGGACGTATAGATACTGCCCAATCCTGGGGGTTTAATTGTGGTTCTTGGTGGGATAGTTCGGGAGATAGTGGCTACGGCTGCGAAGTACCACCTACTTCTATTACTTCATTAATAACAACGGATGCTACATCTAGTATGGGTATGTGGGTTGTTTCTACAAGCTATATTCCAGTACCAGCTGCTGTATGGTTATTTGGTTCTGGACTGATTGGGTTAATTGCTGTGGCTAAGCGAAAAGCGTAATACTTGTTTGTTTTTTGCAATAAGACGGCTGCCTTTATGGTGGCCGTTTTGTTTTGGATAAAGGGGCTAGCCGCAACTAGCTATTGCGTATCTGAATGAGGTGCAAGAATTAAACTAAGTAGATAAATTGCCTGTGCTGTTGCATGAAAATTGCTCTTTGGTTCTCTTATGCTGGCAAATTTGTAGGTAAACCCAAAATATTTATCGCCAGTTATTGGGAATAGTTTGTAAAATGATGCCCAACTACCATTGCTCATTTGTTCATTAAGAATGTTTTTTATCCATATTGATTTTATTTTTTCTTTGTATCCCGCTTCGTGAAGCATGAGGGCGCGTTGTATGTACACATCACCAACACGAGGATCCCAAATCAACTGTGATTCTATTATATTGGCTAGTTTTTCAGATAATTGTGTATGGAGATTTTGATCGCCACATTGTTTTATTTGTAATAAACGAACTCCCATTAGCTGGTGTGTGCTGCATGATGAATAATATGGTCGCCAGTCACAGAAATTTATATCAAATTGATCTTGTATTATCTTTTCTTCTCCAAGATCGGTGTCACAGGTAAGCCCATATACGAAAAATTTTTGGTATTTCTCCATATAATCTAGTGAGCCTGCTACATATGAGAATGGTGGTTTTTTTACCCAATACCCCGTCCATACCGAATTTCTATCGAGCGTGGTATTTCTATATTTACTTACTAAGTTACTTAATTTGTAGTTATTTGTTAGATTTGCGCTTTCGTCTAGAAACCACCAAAGCACGGGGTTATTTATTTTAATAAGCTCGTCCTGATTTTTTAATACCCAATTAATTGATTTATCTAACGCCTGCCGGATTTCTAATTTTGATGGTGGCGGGGTGTCAATATTGTTTTTATAAACAAGGTAAAAGTAACCAGCGCAGAATAAAAGTATTAACGGTAGAATGCCAATGGCTAATATTCTAAGTGCTTTCATTACTTTTTATTTAGGAAGCTGAGAGTAGTTTTTGAGTTACCTGTTAAGCCATAAAGTGAAATCAATGTTTCAAATATATTGCTAATCTTGCAGGCATTTTTATCTATATCCCATTGTTCAGGGTTATTAACAAAAAATATACCATTCTTTTTGTGGCCGCCGCTGACTTTTTTATGTGTTGGGTTTACAGTAAATAGATCAGTGTGCATTGACATGCCTGATCCTAATTCTGGAATCATTTCAAATAATATATCCGGGTAGCGATCAATATGTTTTCCCTGGTATAGCTCTTCACGATATTTCATCCAGATAAAAACAGGTTTGCCGTTATATTCACATTCTTGCAGCTCAGTCATTAGCTGATCTCTAAATGCTTTGTAATCAGTAACATTTTCTTTATTGATACAGATGCCACCAAAGGGATTTGTTCCTGCGAAATCTGATGCGTAGGCCATGCTGTCTTTATAATTAGTAATGTGAGATCCTTTCTTTAGTGCTTTGGCATTGGGAATCCATTTTGCGATCTTGGCCATATATTCTTCCAGGTCATGATCATTCATGAACTTCAGTACTCTATTTTTTAATTTTTCCAGAAGAATTTTTTTATTAAATTTTTTGCTACCACCAGCGCTTTTAAGATAACCTTTTTGGCGTAACAGTTCATTGATGTTGAAACAGTGGGTGCAGCGCATGCCGTGTCCGTGATCACTCATGATAAGAAGAGTATCATTATCACCAAGTTCATCCATAAACTGTCCGACAATATCATCGACCAGGTTAAAAAAATCGATTACACCTGTTTCTACTTCGTTTCTTCCCGGATAGGTTGGGTCAGTTTTGTCACAGTACCGCCAGAGGTGGTGCTGAAGTCGGTCTGTAGTCAGGAAGGTTTGAAAGAAAAAACCGGGGGATTTCTTTTTGAGCAATTCAAGACCAAACGCTGCCTGTTCTTCGGTGTCGCTGACTGTTTTATCATAAAAGGGTTTAATCGTAGAGCGTGAAGGCAAGTCTTCGATACCGCCGATACTGCCAGGTATTTCAATATCGGAAGTATAATCTTCATTTGAGCTTTGGATGGGGCCTTTTATAAAAGATGGGCCATTGATCATTGCTCCGTTCACTTCCCATACTGGATATGCCATAAAAGGATTTATTATGCAGACTTCCGTGTTGGTTTCTTTGCTGATACGATCCCAGAATGTTTTTTCATGAAAGACTGATGTGTCTATTGTTTTCTCACCTTTTTTATCAAGCAGGTAATTCATGTGCTCAAGTACACCATGCTCAGATGGGTTAATGCCGGTGTAAGCGGTTATCCATGCAGGTATTGAATCGGGTGGGAAAACAGAAAGCAGGGGGCTAAAGCCCCCATTGTCAGCTAATTTTTTTAGATTGGGCAGATGTCCCTGTTTTATTAAGTCAGTGGTAAGGTCAAAATCCATACCGTCAAAACCAAGAAGTACGACTTTGCCTGCGTTATTTGTGCTCATGTTACTGCCTTTATTCTGGGCTTGATCCAGTTGTAGATTGTTTCTTGAATGTCTTCAATGCTAGTTGTTCCATCGATGTGAAGTACATTATCACCATGCAGGCTACTATAAATATTTTCTCTTTCTTTTAAATAGCTTACCGATGTGCCATCCATCTTTCGTTTATAACCAACTTCTGCGGGTATATTAATGATTACATTATGATCTGGCATGTGCATTTTTGAAATTCTTGAATTTGACAATACCTTGTTCATATCATCAATATTTAATTTAAAATTTATCGACTGGTCAACTGCAAAGTCAAATATGTACCTGTCCATAATTATAATGTCAGATGTCCACTGTTTAACTGCTTTTTTATAGGCGCGGTGGTAATCGATGCTGGCATATTTGAGCCATATGTAGCGAAATAAGCGTGATTTCATTAGCTGTCTTTTTATATTGCTCCATTTGCTATCAGCTTTTTCATTATTGTCAGCAGCTTTATTGGATTGTTGTGAGTTTTTTCCAAGTAAATTTTTTATGAATTTTAATATATGGACAATTGATGGTTCCCAGCGTAACCATTGGTATTCCGCGGAGATTCCCTGTTTTTTTAGTGTTTCGACCAGATGTGTGGCCTGAGTTGTTTTTCCACAGCCATCTATTCCAGATATATAGATAAGTAACATATTATTTAATTAGCAATTAGTGTTGATGCAGTGTGTTCCCACGTGAAAGGAGAAAGTTTTTTCCTGTTTAAGCAGTTTTCGTCAAAATTGGTTTTTAATATAGATATAATTTCAGCAGAATTATTGAAGTACTTATAGTGTTTGTCTTCGTCAAATAACTCTGGAAGTCGGCCAAACTTTGTTGTAATTATTGGTAAGTTAACAGCCATTGCTTCAAGTACAGACAGGGGGATTTCCATTGCACCCTGAAGTTCTGTTACTGGGAAACAATATATATCTGATGCCTGATACACTTCCTGAACTTCAGGAAGTGATTGTCGGAGAATGATTACCCCACTAGATTCTAGTGCTACCCTTATATGATCATCTTGTTCTGTGGCTGTGCTCCCTATGATTACCACCTGAATATCTGGAAGTGTGTTTTGCACGTCCTGAAGCCACAGAATATTTCTCGTTTCTCTAATATGACCAACGTGCAGTAGAATTTTTTTATTTTCGGGTAAGTTATATTTTTTTCTTAGTGCCTTTTTGTTTGCATTATTTGGGGTGAATCTGTCCAGGTCTATACCTGTTGTTAAAACTTTAGCGTGAATCCCAAGATCTAAAAGTTCATCTGCTAATGCGGATGACAAGGTGAAAATATTTCTTAAAGTTATATGCATAACAATTTTTTTCTGAAAGCGGCTTAATATTTTTCTTTGTACAGAAACAACTACAAATTTTTCTCCGAGAAAAAAACTAGCTAGCCAAACTTTTATGATTGCTGAAAAGGTTAATGCACCTTTGGGAATGTATATGATTTTATCTGATTTTTTAAACAATGAGCTAATTATTATTCTAGGCATAATCAGAATCGAGTTAATAACATTGGGTAGATAAGGTATGTTTCGCAAAACCGTTACCTGATGTTTTTTCTTTAGTGTTTGGCATATCATGTAAGCAAGTTTCTTAACGCCTTCGTCATATGGAGGATAAAGCAGTTCGTATGAAAATATGATATTCATTTGATTTATTTCTATATTCGAGTGGCGCAAAGAATAAAGCTAAGTGCTTCCATGGTATTATTTGACGACTGAAAGCACATTGATAAATTTGAATTTACATGATTTACATAATTTTTATTTAAAGTTCTATAGGGAATGATTTGTATATTCGACCATTCGCTTTTGTTAAGGTATTCTGCATATTGATAAGGTCTTATTCGATTCGGAGATCCTGAAAACTTCATCATATTATAATACAGTGGTGAGTAACGATAAATATTAAGAGGGTCCTTATCTCTGATCCATCTTGTATGAGTAGATAGATCAATTTCAGCTAATAGTGTTCCTCCTGGTTTTACTATTTCAGATAATTGATCAAAAGTTTTTTTTATGTCATCAAAATGTTCAAATGCTGCATTGCTTAAGACCAGATCAATGCCTTCATCTTTAAATCTGTTTATGTTGAATAGTGGATCGCAGATGTAATTCAAATTTTCGTTTTTAGCGTTTTTTGTTAGGTCGAGTTGTTTAGTAAGTTCACTAATGCTGGTTATAGTATTGTCCTGTTTCTCTATTGTATTAAATAATTCTTCATAGAGCTCATCGGGTACCGTTTCGATAAGGTTATTAATATCTAAAGAGTTGTATTTTTTTGCGCCGATAGAAAGCAGAATTAGGCCAACACCTAAATCAGCTCCAGGGCCTAGCTCTAGTATGGTTTTGTTTTTTATTGAAAAGTCATCACCACAATACTTTTTTAGAAAAAAGTCCCATAATGCAACAACAGAAAAATCATATTCAACGGATTTTTTGATTTCACTAATATGGAAAGTTCTTGGTGATGTATAACCCTGAATGGTGTGTTTTATTTTATTTAGGGCAAGTATTATTCCCCCTGATAGCCAGCAAATAAAATTGCTGTCTAGTGGTGGATCTATTTCCTGATAAACGTCTTCCGACGTTAGGCCAGTGCTCAAAGATGTTTTATTGTTCAATGGAATGAAGCCTCTTTTTTAAATTTCTTTGTTATGATACTACAAGATTCAAGTTAAATTTATTTATTGCTATGTGTGTGTTTTCTTATTAAGTACTGATTCATAAGTATTAATTAAATCTTCATATTGTTTTTCAGGTGTATTACGTTTATGAACTTTCTCTGATCCTTTTCTACCCATTTCTAAACGCAACTCTGGATCATTCCACAATTGTTTCATTTTTTCAGCCAAAGATGCTGGGTCTGATGCGTTAAATGTAAGGCCATCAATATTTTCTTCAATTAATTCTGGTATACCACCTATGTGCGCACCTATTACGGGTGTGCCTGTCGCCATGGATTCAAGTATGGACATGGGGCAATTTTCATATACCTGCGAAGGGAGTATGGTAAAGGACGCTTCTGAGATTAGTTTTAGCAAATCATCCCCGCTTTTAAAGCCTACAAATGAAACATTGCTTAGTACTTTATCTTGCACTACTTTTTTGAGATGCTCTTCCATGGGGCCAGTGCCTGCGATAACAACAGGGATCTCAGGTGTCATTTCACATGCCTGGATAAGTTTATCGATGCCTTTTTCTTTTGAAAGTCGACCCAGAAACAATGCATAGCCTTTGTCGCCAGGATTGTATTTAAATCTATTAGTATCGATAAAATTAGGTATATATGTAATATTATCTTTTCTAAAACCAAACTCTGACATTTTATCTTTAAAGAAATTACTGACAGCAATATAGCTATCTACATTTTTGTAATATCCCATGTAGTGATGAAAATACATTTCTATTGTGTTGATCAGGCTCTTTGCCCGAGAACCTTTGGTGCAGCTATTAAGTAAACAATTGTAGTATTTGTGACCTTTGCATTTTTCACAGGTATGTCCTTTGGTATACATTTGATAATTAGGACACATAGGCTTTAAATCATGTAATGTAAGTACAATGGGAATACCTGCCTTTTTGAGAGGTGCAAAAACGGAAGGCGATATTTGATGCTGGAAGATGTGAAAGTGGGCAATATCTATTTTATTATTTTTGAGTAATTCGGTAATTTTCTTTTTGGCTTCAAATGAATAGATGATTCTTGAAGCAGCCACTATTTTTTCATATTTTGAAGCAGTCTCATAATTGATGTTGCTGACAAAGTATTTTGAGAATTCAGAAGGGCGGTTGCGCTCATCCTGCATTGAAAACGGTATCACCGTATGGCCATGTTTTTCTAGTAGATCCATTTCTCCAAAATACACCGTCTCACTGCCGCCTTTGTCCCAGAAAAATTTATTGATAAATAATATGTTCATTTTTTACAAAATTTTGTGTAAATAGCTTTATTGCTTGATTCTCTCAGATATTTAGATTGTTGTCGCGACAAATAACCGCTTATTCGTTATAGTCATAAAAACAATCATCTGCAGCTGGTGACAACTTAGATATTGTAATATCTGCTAATGTTGTTCTTTGATATATTTAGAATATTTTGTAGGGCGTTGGTATAAATAGTGAAAATTTTTGTAACCGGTACTAGAGGCGTACCTGATATTCCTGGTGGTGTTGAGCAGCATTGTCAGCAGCTGTATCCATACATTGCTGCCGCAGGCCATGAGGTGCATATAAGTCGGCGATCATCTTATGTGACTGAAAAGCTGGGGGAGTGGAATGGCATTCATTTGCATGATGTTTATGCGCCCAGGTCTAAGGCCCTGGAGGCTATTGTTCATACTTTTCTATCTGTAATAAAAGCGCGTCTTCTTAATGTTGATATTATTCATATACATGCTGTGGGGCCTGCATTATTAGTACCATTTGCTCGTTTATTGGGCTTAAAAGTGGTGTTTACTAATCATGGGCCGGATTATGATCGTCAAAAATGGGGCAGATTGTCCAAGTCTGTTTTGATGCTGGGAGAGTATCTTGGAGGTAAGTTCTCCAGTGTAAATATAACCATTTCTGAGGTTATTCGGAAAATCATTCAAAAGCGCTGTGAGAGGCCAAGCACTATTATTTATAACGGTGTGCCAGGCAAAGAACCCAGTCATCAGGATAGTTTTTTAACGTCGATTGGTGTGATTAAGGGAGGGTATATTCTTGCGGTCGCACGATTTGTGCCTGAAAAGGGGCTACATGACCTGATTGAAGCGTATGCTAAGAGCGATAAAAAATATGACCTGGTTATTGCTGGTGATGCCGATCATGAAGATGATTATAGTCGCTCACTCAAACAGCAGGCATCAGAGAATAATGTCAAATTGACCGGATATATTACCGGAGACGATCTTCACCAAATATATAGCCACGCGGCTTTATTTGTATTGCCTTCTTATCATGAGGGGCTGCCCATCGCCTTGTTGGAGGCGCTTAGTTATGGTTTGAACGTACTGGTATCAGATATTCCTGCAAATATGGAAGTGAAGCTGGATAAATGTCATTTCTTCAAATGTGGTGATGTAGATGAATTAGCAGAACGATTAACTGCTTGGTTAGAAGCTGGGATTGATGATAATTATCGAAACTATATTAGCGAAATGTTATATACAAAATATAACTGGGAAAATATTGCTCAACAGACGATAGATGTATATAAGTCATTAATGAAATAGGTGGTATAGGTCTGTCAAATTTCCTATTTATTCCTGTTCTAAACGCTGAAATTATTTTAATTATGCTAGTATGGCCTGGCAATTTTAGATTTAACAAATGAATTAAAGAACGATAGCGGTAGCGGTATTCCTATATGTATGATCAGTCCTTAATGCCTACAGATGTGTCCATTATTACAACCTATCGATGTCAGATGCGTTGCAAAATGTGCAACATCTGGGAAAATCCAACGGATAGAAAAAAGGAAATTACACCTGAAGAACTTGAAATGTTGCCAAATTTCAAATTTGTCAATATTACAGGTGGTGAGCCTTTTGTAAGAAATGACCTTGAGGATATTATCGAGGTTATGTATAAAAAATCTCCTCGAATCGTCATTTCAACTTCGGGCTGGCACGTCAATAAAATTCATAAACTTGCTGAGCGTTTCCCCAATATTGGTATCAGGGTTAGCATTGAGGGTCTGTCGCAAAAGAATGATGATTTAAGGGGTAGACCGGGTGGTTTTGATCGGGGTATGAAAACTCTATTGGGTCTAAAAGAAATGGGTATCAAGGATATTGGTTTTGGTACAACCGTATCTAACAAAAATTCTGAAGATATGCTGTGGTTGCATAAATTATCTCAGAGTCTGGGGATGGAATTTGCTACAGCCTCTTTTCATAACTCATATTATTTTCATAAGGATGATAACGCTGTATCAAATAAGGATGAAGTAACCAGAAATTTTCATACACTGATTGAAGATTTGATGAAAGAAAATCACCCTAAAAGCTGGTTTAGAGCTTTCTTTAATTTAGGCCTGATTAATTACATTAACGAAAAACCCCGAATGCTGCCGTGCGAAGCAGGCACAGCCAATTTCTTTATTGAACCTTATGGCGATGTGTTTCCATGCAATGGTCTGGAAGAGGCGTATTGGAAAGAAAGCATGGGTAATATTCGTGATTATGATTCATTTGAGGATTTGTGGTTTGGTGAGCAGGCGACTAAGGTGCGTGGCCTGGTAAAAACTTGTCCCAAGAACTGCTGGATGGTCGGTACTGCAGCACCAGTGATGAAGAAATACATTAAGCATCCTGTGAAATGGGTGGTGAAGAATAAAATTAAGAGTTTACTGGGTAAGCCCATTTGTATTGATGACATTCCAGTTTGTGATGTGGGACAGGATCCTCTGCAGGGTGATTTAAGACGATCAGGCGAGATTGTCGTACCTGTAACAATGGAGCCTGCTTATAAGCTATCAGACAGTGAAGAGGCTGAAATTTTGGCGGATATTGATTGATTGCTAGTAGGCTTCGTTGCAGTCGATGTGTGCTTACGGCAAGGCTGTCATCCTTGAACGAAGTGAGGGATCTGTTTTAAATACGTAATAGGGCAAGGCAGTTTCAGATTCTTCGTTCCTAAGAATGACAAAAATAAGGCTGTCATCCTTGAACGAAGTGAAGGATCTGTTTTAAATACGTAATAGGGTAAGGCAGTTTCAGATTCTTCGTTCCTCAGAATGATAAAAATAAGGCTGTCATCCTTGAACGAAGTGAGGGATCTGTTTTAAACGCATAATAGGATAAAGTAGTTTTAGATTCTTCGTTCCTCAGAATGACAAAAAAATAAATGAGAATATCCTTTATTTTGTAACAGAATAATGAAAGTAGGGTACGGCTATCGCTCTATCCCAGCCTGCAAAATAGATTGGTAAGTTAGATTAATAAAATTTTATGTAATTAAGTTGGATAAATAATGACTGTTGAAAATGATGTGGAAGTTGTATGGAAAGATTCAATGCCTGTATTGGCTATGTTATTTGCCTGTGTTGGTTTGCTTTTGTTTATTAGTTTTGAAGGCTTATCTGTTATGGTGAAAACTTGGGAGGGACGGGAAGAATATAGTCATGGTTATTTGATACCTGCCATTGCAGCTTTTTTTCTGTGGCAGAAAAAAGATTTAATTGAAAAGGAAAAATTTTCTGCTGACTGGGCTAGCATTCTTATTGTTGCACTTGGTGCTTTTATTATCATCATTGGTAACATTAGTGCCACACATGTTATTTCGTTGTATGGTTTTCTTATAGCATTGGTTGGTATTGCTTATGCTTTTATGGGTAAGACTGCCTTACGCATTGCGATAATCCCAATTTTATTTTTATTTTTTATGATACCTCTTCCAGGTATTTTTTTATTCCGGCTGTCTTCTGAATTACAGCTAATTTCTTCACAGATCGGCGTAGCCGTTATTCGCTTATTTGATATCAGTGTTTTTCTTGAAGGCAATGTTATTGATTTAGGCCAGTTTAAACTTCAGGTTGTTGAAGCCTGTAGTGGTCTACGATATTTATTTCCTTTAATTAGTCTATCTTTTATTGCGGCTTATTTTTTCTCTGTGGAAATATGGAAGCGAGCTTTAATTGTTATTTCTAGCATACCTATTACGATTTTGATGAACAGTTTCAGAATCGGTGTGATCGGCGTGTTGGTAGAGTATGGAGGCATTGAACAGGCTGAAGGATTTTTGCACGACTTTGAGGGGTGGGTTGTGTTTATGTTCAGCATGGGAATTTTGTTTCTTGAAATGTGGCTGATACTTATACTAGGCAAAGATAAACGACCCTTTAGTGAAGCTTTTGGTATTTATTATCCTGCCGAAACGCCAGAAAATGCCAGTGTTAAATATCGAGTTTTTAGTAAAACATTACTTGCTGCATTGGTTGTGTTGTTTGCTTCTTCTGTAATTACTTTAATCATAGGTCAGCGGGCTGTTGTTGATTTAGAAAGAAAGTCATTTGTATCATTTCCAATGGAAATAGATGGCTGGCAGGGTAAAAAAGGTGCGATTGAAAAAGCACAGCTAGATTTGCTGCATCTCGATGATTATATTATGGCAGATTACGTAAAAAATAGTGATGCCGTTAATTTTTACGTTGCATTTTATGAGCAGCAGGAAACGGGTGGTGCAGCACATTCACCCAAAACTTGCCTGCCAGGTGGCGGCTGGAGAATTGAAAGTAATAGTCAAATAAACTTAGCTAATATAACGTCGGCACCTCAGGTTAATCGGTTCGTTATTGCTAAAGGTGAATACAAACAGGTGGTTTATTACTGGTTCCAGCAACGAGGTCGAACTATTGCCAGTGAATATGCGGTGAAATGGTATATGTTATTAGACTCAATAACTAAAAATAGAACAGATGGATCACTTGTGCGCTTAACAACATTGGTTGCACCGAATGAAAATATTACAAAAGCGGATGAAAGATTGGTGAATTTTGCCAGTCAGGTTCAACCATTTTTGTCAGATTACATACCTAATTAATTATATACGCTATTCTTGTACTGTTTGTGTGTGTATTATATTTTTGTAGGTGTCTATGTCCGAAGCTAATCTGGGTATTTATTTAATCATTGCGTTTATGGCCATGGCTATTAGCATGGCCATCATACCTCTGATGATGAAATATGCCCCTGTCATGGGCATGGTTGATCAGCCTGATCCAAGAAAAGTCCATTCACTTCCAATACCCAGGGTTGGTGGAGTGGGTATTGTTATAGGCACACTCGTGCCACTGTTAATATGGTTACCATTTGATGATTTAATTTTATCTTTTCTCATTGGTTCATTTGTACTGTTCTCGTTTGGTATTTGGGATGATGTTAAAGAACTTGACCACTATGTGAAATTTGTTGGTCAATTTGTCGCTGCAATTGTCGTTGTTTATTATGGCGATTTATATGTTGTTCATTTTCCATTCATGGGGCTGGACCTTTTACCTGAGTGGATTGGACGACCCTTCACGGTTATAGCCATGGTAGGAATGATGAATGCCATTAATCATTCTGATGGACTGGATGGCCTTGCCGGCGGTGAATCATTATTGAGTTTGGCAGCAATTACTTATCTGGCTTTTTTGTATGATAGTTCGGTGATAGTTATTGTCGCGGCTGCGACAATCGGCGGTGTGTTTGGATTTCTTCGCTTCAACTCACATCCTGCTCGTGTCTTTATGGGTGATGGTGGTAGTCAGTTTCTTGGCTTTGGCCTGGCTTTTCTGGTGCTGGTGTTAACGCAGCAAGCTAATGAAGTGCTAAGTCCAGCTTTGCCGCTTCTGTTACTAGGCCTTCCCATTGCAGATATCATTGCCGTTTTTATTTTACGAGCCCGTGGTGGTATGAACCTGTTTAAGGCAACCAGAAACCATATTCACCATCGACTGCTTGATCTTGGTTTTCATCATTATGAAGCCGTGATGGTGATATATTCAATACAGATTTTGTTTATTATTGCG
>Ga0224511_10000070_pt1 | contig 31580 bp, 21 predicted proteins | sample SF_May12_sed_USG_2_FD_169988 | JGI IMG/M metagenome (GOLD analysis project Ga0224511, IMG submission 169988) | Sediment microbial communities from San Francisco Bay, California, United States - SF_May12_sed_USGS_8_1 | ecosystem: Environmental > Aquatic > Marine > Sediment | place: USA...
CCCCCACACGGGTAACACCCACCCGGGTAACACCCACACGGGTAACCCCCACACGGGTAACACCCACACGGGTAACACCCACACGGGTAACACCCACACGGGTAACACCCACACGGGTAACACCCTACGGGTATCACCCACACGGGTAACACCCACACGGGTAACACCCACACGACACAGACAATGCTCCTTAATGGAAAGAAGGCCAGAGGAGCCGTTAAAAATTTTTAGCTCTGCGACGAAACTTAAAAGGCAGAAGGTGAAATGAGGGACTTGCATCGGGCGAACCGATTGGGAATCTAGACATACAACTAAAGCTTTTTACTGGAACAGCTGTGTGTAAGCTAGTCTGGGGCGCATTTGCTTACGAGTTACGTACTCAGGAAATTTTGTTAGCAGATTAACCAGCGATATTGATTTTTTGATTTTAGGAAAGGTGTTTGAGATTTTACTTACACATAGCTCCTGGTCCTGGAATAATGTAAAAAAAATGACCAACGATGGTGTCTGACTATGAGATACATAACATACATTAGCTCTCCACCCCGCAATCAAATTATAACCTTGAAATCAATCTGACTAAACACGAGTCAGTCGGTGAGGATCTGAGATGAGATTTATAGTGTGAGCAATGGGCAGGTTCGTTCTCTGATAACCTGATGAAAAACTGCAATCCGTTCAAAGCACTACACCAAATTCCGAATGCAATGAAATCATTATTACGCATCCGATGATGAGCTGCTTCCGTTTATACCCCATATTATTAATCCCTTAATGCCCTTTCTGCCAACATCGAGGTTCGAACCCACGATTCACTACGACTTAAATCGTGTATTTTAACCACTAAGCCACAATTGGTCCCTCTAGTCGGACGATGAGATGAGGCCAAAACGCCATATTACCTGCATACTGAGTGACTCCTGATCCGGGTTTATCATAAACACGTATGCGGAATGCTTGATAAAGAGTAGCAGCGAGTTCTGTAGACCGGCCTTTACAGCTTCTGCTTCGGGGTCATCCGAATTTCGATCTGGGTGACCTTTAGGCTTCTGCGCAGTGCTATATGAGTTTGAACGGATTCTGGAGTTTGGTCCTCCGATATCCTACAAGAAGGCATGTTATGACTTACCTGGGTTTTATCTAGTTTAATACCTAGGCTATCCATTTATCTAAGAAATAAACAAACAAACACAGCACATTGTTAACCATGGTCATGCAGGGAAACAAAGGACTAACAAGGCCAAGCAAGCATCAGCAACCCTGTGCATGAACTTATGGGCACAAGCAGCGTGACTTGGAAATGATGCTATTAATATTGAGCAGGCTATCTACCATCCCTTCCCAAACCACAAGGATATGTGCCGGAGCCATTCATACGCCCGGTCAGTGCTCGAAAGGTGGTGCCTATGGTTTTGGTATGTTCTTGGATGAAGCGAGTTATTTTGTTCATTTATATATGAGAGGTTAATCCGTATGCATGTAATTTACCTGGGGTGTCAGTAATGCCTGTATACGGAGGAAAGAGTGAAGTTAAGTTAAACACCTTTAATCATTTCGCCATATGTCAATGGGCTCCGTTTTATTATGAACCAACTGATACGTGTACAAATTTCACAAGTTTTTTGCGAATGTTGACGTTGGATTAAATAGAGAATTTTAGACAGCTTCGAGGCAACGGATTTGTAGAAAAACGGAGGGAAAGCTGCCAGAAGCTCTTCTCCATAATTAGAAATGAAATTACAGTCATATTTCCTCCAGGGCTAACTGCAACTGTTCATGAGTGACACTGAGCACATTTCTGTAAATCAAGTTCCATATTCAATGTAAACTTGTGCGATTTAACCCAGCTGGGCAATACATACATTCTACTTCGATCAGCCATGATAGCTCGTTAAAAAAATTCATGTATCTCACTATCTGTCTTCTCCATCGCCCGGGTTCAATTCCCGGCCATGCTGGAGTATTTCAAGGGATTTCCCCGTGGTTGATCACACGCATCTAGAGAGGAGATGGGCGCCGCCAAGTCGTCACAAGCCCATTGAAAAGATACGAGGAATACGAAGCATCGGAAGCAATACAGCTTCTTCTGCCCTCAGGACCGCCCCCTACCCCCTCCCGACGATCGACATGGTTATGGGTTTATAAAAAAACTATATATTCTATTTTATTCCTTTCCCTCCAAAGCGGAAAAATGGAAGACTTACGACTTCGTCATGAATGGGTTGGCGGTCACTAGGTTCTCTCATAAACACCGGTCGTGCGGCAGGCATCTGACAAGTGGCAACAAGAGGTAAACAGCAATCACAGACATACAACAGAGTTACAACCGGTTAGCACAGATTAGTAAGAAAATATCCACACAATGCCGTATACATCTAATAAAACATTCGGTGAGATCGGTTTAGGAGCAGCGATGCGATAGGAGTATAGTGATTCCTTTCCTAAAGAACAGCCTCAACTCAGAGGAAATACCACTTCAATGGACATTTTAATCAGATAAGTTTGTAACTGCATCATAATATATACTCTATTCGGCTTTATCTAAAATTATTTTGATACAAGAACTTCTAGCATCAAAAATAGGATAGTTCGACCGAAATTGTCCATTAAATTGAGGAGTAACTGTATTCCAAGCCTTGGGCCGACCTCTATACCATTTTCTAAAGCCATGATGCGTGGGCAGGAGATAAATTGCTACTAGAAATGCTGTGAATGCATAAATTGTCCATATACAATACACATACTTTTAGCTGGGCGAGGACATGTAGGGAGAGCGGGGTTAAGAGGCCTTACAGGGTTCAGGGCTTTAAGAGGCTCTGACTCAGTGAGTTATTTTACATATAAAAATTACCTGCAACCAGTCTTTATAAACCAGGACTACTCTTCTAACTGCGCCGGCATGCGTTAATGGCAGCATAAAAGCCTAAAATAAAACAGATGGTAAATCACGGCTCACAAGCAGTATGACTCTGAGGTCAAATTTAGTTTTAGTCCTGCCGATGATACAGTAACTAGTTACATTGTAGTTGTCTTCGAGCAAGCAAATACCCATAAGCTATTACCCTGCCACAAAGCAGATGCACTGCAAAGACTCAGTCTGGAGTTTTCCACCCATGCAAATGTGACCGAGGGAAGACAACTCAGCACAAGTTCGACGAAAACATGAAAAACATCAGCTATTCGCTGCGTCAGTTTATTTGCTACGACGGCTGTTTACATAAATCATTACGCCACACTAGCAAATTTTATTTGTTGCTGTACCCAATTTTCCCCGTTTGTATTATTTAGGTCAAACATCGGTGGCTACAACTTAAAGGTTGGATGAAGAGGCAAATTCTTTTGGGCTGATCAGAATCAGCATGTCTCCAAGCCCACCCAAGTCAAATTACAGTGAAATGGGCACAGTAGAAGAGCCCTTAAATCCGTGCATAATTTCTCCAGCTTTCCCAAACCGAGCGTAAAAAGAGCCATGTTTGGCCAATGTTGCCCGGGAATCTACCAGGAAGGCATGTGACCTGCCATAACTATTGTGCTAAATGGTAAAGTTAACGACATGGCTTCAACTGGTAGAAAACCGTATAGACAGCCACACGGAATAAGACTAGGTTGCAAACATACTGCTGGCCTGCCTACGCAATAAGAGCAGTTGTTTGACTATCAGTAACTAACACAAACTAAGACTGTGAAAGACCGTTTTCGGAAAGTAAATTCACTCTGTCACCGAGTCAGTGTCACTCACTTTGATTTCGAGGTAGACTAGAGTTAAGACTAAGCTAAACTCGGTGAATTCAAAGGTGTTTGTTTTTGTTTTTGGGTCCATTTCGCGCTCATATTTCGATCCCAGTAGTCGGAACTGTGACAAAGTTTTAGAAAATTGACTTTGGCTACTCATGGCACGCATATGTAATAATGTGGACCCGCTGTGATGTCTTTTGCGGCAATTTATGTCACATGGGAAATTTTCAACTGAATGAAGGTTCATTTGAGAATTCCATTATTTAACCACAGTTTCTTTCTACATCGCCTGCTCAGTATGCAGTAAGGGATAACAGTATGAACTTCTATTGAACTCAGGTCGGTTTTAAGATAAGCCAAAAATAATTCGCCTCGTCATCCAACCTTTAAATAATCAAAGAGGCTTTTTTGCTACTCGAGCTAACTCATGCCATATACGGGCCTGAGAAAATTCCTAACTGCTCAACCCCAAGAACCCGCACATAATACACCAATCATGCGTATTGCATATTATTGCCTGCAATATATTCCAAATTGTGCCATACCAGGGAGTTATGCTCCCTTTGCGCTCCCTTCAATAAAGCAAATGAGCCATAATCGACCAACGCGGGTAGCGTGTTGTTGGGGTTGTTTCCGCAACCCCTACACAAGGCAAGAAGAAAACTCCGTGAGAATTATAACTGTAGTGTTGCAACATTAGGCATTTTCGGACATGCTCACATAGCCCTGACGTGTTGGGTAAAAGAGGGTTCTATCTTTATTTTAATTCGGGTGGCCTGCGCATTAGCTGAGTTGACAGAAATTATGCGAAAATTCGCGTTAGCAGCTAAATAAAACGCAAAGGTCCAACGCGTTAGTCTGTCTAAACAACAGTGACAACGAGTCAACATATTCTGCTCGCTATCGCACAATTAGCCCAAGTCGTCTCGTTCTAATGCATTAGGGGCTACTTGTCTGACCGAGCAGAAAACTCCAACGCGCATGTTCGATCAGTTCAGCGCCTTGCCGGTGCCTTGGATTATCGGCTGGGCAGCGAACATCAGATTATCCAAAAACGCCTATGGTAAAATGCATTTTATAGTGACCAAACATTTCTCTTAATAACAGAAAACCGTTCTGCACTGAAAAGCCACTTTTAAGAGTGGGTGAAGAGTTATACCATTGTAACCAAACATACCTGTCTGAAGATCTCATGCACTATGTTGACATTTTCTTTATCACTAAGTAGCACCTTACACACAATGTCATGCTGACTGAGATTCATACCGGGCTCAGCCAGGCTATCTCCTACAATGATAGGCACAGGTGGTTGGATCCCACAACATTCCGACAGGAAGAGGTGTCTGTAGAGTATAGAGTTATCCTACCTTGAAGTATAGACGAAGGATAACACCATGCTGCCCTTTAGTATAGTTCTGTATCGCAGAGAACAGTGGATGGATAGAGAAGGGAGGTTGGGAACCTAAATTCTGCCTTTGTGGTATGCAAACTTTTCACACAATATCATTTTTTGATTTAAATCTTTCCAAGGGACTTCAGGTTTTAAACAGTTTATTTAGATGAACGATGGATAATGGAACCCTTTCCAGGGGCAAGTTTCAGCTGTGTAGCTCTCTTGATGGGCTAATCTTAATGTGGACCAAACACAATTTAGATGAGCTATCTCGTTTCTGCCCACAGAGGTTCGTTATTCTCAGAGATTCATAACTTGTAGCATTATACAGTTCATGAAATGATTTTTCGACAGCTAATCCAAAGATAGACTTCGCCCTTGTTGTGTAGAAGACTTTGCTTTACCGAGTTATATATTGCCCATGGAGTTACCCATAAGAGGATAACCCTATGAATATACCTGAAGGGCTAGGTTCTGCCGTGCCATTAGTTAGCGTGTTTGTTTTACTTTCTAGAGTGGATGCGTCTCCCCTGGGGCTATTCTCCGCCTCAATGTCCGACGCATCGATCTGAGATGCTTCTGGTCTATGTGAAAAAGGTAAGATGAAGTTACAAAAAGGCAACTAAACTCTTTGGTAAATACCATCAATGCTTTACCTCATGGTGAGGCTAGTTTTGTTTTGGGCTAGGATCAGAGTGAGGACCTCATGCTCACAGCGGGACCCAGGTAATTGCGGTTGCGAGCCCGGCGTTATACCATTGAGCTATCTCACTATCCCTGTTCTCTAGTAATTAGCTTGTGTATATCCGGTGGCTGAACTGTTCTGTATTGTTCACTTCATAAGACCGAACCATTTTATATTCGCCACGCTGAACATCAACGGCGGCTCTAGTCCGAGCCAGGCCAATAGCACGATTGCCAAGTTTCATATACTGGACACCGCCCTGGTGCACCACTCGGTTTGACCGTATAAAGTGAACATATGAAATACTGTATAAGTGCAGGAAGATTGGTGACTTACTCATGATTATCAGCGTTGTTGAGATTCCGAGATGCCTGTACAAATGTGGTGAACCATCTGATGACAACATCTTGGCAATCCTCCAGAACCTCCACACTGCTTATACCAAGGTCATTACCGAACTGAGGCAAAGGGTCTGAAACATAAGAACGATCCAGTGAAAAAGTTTTTGACCAGTGCCTATCCAGTCTTTGCTCGCTAATATTAGACTAAAACTGCAGGCGGTAACGGGGTTATTAAAACAAAACAGTCCTACCAAGATTGTTGACTGTTGTGTCGAAATACACTAAAAAATGAATTATCCCCGGATTTTGTGATTAACCATGACCAATCAATCGTCAATCATAAGACGCGTGAGGGCCTTTTTGACGTACTAGTCAGAAACTGGCCGAACAAATCAGAGCTAATAAACCCTTCTATGGGTAGTTGAAAACGAACATTCTTCCAGCATTTCCCGGTCACAAATCTTGTGCACTGAAACCAGGTGGAGCGGAGTTGTCTTCTCTCCAGCTAATGACTCCCCGAATGCAGGGTCGGGCAAGTTAAGAAAAAGGAAAATGAGAACAGGCAGAGATGGGAATAATCTGAATTTGATTGAGCATGTCAACTATCAACTTCTCTGTTGTCAAAATGACAATAAAAAATCAACATAAAATTCAGAGAAGTGCACGATTTGCCAGGTGGAATGAGTTCGGCCGATTATTTCACACAACGAACCGATGTCAGCTTATTCGAAGATGCTTATTGCTTTAAAAACTCACCGAATGCAGGCTCATACACTGAGGTACCGGCATCAAACTTGGGAAAGATCACATTGAGATAATATGTCTTGAAACTATTGAAGAGAAATTTGAATGACTCTTTCTGCATAGATTTATCCTCCCAATGAATCTTGATCACCTGCAGCGAAACCAATACCATCATTTTTGCATCACTCTTTTCACTCTTTTTTGCATTCAGTCCAACTCAGATGAAATGCTTGAAATGATAGTCCAACTCCCAAAATGCAGAGTAAAACCAAGCGGTCCTATCTGGCTCATTTCAATTGCTGCTGCGGCTTCGAAATGTGGCATTAAATAAAGGGTACACTCCTCCCCCACCCCCATACAGTTACTGTCTCTATGGGCCACAGGGTATAGACAGAATGAAAAGCCTCCTAATGATTCACCCCGGGAAACCGAGGCAAATAGACTCAGTAGACCAGTTTCCGCAGCGCTTCTGGCAGATGTTCTGTCTGGAGACATAAAATTACCTTCTTCCTGCTGCAATGGGTTTTCTCATGTAGCAATTGAATCAAACACTAACTTAACTAACTAACGCGGAAAATTTATTGCCATCTGCGGTAATAGGAAGGACCTCACTCCAAGCAACAATTGTCTCAGCTCAACATTGTTTTAAGCATAAAGAGTTTACCCGTGATGAGATCAGCGCCTAATACTGGAATCACTCTATGGAAATTGGGGAACACACCTTTGACGGTGAGTCCACTATTGACGGCGGTGTAACCCCTTTAAGTTTGTCATTAGCAGGATACTAACCTCGGAGACCATAAAGGTGAGAACAGACTCCATGAGAAATTTGTGCAGTTTATGAGTTGTTCGCTCATGACTAGTGGGAGTAGTTAATGGAGTTACCTCCACAGGACAAACAGGATCTAAACAAAATAAACAATCATGCTTATTTTTAAAAAATTCACTTGTTGCTACATAATTTTAATGTTTGTTGCTATTTTGGGACTTATGCACCACATTTTAATTTCCTGTGTGGAGTTGGCACTCTGGTTAGCAGCGAAACTTTGTCAGAATTCAAGACTGAGTTAAAATGGGGTGTTTTTCCTACACTCATTGCATGCGAATCACACATTCTCACCATTAAACCATGACCATTCCCTATTCACACATGATTCAAAATTATACTTTTAAATTAATTCTATTCTAACCTTGAACCACGACCAAGGCCAAGAGAATAATACCAAAGAATAACCCAAAAAAACACTCACGCTTAGCAGTAGGTATATCCAGTCTGTCACTGAATGTGAAATAGGTGTCATCGTCCGAGATGGAGACGAGTCGACTGAACATCTCATGGTTTTCCGTATCATTTCTGTCCTGTAGTATCTGGTACCATATCATAAATAAGCGAATACCATCCTTTCTCACCTTCAGTGCAAAAGAAATATTTTAGGCTGGCTGTCCATCTAAGATTGGTAATTTGTTTTTCGCGTAACCTTCAAAAGCTCCTCTGAGATCACCTCAAAATGCATGGTGGTTCCCCGGACTGAACAAGCCCTGCTGTTAAGATTATTGATTTGAGTTCGATCCCAACGTTAAAAAATGAGGTCCACCCATAGAGTTACCTTCTCTATGGGAGGTCCACCCATAGAGTTACCTTCTCTATGGGAGGTCCACCCATAGAGTTACCTTCTCTATGGGAGGTCCACCCATAGAGTTACCTTCTCTATGACCACTCGAGTGCAAGCAGAAAGTCTCGACTGAGAAATACTGAATCAAGACTCAGTAAACAAATTTCTGCATTGACCTGGCGCTGGTCAGGTATCAAGATACGAAAGAAAGATTGAGTTGAGAAACCAAGGAAATACTTAAATATTATTTTCTACCCTGAACTAGTAATTAAAATAAATACCCAGAGAATTTCCTATATTCTTCGGACTACTGTCCGTTAATGACATCTGAAAACTAGCATATATCATTTCATTCTTTGAGCTGAAAGTCCTGTGCTGTTTAGATGAGAATCTGTCAGGAGGCTAGGCTTCAGTCTGAGTTCCCAATCCTTTGATTGAGTGGTCACTATACCCTGTAGTTATTCCATTGGGACAGTCAAACTATGGCTGCGCTCAACTTGTGCAAAATGCAAATTATGTTTGTCTATCGTGTAAGCAGTAGGAAAGCTCATTGAATCTGTAATCATTATCTCATAATGCTTATTGATCTGACATCATGGATTTAGATTCCAATTTTAGTAGCAGCCTTTCGTTGATACCGAGCCTTTCAATCTCAAAGCTATATATAAATTCACATGACTGTAGCTTAGGTAGTAGGATCTTTGCTCACGAGACGTTTTCCATAACTACAAGACTTAATATCCGCAATGCGGCTGATTAGCAAGGTTTCAATTGCTGCTGAAGACTCCCTAAAACTATCTCTTTATGTCCCTACTAGCTCATTAGGTGCATTCGCGTGCTCACGACCGAAATTTTGGGTTAAATTTCGGTCGCGAGCACTCGGTCACGGTGAGAAAACGCTGTTGGGTTCAGGATGGACTTTGATCGGATCAGAGTTGTCTCTCCCAACTTTAACTCATCGGTTAGAGCCGAACGATCATTCGCGATTCGTTCTCTCAACGTAGTAATCAAGCCTCTTTGCGGTGACCTTAACATTCGCCTAAACGACTAGGCTAACGCCTACTTTCGGTCGCGGAATTCTGTTCGTTCTGTTTGTTGCTTCAGTCGCAAATCGCGACCGAAAGTGAAAGATGCTTTTTTTTATCGCGCTTTTCGGTTGCGCTCTTGCGCAATTTAGCAGATTTCAGATTTCAATCCATTTCGGTCGAGAAAAACCCGAGCACGCGAGTGCACCTATTGTTATTTAAGGGTGAAACGATAGCCTAGTGGATAGCGTACTGGGCTTTGGACCCGTAGTTCCGGGTTCAATTCCCAGCTCAGGTTACCTTCTCTATGGGGCACGGGGGTGCAAGCAGAAAATCTCCTGCAACACTCCTGACAACTATTCTGTCGTGAAGATAAGAAGAAGATTGTTATTTAGGATGTTGCTCAATAGTTGCAACATCATTTTTACGATGGTTGCTCTGCGTTTTGTTGTCCTATGAACCACACCCTGTATAGCATCAAACTATGGGATAAACCACCTTGCTTAGTAATCTGAGATTTACCAGCGCATTACCTTTAAACTGTTCCCAGAATGCAACAGCCGTTTCATCCAATGCCCTACAAGTAATATCGAGACATATGAGATACTCTTTTTCTTAAAGAGGTTATGGCATGGACAAAAGTGACTTCACTTGTTTGTAGATTCTGAAGCCTGGGCCCAATACCCAGTTCGCATGCGCATGCATACTTAAAGCCCTCGACGATGCATTTTTCAGACCGTCAACGCAACAAAATTGGCCTAAGATAGGAAATTAACACAGAGCTGTTGGTGTTTGCGTTGATTTCTCGGCTTACGCGCCGATGTTTGGGAAATCCTCTTGAAAGTCTATATAGAGAAAATGTTCAACAAAAATATAGAAATGGAGTGCAGTTTTTCACCTCTGTCAGCCAGCATTAGTACCATTATTGCAAAATGATAGAGGGAAAACCGGGAAAGTACTTCTTATACCTTAACTTTTCTCCAATCTTACATTCAATTTTAAGTTCTACTCGATGTTATAAGGGGGTGAAGATCACTAGGTTTCTAAGTTTTAGTAATTAGATCCCATTTTATTCCTATTTGGCCCATTTTGACCGTAGTTATTCGAGTGACAGATATTCGGGTTGCGGAAAAAGACCACTCGCTATCGCTGTAATTATTAAGGAGTTGCCTCCCTTGGACTCCCTAGGAATGGGGAACATAACTCCGAAAGTGCATGCGTCTACCATCGACGGTGTCATAACCCCTTTAAGGCTTGTTGGGCAGTAGGAGCTAGGCGCTCGGCATGAACCCAGGATCTTCCGATTTTGAACCCAGCACTCTAGCTGGCTTTTTGGTTGGCTGATTTCCACATTAAACCAGCACAAGGGATGAGGTCAGTAAATCTCAGTACTTTGCAATGGTTGGTAAAAAAATAATCCAATACACAAGGGCTACGACTCAGTCCCAATACGCGAGGGGACTTACTCCCATATTATGTAAATCTATAGCATGGTGTCAGTACTTCCGCAGTACCAGTGACCATGCTAATTAATCTGAGTGATAAGAACTGAAATCATCGTACAGCTCTTGCCTTACCAGCTCAGGCGTGACCAAATACAAGCAACTAGGGTAGCAATTACAGGCCGCTCCCCTATCAGCTAATTCATGTCCTAGTTCCAATCTAATTAGGTATCAATCAGCTATGAACATAAAGATATACATACTTATGCTGTGAAACTGCCATCTCTTTGCGACTAGATGAGGAATAAACACCAGGATTTTCTGCAAATAACAGCCATATGCATCAGGAATGGGAGAATGAAAAGTAACCAGGTGGTCTCTTTGTAAAAGAGGGACTGGGTAGGTTCACAATGACAATTCGACTACTCTTATTCAACCCAAGTTTCGGACCTGGTCATGGCCTTGGAAGCAAATTGACCCCTCAATTAAAAGAAACCCCAGCATCCTCAATGACAAATGGCAATATGTCCTACTAGTCAGAGTTGCATTTTTCAATCGCAATAGTATGCATACTCCACAGCTTGAAGGCACATCTACCTCGGGCATGATTAGAGCCTTATCTTGTATCAATGACAATCTGAACAAGGCTGTAGAATGAGTGGATAAGCTCCCTCAGCTTTTGCTATTTAGGCTGGGATTAGCTCGTTTGTGGTTCATCCATCACGACGAACTTCGACTGACTAGTTCCAAACCACAGAAACTTCAGGGAGGACTAGGCCACCTGTCATACCAAGTGGTAAGGTCATGGCACCAATGCGTGGGGCTTAGCAGAGATGGGCACATAATGTTTAGCCTGGCATCAGGTTGTGGTGTAAGGCGGGCTAGGCTGTTGCGATCTGAAAATGGATTGTTCACTTAAAACCTATAGCGGAGTGGGCAGTGTCACACTATTCCATCAGGTGATGAGGAGTTGGTATGTCCAATGCGCGTGGGCAGTGTCACACTATTGGCATGGATCATGGGCAGTGTCACACTATTGGCATGGATCATGGGCAGTGTCACACTATTGGCATGGATCAAGGGCAGTGTCACACTATTGGCATGGATCATGGGCAGTGGCACACTATTGGCATGGATCATGGGCAGTGGCACACTATTGGCATGGATCATGGGCAGTGTCACACTATTGGCATGGATCATGGGCAGTGTCACACTATTGGCATGGATCATGGGCGTTGTCCTGAAGTACACACTGAAATAACGCCTGAACCGCGATTTTCACCTAATGACCGGCATATTGAGCAGTGGATGGCTACCACTGTACGCATACTCTCTATGGCATAATGTACATACCTCGAATATGACTAGTAGGGTCTCAAAGTCATCCTTGTGCACTCGTGGACCTGCAGAAAAAAATCCCTTATATCAGCTTGCCTTTAACAGTATATGGTTAGCATCATAAGTAACCCTTCTTACACTGTCAGTGATTTTGAGTACTAACTATAGTGTTGGGGCAATCACTTGTGATGAATTGGGCCAAATTTCCAAGAACTTTTATGAAGTTCTACATCTGTTCTGCACTGTTATCTATGAAGCTATTAACATTCTGTTGGAATAGAATTTGCTAGGGTTTGCAAACAAATAATGAAGAATGTTATTGATTGGGTGTAATGACAAACTACCATTGATAAAACCTCTAGAGAGGAGCGCATATCTGACACAATTACTACTCATCCAAGGATCTCCTGGTACTCCTGAGGGGATCACAGAATATTTATATCTAAGGAAAAAGGGGACTTTACCAACGGATGAGGTCACCTAACCTTCGGTAGGACCAGGTGGGGGGAGGGGTAGTATTAGGTGAGTTATGCGCATGTGTTATGAGTTTTCTGCAAACTGCTCCTTATTCATTCTCGGTTGAGCATCATTCTGTGGCAGCAACACATCCCAAACCGAGGGGTGGGTGGATAGTTTTATTGTGTCGGTCAGAGAGAACCAAAGCTTCCTTGACCTGGTTAGAGTCTCAGCGCTAGGCTAGAGCCCCAGCCCAACAAAAAGATGTATTAGACCAAGGCTTCGTGATTGGGATACAAATGAAATCTTCAGGAAGGGTTGTCAGAATGGATCAATGAGGTAGGATTATGAGTGGTGGTGTTGGGTAATCATTTGGGTAGGATGACTTTGGGAGTCTGTGCTATTATCAAACCAACCTTTTGCTTTTCGCTCGCTCTCGAGATAGACGAACATGTCATAAAAGACATGGTAGATGTGTGTATAGTTAGTGTCAAAGAATTGCTTCAACTCGCTGTCATCGAATCCATCTACAATAGGTCATCCTATGCAGCATGCTTTTGTCACCCAATGAGCTCAGATACTCGTCATTGAAGCGAAAACGAACCGGGTTGAATAAACCGCCTTCTGATCACCAGGTGATCAAACAAGTAGGTACATGTACTCAATGGGGCTGCATTTGACATCATTCTGGCATTCGCTTGCTCAGCATACACATGCATCATCGTGCACATTTGCATGAGCACAAATTGTGTGGCTAGCTGGATGACGGACAGAAAGGTAGTGGACAGTGGTCTTCAACTGCAGACATGTGTTGATCACCACCGCAGGCTTTCGTGATTGTGCATTGATTTCAACAGTCACATGAGCGCACTTTAGTATCGAGAGAAAATAGGCAACCGTAACTGAAATCAGAATAATACTAATACTATAGAAGTACTTTTTCGGCGGTTGAGTTCGCTGAATGGGATACATTTCCAGTCACTCAGTCAGAGTGCGTCAGACGCTGGGCCCTTGAAGTTGTTGGTGACTATAGCCGAATGGTTCGAGCTGACTGCTCACTGCGCAGTGGAAGTGGTAGAACGTGAGGACTGGGTGACTGAGAATGACTAGGTGGCATGGTGACTGCGGGTGTGAAGTGCGACTGTGCGTGAGTCACTGAGTGACTCTGACTGTGACTGAGTGTGAGTGCGAAAACAACTCACCTATTACTGCCTTAAGGTATTTAAACCTGTCGGTAAAATTTCGTTTGAGATCAGTTATTTTTTTCACCAGACGCTTTATGTCTCCGGTATTCTTGTTGCTTTTAAACATAGCGTCTGTATGATTCCATTGAGCTCTCGCTAAAACTCAACTCGAGACATTACATTACAAAATTTATCTTGTCATCAAACACCTTGCGGAAGTGGCTATCACAGAAGCCACGCCTATGTTTGACCCATATAGGCTGCATCCTCGAAGACTGCTTTTCCACTCGCAGTTGCAAAACCTGATCAGAGTTTTATTTTCATCAATCCTTGTAATTCTATTAATTTCTTCTATTTGTTTTTTGTTTTTATTGCCAGAAACTAAGAGCATGTATACAAAGCATACATAATTTGTATGTAAATGGTTTTGAGGCTGGGTTCCTTCTCTTCTCGAATTCGTCCGCTGAATACTGCCACGATTTTATCATAGAAGTAGGTTTTTGTTTCTCGATTGATTCAAACCCCGACAACATGTGGTTATATTTTATTTCACTAAAGTACTTGAATCCCAGATATGGAAGATAAGTAGTCCCCATGTACGGCTGGATCGTCATTAGCAAATTTGCCCCTTGACAACAGCGGATTTGTAACGTCGGTTGCCATGTGAAAAGGCAAGATATCCGTCATATACCATAAAGAGAGCACCGGCTGCGTTGCTCCAAATATAAAAATGTCAAACAAAACACTGGGTAAGTTTAGGTAGAACTGGCTAGTAGATATCAGGTATTACGATGCGTTTTGCGCTGTTTTAGCGCATTGTCATTCCTATAGCCCATTAGCGCAATACTTGCCTATAGCTCAGGCAAGTTCTATCATCAGATCATGATCATGCTCAAATTCATGGGTAGTGCCAACCCTCATACCCATACCCTGTACCTCCGAAACCTAGTACTTATACCTCAGAAACCAAAACCTGATACCCTGATACCTGCAAAAGTAGAAACCTTTTGTCCGAAAACCAACACCCCAGTACCCCAATACCTCCGAAAAAATAGTACTCGCTGAGTGATTAAATTCTCGGCTAACGCGATGAGTATTTAGCTACGCTGGTCTGAGACTATTACCTGCTGTGAGATGAGGTAATCAATCAATTTTTTGTCCGTGTGAGCGCTAAATAGTAATAATCGTGGAAAGGTTATCAGGTACACGAATGAGAAATGAACAAATGGTAAAGCCCTCAGATAAACCCCTAATGTAAAGGCCCTGAGGGCTCTAACGATGTTCCGCGGGCCAGTCAGTAGGTAAGCTGTATTTCCGGCTTTACACAATGATTGAAGCCCGAGGGGCTTTAACGTTTGATTCTCATCTTGTACCAGGTACAATCTGTTCACGGTCATCATTTTAGCTCTCTCACTGACTGATGAAGTTAATTGATTATGTCATCACAAAGCAGGTAATAACTAGAACTAGATGAGTCGGGAATTTATTCACTTAGAGGGTACTAACTTTCAGAGGTATTGGGACACTAGGGTATTGGTTTTCGGACAAAAGGTATCTACTTTTGCAGGTTACAGGGTATCGGGTATTGGGTTTCTGAGATATGAGTACTATGTTTCAGAGGCACGGGGTATCGGGGTATGGGTATTAGGTTTCGCACTACCCCAAATTCATTACTGTTACTCTGAGTCAGAGCCAAGTTCGGTGAGTGTCTAGTAAATATCCACTAAGCGACATTCATGATGCCTGATGGCTAGGGCAATGAGGTTCTTGTGGTTACCTATTAGTTAGTTTATTGCTCATTTATACCAATGACAGTTTGTACGCAATAGCCCTCGCTAACGGCGGACGGACTATCGTTGAAGCCGGTGCCTTGCTAAGCGAGATCCTTCGGCGGCCATGCTGTCTTCAAATTACTTTTTCATATTTTGCATTCTCATCAAAAGTTCACAAAAGATGGCTTATATCATCAATACACTGCACATCGAGTGAATTTCCGAACTAATTTTGCTAAGATAGCAAAAACTTCCTTTTCTGTTTAGGTCATATAAGCCTATATAGTGAGTCAGCTGCTTGACTACCGGATCCGTGTTTTTAAATAGGTAAATTTTGAGCAAGATCTTCCAAGAAATGAGATCAAGGGTAGATTGTGAGACCATGTTTTTCAGTACACTAACACTTTGAATCAGACTCTGTATACCATTCCTAGTACACGGATTGTATAGCTAGAAATTGGATGAATCGATAATCTAAAAAATCCTTTAGCTTCCTTAGGAAGGTGACTGTAGTGCATGCATCTATTTACAGGTGAACAGCGAGAGACATGGTGTGCAGTTGAGAAAATGAAAGAAGAATGTTTCTGCCGCAAGCAAAGAAAACATTTTGACAGCCACCTGCGTCCTAGCACGGAAACGGGGCAGGCGCCTGACATTGTGGAGGAACCGCGATGTGAATGGCAGCCAGGAAAACCGGTGCTCAAAGAAAGAAAGCATTTCTCCCATACATGTGAGTGGTGTCTTTCATAAGCTCTAATCATCTGTAATGAATGGCATGATACTAGAAGATAAGTATTTTACATTTACACTGAAAACTGGCTACTATATCCCGATGAAATCCCATTAAAACCATGGCCAATGTTGGGAATTTCAATTATTTGAAAATGACATAATTTTTTTTCTTGAAATGGAGGCGGGGCCCTCTAGAAATGTACAATCACTGTTGTTCAATGAAACCCAAAACTGTCTGCGCGTTTTATTTAGAAAACATTTCCGATATAGACACTAAACCCAATCCCAGGCTCAAACCTAGTGCCAGTTCCAGTCACTGTGCGTGCGACATTTGTTAAATTCAGGGAAAGAAAAAGGCGGACTCACTCACTGAAACCCAAAGTAATGAAGATCGAATATCTGGCAAAATGATACATATGCCTGAGCATGACAAGGCTGCATTTGCACAAATCTGCCTCAAATTTCTACACCCTCTACAAATGATGTATTATTGCGTAAACCAGACCAGAACTATCATCTACCTAAGTTGACATCCGTATGAGACGAGTTAAATTATTTCATCGCGAGCCACCTATTGATTCGCCGGTATCATAAATCATTGTATAGTCATCCGCGCTGATTTTAACCCCTGGCAAAATGTCATTCTTGGTCTTCCGACGCCCAATTAGGCCGGAGTCTATGGTCATTCGCAGAATTGAATTATGAAAGCAGAACCTAGTTTCAACTGTCGCTTGTACTTAGTATACAGCAATCTTACCTGGGCAGGAAGTATATGCCATTATTCGCAGTTGTCTTCTCTCCACTTGACATCTGTTGGAAATGACAACTCTACTGTCAGGAACTACTAGTGTAATCAACTTGTCCAGAATCCCCCCCCACAAGCTTTTTTGTCGACCATTGACATGAATATATACCTAAGCAATCGCCAATCTGTAGGTTAAGCAAATTGATTTGCTTATGATGTGAAAAATAGACATCGATTATGCAGAAATGACTTTTCTTCATGTTGAGTGTCTGAGAAAATCCGTCGGCTTCCACACTCCCTAAAAACTCTTTAACACTTTTTTTAGTTTGAGAGAGCAAGCTCTTTTAAAATAACAAGATGACGCTAATTGTGAGGGCATTTTTGGCATCTCTTTTACGTGTACACTTCAAAGAGCATACAACTCCACATTAGAGTACATTTAATTGATAATTTTGTCTCCTTTTTCATAAAATTTACAGCCAATCCAATGAATTCTGTATTAATTAAGGTAAAACTCAGGGTGTGTTTGGGTACCTAGCGGCTAGGATAATAAAATATTCAAACCTATTTAAGCCTTAAATCAGCTGTGGGATACTAAAAACCGACCAAATGATGATTATTTAATCATTAACAGGCCCTAAATGATGTGTCTGTGGGTCAGCCTAATACTAAGGTGCACTGATTGCCGATCCATGTTGTCATAACAATGCGGACGGACGACGATGAAAGGGATTTTCAATGAAGCGGTGCTTACAACCTAATCTAATGGTGGGTTTAAACCAGGATCGTTATTTTTGTAAGCGATCAAAGACCGGTGTTTCAGGGCTAATCGCTGTTCCCGCCTAATGGCATAATGTGATCGCTGTTGCTTGCTCGCGTGATCGCTATTGTCAGCGCCACCTAAAAGAAATATGGTGACCTGACCGGAAATAGTTCGCACACGTGTGAACCATTTCCGGTCAGGTCGCCATATTTCTTTTAGGTGGCGCTGACAATAGCGATCACGCGAGCAAGCAACAAGAGGCCCCCATATTGCCCACGGGCAATATGGTGGCCTCTTTGCAGCTGCTGGTGTCTCTTTAAAACAGCCTCAGAAGCTTTATTTTTTTAACATCCAAAGAACGATGCAAAAGAACAGTCTTTTGTGTTTATTGCAGGTCCGACCTGTAATAATCGCCAAAGAACGCTCTTGCTAGCCGCCTTTGATGTTAGCTCATGCTTTGCCCGGAGAATAATTGAGCTTACAAAAAATTCCCCGGTTTAAACCGACCATAAGTGCTGAGAGTTGCAGTAAAATGACTACGGGTTATTTTGATACGTGACATATAAACCTTTATGTTGTAGTCACATCTCAGCTGCAAATCTAAGGAGTTGTGCAATCATGGCCATCAACCAAAGGAATCTTTCTTGCACTTGAAGTTCCGTGAATATCTATGTCAAAGACTTCAGTCATTCTTCCTTGCTCAATATTGCTATTGCATGTATGTCTCAATACTAATTATGCTCAATTGATACTGTTTTCAATGTTGATCTTTGATTGTACCTTGCTCAATGAACTGATTTTATGTGTCCAGCTCAACTAAAACTTTCTTGCTCAAAGTAAATGTCTAATATATTTTGCAGACTGATATATAATTTATTATTGAAATAAGGTCATCTCATTTTAAGTATATGGCACCACTGAGCTGACAGCTTTTGGTGTACTGGCTTAGAGAAGGTTTCTCTGCGGGTAGGCCTCCTGTATTTAATGCCACAGTCCATATGCAAAGGGCCCGCCGATGACCAAAAAATCAAGTGCTGCCCACACTGGAAACTAAACCCAAAATCAAACCGGAATCAAAATCGATCAACTTGTTTGTGCTGTAAAACAGACAATAGATATTAGTGAGGGTCATTGTTTACTTAGCAGTCAGTGGGTGATTACTGCATGCTAGGACCGGATATCCACAGATGGGGGGGGGCAGCTCGGTTGCTGCTAGTATATCGGTTTTGGCAGATGGCCAGTATATGACAAGAACATAGACACTCGTCAATGCTTGATAAGCTATCTGAGCCGGACTCATAAATTATTCCGTGACATGAATGAATGTCTGCATCCTTGCGCCCCCTCTCAAATTGTAAGACCTCTCGGGGTATCACTAGGCACTAAATTATTCACTGCTGATGCAATCCTCCATCCACATACTTTCAGGTTTGGCATAACTTTAATCTAGTCATATCCTCTAGTTATCTTTATTCTGATGACTTTATCCCTAGACAGAGTGTCGCTCACCTAGCGAATCTCTGGGAATTGAAGCGCAATGAGAAGACCACTGCTGGCTAGTCCTGTTTTGTTTTTGCGCTCAGGCTAACCCAGAGGTCAAGTTCTCAAGCAGATTGTTGAGATATAGGAGGTATGCCAGATTGGGTTTTAGTTTTAATATTAATCCGCTTGGTCTGTGACAGCTACTGATCCAAACACCATCTTGAGCTACAGCTACCACTACCAGGATATGAAACACTAGCGGACTATGCGGATACGCTTCGGTATGTCGGCATGCAGCGACGGGGCATAGCGACTCTGTGCCGCTGGATTGGCGATAGTTAATGCCCATTTGAGTGGCACAGACAATGGCCCAGACAGCAGTGCCGCTCGCGTAAATACCCCCTGTATATGCCCTCGGCAGTGTTTTACAGCTAATGCTTTCACTTTCCAGTTTCACAAAGATTCTGCTCGCAACCACACAGGTCAAGGTCACAGATAGACGTTTGTCATTCAGATATCTATTGGCTAAATAAATGGCATTGCGCGTACGGGAGCGAATTAAAGGTGTGTTACTGAAACAGTGAAAGAGTGCAAAGACATTGTATTTGTAATCTATATATTATATTACATTATCAGTAAGAAGAGATCAACTGGTCAACTACGCACTATGTACCGCACAAACTTGAAGGTGCTGAACTCCAATGAATGCTGTCTGAGTCCAAATCTTTACACGAGTTTCTTTACGAGAGGTAGGTACGGTTGTTGAGGAAGTGTTGAAGAGCCAACTCACATAGGTAAAAGGCTTTCACTTTGACTTTAGTTGAGTCTGTGAATTTCTTCACACCAGGTTCAGGGTTCCAATACATCTTTAAAATGATTGCAGAACTCTGGGCCTAGCGCTTTCGTTATTTTATCTGTATAGTTATATCGTACTGTAGTTGTTATATCAATCGCAACTTGTTCAACCATTTTTCTTACGTGATCCCGATCGGACCCAAGATGTCGATAATGATGCACAGTGGCAATTGATGGATCCATTGTTTCCTTTATATAGCCAGATCTTATTACATCGACCTTATGCATACCGATCAAATCCACTGCATCGGTATCAACTAATGGCTTTGACCACATGGCTGAAATAAAAATTGCCAGATATAGGAAGACATTTACCGCAATAAATTATAAAACGTCCACCCCTGTTAATAAGGGTAGGGGGATAGCTCAGTGGCTGTGGACTTGATTCAAGATCTGACTAGCCTAACTTCAAGTCTTAGCCGCGCCGAGCACGCACTGTAAAAATGGCTCATCTCATAATTTCCAGCTCCTATTGCTCGCATTAAGTGCCAAATTTAGGAGGATTTGATTGCATATGGCAATCATTTATCACACACTCAGTGTGTTTTTTCTAATGTTTGTGAGTATAATGATGTCATGGCAACCATTTTCACAAGCAAACCCAGTGCTAATCAATTGACCATAACTTAAAAAGTACAAATCAAGCTTGGTAGACCAATGGGGGAGCAGGGTACCATTTGCTTTTTACTAGGTGAATTCAGAAACAAACAATGCTTGAAAAAACCTACGTATCGTATCGGTAGAGGTAGAGGTATTGTGTTGGCTTGGCAAAATGCTGTCGTGTTTGGTCCATCAGGAAAGTTAGTAGGACATAGTCTGCTACGTATCTCCACTGCACCTGTCAAAAGAAGCAGCAGTTACTGCTTCCTGGCTGCCTTTTCTAATCAACCTCCGGTGTAGCAGCGACAAATGAACCTTGAATTCATTATATCGAAAAGCCTATGGGACAGCGGCGACAGTGCATTGATACTGACCCACTTCAAGCAAAACTGCAGTTGGTAAGAAACAAGGATTTACGAGACACACAGCTTTGCCATAATGGAGATGTCAAACGAGGAAAAACATGCTAATTGAGCTATGTTTAATCAGTAAAGTTATAGAGGCACTGTTCCAAAGCTGGTTACAGCTTGCATGTATTGGAGGAAACTTGTTGGGTAGAAGCTGACAGATTCGAATGTTTTTGTTGGAAAGATTAGAGTGGATTGGACGCTGGAGGCGGGAGTAATATATTATGGTACCTGAGGAAGATCTGCTCCACCTACGGTCAGCCGCTAAGCAGAAGCTGAGAACAACAGAATGACTTGGGTGCAGCCGCATACCAACAGAAACCATACAGTGCGAGAATAATGATAGACAAACCTACACGGCGGAGAAAGGATTACTGATTACAGACTAACCTAAACGGCGGAGAACTGATTAAAGGAGAACTGATTAAAGGCAAATGGGTAGAAAGATGATTACAGGCAAACCTGGACAAACCTGCAGGGTGAAGAATAATTAAAGGCAAAACAGGAGGGGTCAAGAATCTTAATGGACGGGTACTGTTTAAAAACGAGCAACAGAAAAACAGATGACATATTTTGTATCCGGTAATCGGTGGTATATAAGGCAATCTCATGGGCAGTGTTGTCACCCATTGACTGAGAGAAACTTTCGAGGTTAGTGTTGTAAGGCGGGACACTTTGCTGTGAGTAGTATAGACATTAGGCCGTTGTGTTTTAACTTTTTAGCCCGTGCTAAGGGTAGATTAACATTGGATTAATTTGGTTTCTGATATTTGATTGTGTGTTAATTTTAACTGTTGTCTAGTATCAAAAACTGATTTTAAGCCATGCATATGGACTAGTTGGTTGCTGAGACGGTTGTAAATAGGTAACGGGGTGGCATGAGGATTGACCTGAGTGGTCGCAGGGACGGTTGATAATTTGTACAAGTGTTGGACTCGTGTTGCTGGTTTTCAAAGCCCTGACGGGGTCATTGCACTATAGGCCTATAATGGATAGATTGCCTAGAGTAGCTAAGATGCAGAGTAGAGGCCTCGTCTTGATTAAGATACATGCTGCATAATTAAGCTTTTAACAACCCCCTGTACAATAGACAAAATATTCATTATAAGGTTATGAAGGAAAGCCATAGAAACAATAGAATGAGTGGTGGGTAGCTCCATGATTTACTTACCCAGTTTCTGTTTATCACTTTGGGTGTATTTTGTATATGCTTCACTCATCATGGCGGAATAACTTGCTAGAGCAGGATTTGGCATAATCAGTTCATCCAAAAAACAAGGCGTACTGAAAAAGCAAATATGCCCTATCACAGTTGTAACAGGATCTGTGCTGTATGCCATCCCAAACCCAACCTGAACAACATCCCTATTGCCTAAAGTCCTATAGATCATCGCTAATTGAATACCATCTGATGGCTGTTTGTATTGACAGGCCTTGCGGTATCTGTTTGCGTTGACCTGGGCTCAGTTGATGATTGATGAGATCTGGTGTTGTGTTGTTTTTGTGAGAGCTCAATACAACCGAATTGTTTGCGGTTGACACCGAGTCATTTTTTGCTTGCGCGAAATCATCATGTGCTTTGCCCCACCACCCAAAATAGCTTTTTATCTGCTATAAAAAGGATGGTGTATGGCCTACATAGGCAAACCGTTCACACAGGGCATCGTCGCTAGATAGTTCACACAGGGCGTTGTCGTCAGACAGTTCCACAGGGTGTGACGCCACTCGAACACGCGCGGGGCGTTGTCGCCATTCGGACGCGCGGGGCTTTGTCGCCACTCGTACGCGCGAGGCGTTGTCACCACTCGAACGCGCGGGGCTTTGTCGCCACTCGGACGCGCGGGGCGTTGTCGCCACTCGGACGCGCGGGGCGTTGTCGCCACAGACAGGACAGGACCAAACTGAGACCAAAATGGTTAAGATAGCCTCATATTACATGGCTTATTTAACTTTGTCTACTTACTCTTAAACACATTATTTCATTTCTTATTTCAGTTTCACGGTATTCATCAAAATAAGCTGTCAACCGTAACAAACTTCATGCTACCCCTCTCCCGCGTAACTCCACAACAGTTAAGACAAAAATAGCTTGTTCCCATACCCGATGGCTGTGTGGGCAAGTAGCTGTTAGGCAGCCGACCTGTACTGACAACGGTGTAACTGAGGTGGAGGGCCACTTCTCTTCCTCACCGCATTCACCTTCCGCAGCTCTAAAGTGAGTCGGGCACCCATTTACTGCATGCTGAGTGAACAGAGTTTTTGAAAAATCCAGTGTAAAAGCTGCGTTTTGAACCTGGAACGTTTGGCCATCACTTTAATCATTTAGCCACAGTGACTCCCTTATGAAATAATAAAAAGGGTACGATAGAATTAACTTATAGTAAGATAAGAACAAGTTTGCTCTCTAGCAGCCACTTTTCACACGACTAAGGGACATTTTAATACAATATAATTTAAAACGGTGTGATACATCTAGCTCTTTTATACACCCATGTACAAACCTTGTATTTCTGCCTATATGTGTAAAGACAGTGATGACTGTGACTTCTTTGACCAAATTCAGTCATCACTGGGGCTGGTAGTGGAGGGACCCAGCGATGTAGGTCCACTACACCGCGTGCCTGATAGGATTCTGTAAAACAACAAAAAACGCTCAGGTGTTTTTTAAAAAAGCTCCGACAACACAATCTATAGTACATTGCTGCAAAATCATAATAATTATAATATAATATATATAATCATAATAATTATGATACAACCAAATGACAAAGTTCAAACAAATTAAATTTATCTCTCCAGTTCTCGAAGAAAACCTGTTATTTCTTGGTATTGGAAATTACGACTTAAGACACGAGTGAAGGAGAGCAAAAACAGGGTACAAAATACCCTGTACCCCGCAGGGAACAAATTGCGTTGCCCTGATTGGCGCAAAACACCCATCATCGGACTGATCGTTGGCTTTTTGTCTTTTGAGACAAATGACTGATGATCGGCCATATAGTCATCAAAACTGATCGAATTCCAGCCGATGTGGATTTTAGGTCAACGCTAAATTTCCCATCATCTCCGATCGAATCGAGCAAAATAGTACACCCTAAACGCATCTTTAGCATTGTGCTAATGCAGATTCTGCTCACCATAGTAACCGAATGACTCATTCTTTCCAAAAAGGCCTCGCAACTCTGTTAAAAACCTGTCCCAAGCAACACTGGAAAGCTGGTCAAAAGACTGTGTTTCAGACAGGTACTCAACGGCTTCACGTCTCAAACTTGATGGTGTGCGCGTTAGGACGTGAAACCTCTGAAGCTGATCACTTATGGCCGAAAATTGGCAGTCCCCATCTCCAACTGGATCATGGGCCGTTTGCAAACCAAAATCATCCACCAGACCTTCAACTCTACCAGGATGGTCCTGAATAACATCGGCTACTGACCATTTTGATAATTTACTTTTTCTCGCTTTGATTGAGTTCGTTGGTCCGTTGCAATAATATCGGCGAGGCTGACCCAAACTTCTCTCGCGGACGGTGTTGCGACTTTTACTTTATACTTGTGAAGCATGAGATTCCTTTTTGTTACGATGCCTCTTTGAACTTGCTTGGTACTTTTGATCTCGAACCCTTGCGCATATGAACTAGCATCGAACCTCCTAAACTGTACGCAGGCGTCCTGAGTTTTTTGTTTGGTATTTTAAAGTTTTTTTATTGACTCGATCAGAAGCTTTGATTGCCGCATTTGTTAATTGTTCAGATGATGAGAAGTCTGCGATTTTACTGCGGTATCATCTGCCATAGAATATGCTAAACAGGGCTTTATTATTTAGTGTTTCACTTGGGGTTAAGTTTATCCGAATGGCATATTTAGGAAGATTTTCTGCCCAGTTCACCTTACCAGATTTTAGCAGATCAAATTTGATTTTTTTGTTTTGATACTCCGTGCCTTCGCTCTATTTTTTTTTTTTCCTCGGCGATTTTAACATTTATCGTTGGGCTGGCAACGACAAATATTAAAATGTTTTAACATTTGTCGGCATTTTAACATTTGTCGTTGGGCTGGTGACGACAAATGTTAAAACATTTGTCGGTGTTAAAACATTTGTCGTTTCGACAATGTAGTTGCCCTGTGCTATTGAATGCCAGATTGACCCTTGAGACCAGAATGGACCAATGAGGAATTAGCATGGCTCTCGATTGAACAGTCAGTGATGGTATCATTTCTCTGTCAGACCACCCATTCAAAAGTTATGATCAAAATTCCAAATGCTCCATATATGTCGATCATTGGATGAGGTTGGTATGAAAATCTTCTCTAAATAGCAGCCTCTGACACTGAATCTGATTACGCAATATGCTGCGCCTGGGTGTTGTCACTCCACATGCGCGGGTGAGAACAGTGCATTTATAGTGAGTCTCCAGAAAGAGATCAATATATAAAGGCATATAAGGCACTGTAGGGATTGTCAACATCCAGATATGTCTGGTAAGGTTTTGAACAGTATATAAAGGATCTGGATGTCAATTTCGGCTAAAGCTGATATTTTGTCCAATGACAAAGCTGTTAGCCAATCAGATTCCTGCCTGCAATTGCAATGGGAGGATTTTGGTTTGTTACGCCTACTGTGATGTCACAGCTCATTTTCTAAACATTAGAAACCTACTGTGCCGGCACACAGTGGGGGTAAGCAGCCCAGTTTCTGATTCAGGGGGAGACAGGCTACCACCTCAGGGTACAATCGAATGCTGTCACCGGGCATGACATGCCATATGAGAGATCAGAAAGACAACTTGGGATAGGGAAATATTTTAGATCAATTTTATACATACTCAGAATAGCCGTTACTGGTGGTGTCACATCATTAGGGTATAGTACTATCAAATCCGCTCCTAGCAGTCTGTTCACTTCTATAAATTCCTTTAGTTGATATGTATTTGAATAGTTGCGACTCATTGGTTTGACGCATACTACCAGCTGACCCATTTTGGCTGCCGCGGATCCACCATAAGCGCTGACAGGAAGGCTGACCGTTGTGTCCACAGAGCGAAGATTTACTGTCCTTGGTGGCTCTGAGCCTTCATATGGACACGCGTATATCATACTATCATAAAGTACGATATCCTTGTCTGGCATCGAATGATTATACTTTAGGGACATATATGACACAAAGCCATTCCCAAATTCGCAAACTACATTTATTCCAAATGGCTTATATCTGCGATGAAGTCCTACTACTTGTACAATTCCATCTCTAGGCTCGTGATGCGCACTGTGAATCAACACATTGTCTTTTTTATCCAGCCAGCTGAAGGTAGATTCTAGGTCACTGTGGTGATTTGCGGATTGACGCTGTTGAGTCGACTGATGATTATATGCTGTCTCACTCATGCGTTTGATCTCACTCTGCCGTACAGTTTGTTCAATAAATTTCAAAAGTGGTTTCACGGTCCCGTTTTAAATTCCAATGCTCTTTTCTTTAGGATTCGCGTGAAAACTAACCAGAAATATGAGACTAATGATAAACACTGACAGAAGAATCCATTGGTTATTCCTTGCCATATTAAAAATTAAAATAGACTGTTCCTCCTGACCAGCTTTCCTACGTGGACCGGAGTGATCAAGCTGCTACCTTGTGAACCCATCTACTTCTTGCAAGACCCTATATTGCTTTTCAATCTGTAACCATGGTGATACAAATGAAATACGCTTTTTTGGATTGCTTTTCGATCAATCAGGCTGTTGAGCAGTTTAGCAGATTTCGCCAACAAGAACTTTTATGGCCCCACCCAAAGTGTATACTTATAAGAGGATAGCACTGTATCTGAATACCCAGGCGCCTGTTAGATGACAGTGTGAGATAGATGAAGAGATTAGGGAAAGATTAATTCAGAGCTGCGGTAAAAACAGATATACACGTGAACAATCAACGATTCGAAACAAATGAAGTGTCAAACCAGTATATGCAAAGCTTCTTCTCTGAGTGACACTTTATGACACCTTCACCATTATTATGGCGAAGCTGCTGGTTAGATATTGTTTTTTCACCACAGGTGTTATAAAGTACTGGGGCAGTATGTGTCGATAGTAAGGCTTGTTTTTGTTCTGAACTAGGATCAGCCTGAGAAGCTCAGAATCACATGGGAGCTTGCCATGACCAGGATATGAACACAGGATACACACCCAGGTTCTCACTGTTGTGAGCCCAGCACTCTACCACTAAACTAACTCAATAACTATCTCAGCGTCATTACTTCGAGTCATAGGAATAGATTTGTCTTCTAAACGTTTTTACCCAATGGAATGAAGTGTTCTGTACTCCGTCGCATCCCGTTTTGAAGAAGAGGGGACTCCGTTGTCCATTAACACTGTACTTACTGTGTAGTAGCTACTTAGCAATCCCATCACCCAACATTTTGTAATTTTATTGACTAAAAACTACCGAATGAAAAGCTTACAAATTCAGAATCCTACAACAAGAGTTTCCTCAGCAGGATTCCGCAGGTCACGGTCTTCGAAATGGTTGTTGAACTGAACTTAACTGAACTTTAAAGGTTTACATTGTGATGTTTTCTCGCCAATCGTATAGGTGGGACTGGTAAAGCTTTCTGATTTTGATTGACTTCATATGACGGGTAGTGTATATCGCCACTCTCCAAGCCATACTCAAAGGCATAGACAGGAATTTAAGCATAGGCATAGGTAAAGACTGTAATGAAGTGGTTTAAAGACAGATACGAATTACCTCTTCAGATACCAGCTTTGAAGTGTGCCACAAGCTGTCGACCCGCTTGTAGGAAAGCTATCCACAAGGTTGTAGGAAAGCCATCGTTAGGCTTGCGGGCAAGGCTGCCAAGCTAGGCACTGCAAGCCTGCGGAATCTCATACAGGGGGCTGATACCAGGCTTTCACAAAGACATACTCCAAGCAATAGCCAGAGCTGCGGCAGGAGCCATTCCCATAAGCATACGAGTAGTCATATATATGCGTATAGTACATTTCGCACTGCAGTTTTACACACCGGCTGCTCCCGAACTTCCAGGTTTTGTTGAATATTTCTATATTTGTTAACTCATTGTTATCAGTTCTTACTCCTTTCACTATCCTGATAAAAATGCTATAAAATACCTTACACTAATCAGCAGTTTGGTTATCATAAAAATACAGCATAATTTGGCCGGTGTCATAAACCACTGACATTTGCTGTATCAACAAGTGACTATACGATATTTGTGTTATCATTCTTGATCAGCAGAATTATTAAACTTCCCTCTGACTGATATCTTGACTTCCCTGATGAAATTTTGGGTAACCAAATCAGGACTGTCCATCAAGCGTTGTGTCCAGAGCCATCTCGAGGAACTAAAATTAACAGCAAGCTGCTGACAATCATGAAAAAAGTGTGTCATGTAATAGAGTGTTATGTACCACCCAACTGATACGCTATCACCCTCACATAGGTACATGACTCGATAATAATGTCATTGTAAAGGATTATGAATAAAATGTCACCAAACCCCCCATGGTTATTTGAATTACTCAGGGGTGCAAATCCTGATGAATCAGTTAGTGCGCTCTGATGAGGTTTCATGCTTGCTGCGCTGGGTCTTTGGTAGCTGCGAGCCTAAATCAGAAATGTTTTCATAATCCTTAAAAAGTAATTGATAATGCATAGAGCAGGGAGTCATGTGGGGATGGCATTGTGTTGGGACGGCCTTCCCAGCAATGGAAATGGTTTTTGATGAGCACAGCAGCCAGCGCCTGGGATGACTCAGTTTAGAAAAAGAAAGCTTGCCAGATGGTTGGTTACGGAAAGTTGGGAAAAATCAGAACCAGAATCACTAGTCAACACATTTATCAGGATCCGAGGTATATTATCATCTTGACCATTTTTAGTGCACTTAGATGAATGCGCAATTGATGTATGGCAGAAATTTGTATTACCCTTCATGGTGACAATACCGAATTTAGCATGTGTGATAACCTATCGTTATTACAGGTTTCACGACTTGATCCACCAAGTTCATGACTTGAAACTGAGTGTGTTGGAGTTAGAAAACGAATTCGATAAATTCGTTACGGTCATATATATTCTATTTTAAAGCCGAAGATGCTAGCTATACATGACTATATCCATGGCTACACACTCACTCAACTATACAAGCTGTATACCTTACGCTTACATTCTATGAACCAGGATATGTCTGCGCTTACGCTGGATGACATTGGAATAACATTGCAGACATCATGGGAAAGACAGGAGGGATAGTTCCTGCAGATGAATGTGTCAGGAGAAAGATACGAGACAGAGATTATCAATGGCGACACAATGAAATGGGCCTCTTGGGCCAACCTGCCCAACCGGGTTTACCAAGACCTTAGTCTGAGTAGGGGGGGGGGGCCTAAGAGGCAAATGTCATTACAAGGTGTAAGATCCGAGCCTAATGTGGGCGTGCCGGTTACTTCCGGCAAGCCTGCCGACGCGGGGAGACTCGGCACTTCAATACCGAAGCTCAAGCCGGTAAGTGCGTTCTTTACACAAGGTGGTAAGGAGCCCAATTGAGTTATCTCCCCCTCTGAGATGTACATTCATGTTGACGCATAGCGCATAATTTATCACCTTTTGTCTTTAAATCATCCATTTAATTAGGATAGTCTATTTAAGTGTCAGTAAACTGAAAAACATGGCCTCACATTGTACCCTTGATCATGGAAGATCTTGCTCAAAACCTGCTGCTTCAAATGCCTGATAAGGCATGACACAATATGATGGTAGGCGGAGCTTAGGGATTCCCATCGATTCCGTTCCTATCTAAACACGTATCCGGTAGTCAAGCTGCTGACTCACTATATAGGCTTAAATTATCTAAACAGAAAATGAAGTTGTTTTTGCTATATTCATGTATTCATGGCATAAGTCATCTTTTGTGAATTTTTGATGAGAATACAAAATATGAAAGATAATTTGGAGTCAGCATGGCCGCCGATTGATCTCGCTTAGCAAGGCACTAGGTATAGTGCTCATTCGGCCGTTAGCAAGGACTATTGGGTACAAACTGTCCTTGGTATATATTACCAATGAACTTAATAACAAGTAACCATAGGAATCTCATCGCCCTCGCCATCAGGTTTTGGCAGTTGGTACAGAACATCGCTAGTTTGCTAAGTCAACAACTTTTTGACCGAAGAGTACAAAGAGTTGGACTGTTTGAGGTGAATCTGACGCAAACTCTTATACACCTCAACCTATGCTTAAAGAGTGAGTGAAATGGCAAACATGCTCCTAAATGTGTCTCGTTTTTATATTCTAACGCCTATTATGAACAAGTGGGCCCAATACCCAGCTGAAATGGAAGCTTATAATAAAGCCATATCAATTGCGCGTACTTATGCCTGCTTCAAACGGCCGAATCTGAAGGTGCGCCTTCAGCACGGCTGTTCAACTTCAAAGGGGGCGTGTCCAGCAGACGAAGCTCGCGCTTTGATGAAGCTAAAGTGGACACGCTACATCAACCATACATTTTTATATGGCGTTGTCCTCTCCCTTTTCAAATTGTTGCCGATTCCATTAAAACACCATTCCTAGGGTGAACCAGGCCGAATAGCACGGCACTGGTACCGGGCTCGCCCCAGGACACCGTCTTTGATGTCGGCACGGCGTTCTGGTATCAAAAGGTGGTGTTCTAGCGCAAGCCAGAGCTTGCTGAAAGGTGCACCCTCAGATTCGGTCGTTTGAAGCTGGCATTAGAGCCTTCAGTGATGCACTTTTCAGACCATTGACGAAACTGAATTGGTCCCGAGATAGGAAATTAACGCAGAGCTGTTGGGTGTTTGTATTAATTTCTCAGCTTACGCATTGATGTTTTGAAAAATGTCTTGCGAGTGCATACTAGTCTTGTAGTTACACAAGTCTCAATAGAGAAAGTGTGCAGCAAAATATAGAAATAGGGGTTTTAGAGTGCAGTTTTTCATCTCTGTCAGCGAGTGTTGCTGCCATTATTGGTCAATGGTGGAGGCCTAAACGCAACGGTCTCTATTTAGGGCCAGGAAAAAACCCGGGAAAGCACTCCCCATAACTTTAGTTTTCTCTGATATTTCGAGTTCCACTTTATATTCTAAAGAAGCAAAGATCATTAGGTTACTAATTTTTAGTAACTAGTTGGTTTCATTTGGCAAGGCAAACCCATGTAGCTATCTTTCAGTGTTACTGGTCAATATTCATGTGGTACCATTTGTCAGTAGTAAGCATGCACTATGAACCGCCTAAGAAGTAACTGC
>Ga0224511_10000071_pt1 | contig 31546 bp, 28 predicted proteins | sample SF_May12_sed_USG_2_FD_169988 | JGI IMG/M metagenome (GOLD analysis project Ga0224511, IMG submission 169988) | Sediment microbial communities from San Francisco Bay, California, United States - SF_May12_sed_USGS_8_1 | ecosystem: Environmental > Aquatic > Marine > Sediment | place: USA...
ACTACGCTGGCCATGAAGGCGCGTGATTTAGCTCTTGCCGCCACCCCGTCCTTCCTCCAATTTTTCAACGACGACAAATGAAACGGTTTTGCTTATGGGACGACATTCCGCTACCTTCACCCGATCGCCCGCTTTGACGTTTATGCAGGGAGGGTTATGGGCGGGTATGTGGCTGCGCCTCCGTTCGGAACGTTTGAATTTTGGCACGTAATTTAGATAGTCACGTCGAACGATGACTGTTTTGTCCATCTTGGCGCTGACGACAACTCCCTCCAGCGCATGCCCTCTTACCGAAAGGGCTCCGTGGAAGGGACAGTTATGGTCGTCGCATGTTTTCCTCGGTTTTTTCGAAGAGAGAGTTGCCATTTACCACAGCCTCCTAACTCGTTTCTTGACTCGAACTTCAGGTCGCCCGATGATCGCTTTCCCGTCTATCTCTACGAGCGTTCCGTCCTGCATGGTGAAATCAAAAACTGACGTATTTTTTATGACGGATTTCTTCTTGTTTTTATGCAGTATTAAGATAGTGTTGCGGGTTTCGTCAAGCACTTCGCCTTCAATCCCCACGTACCCGGGATGGGCGCTTCTAACAACCTTTACATTGAGTCCAATTAGTTCTTGTTGAACTATGGCTGGCGTGACCTTCATCGTTACTTCTCCTTCGCTTGTCTTTCTTCGGTTTCAATGGTGAGAATGCGAGCGACCGTTTTGCGCAATTCTCGTATCCGAGAGGGGTTGTCGATAGACCCTCCTGCCTTGACCATTGTTTTCAATCTTGCTAGTTCTGTTCGTAGCTCTGCTATCTTTTCTTCACGTTTCTCAGAAGACATAGCCCGAATGTCTTTTATCCTTAAGATCGGCATGTTATTATCCAGCCTCCCCTGCTTCTTCAGTCGTAACGTTGGCTGTTTCAGTTTCTTTCTCTTCTTCTACTATTTCTTCTTCAACTATCTGCACTTGATCAGGAAACTTTGCTTCAGGAGGCATTATTCGTACCTTTACTCCCAAAATGCCAGGTTTCAATTGGACGGATACCTCCGCCTTTCTCAGGTATTTCCTTGCGGGTTCTCCGCTTTTGGGCAGGTATCCTGCTCGAAATTTTTCGTATCGAGCTCTGTCCGTTCGTAACTTTCCACTTATGATGATTTCTGCACCTAGTGCTCCCGCTTCCATGATTTGGTTTAGGGCCCAATATCCAGATCTTCGATAGTGGACGCCTCGTTTCAAAGCTGAGGCGATTCGTGACGCTACAACATAGGCGATGAGTTCTGGAATTTCGATTTCAGCCACAGAAATCTGGGGGTTAGGAAGCTGGAACTTTTCCTCAAGTACTCTTGCGAGTTCCCTTATGGTTTCTCCGCCTCTTCCAATGACCAAGCCTGGGCGCATGGTGTATACTACTATGTGAGTTCCAAGCGGAGTTTTTGTGATGCTTACGCCTCCGTATCCTGCCCTCTCGAATTCGTTTCGCAAAAATTCGTCGATTTCTGCTTTTTTCACTGATTCATCTATAAAGTGCTTGACTGCAGACAATTAGGTTCCCTCTATTTCTTCTAAGACAAGTTCTACGTGGCAAAGGGTTTCGAAGCGTGGTGATGATCGTCCGAAGGCTCGTTCAATGTATCTTTTTATCTTCATTCCTGGATAGGCTGACGCGTGAATTATTCGAAGTCTTTCTACGTCGAGTCCCTTGTATTCAGCGTTTACTTCGGCGCTTTCTAGAACTCTCAAGATTTTTTGTGCAGTCTTGACTGGATATCTGCCAGCGTAGGCTTTTTCTATTCCATGGCGGTGGCCTACCTTCTTTTTGTATCGACGGAAGGGAACAGGTTTCTTCTTTAAAATAACCTGTTGAAGATATTCCTTGGCTTGATCAAGTTTCATTCCTTTTATTGTCTTACATACTTCTCTTGCGTGTTTTGGGGATACTCTCAACTCGCGTCCGCTAGCTTTCACGGTTCTATCCGAATCTAGTTCGGTTATTGAGTAGCCCCATTTTGGCATTTTATTCAGTCCTATTGTGCTGATTCAACTGGAGAATGCTCGTTTATATGTTTTATGTCTTCAAATCTCTTCTGGGGGCAAGTGTTATCGCTCTTTTAAAATTGTTTTACCAGTAAACCTAACTGCTTGTTCACTCTTGTGTTCTGGTTTCCATTCTGTTTTCATAAGCTTGCCTATTGAAAGAAGCATGATTTTCACATCTTCCAACCAGCCGCGACATCCATCAGCTCCACCTGTGCGCGCGCACCGCCAGTAATCAAGATCTTAGATGGCTTGAAGTGCATAGTTTTTTCTCTCAAATCTTTTTGGATGAAAATGTTTTCCTGTTAACCTTATGTCTTTTAGATGAATTGGCTTGGCCTCGGCTTTTCCGGGTTCACGGCTACTTTTGGGGCTCCTTGTGGGGATATTTCTATATGGTTCATTGAAGTCTTATCTACAACAGAAAAAGTTGGCCAAACGCCCTAATAGAGGCAGATTCCATTGATTCAGAAGCAAGTTGTGGAAGCTCTAATGAAGCCAGAAGCTTATGATGAAGAACCAGGTCAAATTGAACTGATGCAGACCCACATATCCTTCGTCTTTCTAACCAGTAACTTTGTCTACAAGGTGAAGAAGGCTGTAGACCTCGGTTTCCTGGACTTCACGACCCTCGAAAAGAGGCGTTTCTTCTGCGAAAAAGAATTGGAGCTCAACAGACGGCTGTGCGGAGACATGTACTTGGAAGTTGTTCCCATCAACAGATCAAACGTTATCAAGATAAAAGGCAAAGGAGAAACGGTTGAGTTTGCTGTGAAGATGAAGAAGATGCCTCAAGAAAGGATGATGAGCAGACTTCTCGAAGAAAACAAGGTGAATGGCAAACTCGTTGGCAGAATAGCGAAGATCGTCGAGGATTTCCATTCAAAGGCGGAAACGAATAGGAGGATAAGCGAGTTTGGCTCCTTGGGGATAATAGAAACCAATTGGAAGGAGAATTTCCAGCAGGCTAAGGAGTTCGTCGGCGAAACGATTTCCGTGAAGGATTTCAAACTGGTCCGTGAAAGAATCGACGCTTTCATGAAGAGAAATGTGCCCTTTTTTGGGAAGAGGGTGACGGAGGGCCGAGTCAGAGATTGTCACGGGGACATCCATTCAGGTAACATCTTTGTTACAGATCGAATCTACGTTTTCGACGCGATAGAGTTTAACGAAAGATTTAGGTATTCTGACGTTGCCTCCGACATTGCCTTCTTGGCCATGGACTTAGACTTCAAAGAACGAACCGATCTGTCTAACTTCTTCGTCAAAAGATATGTCAAGTATTCTGGAGACCGAGAGTTGATGAAACTTCTTCCTTTCTATAAATGTTACCGAGCCTATGTGCGAGGAAAAGTCATCAGTTTCAAACTTAAGGACCCTAACGTAGATAGTGAGGAAAAGAGTGTGGCAATGAAGGAAGCAAAGGCATACTTTAAACTAGCCTCCACCTATGCGAAGATTCTTTGATTGGCTCCAAAAAAATGCGCGCGAAGTGCCACGTAAGTGCCACGTTTCGGACTCCCTTACGATTGAATCTTATGAACTTCTTCTGACCGATTCTTTGACAAGAAAAAATTCACTCTAAGTTGAATTGTTCAGCTACATATTCGGGAACTTTCACCGTTCCCATGAGGATTGGCTTTTGATGGCAATCGCTTCCCCCAGTCACTATTAGTGCATGTTTTTTTGCAAACCTCACGTAATGATTCGTTGTCGAGATGTCATTTCTGGAGTGCCAACACTCCACGCCGTCAATATACCTTAAAATTGTCTCTTCTATAATTTCCGTCTGTTCGTGCAAGGATCTAGTCAACTTCACAAGTGAGGTTCCATGAGGATCGTTAGGATGCGCTAAGACTATTATTCCTCCTGAATTTCTCACCAGCCTTGATGCTTCTTTGGGGTAAAGAGGACATTTGGGAACATCACATTTCACAAGATATTTATCAAAAGCTTCTTGTTTGGTTCCAACAATTCCCTTTCTTACCAAATAGTTCGCTATGTGAGGCCTCCCAAATACTCCGTCAACAGAATTCCGAATCTCCCTCAAATCGTTCTTCGTCAACTTTTCAATTCCCTCTTTTTCAAATTCTGCATTAATCTTATCCAGGATCCGTGCAGCTCTTTCCTCTCGATATTTCCCAATTCGTTGAAGATTGTTCGTTAACTCCTTATTCCTTGTGTCAAATTGATAACCCAAGAAATCTAACGATGTTGACTTACCCTCACCATATCTGGGGTGGGAGAAGGTTACATTCAATTCAACTCCGGGAATATAACGAATTCCATTTTTCCTTGCCAAAGCCATGGCTTTCTCTTGACAACCAATCGAGTCGTGATCGGTAATTGACATCACCCTAATATTTCTGATCTTGGCTTCATTAACAATTTCTTCAACAGTAAAGTTTCCGTCAGAACAACTTTTTGAATGAATATGCAAATCTATTATCATGATGAAACGGGGTCCAATTACCTTTTTTCCATCCCGATCATATACCAATCCCCAGGAGGATCATACTCTGTGTCGACCGTTAAGTGCACTATTTCGAGTCGCGGATGCCTCTTTTTCAAGTCATCTAAGTCAACAGGTTCAAACCTTTTCTTGTTGTTGAGATAAGCTTGCCTAGTTAAAGCGTTCGATTCATAATCCTCTTTAGTTCTTCTCAAAATCCTCGCAATAGACGCTTCCTCAGAGCAGTGAGTTTGAAGTATGACAAGAGTCTTGTTGTGCTTTGCAGCAATCTCAGCGGCGCGTCTTCGCAGTTCCTGGGTGACAAAGGTAGCATCTAATATTACACCTTTACTCTTCTGCACAAGATCCTCAGCTCGGCGAAACATCTCGTCGTAGACAAGCTCCCGTTTACTCATATTTGACGCGACTTTTTCGTCAAAGACGTCTTCATTCTCAAGAACTTCCAGTCGAATCAAATCGGTTCGAAGAATGGGATACCCCTTGATTTTTGAGATTTCCTGTGAGGTCTCTGTTTTCCAAGTTCCCGGGAGCCCGCATGTAATCAGTAGAATGCCGGACCCTAACTCACTTTTAACAAACTCGGCAAAGGGTTCCCTCAACTGGACACACCCTTGTTTCTACGTAATTAAGTTGAGAAAAAGTAAAATTAAACCTTTGCTTCAAGAAACACTGTTTGTCTTAAATAGCGGTTCACAACTTTCTTCCTACGAAAGATAAATAGAAAACAAGGCGAAAAGTTGGGAATCCTACTTGCCTTCTTAGGTTTGCTTGCCGTTTTCCATCACCTATTTTTTACCGCAAGATTTTTCGATTATGAAGATATCCTTCACCACGAATTTCTTGAAGCAATCCTTTTCACGGCAGGACTCACACTTCTTCTAGTTTCTAGGTCCCACAAAGAACAGTTCTTAAATTTTGCATTTACAACTTAGGTTAAGACTGGAGGCTCTCTGACATGGAGTTAATTATTGATGGCGGAACGGTTGTAACGATGGGTAGCAAAGGAATCGTTCGAGACGGCGTCATTGTCGTTGAGAACAGCCGCATAGTCGACGTTGGCAAAGGCTCTGACCTGAGACGAAAGTATTCTGGCTACGAAAAGATCAACGCCAAAGGAAAATTGGTGATTCCTGGCTTAGTGAACACCCACCAACACGCAGCCATGAGTCTACTCCGAGGCTACGCAGACGATTGCCCTCTCAAAGAGTGGCTGGAAAAGTGGATATGGCCCCTAGAAAAACACGTGACTGGGCGCGACATCTACGTAGGCGCCCTCCTAACCGCCGTAGAATCAATCATGGGAGGAACCACAACGGTCAACACTATGTACCACTACATAGAAGGCGGCAACGAAGCCCAAGCATTCGCCGAAGCGGGACTCCGAGGCGTAGTCGGGCATGTCTGCTTTTCCTGGAGAAAAAATGAGGATAAAAAAGCCTTAAGGAACTTAGCCAAAGACTGGCACCGCAAAAAAAGCCGGCTCATTCGAGTGAGTGTTGATCCACACGCAGCCTACACTGTCGATCCGGAATATATGAAAGAGCTGAGGGAGATCGGGAATGAGCTTAATGAAAAGTATGGATCCTCCGACTCGCCTATCATGTGGCACATGCATGTCGCAGAAACCCTAGACGAACCTGAAAAGATTCAGCAAGCTTTCAACGTCCCCGTGAAAGGAGGAGTTGTAGAATACCTAGATTCTTTGGGTGTACTCGGCAACGAGGTTATAGCCATCCACTGTGTGGCACTCACTCAGAGGGATATCAAAATCCTCAAAAAAAGGGGAGTAAAGGTTTCCCACAATCCAATTTCAAACCTAAAACTGGCTTCCGGCATAAGCCCCGTGCCCAGCCTAATAAACGCTGGTGTGATAGTTGCCTTAGGTACGGATAGCCCTTGCTCAAACAACAATGCGGACATGTTCGGGGTTATGAAGACAGCAGCCCTTCTACATAAGGGGATTCACAAGGACCCAACGTTGATGCCAGCTGAACAGGTTCTGCGGATGGCGACAATAGAAGGCGCGAAGGCGCTGTTATGGGATAAACGAATTGGATCAATTGAAATTGGCAAAAATGCTGATTTGGTGATAGTTGACTTCAAGAAGCCCCACTTATGTCCTCTTTTTAATGAAATCAGCCACCTCGTATACTCAGCCGGACCGTCTGACGTGGACACTGTTTTAATCAATGGCAAAATCGTCATGGAAAATCGAAAAACTACAACAATAGATGTCCACCAAGTCCTGGAGATGGCGGAAAAAACGAAGGAAAGACTCCTAGCACGTCTAGGAGAGCACAACCAATAATTTATGAACTAATCATTACTAAGAAGATAAGAAGGGATGTTAATGTCAAATTTCAAAATCAAAGACCTAAAATTGGCTCCTCAAGGAACTTTACTCTTTGAATGGGCCTCGAAACACATGCCAGTTCTCAATCAAATCAGGCGCCAGTTTGAAAAGGAAAAACCCCTTGCCAACACCGTGATAGGAGCGTGTCTACACGTAACCAAAGAGACAGCCGTGCTCATAGACGCCCTCACAGCTGGAGGAGCTAATGTCGCCTTGTGCGGGTCTAACCCCCTTTCAACGCAAGACGAAGTGGCGGCGTTCCTCGCAGAGAAAGGGACAAAAGTCTACGCTTGGCGTGGCGAAACAACCGAAGAATACTACTGGTGCGTCAACAAAGTGATTGACCAGTCGCCCCTAATCACGTTAGACGACGGTGCTGACCTAGTTGGCACGATTCACAAGAAAAGAAGAGACGCCTTAGAAAATGTGAAGGGAGGCACCGAAGAGACAACCACAGGGGTTATCCGCTTGCGGGCTATGGAGAAGGCTGGAGCCCTCGAGTATCCTATCATAGCCGTAAACGACGCCTACACAAAATATTTGTTTGACAATCGCTACGGCACCGGACAAAGCACAATAGATGGAATCCTCCGTTCCACAAATCTCTTGTTGGCTGGAAAAAACTTTGTAGTTTGCGGCTACGGATGGTGCGGTCGAGGACTCGCCATGCGAGCGAGGGGCATGGGCGCCCACGTCATAATCACTGAGGTGAATCCGATAAGGGCACTCGAAGCCATCATGGATGGTTTCCAAGTGATGCCCATCGACAAGGCGTCAACGACAGGTGATGTTTTTGTAACCACCACAGGAGACATCAGCGTTATCCGAGAGGAACACATGCTTAGAATGAAGGATGGCGCCATAATCGCCAACAGCGGCCACTTCAACGTTGAAATCAACATACCTGACCTAGAAAGTATATCGTCCTCGAAAAGAACCATGCGACCAAACCTAGAAGAGTATAGCCTTCAAAATGGAAAGAAACTCTATCTACTAGCCCAGGGAAGGCTTGTGAATCTCGCTGCGGCAGAGGGTCATCCGTCTGAGGTTATGGACATGTCCTTCGCGAACCAAGCTTTATGCGTTAAGTATCTGGCGGAGAAAAGTAGAATGGAATCTAAGGTATATAGTGTGCCTAGAGAAATAGACGAACTCGTGGCGAGCCTCAAATTGAGGGCTATAAATGTGGAAATTGACGAACTTACGGGAGAACAAAAAAGGTATATGGCTACGTGGGAAGCTGGAACTATCTGATATGAACAATAAACTTTATAATGGGGTTGCAAATAAAGATGGCTACATCGTGGTGAATTGGTATGGTCAGTAAGGATCAGGGTATCGGATGGGTAATCTTCCTAGTTTGCGTGGTTGTCATGATAGGATACGTTGTTACACTGTTCGGTTATGAACAAATAATTCAACCAGTGATTGACGTGGGGTCGACAAGTGGTGTTCAATTTTGGCTGGTTGCGATTCCAGTTCTCATCGCTTTCGTTGCTGTTTTAGCTATTGGGGCATGGATCGGCTGGACAATGGCTACAACTCCACCTCCGAAGCCAATCGAAGAATTCGAAGTCGAAGAGAAACCGGAAGAAGAGAAAGAAGATTAAGGAAAAGAAAACAGTTATTTTCTTCCTTTCATCTTTCCTATTTGTGTGGCGCATATGAGTAGGGTGAAGGGTTTAGTTCTTTGTGGAGGACAAGGCACAAGGCTTAGACCCATCACATACTATTTTCAAAAAACTATGATACCTGTAGGCCTGAAACAGAAACCCTTGTTGGAATACATCGTTCGGCTTCTTGAATTTCATGGAATCGAAGACCTGGTTTTTCTGGTCGACTACAAGGCAGAACAGATCATGAATTATTTTGAGGAAGGTTCTAGGTTTAACGTGAGAATTTTCTACGTAAAGGATGATCCGTCGTTGAAGGGAACGGCGGGTTCTGTGCTAAACGCTTACAGGCAAGGCGCAGTGAACATGAAGGACACATTACTTGTGTATTATGGAGATATTCTAACAAACATGAACATGAAGAATTTGTTGAGTTATCACAGAGATAAACGGTCTTGGGCCACAATTGCTTTGGCGTCAGGTTTTACGGTTAGGGTGGGACTGGCGGATCTAGATGAGGATGGAAAGATTCGTGGGTTTGTGGAAAAGCCGACTTTGGAAAAGCCAGTTAGTGTAGGGATCGCTGTCTTGAAGGGAGAAACGCTTGGAGATATGAGGGCCTTGAAAAAGGAGAAGCGTGAATTGGATTTGATGGGAGATGTGATCCCATACCTTATAGAAGTTGGCAAACCAGTTTATGGCTACGTTTCAGACGCCTTTTGGTATGATGTTCTTAGTACCGAAGCCTATGAAAAACTGAGTCCGGAACTTGTTGATAAGAAATTCAGAGAAATCCTAGGGTAAAAGGACAACGGACATCAAGCAACAGAAATTTAGTTTAGCCTCTTATTGTCTCTGTTTGAGTTTTGTCGTGCTCTATTTCTATCCTCGTTTACCTCCTTGTATCGTTTGTTCATAAGTTTTATATGATGTTGTTTGTGTTAGTTAGTGTTGGTGATCTGGTGGAGCCGAGTAGAAAGCCTCTGAATGTCTTGACTAAGCAATTGAATAGTTATGTGGCTATTGTTTTGAAGAATGGAGTTGAGTACCGGGGGACTATGGTTCAGTGTGATGGCCACATGAATATTTTACTGGAGGGAGCTGTTGAGCGGGTTAATGATCGTTTGAATGCTAATTACGGGAGTGTTCTGCTTAGAGGAAATAACATTCTATATATTTGTGTTAATGTTCCTCGTGAAAAATAAGCCTCTCTTTTTAGCCCCTCTCTAGTTTTCAGTTTTCTCAACGCTTTTTAGGTCATCATTCATTCTGCTGCATTGCATCCTTTTCGATGTAAGTTAGGGCTTCGTTTAGTTTGGTTTTTAGCTTGTGTTTACGTTGGAAGTACCTAAGGACGTTTTGTAGGTCTCTTTTGAGGAGTTGCTGGGCGTTTGGGTGTTTTGTGGTGACGTATTGGGGCCAGTCTATGATGAGGATGTGTTGGTTTGGTTGGAAGATGATGTTGTAGGGGCTGAGGTCTGCGTGAATTATGTAGGCGTCTTGGTAAGCTTTTCGTATATTGGCTAGAATTTCGTTCAGGACTGCTTGTGGGTTGGATAGCTCTGGATAGTGATATAGTTCTGCGCCTTCTATCATACTCATGACTAAGACGTGACGGTTTTGTTTGATTGGTTTTGGAACCGCTACGCCTTTTGGATAGAGCATTTCCAAAGCTTTGTATTCTTTTTTGGCTGCGATTCGGGATTGATGGTGCCAATCTGGCGTGTAGGTGTATTCGGTTACGTAGCCTCGTTTGCGTTTGGTTTGTTTGAAGCTTGTTCGGCCTAAGCGCTGGAATTTCACTGCTACTTGTTGGCCAGTTGGCGTTAAAGCGTCGTAGACATCTGCTTCTTTTCCCACGCCCAATGGTTTTCCGAAGGCTTCGAGTACGTTAGCTTTGACGAGAGCGTTTAGGGCTAGGGTGTCGTATCCTGCTGTTGTGAGGTTGTAGCCGGTGTAGGCTCCTCGCCAGCCTCGGATGAGGCTTTTTTTTCTTAGGTCAGGTAGTCTGTAGGTGACCTCTTGAGGTGGGAGATGAGCTGGTTTATGGATGGTGTCTTCTGGAACGTGTTCGTAGTGTTTCATTTGAAGTTCGATGGCTTGAAGTATTCGAAGGTCTTCGGGTTCAAGTTTGCGGTAAACCCCAACAGCAATATCAGCAGCAGACATAGTTAGAGAATGATTGGGAAGAAACCATTTAAGGACTTTCTCGTGTGCTCTACCTGCCCTTATTTTTCTTTATGGGGGCTGAATGTTGGCAGACCGGATTGCGTGCAAAAGGGTTACACTTTAACGACTTTGAGGGATTCGATCGATCTTTCAACCATTTTTTCTATGTTCAATTTTTCTTCCGCCTCCATCACTTCCTTCAGCTTCGCCCTTGTCGCTGGTTTGCTAGGAACTGCTGCGCATCCTCCAGCCTTTCTGCTTGAAATTTTGTATGTTCCAATTTTTCTTGCTATTGTTTCTGTTTCTGCCTTGTCGAATCCTAGTAGTGGTCTATGTATCGGATACTTCTGGACAGCATTACTTAGCACCCTTAGGTTGGTTATGGTTTGGCTAGCCTGCTCCCCAATTGCCTCTCCAGTCACGATCCCCTCGGCCCCTATCAGATCAGTTAGGCGTTCTGCTATTCGGTACATCATACGTTTGCAGAGCAAACAGGTGAATTTTCTAGAACAGTTTTCTACAATTTTCTTCAAGTTTTCTCCGTGCTGAACCACGTAAACCCTTCTAGGAAATCCAACAGCCCAATCAAAAAGGGCTTCAGCGACATTCAACGCCCTCTCCGTCGTAGTCGCATCTGTGAAAGGCGTGTTGTCAAAATAAACAGGCACAACAGGGCAACCCCGCTTCATAACCAGCCAACACGCCACCGCGGAATCAATTCCACCACTCAACAAACCAACCACCCTAGGTTGAGTACCAAGGGGCATGCCACCAGCTCCGTCAATTATATCTGAGTACACGAAGGCCTCATCGTTTCTGGCCTCAACTCCAAGCTTCACATCCGGTCTATCCAAATCAACTTTCAAACCCAACTTCTCGCCAAACTCGTCAAGGATACGCTGTCCCACCACCCTACAAACGTCAGCGCTGGAATAAGTTTGATCACCTACCCGGCGACACTTAACAGCAAAACTGTTTCCCTCCTTCAGCAAATGGCCGGCCAAGAATACATTTCTATCAACTATGTCCTCAAGCTTGGAAGAGGTTTCCAGCGATGGAGAAACCGAAGAAATACCAAAAATTCGTGCCAGCCTGCGCGCTGCCTCCACCGCCGAGTCAGTTCTCAAAAAAAGCCTGCCGTGTCTGCGAACAATCTCGCTGTAGGGAACTTCATAGTGCTTCAAAACGTTCTTTATGTTCTCAACTAAACGTCGCTGATACAACCTTCTAGTCCATGTCTTCTTGATCCACAATTCTCCGCCAAAACGAATGATGACGGAATCAAAAACGTCTTTTACGCTAGTTTCCACTTGGAACCCTCAGAGGTATCCTCCACCACAACACCTAATTCCCTCAGCTTCGCCCTAATCTCATCTGATAACTCGAAATCTCCTTTACGACGCAAATTCTCCCTCAATTCAACCAGAAGATTCACCAGATCGTTAACCAGTTTCTCACTGACTTTCTTAGCTCTCTCCTTCTGAAACAGACCAAGTACCCTTCCCAACTCCAAAAAATCATCATAAACTCCCTTCAGTAGTTCAGTGTTCACTTGCTTCTTTTCTCCCAGAAATCTGTTTATCTCTCTAGACAGATCAAATAAGGCAGCTAGGGCTCGGGGAGTGTTAAAATCTTCGTCCATAGCCTCTACGAATTCGCCTCTAAGCTTTTCAACTCTCTTCTCAAATGTCTTCTCCACTTTGTTTGGTTCTCTTTCCACCGAACGTTCCATAGCCTCCTCCAAACCATCCAAAGTGTTGTAAAGCCTATCCAAGCTAGTTTCAGCGCCTCTAAGTTTCTTGTCGGTGAAATCTATCTCGCTTCGATAATGGGTGGATAAAACAAAAAGCCTAATGGCCTCAGCGTCGTATTTCTTTAAAGCCTCCCTAACCGTAATGTAGTTTCCCAAAGACTTAGCCATCTTCTCGCCATTAATCGTTAGAAAACCGGTGTGCAACCAGTACTTGACAAAAGGTTTCTTTCCAGTCAAAGCCTCACACTGGGCAACCTCGTTTTCATGATGGGGAAATTTTAGGTCACGGGCACCGCCATGGATGTCGAATTGGGGCCCCAAATACTTTAAACCCATAATCGCGCACTCGATATGCCAGCCGGGAAAACCGTAACCCCAAGGACTCCACCACTTCAGCAGATCACCTTCATCAGCCCTCTTCCACAAGGCAAAATCTTTAGAATTCCTCTTGTCCGGATGAACCTCAAACCTGGAGCCAACTAGCATGGCTTCAGGCTTGATCTTGGAAAGCTTTCCATAATCCTCAAATTTTGAAACATCGAAAAACACGTTTCCGTTGACCTCGTAGGCGTATCCTTTCTCTATCAGAGACTGGATGGCTTCAATCATTTCGATCAAGTGTCCCGTCGCCCTAGGAGAGATGTCAGGTCGCTTTACTCCCAGCGAATCTAAGTCTCTGACGTATTCCCTCATGTAGAACTCTACCAACTGCATAGGCTCGATCCTCTCCTCCCTTGCCCTCTTCACAATCTTGTCTTCAGCAGTATCTTCGGTTAGATGCCCCACATCCGTGATGTTCTGAACATAGAAAACTGAGAAGCCTTTAAACTCCAGCCAACGAACGATTACGTCAAAGGCAAGGTAGGTTCTAGCGTGGCCTAAATGAGCCCAGTCATATACCGTGGGTCCACAAACATATATTCCTACGTGTTTTTGTCTCAAAGGCTTGAACTCTTCCAGTTTTCCGCCCATGGTGTTGAAAACCCGTAATACCATCATTTCCACCCACAAAGCAAAGGTTTTGAACTCGAATCAACGACCACAGATTTCGGCTAAACGAAACTTTAGGGAATCCTTGATTTAAACCTTATATTGAAGTCTCAGCTAGTCTTTGCTTTTCTACCATATCACTTCAAGTCACGTAAACTAATTGTCGGGAACCGCAGTCTTTGGGATAGTCCACAAAAATCCTGAATAGTTTATCTAACACATGATATGTTTCATTCAAGAAGAGTACTATGTCGAAAAGAGACACGTAGCCTGTGATGTCGAATTATACTTATGCTATATATTTTGCCTTCATTAAACCTATATACCCTAAACCAGTCAAGGTTTTAACATCGTAAAACCAACGATGCGATAAAATTGCCAAAAGAATCTGGAGTCGTTATTTGTCCGAATCCTAAATGTCACAGGAAAATTGAAGAGTCTATTCTCTTGAATAATTTGTCAACAACACCGGGGGAACAATACTACGCTTGTCCCTATTGCTTCATCAAACTGGATGTGGATGCCGAAAACGACGAAAACATTACAGAGGAATCTACACCTAGTCCACCTGTGCATCCGTCGTTGGAAAAGGTTCTGGACGTGATTTCTGCTCGACCTCAAAAGGAAGAAGAGGAAAAGAAGAAAAAAGAAGAACCCACAGCTGAAACACCAGAAGAGGAAGAAAAAGGTCCTTCAGGGTGTCCTCATCGTTTCGGATATTTGGCGAATCGTCCTAAAGATGCTCCTATCCCGCAAGAATGCTTAACTTGCCAGAAAATAGTGGACTGTATGCTCAGATTAAGCGCCTCTCGACAAGGCGAATCTGAAGAATAATAGCGGAAAATTGAGCTAATATACGGCAAAACTAGATGAAAATTCCCGGGTAAACCTTCTTTTCTTTTTAAAAGATCTTGAGTGAAAACGGCCACAAACTTTGAAAGGGCGATAGAATTAGGCACGAACGTTTCAATAATTGCTTAAAAGCCTTCGGTTGAAAATATAAGACGTTTTGATGAGCTGGGAAGTAGAAGTGAACTGAGGCATTGCACATGCTGTTGAAGGCAACGGTAACCACGAAGGGGGCTGTTCTCTTAGGAAAGCATTTCGCATGTGATGCCTTCGATGAAACCAGGCCGATAAGGGTGGTTACGCACGCTCATTCTGATCATATGCTTGGTTTGCGGCAAAGTTTGAAGCAATGCGAAGCAGTGGTGATGACTCCAGCTACGAAGGATTTGATAGATGCTATGAAGGGCCCTCGTTTTCTTTTAAGGGGAAATGTCAAAACCCTCGACTACGGGGAAGCTTTCGTGTACGAAGACGAGCAACTAACTCTGCACTATGCGGATCATATTTTGGGCACGGCTCAGGTTCTCGTAGAAGATGGGGAGGAAACCAGGATTCTCTACACCAGTGACTTCAAGATTTCTAGGACCCCGGTGGTTGAGGCTGATGTCCTTGTTTTGGAGGCTACCTACGGAAATCCTTACCGTGTGAGGCCCTTCGGAATAATGGCGGAAGGTATCCTCGTTTCTTTGGTGGAACAAGGTTTGAAGCGGGGGCCCGTATATGTGTTTGGTTATCATGGAAAACTCCAAGAAATTATGCAAATTTTGTATGAAGCAAAGGTAAAAGTGCCTTTCATCGTTCCGGAAAAGATTTTTCAAGTTTCAAAGGTTTGTGAGAGGCATGGAATGAGGTTTGGAAAGCGTCTTCTTTTGTTTAGTGAAGAGAGGGCGCAGTCGATGCTGTGCCAGCGTGAACCGTGCATCATCTTTTATCACACACATTCCCGAAAAAAGGTGGAGAAAGAAGCTCTATGCGTCTACGCGAGTGGTTGGCAATTCGTGAAGCCATGTCAGAAAATAGGAGAGGACGAGTATAGGGTTGGCCTGAGTGGCCATTCCGACTTCAATGAACTGCTTCAGTACGTGGAAAAATGTAGGCCAAAAATGGTTATGACCGACAATCATAGGTTTGGAGACGCTTTTGTTTTAGCGAGGGAGATTGAAAAGCGACTGAATATTCCGGCGAAACCTGTTCCATCCTAGGCGTAATGCTTAAGATTTTCGTTGCGGTTGTGTAAGACGAACCGGTTTGTTGTCTTCACTTAGAAAAGTGCACGTGTTGCTCATGTTGGTTGGGGGAATCCTTTTGGTAGTTGGTTTGATTACGCCTTGGTATTTCTTATCTGCAGAAGAAAAATACTATTCCATGTCTGCGATGGGCGGATCCCTTGTAGATGAGTTTGCCTCCGAATTTTTTAACTCCTTAGCGGCTTACATTTCCCTTTGTTTCGCCATAGTTTCAGTACTGTTGTCCTTCGTCAGCGTAAGATTGTCTGAGGTTAGCCAAAGAAAATACGTGGCTGTTGTAAGTTGTTTTACTGGAATCTGCGTCTTGATGAACATTGTGTACATACATTCTTGGCTTGGCTTAGTTTTTCCCGGCACTCCCTTCGTTTGCTACGGCTCAGAATCCAGTTGTGGCCCAATGATTGGCTATTTCCTCACGTGGGCGGCTATGGCTCTCCTTTTCGCATCCACATACATCTCAAAAGGCTTGACTCAGGTGCCCGTAAAGGCTGAAAGTTAAACAGCAGTAGCAAGCATTTCTTCGGTGGAAGCTTTTATCGTTCGCGTTTTCCAGTTATGAAGTCTTCCACCCATTGTCGTGCTACATCGTCTGGAACTTGAACTGGCGGATGCTTAAACGCATACGAAGATATGCTGGTTAACGGACCACCTATCCCTCGATCCAGAGCCAGCTTCACTGCCCTTATAACGTCAATAACCACCCCAGCGCTGTTAGGAGAGTCTTCCACCTCCAACTTAGCCTTAATCATAACTGGTTGATTCCCAAACTTCTTGCCTTTAATGTAGACGTAGCAGATTTTCTTGTCGCCGAGGAAGGGAACGTAGTCTGATGGCCCTATTCTAGTTGGAACCTTGTAGGGAACCAAACTCGTGACAGCCTCCGTCTTGCTTATCCGTTTGGTTTTCAGTCGTTCCTCGACGGTCATGTTTTCAAAGTCGGTGTTTCCTCCAAGGTTTAGCTGATAAGTCTCCTCCACTTCAATTCCCCTATCTACGCATAGTTTAATCAGGTTTCGGTGGAGAATTGTGGCTCCAAGCTGGCTTTTCACGTCGTCACCCGCCACTGGCAGTTGCTTTTCCTTAAACCGTTTGCTCCAAGAATTGTTGGAAGCAATAAACTCGGGTATGCAGTTCACAAAGGCACAACCTGCGCCTAGGGCTGCTTGAGCATAGTGACGCGCAGCTTTATAGCTTCCCACGGGTAGAAAATTTACTAGCATATCGGCTTCGGTTTCTTTAAGCACCTCAGCCACATCGACAGGCTTCGTCTCCTTCTCGTTGTAGATTTGGAAAGATTCCCTCATGTGCGGGGCAACTCCGTCGAGAATAGGGCCTGAAAGAACCTTCACGTTAAGATTAGGTACTTCTGCAAACTTAGCACAGGAGTTTGGCTTCATGAAAACGGCTTCGCCTAAGTCCCTTCTAATCTTTCTTTTGTTCACCTCGAAGGCAGTCACAAACTTTATGTCGCGAATGTAGTAGCCTCCGAAGTTGACGTGCATAAGTCCAGGAACCTTCTCCTCTTCCGCTGTCTTCTTGTAATATTCGACTCCCTGAACAAGGGCTGAAGCACAGTTACCCACTCCGGCGATGGCAACTCGAATGTCTGGCAAACGAATTCCTCCATAGCGTAGTCAATTAATTCCGTTACCGTCTCCAAGCGGTTTATTACCTAGATTCTTATTTAACTTATCCACGACAAGAGTCAGGATGGAAGTCTGAAATATGGGAGATCTAGCTATTAAAAGTGAACCCTTCAAAGAAATCGCAATCATGGAACACACTCGATTTCCAACCATCGACGACTTGGCACGCTTCGCTAACATCGCTGCCGGAGGAAAAACAACTGGCGTCTACTGGGCAAACGGAGTAGCCTTTGTTTATTATCCTTTTCCCACAACGACCGAGATAGCCGCGAAGGCTCTGATTGAAGAAAAAAGGGTGTACTGGGCCTTCGTAAGTTACGCCCTCATGCCTGAATACCGTCCACTAATAGAGACTAAAGAGAGAATTATGGTTCCCGTTATCAACATGTCCACGAGCCCCCTGTTTCAAAAAGTTGCTCAATGGTTAAAAGAACAGCGTTAGGTTTCACCTGTAAGCCAAGTATGTCCCCTTTTTATGGCTTCTTTCGCAGCTTCACGAATGTTGTAGCCAGTTACGTGAAGGATAGGCTCGTTGAACTCCGAGTCTATGTCCATACTTGCTTTGAAGAGATATGCGTGATGAGCTACAGCCACTATATCTTCTATCTTAGAAAACCTAGATTTCTTTGTCTCTTGGACGTGCGCGCATCTAAAGATTCTGAAAAAATGTCGCTAGATACTGTTCAAAGCGTCCACACTTCTTGAGGTAGAGGCCGTAGTTAACGAGGGCAACCATGGCTCGAGCCGCGTCTTCTGGCGAGAAATAGGCGGGAATCCCTAGCTTGTCAAATCTTGAACGAATGTGCAGCGCCATTTCGGTTTCGCCTATGTCACAGACCACAACGGGTTTGGTGTAGTTTTTCGCCAAGTTTGCCACCAAGTCGACGAAATCTTCTTGTAAGGCTGGAAGATGATGCATCCCTAACACGATGATGCCGTTGATTTCAGAATCTTCGAGAAGTATTTTGGTGCCGTACTCAAACATTTCAGAAGTTGCTGAGCCTGTGAGGTCAACTGGGTTTAGGTTGGTTGCGAAGGGCGGAATTTTTCCTTCCTTTTTTAGTTCCTTAAACTTCTGGATCGTTTCTCCCGAAAGCTTTTGTACGTTCAGTCCTCTCGCCACGCACTCGTCAACTGCCATTATCCCTGGTCCGCCAGCGTCTGTGATTACTGCAACGTTTTTTCCAGTTGCTGGAGGTTGAAAAGTTAAGGCTTTGCCCATGTCAAAGAATTCTTCCATGTCTCTTGCCCTCATGATGCCGACCTGCATGAAAACGCTATCGTAGATTTTGTCAGAGCCTGCTATGGCTCCTGTGTGAGACGCAGCGGCTCTAGCCCCAGCTTCGGTTTTGCCTGACTTTAGAGCGACGATGGGCTTCTTTTGGGTGACCTCCTTGGCAACTTCCATAAACTCCCTTCCCGCGTCTATGCTCTCAGCGTAGAAGAGAATTACCCGCGTTCTTTCGTCGTGCAAAAGGTAGCTCAGCATCTCCGACTCGGCGACGTCACACTTGTTCCCAAAACTCACAAACTTGCTTATACCCAGCTGTTTACCAGTCAAATAGTCCAGAGCTGCGGCACCGAAGGCACCACTCTGGGTAACGATGGCTATGTGACCCGACATGGGACGGGGTGTTCCAACTACTTCGTCTCCTGTTGTGAGAATCTTCGTTTCGGGCAGGAAAAGCATGTCTACGCCGGTTTGAGAATCATAGACGCCGAGACAGTTGGGACCAAGCACCCGAATTCCCGCGCTTCTAGCGATTGTCTTTACTAGTTCCTCGAGGTTGTGGTTTCCAACTTCGCTGAAGCCGGCGCTGATTATTACAGCCGCTTTTACGCCTTTTGCGGCGGATTCTTTCATAACCTGTGGAACAACTTCGGCAGGAACAACTATGACGACTAATTCTATTTCTTCGTCGATTTCTGTAATGGAGGAGTAACATGTGTAACCGAGAATAGTTTTTTCGTGGGGATTAACTGGGTACAGTTCTCCCTTAAAGATGCTTCTTCGCTTGTTGTCAACGAAGTTTTTGAAGATGACGTGCCCCGCTTTCATGATTCTGCGGGAGGCGCCTACAACGGCGACCGACTGAGGTTCAAAAAACACGTGCATCTGCTTAACAATTGATTCCATTTCTCTTCCCTTCAGAGTTGTATAAACTTGGGCAAATATTTTCTCATTCACGTTTGGGCCTTATAATAACTATGGGTTGGTGTTTCACCTCATCGAGCATTTCCCAAGTTGCGCCAGTTAATGGAATCCTGAAGGTTTTCGCCATGTCCCAGACGGTTCTTCCAGCGCCAGAGCCCCGGGATCGGTTGGCTATCTTGGCAATTTCGATGGCCTCTTCAGTTGTTATTTGAGAGCCAGCAACTGCCAGCGGAGTGGCTCTTTTTTCCAACATGAAGAATCTTCCTGCCACGTAGGCGAGGAATCCTCCGAGGGAGTGTATTCCTTTGAGAGGGGTTGGGCGAGGGGTGAAATGGAATCCTTTTAGGGAGTAAGTTTTATCGGTGTCCACGATTACAACGGTGACTTTTTTGCCCAGCTTAGATTTGATTTGCCTCTGAATTTTCTTTGCTGTTTGTTGGGCGTTTTTGAGAGGAAGGCTGACGTAGGAGTAGGGTAGGTTGCTTCCGTCAATGGCTCCTTCCGATCCCTGCATCAAGGCTTGTAAAAAACCGCCGTGTTCTAGGGCTACCTGCTTGTGGGCGCTTCCTTCTTTTATTGGGTATGCTCGAAGGTGACGGATGGTTCTTTTTCTTAGATGGCAGAGGGGTCCGAGAATGTAGGGCCAGACAAAACGCATCCAATATTTGGCTAGAAAACGTGCAAACCTGCTTGGCTGAACAGCACTTTCATCGACTATGTTGCCCAGTGCTGTGGAAATAGCTTTTTCAGAAATTGTTACAAAATCTTCGTCCTCTACTTTGTTTTCTATGGCTTTGACTATTTGTTTAAGATAGTCTTCCCCTGGCCTCCAATACCGCGCCGTAACTGCAACCGCTTTATATCTGTTAACCACTTTACATCACGAGTGCCTCTAGTGCCGCCTTTCTAAGTGTTTATCCGAAACAAAATAGGAAAAATACGTATTTATATCAGATTTCAGGGAACAAAGCTTTTTGCATGCTTCCTTGATGTGAGTTGGCTGAACAACAAAAAACTTAGAAGGCTAACTCATCCTAGTTGTTGTGGGATAATGTATGCTTCAAGCGTTTCCGTTTGATTCTTTCTTTACCCTGTTTTTTGTTTTATTTGTCATAATTCTCATTCTCAGTGTGTTAACCACTTTTCTACGAATCTTTCGAAGACCGCGTGGAGTGGAATCAACGGAAGAGGGGACGGTCGTTGTTAAGGAAAGGGAGATTATAAGGGAAATAGTCAAGATTCGATGCCCCTATTGCAACAATCTCTACGACGAAAAATACGACAAGTGCCCCCACTGCGGAGGCAAAAGAAAACCTTGACAAGAAAATAACTGCCCGCACAGTCATTGGCGTGATTAAATAAATTTTTGTACTGTTTATATTATCCGAAATAAATACGTAATATTCTATGATTAATGTACAACTATAACACAACCCTAAAAGAGGAGGCTTAGGAGGAGCCAAGTCAAGATGTCTAAAAAAACCGAAAATTCAGGCACGAACATTTATGAACTCCTCCTGGAAGCTTCTGAGAAGGAAAAGAAAGAGAAAAGAGCTGAGCTCCTCAAGTCAATGGGAGTAAAAGAATACTTCGAAGAAGGAAGCATAGAGATCGACATGAAAACCTGCAAGGGGTTGGAGTGCAATTTATGCGTAGAAGCATGCCCCACCAACGCCCTCTACTGGAAAGCTGGAGAAATCGGCATCGTCGAAGATCTATGCGTCTATTGCGCAGCCTGCGTTTTCAAATGCATCGTGGACAACTGTATTCGGGTCCGCAGAAAGCGCCCCAACGGCAAAAAAGAAAACTTCAGCACTCCAAGAGACGTTTTGCGGCTTCTACACGACATTAACTCCAGAAAAAGATGTGATAGACTTAGGTCGATTTTCTCAACTGCAGAAGATTATCTTAAGCGATATGGCTAAATGACCTAGCCAAAGTCCACGAGTTTTTCATTCTTAATTAGGCAAAATCCTATGACTTTTGGGGTCCCCATTTTTCTTGTAGGAATTTCGGAATGCCTGAGGAGTCTCCTGGTCCAACTAGGACTTCCCAGCCAGAGAGCTCTTCGATTTCTCCGCTTAGGCGTGCCGCCTTACCCGGTATGATCAATCTTCTGTGTTTCACTTTTTCCTCTACCTTACTCTCTTTGATGGCTTCCGCTACCGTTTCAGCGGTCAGTTTTCGACCGGCAACAGCGCTGTCTACGGCTATTCCTTCAGAGTCAACCACGAGTAGGTAAGAGTCTATACCGGCCGATTCTATGTCAGACGCCACCGTGTAATAGGTCAGGGCAAAATTGGTTGTGAACATCACCGGTGAATTTTCATCAGGCTTTCCGAAAATCCTTATTCCAGGTTCCACAGCCACCGGCTTTCTTGGATCCGTGTAAATGTTTTGCCTCAAAACGGTTGTCGGTAGAAGTACCCATCCGTCTGTGCTGTGCATGATTAGGATGTCGGCGTATCTGTTGATGAGCATGGAGGCAACATAGGCTTCTTTCCAAGCGTTTACCTCTGGAGCATCCGTTGGCTCGGTCCACGCCACGATGGGAGTTGCAATCAATGGATAGCCCACTAACTCGTCGCCCTTATTGCATCCTGCTCGACGGATCATGGTGAAGTTGTTAATGGTGTCTCCAAGTCCTTCGCTGGGGAAGGTACCTGGGTCCAGCACCAAGTCTTCGACACCGTACTCTGTCAAAGTTTTAACCAAGGATCGGAGGAGAGTGAGATCGTTTGGAGCGAAAACGGCTAGGGGACAATCGTACATTAACGCCAGTTCTGCCATTTCCTTCCAGTTATCTTTGGTGGCGGCGTAGATTAGAGGTCTTCGTTTCGGAATAGCCATTAAACCCCTTTCAACTACTATTGGATTAAACGAACAGAGAATGAGAGGCAAGCTTGTGTTTTCTGCTACTTTTTTCACTGCGGATCTAAATTTCTCGGGGTCGTTAGAAGTGGATCGAATGGCCATCATGTTGAGTTTTAATACTGTGCCTATATACTCGTATGTAAACTCTTGGGTTTTCTTCACTCGGCCCAACAACTCTTCGTCAAGCATTTCATCTGTGACGGCGATGGCGATGGCTGTTGGATTGAAATATGTGAACTCGTGGCGATACATAACGAGTTTGCCGCCAATAGCGACTGCACCATCACCTGTCCCAATTGTAACCTCTCTGATGGCTGGCTTGAGCATTTCTGATAGCTGTTTATAGTTTTTTTCGTATTCCTTCTTTAAAAGCGGAGGACACTGCATTACGACAACTTCTCTGTTAACCACTTTGGTTGCGAAGGCCATGCAATTTTCTTCTCCGCACTCTTTACAGTTTGTTTTTGGAAGTAACATGTAAACGTCGATGGGGCTTAGTTCCCTTACTCCAATCTTCTTAACTTCTCTTTCTGTCACGCCTATTCCCCCTCCTTCAAATCTTTGTAGCTATCCAAGTAGCGATCTTTCCGGCTTCTCCCCTGCCCCTCTTTCCCGTCAGTTCCTTAATGACATCTTTGAGTGTTTTAACGGCTGCCGGATGCATCATCATGAACACGTCAACGCCTGCTAACAAGAGAGTCAACGCTGTCACGGTTTCCCAAATCGGTCCTCGAAGTTCCCGTGGCCCCCACTTTGGATCCATTTTCTGCCATGCTTCCCTTGCAGCCCAAGCGTTGGTTGTTCCAGAAGACATGGGTTGCTGAAGCTCTGGGTCCCCCATTAAACCAGCTAGGCGGGCGCGTTCCATAATGCTAAAGGCGTAATCTAGTCCGTAGCCGAGGGCCGCCGTCGTTGTATCCATTACGATTTGCTCCTTTGGGAGAAACTCGAAGAGTCTGCGGTTCAGTTGCCTAGCTTGGTTCAAGTCCATGGGAGTGAAGGCTAGTGCGACGTGCCCATGTTCCTTGATGATCTTTGCTGTTCGTTCAATGTCCATGTCCAAGGTTACCGTGCTGATTAGGAGTCTTTCTCCCTCAGCTACCTCCGTCACCTTTTCAAAAACTTCTAGGTCCTTATGTGGGTCTCCGCAACCTCCTATGATGAGGGGCACATCCACTGCTTGCAGCACGTTTTCCACGGTTTTTGCCGCTTCCTTTGGAGTTGACGGGGTTGGGTTGAGGGGGTCTATGCTGACTAAGTGTAGGGTGATCATATCTGCACCGAACTTGTCAACCGAGAGTTTAGCCCATGCTACCGGGTCCTCTAGGACGTCCTTAACGTGCATTTTCACGGCTTTTGCCAAGGGAACTTTTGAGTCAAAAACGTCGAAAGAGATCACTGGAGGATGAGATGTGGGGTTCTCAAATGTATAGAAGGCTGGCGACTTTTCTCCGCCTATAATAATGGACTTTCCTCGGGTTCCTCCCTCGCCTTTGGTGGCTCCAAGCTTTACCTCAGCGATTTGTCCTGGATACGTATCAATAGGGGGTATGAAAGGCGCTTCGAGAATGGTTGTGGGCTTCACCTTTAGTGGTGCAAGAACTCTTGGAGCAGCAGCGACTGATCCTGGCTGAAACCAAAGCTCTAGGTCTCCGAATTCTATTTCCACGTCTTCGAGTTCTATTTCTTCAAAATTAGTTAAAATATTAAGAAGTTCAGGGTCAAACTTGATGCCAGCCTTCTTTTCCCCTTCCCTCACAGTTTTCACCTCTTAGCCTTCTCGCGTTTGATGATGAGTTTCTCTGCGTGGATTTTTGCGTTTTTGAGAATTATCTTGAACCCGCCTGCGGCTATTGCCGTCGTTGAAAGCGGAATCGTTGACGCAGCTAGGGCTTCTTCTACTTCGGGGGCGGCTTCAACTGGCACTTCTTTCCATTGTTGAACAACCGGATGCTCATGATCCTTAAGGAAAGCCCTTAATTCGTCTACTGTCTTTGAGTCGTTTTCTGTTGCTATCTTGTCGACAACCTCTTTGGGTATGAAGTCTTTGACCCGTTCTTTAACAGATGAGGGCATCCAAACTATGCGGTTCCAGCCGCCATCGACTTGAAGAAATTTAGGCGACCTCATGTATTCGACGGATATGCCGTGGAAGCCATCTATCTGTCTGCCTCCGGCAGTGGAGTCAGCTAAGGTTGAGAAGGGCAGTCCATTTACGGTTACATCTTTGAATCCTCTGTCAACTATTCCGAAGCCGTCTACCTCGGGAATATAGAAAGCAACTGCCTCGAAGCAACCGCACGAGGTGTGGGGATAACCGAAGCCGGTATACAACCACACTCGATTAACTGCTCCTAAAGACTTCTTTTTGACAACTTCGTTGACACCGGAATACTCGCCTTTTTCAGTATCAATCATTTCTCCCTTTTCAATTGCAAACACCGGACCTTTTGGGTCGACTCGCGCCGAGGCTCTGCCGTCGAACCAACTGATAGATCCGCAGTTGGAGTATCTTTGAGGAGTTATCACACATACGTGGGTTGGTGCGAAGGATTGACACAGGGTGCAGCCGTAGAAGGCGTCAACTTCTTCATCTTTCATTCCTCTGGCCTTGGCGTCGCGGGCTTCGTAGATGCTCAGAGCCTCCTTCCACATTCCCCGAACCTTGTCCGGATCGGTTATAAAGGTGATCTGTATTTTCTCGATGAAGGGCAACTCGCTTTTGTAGAGCTTTGTCAAGACTTTTCCGATGTAATTGAAGGAGTTTAGGCCCTTTTGGAAGGATTTTTTGTTTAGTCGTAGCCAAATGTCGTAGCGTTGGTTTAGGTGCATGAGGCCTTCGATGAAGTTGCAGTATTCGTGGATGCGTCGCTCGATGACGCCTTCGAGTTCTTCTTCAACGTCTTTGCCGGCAACTTCGACGTAAATGCCGAGGGGGATGCTGCTTCCTTCTTTCACGTCCTTGATGTCCGGTCCAATCACCGTTATTTTCTCGTCTTCCACTTCATCCAAGCCCTTGGCTCTTACGAGTTCAAACTTGGTTTCTTGCTCTGGGCCTCCGAGTTCCACGTACATGTCTTTTCTTCGAATCCTTTCTCCTTCGTAGATCACTCCGACTTCTACTGGGATGCCTTCAAACATGGACATTTTTTCACTTTCCTCCTAACTTACTTAGCATTATCTTAAGATTTTCACTCCAATCCTTTAACGACATGTTCGGAAATGACCATGTTGCGTGAGGTTGGTAAAATCTATCTAAAGAGATTGTCTTAAGGTTTAGGGCGAAGTGTTTGAGGGTGGAGAACAATATCCACTGCATGTAGTAGGGAAGACCTGTGAACAGGGCTACATCATACTGTCCCTTTCCGTCAAGTCCCTTCCATTCCGGATCTTGAAGCCTGTTTGTGATGTCTACAGCAGGCATCCAAGCTGCAGGCGGAAAACCTCTCTTGATAAACTCGCCTACTATGTGGGCCGTAGCTACAACTGGAATATGCGCTGTTTTTGCCAAACGAATCGTGTAGTCGATCAGTTTTTCATCACCCGCATCAATATCGACAGCTTCGTGGCCCACGATGAGGATGGGGCGTTTGGTCCTCTTCACCATGGCAACGACGACTTCTGGCTTCGTGATGACCAAGGCTTTCGTTGGACCCGGAACTTCGGCAGTTTGCCATGACTCTGCTTGCATGCTTACTCACTCCTTCATCTTCCTAATTAGTCTGGGTAGAAGGGTTGGGTCTGGTATCCTGCCCTCTTTCCAGCCCTTCTTCTTTAAGATGTCCAAAATCTCGTCTTTCATTGTGATTGGGATGTCTGTGACGGTGCGGACGAAGAGGTGGATGTCATCTGGCATTGTGCCGTACAAGCGTTTGTGCAGGTCAATGTAGTGGGTCAGTTTTATGGCTCTGCCCTTACTGGTGTCGTTGGCCCTCATGCACAGTTTCGCTATTATAACCATGGCCTCCTCTTTGGTTTCAGCGGTATAGAACAAGTGTTCAGGTACAGGACCAACATAAACCCGATCTCCGGTACGGGCGTCGTAAACGTACCAGTCTTCTTCATGATCTTTCCTTCCCAAAAGCATACGTCTATATTTCGACCCGTGAGGACCGACGATGACGGGGATTCCCAGTCGCCAGCAGCCAGCGGCTATGGCAGCAGCCTTCTGAGACATAGCACCCCACGCAACTCCCACTGCGCCCACTCGATTGTGAATGTAGTCGGCAATTTCCTCGTAGTTAGCCCTTAGGTTGCGTTTGGCGAAAATGTTAGCAATTTTGATGGCTGCTCCGGCTATGTGAGCGTTTGCGACGCAAGATCCTACGTTTACGATGCCTCCAGCGTCGAAATCGCCCGGATATTTTTCGTAAAGGGTTTTTCCTTCTTCATCCTTGTACATCGCTGCTGACATGGCGGAGCATCCAGATAGGACTACTATAAATCGGCGGTCAGCAAACTCCTTACACATCTCAGCAACTTCTATTCCGCCGTGGGGATAGTTAGCGCATCCAACGAAGGCTACCACGCCTGGAATTTCACCGAGAACTATGGGGCTGCCGACGTTTCGTATCTCAACGTCTTGTATGGCTCCTCTTCCAGCCTGAATCTTGAATTTCTCCCCTTTCAGTATTTTTTCGGCTGCCGCCACAATGAAACTGTGTATGGGAAAATCGTTGGGGCAAGCGCTTTCGCAGCGGGCACAGCCTATGCACGTTTCGTAGAGGTCTACAAGTAGCTGTAGATTTCCTGCGGCAGCCTCCCTCATGGCCTCTGGAATTAAAAGACCCTCGGGACAAGCCCGTATGCAGTCGTTGCAGAGTTTACACTTCTTGGCAGCTTCAATTATCTCCTTTACGGTTGGAATGACCTTGAACTTTTTTCGTTTAGGGGCAATTTCTAGAGCTGTTCTGGAAGCTACTTCTCCAGCCTTCTCAGAGTCAAGAATAAGAACGCCCGGAACTTTCCCATTAACCAAATCAGCTACAATTTCATCTGCAGGGTCCTTTGTGCGGTTTTGGAGTCCTTGACAGTTTTTGTCGCTTGTGACGATGACAGGAGCCTTAATCTTTTGAGCTTCAACCAAGGTGTCTGCGCGGATGCATTGTTCATCTAGAACTATGACGTCTGGGATGCCGCTTCTGATGAAACGAAGCTGCCATGAAATTGGTCCGACTATCTTGGCTCTGGAACTGTACCGGGTTGTGTCGTGGGCGGTGCAGCATAGGCCCGTAACTTCAACGTCAGCGTATAGATCGTTTTCCTTGAGGTAATCTATTATTCCAACGGATGAAATAACGTTATGACCTACGACCATGATGACTGGTTTATGGGTTTCAATTGTGCCGTAGCCTAATTCCACAAGCGGGGCTTCAGGATCTGCCTTCGGGAAATTGTAGGCAGCGATTTGGGCAATATCCGCAACTTCTAAGGCAACATGATCTACCATTCCAGCGTGAAAAACTTTGGACTCGAAGTCTAGGTTGCTGCCCTCTTGTCCAGTGTGAGTCGCAGATAGCAGGTGGGTAACTTGGTCTTCGAGGTAGTCTACTACATCTTCTAAATCACCTAGCGTTCGCGGTCTGACGCCACAAACCAAACGGGTAATAGGGGCTTCCAGTTGTACGTTAACGCCACCAACATCTAGAGGATATCTTCGGCCAAACTTTTCGATTAGGTGGTCAACCATGTGTCTGGCGTGGCCAAGATGAGTTGCGGCTCCTATACAGCAGGCTATCAAAACTATGCGCGACTGCTGTCCTGCCATGTTTAATCCGCATGCTCCTCTTTTGTCTTTGGTTAAGTCGCATTTGCCAAAGGTGCAGAGGCAGCATAAGTCGCAGAAGGGCATGTACATGGGTTTGTATCGTTGCAGAAGTTTGAAGTCCCATTCCCTTAGGTCGGTTATAGATGGGAAGGGGGTTGGACCAACTGGCTCAGTCCAAGTTTCATCAAAAATTCTGCCAATGGATACTTCAAGATCCTTTATAACGGCAACATCTGTTTTCAGTTCCTTCGCTTTAACAAATAATGCTTTCTTGGCCAATCTTAACTACCTCTAGGATAGATTAAGAAATTACTCAATTGCCAAGAGTCTTATTTAATCTTTCTGAAATCGAACGCGTAGAAGGACTCTCGGATAGATAGACTTCCTTTTCTCTTAAATTTCGCCTGTAGAAAGCAATTTTAATAGTTGCCTATCAGTTAGTAAAGTAGATCGAGGGATTCATGCAGTGAGGTACGTTGTAATCAAAGCCTTTGACTGCCCGGATGCTTGGTATAAAGTTCTACATGAGATATGGCATAGAGGCGACGTTTTTGAAGTGGGATACGGGTCAGAACGTTCTAACACGAAAAAGCTGAATTTGAGCATAGAAATTACGCATCCTGAAAACCGACCCTTGGTAGCTGACCACGCTCCCTGCGACATGAAGTATGTTCAATGGTATGCCTTGAAGTACTTGTGGTCTGGCGTGATCGAGGAAGAGACGTATACATATGGTAGTAGGTTAAGGGAGCCCATTGATCAAGTGGAAGAAGCCGTTAAGAGACATCTGGAGGAGCATGGAGACAGACAGGTGACCCTCACAATTCGACTGCCCGAAGACATAAAGAAGCGTCTAGATGAGAGAAAGCATGAGCCCCCATGCCTCAGCCTAATCGACACAGAAATATATGATAACAAACTTCATCTAACCTGCTACTTCAGATCATGGGACGCCTACGCTGGACTCCCCGCCAACATAGCTGGAATCCAAATATTCAACGAAGCACTGGTCTCAGAAATCAACAGAAGGGGAAATCTAGGCATAGAAACGGGCAAACTCGTTTTCCATTCCAAGAACTGCCACATATACGAAAGACAGTTCAAAATTGTGGAAGAACTGTTGAAACCGGGAGAAGACAGCAGAAGGAAGATACTCAAATCAAAACAAGCTTAATCATACAAGAACACTCATCGGCACAGACTAAATTCAGATTTTTATTTTCTTCCAGATGTTGAGAGCAAGTCCCTTATCTTCTTAAGGAAGTTCTAGCGACAAGGTTATAAAAATTTCAAGACATAAATGGTCTTCGGTGAAAAAATGTCAAAACTAGCTATACCAAAACACATCTGCCTTAAAGAGTTTATGACAGAAGAGGACGAGATGTTGCGAGATGCTACACGGGGCTTCGTTGACGGAGTCATAATGCCCATAAGACAACAAGTTGACGCAGACGAACGGGAACACAAACTCATCGAGCAAATTATGAAACAAATTTTAGCAGATTTTGGAGCTCAACGTATGATGTTCCCAGAGAAATATGGAGGATTGGGCATTACCTCCTTCCAGAGTTTATACTGGGCTGCAGAGGAATTAGCCAGAGGAGACAGCGGAATGTGTGTTGCAGCTCTAGTTACTGCCTGGCCCATAATACCGATTCTATACAAACCATACAGAAGAGAGGACCTACTCGCGGAATTTGCAAAGATTTTCTGTGATAAGGAGCACCACTTCGGTAGCTTTGCTATGACAGAGCCCCAAGGAGGTTGTGACATCGAGAACGTCGAGACGATGAAGGGGCGGACGATAAGGACAACAGCCACGCTTGAAGGAGACGAGTGGGTCATTAACGGTGAAAAACAATGGCCGTCTAACAGTGGAATAGCTTCACTTTACCTAACAGTCTGTACGACTGATCCAGATCTAGGAGAAGAAGGCATAGCCCTCATTTATGTTCCAGCGCCCACTAAAGGCCTCGACTTTGAAGATTTTGATGTTAAGGCTGGAATGGTTGCCGACAGAAACTGCACAATTCACTTTGACAATGTGAGAGTCCCGAAGAGATACCGCGTAGCAGGTCCAAGCGATGACGCCAAACTTTTCCGTCAACAGTTAGTTGCTGGTAATATTGGATCCGCTGGAATATCCATGGGGCCCGCCCAGAACACCTTCGAAATTGTGACAAAATACGCTAGCGAACGAGTTGTAGCTGGAAAGCCCATCAAAGAGCACTCAATAAACGCAGGAATACTAGCTGACATGGCCATCGCCATAGAGACTGCTAGGACTTATGCCTTAAGCGTCGCTCGTATGTTTGACCACCCCGAGATCTATGGGCCTCGGTGGTCCCATGAAATGGTGGCGAAGTCTAGAATTGCGAAGGTATATGCTGCGGATGTAGGAGTTAGAGTTACAGACGAGGCTCAAAGGTTGATGGGATCCAACGGCTACTCAAGACCTTATGATGTTGAAAAGCACTGGCGCGATGTCAAGATAACCCAGCAGTGGTTGGGAGGCTCTATATTAGGTCGACTGGACATAGCACGCTACTATTGTAAACTGAAAACAATCTAAAACAGAAGAAGCATTTCAGTGAAGTGCCAAACTGATACACTATCCTACGTTGCCTCAATCTTTTATATTATTAATGTAGAATCATTGGTTTGAGGGAACTTTACATGGTGCTAAAATTCGAGCTCACCGAAGAGCTAAAACTGTTGCGTGGTGCCATTCGTGAATTTGCGGAAAAGGAGTTAAAGCCCCTTGCCCCTGAACTGGACAGAGCTAAGACCGGAACCACTTACGAGGTGCTTCGCAATTTATTCAAGAAGGCTGGAAAACTGAATTTGACAAGTCTAGCGGTTCCTGAGCCCTTGGGGGGTCAAGGTTACCTAAGTCTCGGAGCTGCTGTGTGTATGGAGGAGATAGCTGCCGTTTGCGGAGGATTGGCTTCTATGTTCGGAGCCCACTGGCTTGGTCAAGCTCCCATCGTCGCTACTGCTGACCCAGAAATAATGGAGAGGTGGCTGAAACCCATAGCCGAAGCTGAGAAAAGAGGGGACCCCCAGATGTGGGCTTTTGCCATAACGGAGCCAGATGCTGGTTCAGACGCTGAGTATCTTGAGGAATGGAAGCCTACACTTCCTAGGCTTAATGTTGTCGCTAGAAAAGAGGGCGATGAATACGTAATAAATGGAACAAAGAGATTCATCAGTAACGCCCCCATAGCTGATTTCATTACGGTATTCGCTACCACAGATATAAAACGAGGAGTAGACGCTTGGACTTGCTTCGTTCTGCCCACGAAGTCTCAGGGATTTTCCGTAGGAGTTGAGGAAGACAAGATGGGACAAAGAGCTGATCCAGTTTCGGAAATAATCCTTGAGGACGTTAGAGTGCCTATAGAAAACAGGATTGGAGATGAAGGAATGGGGTGGCTATTAAGCCAATACACCTTAGCCTATTCCCGTGGCCCGGTTGGCGCCATTGCACTTGGAATTGCACGAGGCGCTTACGAAAAGGCGTTGAAATACGCTAGTGAACGAATTCAAGGCGGCAAACCCGTCATCAGGCATCAAGCAATCAAATTGAAGCTCGCAGATATGTTTATGAAGATAAGAGCGGCAAGGATGCT
>Ga0224511_10000072_pt1 | contig 31142 bp, 15 predicted proteins | sample SF_May12_sed_USG_2_FD_169988 | JGI IMG/M metagenome (GOLD analysis project Ga0224511, IMG submission 169988) | Sediment microbial communities from San Francisco Bay, California, United States - SF_May12_sed_USGS_8_1 | ecosystem: Environmental > Aquatic > Marine > Sediment | place: USA...
GCTGTCGTGTATTCGCTGAATTAATTTAGGGAAGCTTAGCATTTCAGAAGGTTTGAAAAAATAAAGGCTATGCAACGTTCTGACATGGTGTAATGTTCGTCGTTACTGCTGCATCCTAAAATAAATAATTTGCCTCGTTTTTTTGTTCCCCAGGAAAGCCACATGAAATGATAACTGATGTGCTGCTAATTTTCTGGAAATAAAACTCTGGTAAATGGAAGGGGTTGAAATATATAGTGATGAACCTAATTCAATGGCAGTCAAAACACATGTGTATAATGTAAGATAATATTCTGGTTTTCTTACGCCGCGAGTAATCAACGCCTTAGGAAGCCATTTTATCACTATAAAATCTCAAGAGACCGGGCAATTTTATACCGTATGAAAAATGTACAATAAGCTAGTGTGAAGAACATAACATTCAGACGAAATAGAAATAGGATTTAAAGATGCTATGTCTGTATATTTCAGGTCAGACTTGTTTACATCTTACATTTTAACCATATTTAAGCAGTGAAACCTACTTTCGTAAATATGAGAAACTGTCAAATATAGTTTCCCCTGCATTTCATAATAGAGTTATAACCATATTGTAACTGTACAATGTGTTTTTAATGACCTAGTCTTCGTTTTTCTTTCAAAAAATTAAACTCATAATAATTGGTAATAACTGATAATGGGACGTATACATAATTATTATATTTTCAATGTTCATTAAGCTGTGTAAACTAGACAACGGTTTGTACACGATGTATGGAAAAAAGTGCGTGGCATGTACAATGCGGTCGACTTTTAAAAAACTTAAATTGCAAGTACAAGTTTTCCAAATTTCTAGGTTGCCCTTGACAAGTTTGCATAATCACGGTGCTAATTATCCTGGTAGCAGTGTGTGACAACACAATTGTGAACACAAACGTGTATTAAATGTCATAACCAAATGATAATTTCATTTGCGTGTGCATCCTGTAGTTACATGTACAGGATAAACAAGTAACGTATATACTATCATTATGGTCATCGGTACAAGACGAATTATCTGATGGTTTTACATATTAAAAATGCATCTTACTTAATGTATAAACAAAAAACATATAACACAAAATAATGTTTGCAAAAATTAGGATAAGTTATATATATTTAACAAATTTAAATCGCTATTATATCATCATTGCGGCAAACAAAAACGTCTAGATTCGTTAATACTGTAAAACTATTATACAATCAAAGATTAAAGATAACGAATAACCAAATCCCACCAAAATAACAAGGTGTTCTTTATTTGGTTTCTTTACCTTATATGTTTTTATTGTCGAGCTGAAGCTGTATAAATCGCTATTGATATCAACGTTCTTCGGACACAGGTCACACAAACCTTTATTCTAAGACTAACGGCCTAATGTTATTGCTACATATGTTCAATGTTCAATCAGACCTGATGCAAACATTATTTGTTTTGCAAAGTGAATCCTCTACCATACGTAAGCAAAATTATCAATGACATGTAATATTTAAGAATATTAAGAATATACCGGAGTGGGGTAGATTACATCGATGCATTTTTAAAGAATTTAGCGTAAACTTCTGTGTAAAACAGCTGTTTTAGATTTAAAATGTTAGAAAACGCATGGAAAAGGTATAGAATAAAAGGAACATTACGTTAGAATATTGGACCATTCGTTGCCTGTGTAAAGTCGCATTACGTTCGACCTATTGTAAAAGTGGAGCATTAAATGAGATGTACATTGGGACTCATATATAACACATTTTGGTCTTGATGGTGTACACTTACAACAGTAATTGTAAATGCGATTACATCTTAAAAGGTATCCAATTGTGTTTGATAATCATATCTATTTACACTAAATGTTATATCACTGTTACAATACCGTTAAACCAATTATAAGAATACATGTATATATGCTCGACAAAGCATTAGTTTAGCATTTTAAGTCCTGTGTGAGCCCGATTGCACAGTTGGCCTGGGTTCGTACTCCGGATCTGTAACATTTAGTTAGTAAAAACATTTTATTCTAATAAATTGAATTTCACGCCTTATCGTCCATAATCAAGTGATGCACGCGAAGTAATTAGGACAACATATTTCTGACGAACGAAACAACAACAATGTAAATAAATTTACCCGTTGGTTATTGACAATTGATGACTTGATAAGAGACCATAAGTAGTGTACTATTATTTTGGTTTATTGTACTTTTGTAGTAATATTTCTTTTATTCATTCTCGCGACTTCTTTGTGGTTATTTTATGTTATTTTCCAGACGTAACCAACCATAAACCGGGGCCACCTAATATTTTCAAGAACTAATTAGTCCATTAACCAGCGTTCTGAGTTCAACCGTACTAGCCTCCTAACTTCGTGAGTGACTGACTACATCCTCTCATAAGCCACCCGTGAGGGACAACGGAATCAGAATTGGCGCCTTTTCATGTATTTTTCATCATATAGTAGGGGCCGTATTCACAAAGCATCTTTAGTTTAATATTTTCCTTAACTCCTGATAAAAATCTTAAATTGCCATACGTTCTCAACTTTGAGTAAAAAACTCAAGTGGTATTCACAGAACATCTCACACTGAGAACAGTCTGAAATCATCAAGCTTTCCCTTAAATATTAAGGGACGTTTGAGCTTCCTTAACTTCACTGAGATTTTCCTTAACATTCAATTCATACATTCACTCGCGTATTTTAAGTATGCTGCTAGTTGATTTACTACAATTCGTCGATGTTAGTACTACGATTTCTTTTTGATGCTAAAGATATTTTCAACAATTTGCTACTATAAAATACGAGATTTAGTAACAATGGTTATTACTTCAACTTCAACTTTAACTTTATACTGCCAAAAGTCAATACTGACTACATAAGGCAGGCAGTTTACTCATGGATTGAAGAGTCATCTCTTTTGTGTCAGCGTTATATTGTTTAAAAGAAACTTAGCGGATTCAATGCAGACAAATACAATCTATGGATTTGTAAAGATTTTATTACGTCATTTGTTGCAAAAACTGTTATTGATATGCGACATAAAACCATCAATGGGTTTGTTTTACAAACGTAATTCTCTTTTCAGAATCGCGGTGGTTTGTGCAATTCTGCACAACATATATAAGCAGTTGGAGACCAATTCGAAGAAGACGAACACGGCAATTTAGCAGAAACTCTTTAATAGATACTTATACAGTTCAAAATGTGAATTCGATCATATTACAACTGTATTTGGTTAAATATTTTCACAATTATATATGTGTGTTCCCAGATACTCCTTGCCAATGGGTGACATTGCTGGGAAGTCTGCCATGAACTGGTTTGGGAATGACCCCACATTGGACAAATATTGCACCCTGGGGATAACAGATGTTCTGCTAATTAACATTAATATATATGTACATGTAACATATGTCTAATGGAATATGAAGCCTTGTGTATTCAACTTTTTCAGTGTTGCATATTTGTTCATATAAATAAAGCGTTAAAAAAATAAAAATAAATTGTTAGATATTTTCAACATACTCAGACTGAGAGCTAGCTGCTGTGCTGCATGTTGCTCTTGCTGGAGGTTGCTGTCATGATCCTGGTACACTGAGCGTAACAGAACATGTTGTATCACAAAGTTGGGAACATTTATTAAAATGACACATGCTTAATTATGAAGATTAGTGTACTCAAATTTGATAATACATTTTGATACAACTTTTTAACATAATAAACCTTGCTTGTGAAAAGTAACTAAACACACTTTGATTTCTTTTACCACGCCTTCATACTGAGGGCTGTGCAATCCAGCCCTCCAGCGATGCCAGTCACTGAGAAGGCATGTCTCCCTAGCGTGTCCATCACAGCCTCCGTCATGTTATGCTACCTTTGTATTTGCCCCCACCTGAAATAATTTTTTAACATGCACATTGTGGATTTACCATGAAAGTGCACATTAAAACTAGTTTTTAAACTTTTTAAAACTTGTATATTATGTCTGCTGCTTTTATTTGTATTTTATACTCTTCCTTAGAGAAATATTATGCATTGAGAAATATCATGACTGTATTGCATGTTATCAAATGTTTCATCGACATTTTACCCTGTGACAAAAGTAAGGTCAGGTGTTTGATGATGAATGTCTTGTGCATTTTGACAGATTAGATAATGCAATCATTATAAAGATAGTTTTAGATTTTGTAAATGACACAAGATCGGTTGTATACATAACGCAAGGTACCCAAAGGAAGCTATAAAGAGACTGCGATTGAACATCGATATGCCCATAATGTCCAAAGAATCCGTTTTAGTATTAGTTATAATTAGTTTTAACTAGCTTCTTATTCTGTCTTTTACGTACGTATTGATTCAAATCCCATTTATTTACGTAATTGAGTGCGCCATCCTTCACCTAAATCATGACAAATCTGACTTTAATGTGACTGAATCCGTTATATTGAACCAGCGTACATATTAATCCTCTCAAAGCTCGTTTGCTATTGTGGTTATGTCGGGACATTGTAACATTTAATGTCAATGTGGCCATTTTGGCGATACTATCTCTTTCTCTGCTATCTCTGTCGCTGTTGTAATGTTCGATTTCATTTCTAGTAATATAATATGAGCAATCTAAACATGTACTTTAAGATGACAACAAATTAATATGTAGTTTCTTACCAAAAAAGGTTTCCTTTAAACCGTTCGGTAAGGAAATGAAACAAATGCGGATTTATATTCTTTTTCTAAACCAGTTGAAAATGTGCACACAATTTTAAAACAATAAATACACGTTTATGGAGCCTTTTTTAACTACTATTACTTCTATATGATTAACTTGTTGTACCATTCAGTGGCAAACCATTAAATTTATGGTTTTCAATGTTTTGAATTGTTTGGTTTAAAATCATGTTTTACCGCAACGCTTTTTTGTTCTTGTTGTATTTAGTAAATTACTTGCATTTATCAATATACATTCAAGAGATGTTCAAATAAAGAATGTTGTAAACAATGTAGATATGTAAAGTTGCGTATTCGCGTCTTATTTTCTGACTTTTAATCTCAAATTCAACCAAGCATTCAAAATCGCTCTAACCCAGAATAAAAACTACATTAGCAAAGATTTAAAGTATCTTGGCCTTGTCTTGTACAATCTAGTGTTTTCGTCTCTCTGTATAAGTCAACATAAATTATCATAAATATGTTCAATATAAATTGAAGAGATGTACAAGTCGGTGACTGGAAACACACAAACAGTTAATAAAAGCCTATTGATTCTCAGCGTTCATATTGTGTGTATGTGTTTTTTTGTGTTTTTTAGTACAATCCATTTTCTCATGATGCCCTTAAACTTCGTTTTCATTACTTTAGTTGACCTGTCTTCATTATTCACAACATTCTTTGAACATCTCTTCAATTTATAATATCAACATGGTATAACCGTATTAGAATACAAAAAGGAAAATAAAACAATATAAATGGCACCAGGGTTAAATCTGGGGCCACCGCGGCTATATGCAAAAATTGTTGATAGATCTGTTTGGTGAAATATCAACATACTATCCGTCTATTAGATCAGAAACCAGACGTTTTGAATAAAAAATAAGCAAAATACTACATTCTGGGAGAAATAGACCGTAAGACGTGCAGACAATGGGATAACTAGCTATAAATAAAGTGCCCACTTTTTTGTCACGGTAAATACATCATCAGTTGTATTAATGTCAGGTAATATAACGAGATGATATTTATTATTTTTTAAGTAAATTAATATGTACATCTTTCGTACACCTCCTTGTTTTGTAACTTAAAAATCCAAATGGAGAGTCATCATGATAAGAATTTCGCTTCGGTAAATAAACCACTACAGACGCAAATTGTCTATAATCTTTAAGTCAAATCGAATCTTCCGTTCAGACGATATACGCTGAAGAGCAGCAATATACCGTAATTGGAACCATCTGAAATTGTAGGGATACTTGTTTCGCTGGGAAAAGTGTCAGTAATTGAGACAAAGAACACTATGATAATTCAACGTCAAGAAATTTATGAAGTGTTTTGCGTTTCAGTATTCAAACTGGGTTTTAGTAAAAGTGTTTGAGTTTGACCTGAGACATTGTTAGAACCAGATAGGTGTCAACTGGTAAGTTGAGCATCTTATTTGTTAAATTAAATCTTCCGTTCAGACGATATACGCTGAAGAGCAACAATATACCGTAATTGGAACAATCTGACATTGTTAGAGATACTTGTTTCGCTGGGAAATGTGTAAGTTATTTAGACAAAGAACACTATGATAATTCAACGTCAAAAAAATTGTGAAGTGTTTTGCGTTTCAGTATTTAAACTGGGTTTTAGTAAAAGTCTTTGAGTTTGACCTGATACATTCTTAGAACCAAATAGGTGTCAACTGGTAAGTTGAGCATCTTATTTGTTAAACCTGTTGGAATAAACTTATTACAATTTTATGAAAGAAAATATTAAGTCTGGTTGGCAATATTTTACACATATTATATTCCTGTATAGCACCTCTCACGATATGTTTTAAAATTAAGCACATCGCTCGGTTCAAACACCTTCCATGAATGTTTTAATGGTTTGCCTATTAACCGATGATACCATTCTAAGATTTTCTAAGTGTTTTGCGTTTCAGTATTCAATCTGGGGCTTAGTAAAAGTCTTTGAGTTTGACTTGGTATATTGTTAGAACCAACATTGTTTAACTGTATAAGAATGCAAAAAACAACAACACAGATAACAATATGAATGGCACCGGGGTTATATGTAGAGCATCCGCGGCTATATGCAAACTCGTTGATAGATCTGTTTTGTAAAATATCAACAGACTATCAAATTTACTACATTGTGTGAGAATTAAACCGTTAGAAGTGCGGACAATCGGATTACTAGCTATAAATCAAGTGCCCACTTTTCTGTCACGGTCAATACATCACCAGTTGTATTAATGTCAGGTAATATAACGAGTTGACCGAATCCCAGACAAATCAACGACAAACAATTATAACATGTGTTAGCCAACCTTTTGGCTTAAATAAAGAAATACCATGATTTAAGATGCTGATATTCCTGTAAACTTTATATTACTTGTAATATTAATTATTTATGTTAAGTAAAGTAATATGTACATCTTTCGTACGCCTCCTTCTTTTGTATCATGCAAAAATCCAAAAGGAGAGTCATTATGATATAATTTTGCTTCGGTAAATAAACCACTGCCAACGCAAATGGTCTATATTTTTTAAGTCAAATTGAATCTTCCGTTCAGACGATATACGCTGAAGAGCAGCAATATACCGTAATTGGAACAATCTGAAATTGTTAGAGATACTTGTTTCGCTGGGAAAAGTGTCAGTTATTTAGACAAAGAACACTTTGATAATTCAACGTCAAAAAATTATGAAGTGTTTTGCGTTTCAGTATTCAAGCTGGGTGTCAGTAAAAGTCTTTAAGTTTGACCTGAAACATTGTTAGAATCAAATATGTGTCAATTGGTAACTTGGGCATCTTATTTGTTAAAGCTGTTGGAATTAACATATATCAAATTGTTTTATGAAAGAAAATATGAAGACTGGTCAGCAATATTTTTTTAACATATTAGATTACTGTATTGCATCTCTCAAGATATGTTTTAACAATATGCACATTTCTCTGTGCAAACACCTTCCATGAATGTTTTAATGGATTGCTATTAACCAATGATACCATTTCTAAGTATATTCATTCTTTAAAAGTAGTGCCAAGCTAATCCCGTAGTCTTTTTCGTCTAGTGTTTAATGTCAGTAAAATGGTTTTCAAGAATGCTTTTTGTGACGTAATTAAACTTCTTTTGTTATGATTCAGCTTAACAAACAAAGGACGTACGGTAATCATTAGTGAAGGACAAAGGTAAAAGTGTTAAAGAACAAAACTATCTTTAATTGTGTTTCTAAAATACAACAGAAACATTCAATAACGGTGAAATTTATATTACTGAAAAGCTTCAATAAAACCGAGGCTGCTGTTTTCTCGTGTAGGTTATGCTTCTTGAGAGCTTTCCATTTCATCAGTTTAATTTTAACAACTTTCGTATTTTTAAAACAAGATTCACTATCCACGAAAAAAGTACAATTACCATGAATGCTGTTAATATAAATTGAAGAGATGTTCAAAGAAAGGATGTTTAAGGGCACCATGGCAAAATGACCTGTACACAGAAAAACACACCGAACAATACAAAAACACGTAGAACACCAAGACATTCAGGAAAAAACTACTTGTTTGGCCGTTTGATTGTATAAATGACTATTACTTGCAAGAGAGAATGCTACTATTTGATAAGAAATATGACATAAAATGAGTACTATATAAATGTGCTCCTACCTTTCTGGAAATAAAACTCTGGTAAATGTAAGGGGTTGAAATATATAGTGATGAATCTAATTCAGTATCAGTGTATACACATGTGTATAATGTAAGATAATATTCTGAATTTCTTACCCGCGAGTAATCAGCGCCATAGGAAGCCATTTTAGCACTATAAAATCCCAAGAGACAGGGCAATTTTATGGCGTGCGGAAAATGTACAATAAGCTTTTGTAAAGAACATAACATTAAGGCGAAATTGAAATAGGACTGAACCATACACTTTTGGTCATTGTATTATTCAATCGGCTTCCAAAATAAAAAGCGGAGATAACTAGAAACATAGTGTCCACTGAACATAACATAACACAAGAGCCGCTCGATCCGGGTGGTACTCCCCGAATACGTTTTGAACACAGGTAAGTAGTTTGTCCATAAATGTGGATTTCCAAGTCAGTAGTTTTATAGTGTTTGAGTTACATTGTGAAACAATGAAAAAAACTATGTAAAAATAACGAAGTTATGGGCCAGACATGATGTTGCTGCACGGTCATGTTGTGACATAAACCTTAAAGGTAGCAACCTAAACGATGCTCAATATGGTGATAATTTCTGTGAAATAGTTGTAAAATCCGACGTCAAATAGCGCAGTTATGTGCCAGACACGTTTTTGATACAAGGACATGCTGTGCCCTTACCTTCAAGGTAGCGACCAAAGTTTTGCGCGCGACACCTCGTCTTAATATGGTGATCATTTCTGTGAAATAGTTTTGAAATCCGAACCTAAATAACGAAGTTATGGGACACGAATTCGGAACGTACGGATGGACTGACGGACAGATGGACAACCCGGCGACCTTATGCTCCCCCGTATTTTTTTGTGGAGCATGATAACATCAAATCATTTTTGTTCAGCATCAAATGTACAAAACATTTATAGTTACTGAACAGTTACACCAACATCGTGTCGACACATGTTGTTGGCACGATTTGAGAATTTAGACGACAAAACACGCTAGACTTAAACCTAGTGAATCACTGTCCTGGACACGAGTGCGATCTGCATGTACGAGAAAGCTTTCAACATGTGTGTATGAAGTTCTCGCTTTTCTGTCGTTCTTATGTATTAGATATCCGTGAGACAAATTGTCTATATTTACCAACAGGTAAATACTTGGCCTCTTTAGGTTCTTGCAACAGTAACAAATGTAGATTCAATAAAGAAGTAAAAGCGAGTTTAGTCGTACTTTAGCAATCTGTATACGTCAAACTTGATAATTGGCATTTGTTAACGGTATACCGGTAGTTTAGGGACCTTGATTGTTGTTTGAATACATATCACAGAAAAAAACCATGTCGCAGACAGTGACCATGTCAAACTTGACATTTGTTACCGGTGAAGTTAAGGGACCTTGTGTACTTGTATAGCATGTTGTTTTAACTTACCTTTCATTTATTTACAGGTTGACGTCAAATGCCAGAATGGGAAAGGACATTTTCGCTTATTGTATGAAGATTTTATTTATTTGGTATAAAAATAAAGTGTTTTTAATGTGTTGTCTTCTTTTATTTTGTCAATAAAGCGACGGTAAAGGAACCGGTAATTCAGAGATTTAAAACTGGATACATGGTTCTCAATTTTCAACAATTTCACGCCCAAAACATTGGACTTGAAAATAAACGCCAAAAACAATTGTGTAAAAAATGTTCGGATCCCGGCTTTTAATATTTGGTTTAATTAAATGTCGTTTGTATATACCATACTCAAGGTTGCATGACTTAACATGTTATCAGTGTTTTAATCTGTTATCATGGCATTATTAGCGAAAAGGGTGAATAAAATGTACCGACTCAAACATCTATTGACCCTAAGCGCCTCCAATTAGCCAATTAACGGATTGGCAAGCGTGCGATGACGCTCGTTATAGGCCATAAATCAAAGTAACATCGAGATAGCATAAAATTTGGGGGCCGAATATTTAGAATCAAAAATACTATTTTAAAGTGTGTGATCGAATTTAAGAAGCACAAAAAATATTTTGGATAAAATAGGGATGATCGAATATTTATCTTGATCGAATATATGGAAGAAATACGGTACATAACATTGTATAAATATAATACCTATGTATATGAAAATATACTCTTTTTCCACTCAGAGTTTAAAATATATTTACAGATAAAGATAAGGTAAACTTATACCAATACTGGTGTGTGTAATGGGAACTAAATGTTACAGGAAGACATGATGACAATAATAGAACATAATGGGTATGAGCTTTCTCTTTTATCAGTTTAATTTAATACTTTAGCACAAATATTTTTAAATTGTAGGGAAAAGTATACTCTCGTTTATGAATGATTTCAGTTATAGTTTATTGATTGTGTAGTAAGTATATAAGTTACTGAACTAAAGAAGATAATGTTCATTAAATGTTATAATTATTACAACAGTTGTGAGGTATTTAATACTGTGATTCTACCGTATTTTAAACATATTGCATTTTAATGGATTGTACGCTTTAACATATTTTCTATGTGCTTTTGTCTTCAAACACTTTGTAAAATGATCTTTAGCGATTTAACCGAATCATCTTCGTTCTTCCAAAAACTCAAACTTAAAATGATAGGTAATAACTGATAATGGGACGTATTCATATATTTGCAATGTTCACAAAACTGTGTAAATTAGACAAAGGTTTGTAAACGATGTACGGACACAAGTTCGTGCCATGTACAATGCGGCCGACCCTAAGGAAATGCAAAAAGCAAGTACTGTGTATCCGAAATGTTAAGCTGCCTGTAACAAAATTGCATAATCACAGTGCTTATAATTTTGTAACAGTGTGTGACAACAAAGTTTGGAACACAAATATGTATCAAATGCCACAACCAAATGCTAATTGCGTTTGCATCCTGTAGTGTCAGGCTAAACAAGTAACTTCGGTATACTTTGCACGACAAAAATGTCTGGCTATTTTGCATATTAGAAATGCAACTTTCTTAAGGTATTGACAAAATACATATATCACAAAATTTACTTTTATATGGTCAATTTAATTTACATTTAAACTCACAACTCGGTCTCAACATATTCCAAATTGTATTTATAATTAGTCAGTTTTACAAACGAACATTCTTGGTATTTATCATTCAGCTTGGGCTCTTTCGATTCTAAACTCTCGCACAAGATCGGTCGCTATGTAATGCAAAGTACTTGATGTTAGATATAAAAGACTGCGATTGAACATCGATATGCTCAAAATGTCCGAAGAATCCTTTTCAGAATGAGTTATAATTAGTTTTAACGAGCTTCCTTTTCTGTAGTTTACGTACGTATTAATACAAATCTCATTTATTTGCGTAATTGAGTGCGCCATCCTTTACCTAAATCATGACAAATCTGACTTAAATGTTACTAAAGCCGTTATTTGAAACCAGCCTACATTCTAATTCGCCCAAAGCTCGTTTGCTCTCGTGGTTATGTCGGGTCACTGTAACATTTAATGTCAATGTGGCCATTTCGGCGATAAGATGGATTTCTCTGCGTATCATGGCCGCTGTTGTAATGTTCGGTTTCCTTTGATTTTATCTGAACAATCTAAACATTTACGTATATATGTCAACAAACAATACACGTAGTTTATTAAACATTCCACAATGAAACGTTTATGGCGCCATTGTTTACCATAACTTGTAAATTATTTACCTGGTAGAGCATTCTATTTCAAATTGTGTATAATACAGTGTTCATGGTTTTAAAATGTGTAGTTTAATCATAGTGTTCTAGTCATAAGCGATCATGTATGTTGTTAACGTTTGAAAATAGAGTTCCGCTCATGCGCTAGGGGACGTCAGTGGTGTGGTATATTTTATAACCACTGATAAACAGCTTCAATAAAACCGACTTTCCCATGCAGGCTATGCTTCCTGTGGGGTTTCCCTATCATCACTTTAATGAAAACATACTTGTGCAACCGCAAGTTGGTGGTGTGTGTTTTAGTTTTGTTCTTTTGATTAAGAATATGCTTTTTATAAAGAAACAAAATGCGTTTGATTCAGACCTCTAGCGTGTTTAATATAATTAGTATTGCTATGTCTATGATCCACCTAACTTTGTTATTGTAAATTCGTGTTTACCAAATTGCCTTGTAAAATAACAATGCGATGAGGGGCTTTCAATAAAAATTTGGCACACATTCATCATTTCTTCTACACATGTGGAAAATGAAATAGTATAATATTGATTTAAAATGTTAAAGAGAAATTCACGATTGTATATGATGAGTTGCGTGCCTGCTAAATTACAATCGATAATTGTTTAAGCGAGTCCAATATTTAAGTTAATGGTGTTCCTGTAAAATAGATTTTTTTGGTTCCGTACAATTACTTCAATCTTTAATTTTTCTTCAGACGATTGTGCCCCCCTCCCCAATAATACAAAACTAACTGCCGTGCATTGTTATGTGAGGTATCAGTATTTACTAAAATAACAATAGTCCTAGAAATAAAATAATTAAAGTAGTTACTTATTATAATAAATTAACGAGATATTAAACAGATGTTGCAGACAAGGCATGCTGGGTCAAGTTCATATGCACCATGATTATAGTGGCCCTTACAAAAGCAAACAAAGCATCACAAGAACGCGCAGAACAAAATAACTTAATCAAAACTGCAAAATCTGGAATTTATCAAATTAAGATTCAACCAGCTTAAGCTCCGAGTGAACATTTTGAAAGAAATACGGTTATTCAGTTATTATGTATGACAACCTTTCCTTGAATTTTGACAAATATCTTTTCCATACGAACTTTGGAAGCAATGTACCTATCCAAGGCTTCTTTATCCACGCCAAGCTCATTTGTTCTGGTCGTAAAATTGTCACAGTGTTGCAATAAATGTCAATGAGGGCAGCTCGACACATATAATATTGTCCAGAAATTCACGTAGTTGTATGTCATTGAACATTGGCAGATAAATGTACGTTTAGGGAGGATTTGAGATTTTTACCTTAACACGGGAGTTTAAGGCTGGAATCGTTTCCCTAAATTTCAACTTGGCTGCATTTGTGTGACAAAGCGGTGCGGGAAAATTAGGTACATTCTGTGACAAAGCTCTGGTTTCCATCAAATAACTTCATTTACAAGAACGTAGATATACAAACATAACACTTACATATTGACAAAACACAAATGAATACATGAAATGAAAAAGATTGATTTATTAATTGTAAAATAATAGATATAGATCTGCGAAAAATAAGAATTATTTCACAAGCGAGTTAACTTAATTCTTGCCGACTGAATGAGAGGAGAACACTTAGCCTATGTGACCATACGTGTACTTATAAACGTTTGATTAAATTAACTATTATATGACAAATTTAAATACGCGAAACCTTATGAAAACAAAGTAAATACCAGAACGTACTACCGATTTGCGCCGAAAAGCAATGTCACTTAAAACGAGTAAGAAATGACAACAACATGATTGACCTATCGACTAGTTATACAAACCGCAGTAATATAACTGACACCATTTTGTCATGGTGCCCTTAAACATGACATACCTACATTGTTTACAACATTCTTTGTTTGAACATCTCTTCAATTTATATAATCTATGTTACAAAACGGCGTAATATAAAATCACTCTAACTAACTAAATTACACTATTTACAATGCGCAACTACAGTACAATAACCAAATGTGTCTGTGTACTTATGGTTAATACGTTTGATTCACACTTATGCGTCCCTTACCTTGCTTTTACATGTTTTCTGTTTTGAATTAAATTGAAAACCTTTAAATTGGCATAATAAGAATGTGGTCATTTAGTTTGCGTATTTTTTCCGACATGTCCGAGACAGAAAATGACAATTACATCATAATAACATACAATATGGAACTAGGCCACTGTAAACAAGCAATACATAAGGATACAAGATAAGAAACGTATTCGCGTCGTTAGGTCTGACTTTTAATGTCAAATTCGACCAAGCATTCCAAATCACTCTTACCCAGAATAAATATTAGATTGGCAAATATTTGAAGTATAGCGGCATTGTCTCGTAAATCTAGTGTTTTCGTCTGTCTGTATAAATCAACATACATTTGTTAAAGTCGGTGACTGGAAGCACACATATTTATTGTAAGACTAATGAGTCTCCGAAAAATCGTGTATCAAACTGATTGTAAAAAATCCAATGACTTTTTTAAATATCTTCTTATTCGTGTTTGACTAAAATCTCAAATAATATTGGTTGTTGTGTGAGACGACATTTGTTAAAATCATTAGATATTTTAAAACGACGTAGTGTAAATGTGTATACATGATGGTGACGTGTTAATCCGTTTAAAATTTATTTGGTATTTTGTTTCCTCGACATAGATTGACATTTCATTGCAAAGACAGAAAGTGTGACAAAATATAGAACTGTCTGTCACGCATGTTATCACCAAACTTAAAATTCCAAATGTGTAATTTGTTAAGACGGATGATCATTCGTCAACTAGTCGAATGTAATTAGAATAGAACAAACCAATTTATCAACTTAAGAAGCTAATGATTTTAGTGATGATAAAATGCAACTGTAATTCTTTCAAGAGCCTTATGATGCCGAGTGTTCTTCGTTTTTCTTACATTATTTAGCTAAGGTTTCTCCACATACATTCGCAACGTCATTGACATGAAAACATTTTAAAATTTTAAACAATGCTTTCACTATTTTAACTACTTTTAATGATGTAACTATCATTGCAGTTTAACTATACAAATTTTATCATAAACGCAGTCATATATTCTTGGAAATACTGAATGCTATTGAGTATGAAACTAGGTTCAGGCTGCTTAAATCTATATAAAATGTACGTGTATACGTAAAAAACCTCAATAGTTAAACAATACTAGAGTTGTGTTTTTGTGAACCACCGCATTACCCAGATTGACAAAAAGATAGGTATCACTTGCAACAATTTGCATTGTCATCATGAATGTCGCATGTACTGTATTGTGATTAAATTGATGTTTTTAAACTATTATGCATTAAAGGGACTAGAGCATAGACTTTTTGGGTTGGAAAGTACTTATCGAAAACTATAATTTAGAAATGAGTCTCAGTAAAGAAACGTGATTTTGAATGTCTGACTCTTAAGAATATAATGACAACATACTTAAATGGATGAGAAATGCATGAAAACTGAGCTAAATTATTGTTCGTCCCATGTACACGATAATGATTTGCCTCATATTGAATGGTGTATTGGAAAACGTCCTGGTTTGTGCACAATTTTCTTCAAAACCATCACATGGCACCTAAAGTTTATGCTTTATCACGCAGTTATTCAGTTCTTTTGGGATACTTTAGATTTTTTCTATTTTTATGCCAAACTGTGCTCTGGGGGCTTTAAGTTTCTGTTTACTAGGCAAACACATTCAGTATCTTTAAAATTGATATTGCTCGTACAATTTTGACCAAAATTTAAGCATATTTGTAAAGTTTTTATATCACAAATAAATATCCTCCATGTACGACTTATCGACGTATACCTTTTACCGATGTAATCCGAGATATCCAAATATTTTTCGTCATAAAGATCACTTCCGGTTCCACACGATTATATTTTTACACGCTATCATTAACCTTAAAACTAGACATGTGTCCTTCCTAAGGATAACTAACGTCTAGATTGCATCTGATTTTTAAGAAAGAATGATTTTGTTATGTTTTTGTTTCAAAGGTTTTGTACGTATAAACCTTTTTAAAACTCTCATGTGTATGTGAAGAAAAAATGGAGTAAATTACTGTTAAGACATATTTTAATCTTACTCCATTTAAATAAAAAACTTTCAAAACAGTAAATTTACAAATTACAACACTTTCCCTCGTTAGACCTTTCGTTGTTTAAAAAGAAATTTTTGATTTTTATGACAAAACAACGATATCTTGATATTTTAAAATGTGTATTGATATATCAATATTTAAAAATGTATATCGATGTATGATTATATCAATATCGTTCGACACGGGGGGGGGATAGAACAACAGAGCCACATTGCAAAAAATGTTTACATTTTAAAAGTAATCAACTTTCTGAAATGGAAATTGCACAATATATAGCATTAGATGAACAATTTTGTTTTAAATTGTTAAATGGGTCCATTAGCAACACGACGTTTGTTTATTTGCACTCCCTACCCGCCAATGCATTGAGTAACTTTAAATAGAGACAAATTGAAGTGGTCATATTCATAATGGTTCAATCAGTAGCTTCAGAAACAGGCATTATATTATCTAAATGCTATTTTATATTGATAAGAAGCTAAATATGGTAAAATAAAATGATAATATTTTACTTTGACAAAACGGTTGCTTTCTCTTTTCTCAGTTTAATTAAACAGAACAGAATTTTGAAAATAGCGGCCCTTAAGCAATTTAAGTCAAATCCGCTCGACACCATATGTTTTTGTTTTTTAAGTTTTATTAAAATACACGTTTCACTCACTATAATTTATCACCGACAATATTTTTCCAAAGTAATTTTTGTTCGTCGTTGTGTTATCATCCTTTTATTTTTTGCAACAGGAGACGCCATTTTCAGCAACTTACTAGCGTTCCATTGTGGCGACTAATGGTACCAATGGCGCTTCAGCACTCAACCAATGTGACAGCCTGGTAATCTTGCTTACGTCATTATCCTTCACATAAATGTTAACAGCGACACTTTTTAAAAGTACTGTATGGAAGGTAAGGGAGGCAATCCTGCGAGGGGCTTCAAACGGGGTTGAAAGTAGTACTTGCATCGGACAAACAGTGACTGATACGGGTTTTATTAGCCACTGTTTCAAACAGTGAATTATCACTGTTTCAAACAGTGAATTACCGTTTTTATTTCACTGATATTTCTCTAAAAACTACCGGAAAGCATATAATAAATGTTGTTACTTGACATGCCTACAACCTTTTTTAAATATATAATTCTAAATAAACACAGATTCTTTGCATATTCGAATGAAACAGCAAAAGTAATTTATTGCTGCGGCCCAGTCAATGATAAATAATGCATTAGGTACTGTCTGACATACTGCCGTCAAGGGTATAAAGGCCGTAATTACTGTGGAAATTAGGGATTATGGCGTTTATTGCACCAACTAAATAGCATGACACATGAGACTCGTATACACGGAAGTTTCAACGTTTTTGTCTTCACGGTGTAGTGTATTTGAACAAGCAGTGTTTATATCTTTAAACTAATAAATTGTGTAGAACAATCATTTTACTTTAATATTCTATTGTTACATGAATAAAACTCGATTTGTTCAATTTGGCGACACTTTCAGGGCATAAATGAAATAGTATATCGCTGTCAAATTGTACAAGTACAAAAATATTCAACAACAAATAGTATAAATAAAGTGTACAACCGTTATTGCTATACTTTAATCCATAACGGCCCACTGTCCATACATATCTACATATAAACCTACGTATTTAAGTAAAATTAGTTTTTCGAAGCTGACGCCAGTTGACGACTGAAAAACAAAGGAGCTTGGTCTTTAGATGTAAATTGTTTAACCAGAGTCCGAATTTTACAGAAGTTGACTATTTAAAGGCCAAATCTTATTACTTGGTCAATTGATGTTGTCGGAAAAACAATTCAAACTTTATTGCACAATTATATTAATAAATTAAATACAAAACTTAAAGTAATGATTATACTCTGCTTCTGTAACTACTTGTTTGATGCAATTTACTGGCAATTATACCTGTATATGTTGTGTCGGTCACGAAATTTGCCTTACATGTACTCTGTAGTTTTCAGAGTCCGTTAAAAATCGGCATAGCTATTTTCTATATTTATTTTTTAATATTCGTTTAAGTGTTACCTAAAGTGAATCTGACATATAGCCGGCATTGTTCAGTTGTCTACACTATGACATGTTTTTACTAGTGGTATAACTATTTTATGTCGTATATTATGTGTAAGGGTGTTATTCCTACATAAACTGTGAGTGATAGTATTAAGCCTGTGTGTGTGCGTGTTTTCTTTTCGTTATAAATACCTAACACATACATTATTTGAAGTTAAATACTGATAACCATTTACATTGCTGTTTTTAATATATATTTATAGTTTTTTTCGCTTTTCGTTCTTATTTACACTGTTTAACTAAACACTAAATATTGTTAATTAAAACGTATTTAGTCAGACTTTTAAGCAAATGTATGTTGTTGTGTATACGCTTTTAACGATCTAAAGTAGATTTACTGGAAACGCCTTCGCCGGTAAAAATATTACAACTGAGAAAAGGGAAAGGGGAAAACCCTTAGGAAGCATAGCTTGCATGGGAAAATAGCAGCATTAGTATTATTGAAGCTGTTCATCAGTGTTAATAAAAGATGCCACACCACTGACGCCCCTAGCGCATGATCGGAACTCTATTTGCAAAGTAAATAACATACAATCAATGATCCCTGAAGACCAGAAAATATAACCTAACAATGATGTAGCACATGGCGATATTTCATAGACGTTACACAGGCAGAACCAGTCAGGCAACATATTTATTTTCGCAAAATTCCTAATTACAAAACAGGTGTAATGTACGAATATGTATGTTTGGTATAATTACCGTTGCATCTCTAGTCTAGCTCAATCGTTGTAGAGCTAGAGTCGGAATCTGGAGTAAAGGGTTCGAGATCCTCCGGGTTCGGCAAACAATCAACACGAAAATGTACTGGAAGTCGCTGTAAATCTAGATCTAGTTCAGTTGCACTTCAAGCTGGGTTATGTGCAAAAGCAGTCAGTCGATTTGGTGGTAAAACGACCACTTCTAGTTCTAGTAAAGCCAGCAGAGCTGGTAAGGTGGACTGACCGCCGTGATATAACGTGCATCCGGGTTAAACACAGGGTTAAACAATAATCAAACACATGCAAACAATAGGATTTTCTTTAAATATATCTTATTGAAATTTCTACCACATTTAGGTGTTAATTTCACCCCGAAATAACTGTAAAGCATACCTAAAAGCGCATATGATACAATTGCCGTTCTGCCATTCCAAGGATCGCGTGTGCGTATCGCCGAGGCGTCTACATTATTTGTTATCACGGTTATTCACCCCGAATCAATTAGGTCATGCCAGGCAATCAAAATGCAATCAATTTGTAATGGTTTGAAAATAGGATGCGAGTGATGTACTATGTTTTCGTTTTATTGTGCTTTTTCGTGGTGATGTTTCTTTTATTTCTTCACTAGACTTCTTTGTTGCTCTTTTATGTTGTATTCCGGACGACACCAACCATAAAAAGAGGTTCTAATTATTTGAAAGAAAAGCTAGAACAGGAAATAATTACCTTGTCTGGTGGTGGTAGTGGTGAAGGTGGAGGAAGATGTATTGGCAACTGTTCCTAACAAAAGCTGATATGTTGATGATACGGGCGTTGTTATGGGCATTGTGGTAATATGCATCATAGCCCCAGCAGGCAGGTAGCTCATGTCGGGATGGCGCGGCACAGCGAAGTCATTGGTTAGAACTTAATAACAAATGTGTTAATATTGTTTTCGGCTTTCCGTCTTATCGGACTCACGTGAGAAAGCATATAGTCGTTTGCGTTGTAACTTAAACTTAAACTATTAACGTTGTCAGAGTAAGGTTATGTAGGTTACAAAATTAAGGCGTTTTTATTTTTCGATTTCCTCACGTTGACACATGTCTCTATTACAATGACAATGAATATGTCCAAACTAGTGTATGAAAATCTTATTTTAGAGCAGTTTATTTAGTGGAATGAAAATTTTAATTTCAGGTAAGACCTACATATGATACCAAGATATGAATGAAAGGCTACAGGTTGTGTAATAAATTGTTTTATAATAAGAATTTAAGACCTAAAGCTCCGAGCGAACATTGACAAAACAACGATTGTTTAGTACCAAATCAAGATATGCAGGCTTCGCTATAAGCATGACAAATAGGTCTTGTAAACGTAATTACGACACAAGGTACTTAAATAAGGTACTTAAGTTATCCAAGGCAAACTCATTTGTTCTTGTGGTAAAATGTCATAGTGTGACAATGAATGTCAATGAGGTCAGTTCGTTAAGTACTTTTCTAGCGTTCCATCATCTGGCATAGATTTATAATTAATTTCCAATCAACGTAACTCCAAATCAGTACCTGTGCGCTATATATGTATGGTTCGCGTCTAATAGCATTGCCAAGATTTAATCTTTGTCGATGGATAGAAAATAACCGTACATTAACATAACTGATTAACAAGTTGTTCCAGTTCTTATTCAATTATAAGAAGTCTATTTCAATGCAAATATAAATGTTGATTAATATCATCTGCATATCTATTTTTGTTTAGTAAACCTGTGCTGACACAAACTATTCTTATTTCAAAGGGGTTCGTAATATTTAAAAAAAATAAAAACCTAATATTGTATGTTTTAATTGTCCCATGAAGATGATTTTGATACATTGTTATTTGCATTAAAGTGTTTGTCGTATCACCTTAATATTATTTAAAAAAAGGATAACTCCCACAAGGAGCACTAGTGAAAATGTATTGATATATAACACACAAATTTCATAGTTGAAGTGATTATCAAGTTAACAAGATAGGTGGTGATATTGTTGGAATCAAGATAACTAAATATATGAGTAAACGATATGTTTAAGTAAACCGAACGATAATTAATATAATGCATGGGAACAAGTAGAAGTTGGTAAAAACAATTTGGTTTAATTCCTTCTACTTCTTGGCATGGGAACTCCAAACCTTTAGGAATTACTGCAATATACCACTCTGACTCGTAAATGAGTTCAAAATTAGACAATACAGTAACTGTTCCAGTAGGATAAAATCTGAACATCGTCCGATCTTTTATTCAATTGCCTTATCCGTCCTTATAAATGAAATACATATTATTGCACAGCCTAAAATTCCACTGACCAATGAAATATATAAATTAAGAATATACAGTGTTTTTCACGTAAACTTTCACAGAGGGCATGCATTGTTTCTTTCTTTTTCTTCTCCAGTATGTTGAGAAAGTGTGAGGTTTGCTATAGCTTAAACTGGTTTAAACTCCCCATGAAAATCATTGACCGTATCAAGGCGGTAACTCAACATTTCTTGGAGAATTATTTAAGAAATTATAAATAAATTAAATCCGAAAAACATAAAAAAATATTGTTTCTAAATGTCTGTTGCGTCATTATGTTGTACGTGTTTTTGTGTCGTTCTGTGTGTTAGTTTTTGTACGGGCGATTTTGTTATGGTGCCCTTAAACTTGACATATCTACATTGTTTACAACATTATTTATTTGAACATCTCTTCAATTTATATGTACACATATAATCATGAATTTGTCATTGTATAAAACGACGTTCAAATAATTGGTCCATTAACTGCAATTTTATTTGCACGATGGCTTCAAAAGCAGTAATGTTAGGGCAGAGCAGATCTATCTGGTTTCATAGTGCATGTAAGTTGGTTCATGTATTAACATATCAGATATTTTATGACATCCATTATTTTTAATATTTTTATGGAAAACATATACGGTACATACAAAGTCCTGTATTGTGTTTTTGTCAGCTTTGAACTCCCTGCAACCTATGAACCCTGATATATTGCCAAATCCATTGCTTGTATTCGGACTCCAATTTATTTATGACAGTATAGTTAAAAGACAAACTAAATGACCCAAACGATTATTTTTTTTATTTCTAAAACGAATAAGCAAACTTTACAAAACAAAACTGCAAGAAAAGTTTTACATGGGGAATATTAGTGATCGCAAAACTATGGTTTAAACGTAATTGAAACTGAACTCATTGTTATTAAAACAGTCTGAAGCGTTATTGGTATAATGAATAGAAGCAATTTTCTTTTTAACTATTTAAAAGGGATATGTCAGTGATCTCTTAATTGTTTTATTATGTTTTCAAATGTTTTATTGCAATATGGTGAAGTAATGTATAAATAGATGACAATACAACAAACTGCCTAAGCAATGCATATGTACATTTAAAAAATGAGGGGGGTCTTTAGGAAGCATAGTTTGCATCGAAAAAGTAGCAGCCTCGATTTTATTGAAGTTGTTCATCGATGGTTATGAAATATGTCCCATCACTGACGCCCCTAGCAATGTATATTTAACAAATCTACACTATCCATACAAAGTGTGTATTGTACATCATAGTAATTTTATTTGCAAACAAAATACTGTTCTTTGTTTTGTTTTGTTTTTGCAAACAAAATAGAGTTCTTTGTTTCGACTAGTATGCATATTCCGATTTAGGTTCTTTCGAAAGGGTCATGTACTTTTTAAGGAAATGTTTATATAAGTGTGTATTCAGAAGTTTTATTATTTTATATAAAACACAAAACGAGATCGAGTACAGTCGTTTTACATTGAAACCATTAACGCATAACTCTATCGTGTTATTTTCATTCCTACATAATGATATTATGCCTCACATTGATGATCTTTGAAAATTTTATGTGACGGAAAATTGTTAATTGTATATTGTATATTAAGTCATTACATGTCTAAACGGTTGCATTGTTAAACGAACCCCAATAGCTTATTGTTGTTACTCTCAGCCATTATTTTTATTACTTTTTAAACGCATGCTTTTCTGCCATTGATTCCCCAATTGATACTTAATACATATACACATGCGTACAAATGATACCTATATTTTTTAAATGTTAATGATCCGTCGTTTTAATTCCGTGTACTCAAATAAAAAATAAGAGCTTGTTTATCTGTTGAGATCTTAATTAGTATGCATTACATACCATGCACAGGGGACCGATTGTGGGGTAATGTAGAATTGCTTCACTTGCGTTATAGTTTGCCGTGTATATAAACTGGTTTAGGGTAAAAACGACGGAAAAGTATTCAAAGCGTAAAGGAATAAAAATGTTTCTAAGTACACTCTATTACAAAAATATTTCTCTTACATTATAATAAAGCCGTAAGCAGCAAAGTAGTTTTAAGCAAGCTATCATTACTGGGGTTGATGTAATGCAATTGAAATTGGAACTAAAAATACGACTTTTTGATTGCTTTCGTTGCAGTCTTTACAATACAACCATAATATAGTTAGTTTCTTTGCATATTTTAAATGCAACAATAACACAAACTGTCACAACAATCAGCCTGATTATGCCCTGAAGGTTTATTGACTTTTATACATTGTGATCAAATCCGATCGTCTTGGCCAAGCTGCAATCGTGTTGAGCGTTAGTTTGTCGTTTGTGACATATAGGGTGTTTCAGAGAAGCGACCGTAATTGTAAAAAAACTAAACCTGTGAAAATACATGTTGTCTTGAAAGTAACTTAAAGAACGGATTCTAATGTTATATAGTGACATTGGATGTGAAGTCGTTAGTGTTGTGGTTGTTCCATATGTTGCAACACAAGTCGGAATATCACACCTCCAAAACGTTTCTAGCTTTCCTTTTGGTTAAAACGACGCTAAATGATTGCCCGATATTTTTTGTATTGGGTCAGCTACAAAACATATATGGGGTTTGTAAAATTCAAAATGCTTTCCTACACTATAAAAAATTTAACAGTCATAGAAGTTCTTTACACAAAGTATGATATTTTCCGGTTAGCTTAACTAATAAAGGGGAATAATCTTGTTTCGATAAAAATCAATAAAGCGTGGAACCACGTTTAACCCCATTATTAATTGTCGAGTACTGAGAGTAAGGCAGAGTTTTTGTTAGTCAAGGGTACGTAAACACAAAAAAAAATGCAGAAGACGCAAATTCAATTATGATTTAGTTAATAATTCTGCAATATTTTCACAATTAAATTTTGTAAACGTAATGAGGGTATATTGTTTAATACATGTATGTGTACAATGAAATGCATTTCCTGTTTTAAACTCCAATCAATTTTTACCAACTGTTTAACAACAGTAGATTCTAAATGCTATCAGTATTGAGAACAGAATCATAGTAATGAATGTTTAATAAATGTATTGATTTGTAATTCTTCGAAATAATAGTTATTTATTAGAAAAATAAGATCAAAGTTCTTCTGAAAAACAAACCGCTTGCAGATGCAGAAGTCTTCTCTAAAGATGGATAATAAAGGAATTTTATGGTGTAACTGGTAAGTTTATCTTTATTTTATAAGTTTACGAAATTATTTTAGGCACAGTTCAAAAACCGGTTGTCTGTGTGATATTAACGATACAGGGTGTTTAGCTTACCAATACGGAAAAAGGGGCAGTCAGCAGATTTTTGGTTTGACGCAAGTGCCTCGCCCCACCTTAATCTGCTGACTGCCCCGTATTTTCCCGTATTGGGCGGCACCCTGTATCTTATAACATTAAAGCCGGGAACAACTACTGTGAAGGTCAGAGTTTGGAGCCTCACAAAGACCTGCAACATTGGCTTCACATTTGCAACAACAAGTGTGCACGTGTAAAGATATATATACGATAATTAAATAACGAATATAACAATCTCGGACATTTATCGTATGTCATTGTACCTGCCTCTAAGAACAAAATCAAATATGGAAAACATGTTTAGACATACGAGGTCATGTGCGGCCGTATATTGATGCGATCACAAAGTTCAAACGGTTATATTCAGAATTAATTTAAAATTAGTTTCAACAAGCTTTTAATTATGTAGTAACGTAAGTTTTAAAGACATTCACATTTATTTAAACTAATTGAATTTGCCATCCTATGCTATAAATCATGACACATTTGACTTTAATGTGACTGAATCCGTTGTTTAGAACCAATGTGCTTGAAAGGGCTTTTTAATCCAGCAAAGCTCATTCACTGTGGGTTTTATGTCGCGAAATTATAACATTTTATGTTAATGTGGCCACTTTGGTTTGTACGCTTGGTAATGATTGGTCGTCAATCAGATTAGCTTCTCGGGCAAATAACTAATAGGGTAACTATCGACTAAGGCCTAATTAGTGTCGAAGGTGACTAAAAATAAAACAAAAAACCTAAAAAACAACAACAGAATAATGCGCAACAACTGCAGCAGTATCCAACTCTGTCTGCATGCATGTTTTACGGGCCATTTTGTCATGGTGCCCATACACTTGACTTGTCAACATTGTTTACAACATTTTTCTTTGAACATCTCTTCCATTTATATAAGTGTTCAGTGTATTAGACTAACTCGCAAAATGTCGAGGTATTTACAAATCGTACTTGCTAATATCTTTTTGAAAATAAAATAAATTCCGTTTTACTTTGTTTAAAGTGTTTCCCTTTCATCAGTTTAAGTTTAGCATACGTTTAGTTTCATTAGATATAATTCGCGGTTAGTTAATTTGCGTCTCGTTTCCCCAAACGTTTACAAACATGTTGTTTGTTGAACAGACAAAACACGTATGTACGTTTTAACGATTCAATTGAGCTTCAATTACTTTATAGTAAAACCAACAACAACAATAGATAATATTGACGTCCACGTATCGAGTCTGAGGCGCAATGGCTTCTGAATGTCGTAAAGAGTTATCACAACCTATGCTTAAACGCAGTATCAATTGTTGTTATGGAACAAGCTTTGTACCAACTAAGATTCCTTAGAAACAATAAATAGTCACATATGCCACAACAACGAGTAATAAATTACCATATATTAAAAATAAGCGTAGATGCGTCCTTATGTCTGACTTCTGAAACCAAATTCAACAATTTATTCTAAATGCATATTGTATATTTGTATTTATATGGGTTTGACATAATTTATTGATTGACCCAGAATCAATAGTGCATTGGAAACCATTTTTGGAATAAAATGACATTGCCTTAAATTATGGTTAACGTCTGTCTGTATAAATCAACGTGAATATGTAAAGTACATTAATTTCCTGAGACATCAGGCCTATGTATAAGTCGAGGTCGGTTTATGGACACATAAAATGACATTGTATTTAAATTAAGTCTCATAAGATCTAGACGGATGGCTAATTTGCCTTCTTAAAATCGCTTTTAAAACATATTGCATTATAAATGAGTTTGTTTTAAAGGAGTTTCGACAAACTATTCTACTGTTAAAGCTGCTTCGTGAGAGATCTCAGATAAATTCATTATGTTGTATATGGATTTTTGTAAAATGTAAACTGGAACTTTTTCATTTTACATCGTACATAATGCAAGAAAAGAAAACAAGTTAAAAACGTTCGTCTCCGAGTAATGATGATTATGTCTAAGTAATTGCTGGACTGCTATACATGTAAACGATATGTTCCAGTAAACTTAACCAAAATTAATATATTGCGAACATGCAAACAAGTAGTAGTATATACATATTGGTGGTTTAAGTCATAAGCATAGGAACTTAAAGCTAGAAATAACCGCAATGGACAGTTCCACAACTGTCAATCAGGATAAATTATAACGGTACATGGTCAATTTTAATCCAATGGCTGATAGGTTTATGGTAAAATGACAATCTGACCTAGTTTAAACAATGGAAAGCATGGTTCCTGTTTGTGATAAGCGTTATCACATATACAATAGATTTCGCCATTTTTGGGCGGAGATTAAGAAATTGTGGATCTATCCATTTACCACGCTGATTCGTGAATAACTTTTAAATTAATGTGCTAGGACACCGTCCATACGTGTTATACATTTTCCTTATCTTTGCCTATAAATGAAATATTTATTGCACAGACTAAATAGCAACTGGCCAAAACAAAATATATGATATAAGAATATACAACGTTTTTCATCAACTTTAAACTGCCTAAAGTCAATACTGACTACTTAAGGAGTTATGGACATCAACTGTGACAGAGGGCATGCACTCGTAAAATTGAACTTTATATTATCAGAAACGTTAATAAGTCCATTTATTTTTATTCTATTTATGGAAAACAACTACGGTACATACAAAGGCCTGCAGTGTGTTTCTGTCAGCCTTGAACTCCCTGCAACCTATAAACACTCATACATTGGCTTTCATTTCGACGTCAATTAACTTATCGCAGAATAATTATTAAACTAAATGAACTAAATAAATCTTATTTCTAAAACAAAATGCTAACTTTATATGGGAATATTGGTGACCGCCACGTTATTGTTCAAACGCAATTGAAACTAAAATCATTTTAAATCAGGCTGGGGCATATTTGAAATGAAGAATAAAAGTAATTAGCCAGGTTTTCAACGACAATCGGTTATTGTAATGATGAAGTGGGCGGGCGTGTGGGCGGGCTGTGGGCGGTTGGGCGTCAACTTTTGGTTTCCGGACAATAACTTGAGTTTGCGTTGGCCGATTGACATCAAACTAGAAGTGTATGTAGCTTATGCCATGAGGCAGCTTGGAATTGTTGAGTCACTGTTGCTAAAAATAGAAAATCCGTTTCTGCTCAATAACTCAATGTAAATTGAAGAGATGTTCAAACAAAGAATGTTGTAAACAATGTAGATATGTAATGTTTAATGTTTTCGGATTCAAGTTTGCTGAGACCTATTGATGCTAGACTTGGTATTTAGGTAGCTTATATCAAGAAGCAGCTACCCAGGTGTCTGTAATCAAGGTCAAGGTAACCATTATAATTTGTTTTTAGTTTTGCTCAATAACTTTAGTTTGTTAAGAGCAATTGACATTAAGTATTTTAGTAGCTTATATCAAGAGGTATCATGGGATCGATACCCAGATGTATGTGATTAAGGTCAAAATCACTGTTACTTGAGTTTGCTTAGAGCGATTGGTGCCAGATTTGGTTTGTGGGTAACTTATATCAAGAGACACCTTGGGATTGCTGCCCATGTCTATTCGATCAAGATCAAGGTTACTATTGCTAAAAATAGAAAATCAGTTTCTAACTTGACTTTCCTTTGGCATAATAATGCCACACTTGAAAACAGTATTATGTCACTGCTTTGGATTGCTACAGAGGTATGTGGAATCTAGGTCACTCTTTTGAATGAAAATGCTTGTTTAAAAAAACATGGTTGTTGCGTTGCTTTTCCGCGCTTTTTGTTTTATTTTTTAAATAGCACAAGTTAGTATGAACGTGATCTTTTAAATTTTCACCTTTTTGTTTTATTGCCTATGCTAGTGGGCGTCAGTGGCGTGGCATCATTCATTACTACTGATGAACAGCTTCAATAAAACCGAGGCTACTGTTTTCTCGTGCAGGCTGTGCTTTCCGGGGGCTTTCCCTTTCATCAGTTTAATTTATGTACAACCAAAACACAGTTATAAAGTTATATATTTCGACTAGTATGACTTTTTCTATGAAGGTACCTCCAGAAAGGATTTTGTACTTTTTTCACGAAATGTTTACAAGAGTGTGTTTTCATTTTTTTATATAAAAACACAAACAAGAGCATTACAGTTTTCTACAGTGAAACTATTAACGCATTGTTCTATCGTGTTATTTTCATTCTTACATAATGATATTTTGCCTCACATTGACGATCTTTGAAAGTGTTATGTGACGAAAAAGTGTTAATTGTATATTTATATACATGTTTATTAAGTCCTTCCATGTGTTAACAGTTTCGTCGATAGACTAATCTCAATAGCTTATTGTTGTTACCCTCAAAGCTATTATTTTTATTACTATTGTAACGCATATTTTTATACCATTGGTGATACTTGCATCAGTGTTGTACATATATACGACATATACGACATCAGTAAAAATTGAAAACTGTTTTTTTTTCAATGTTAATGATGCGTCGTTTTAAGTCCGTATATTTAAATAAAAATAAACAGATTGTAATCTGTTGAGACTTTAATTAGAATGCATTACATTAAACTGATGAAAGGGAAAGCCCTCTGGAAGCATAGCATGCACAAGGAAACAGCAGCCTCGGTTTTATTGAAGCTGTTCATCAGTAGTAATGAATAATGTCACACCACTGACGCCCCCTAGCGCATGAGCGTAACTCCAGTTTCAAATGTAAACAACATTGTAAACAACATACCATGCCTAGGGGACCTATTGTGGCGTAATATAAAATTGCTTTACTTGAGTTCAAACTTGATGAATGTTAAGTTTGCCGTGTAGATAAACTAGTGTAGCGTGTAAACGAATGCCAAGCATTCAAAAGGTAAAGGATTTAAAATGTGTAGTATAAACAGTACTTCGTACACATCACAATGAAGCCGTAAGGAGTAAAATAGTTTAATCATTACTAGGGTTGATGTACTGCAATTCAAATTCAAAATAAAAAAAGACTTTTTGATTGCTTTCTTTACAGTCTTTACAACACAACCATCATAGTTTCTGTGCAGACTTTTAATGCAACAATGACACAAAATGTCACAACAATCAAGCTGATTTTGCCTTAGAGGTTTATTGCCCTTTATACGTTGGATCAATTCCGATCGTCTCGGATAAGTTGCAGTCTTGTTGAGCGTTGGTTAATTTTTCGTTAAGCAAACACGCTCATATGCAAATTCGGTACGGTATGAAAACCTTTGTAAAAATATTGTTTACTTGATCAAGTTCGTGTGACAAGTTGGGTGTTTTAAAAAAGCGACCGTAATTGCCATAAAAAACTAAAACTGTAAATATATATTATCTTGAAAATAACTTTAATAATCGACTCCCATGTTTTAAAGTGATATTGAATGTGAAGTCGTTAGTGTTGTAGTTGTTCCGCATGCGGGCAATACATGTCAGAATATTAAAGCCGTAAACAACGTCTATGAAGGTCAGAGTTTGCCGCTTCACAAAGACCTGCAACAATGGAATCACATCTGCAAGAACGAGTGTGCACGTGTAAAGATATACATGTATATACAAATAATAAATAACGAAATGAATATAACTATCCGAGTAAATTATCGAAGGCCATGGTATTTGCCTCGTCTTTTTGAGTACAGAGTATGGAAACAATGTTTAAACAGATGTATGTGGTCATGTACGAACGTACTTTGATGCGATCATAAAGTCCACACGATCCTATTCAGAATTAGTTTAACATTAGTTTCAACAAGCTAAATATCTCATTTGGTTTACGTAATTTTGCCATCATATGCTTAAATCATGACAAATCCGACTTTAATGTGAATGAATCCGTTATTTGGAAGCAATGTACTTGAAAAGGTTTTATAATCAATTAAAGCTCATTTACTTTGTCACAAAAATAGTTTGTCTAAATGTCTGTTGCGTCATGATGTTGTAAGAGTTTTGTGTCGTTCCTTGTGTTAGTTTTTGTACGGGCCATTTTGTCATGGTGCCCTTAAACATGACATATCTACATTGTTTACAACATTCTTTGTTTGAACATCTCTTCAATTTATAATATGTAATGTTAATGTGGCCACATACAATAATATGGATTGCCTGTGTGTTACGGCGCTGTTTTAACATTATATTAGGAAGTCAATATTTCTTTCGCTATCTTTGGTGTATACGTTTGGGATGTAGTTTACTAACTGATTCAGTATCTTGTTGTTGTTGTTGTTGTTGTTGTTGTTATTGTTGTTGTTGTTGTTCTGTTTGTTTGACGTTAAATAAACATCTTTTATTGAGATATTTACAAAGTCTATTATAAAAAGATCAGATGTTTGCCCTTTAAATGCGCATACAATATTTATTCCCTTATTCCCTTAAAACCAATCAACAGCGTATAATGACAATTTTACGACGCTTTATTGACGTTGTGTCACAAAACATTTGCTGTTGGTATTGTTGCCTTTTAAAGAATTACACCTCAAATCAACAAACAACTAAACCACAGACTCAATGTTTCCAATTAACATAACAACCTAGATTTATCTCGGAAGACATAGCCCCCC
>Ga0224511_10000073_pt1 | contig 31075 bp, 13 predicted proteins | sample SF_May12_sed_USG_2_FD_169988 | JGI IMG/M metagenome (GOLD analysis project Ga0224511, IMG submission 169988) | Sediment microbial communities from San Francisco Bay, California, United States - SF_May12_sed_USGS_8_1 | ecosystem: Environmental > Aquatic > Marine > Sediment | place: USA...
AGTACAAAAAGTCTCCTGCCTGTGAAATTCATCACAGGTCCATGGCAGGGGGCACTTGTTATCAAAAATAAATGGTAAAGTTAACATTTAAACCATAACATCATTCCCTTCCCTCCTTAAAAGGTTTTGAGAAGAAAATTCATTATATAGCCAAATACTAAAAAAATACATATAAAAAGAATAAAACAAATACATGACCGCTTATGCTGCTATCCAAAACCCGACTGATGGGAATTTAAAAAAAAACTTAATCGAACAATCCAAAAAGTTTAAACATATTGCATTTAAAAGTTCATGTTTTAAACAAAGTATCCTTATCTAATAATAGATCGAGTTATATAATGTGATTGAGAAAATTAATGCAAGACTATTCACATTTTTAATATCATTTTACAACAAAACAATGTAACATATTTTGTGAAACAAAACATTGACGTGTTAAAATTATTTTTTGGTCTAAACAAATATCTATCTATATATATATAAGTTAATCGTCAAAACCATTATGGGGCCTTTAACAACGATAACATAATATGTGGAACTAGAACGTAGTTGACTCCCTGAAACGAACATATTATTAGGGGGGAGAGGCAAGGCGAAATAGCCAAAAGCAGTCCAAAATAGTCGTTTATCATGTTAAAAAACTAGCTGTTAAATTGAAATAAAAAAGTGAAATATTATGTTACCTAAAAAGTATCATTCTTTAAAAATAAAACATAGCAACAATTTGTAATTAGTCATTATATAGCCCAAACAATAATTATACGCGGTCCAGTAGAACTATACATATACTGAGAGCAGACCTTTCACACTTAACCGTATTTAACTTCATGCATTGACGGAAATCATCTTAGAGTTTCATTGGTAAAACATCAATAGTTCGTCCAAAAAAATACAAATCAATTTTTGTTTAAAATTTAGTTTACGTCCTACTTTCTAACCTTGACATGAACGGCTTCAATAAAACAGAGTTTGCTTTTTTCTCGTGCAGGCTATGCTTCCTGGGGGCTTTCCCGTTCATCAGTTTAATGATATATGACTATTTTGGGCTGCTTTTGGCTATTTCGCCTTGCCTCTCCCCATTAAGGCAACTATGTATTACCTATCTGAACGTGCCCACCATGAGATGGATGCACATTCCTCAGATGTCAGAAGCGTCCCACTGTTTGATTAAATGTCATCAGGAATGCAAAATGTGCATGATTAGCACAAAAAATCTGACACAAAAGCAACAACATAGGCAACCTGTTTAAGTTCACGTTAAGTATAATTAATTATGTTCGTTTTAGCTTGATTAAGTAAGGATTTTATTGTGTTGTTCATGAAATTTTATATAGATAAATGATGATAAATACAAATATCCATCTTTTCTATGACTGTTGTCAAAGCTGGTAAGGTCAGCGATCCATGTCAATCCATGTTTAGTACATTTGGCGCCAAGACCGGCCTAACATTTTGTGTTGTGACTAAGTCACGAAATGTTTTAAAGAATTCCAATTACGTCTTAACCAATAAGGTCACATGTCAATAAATTGAACGTGTATATGCACTCTAAACTGAAATCGGTAACAACCACATCCACTATTCTTAATTGACTGTTTATTTCAAAAGTTCTTATATTATACATTATGTTTAATAATATTAAATGACAATATTACAAATGCACTATCTATTAAATTCATAATTTACCTACAAAGACAGCAAACACTACGCCCTTTATACAGTGGATTAAAAAGTAGATTACAAAGTCTTCACTAACTCATAATGGTAGTAAATGTCAGTATTTCACTTGACCAAAATATGTAAGAATTCTTTAAATCATGCCAGTATAAATTGAAAGAGAACGAAATGCATGGTCATGCCAGCAAGACAGAGAGTCTTTGTGCTAGTTATGAAAAGTAAAACGTCGGACGAAATCAAATGGACGGCTGACACAAATAGATCCGTGGATTAGAGCAGAGAAGCAATTGCAACATAATGGCAGCGGAGAAAACAGTTAATAATAGTAAATACAGTGGATTGAACATAAAACAATGGAAACAATCATACAACGTTACGACTACCATTTTACAAGAAATATTAAATACGAAGACTAATCTATTGCTAATCAATCGACGTCATGTTCTTCAACGCTCCATTTTATGCAGAATCCAATTAACATTTCAAGTACACGAATGCGCCTAAATATATACACTAGAGCATTTTTACATCATTTCCAAGTACAAAAGCATTGCTTGTTAAAATTCATAGTATTTATATTTACCTCAAACATCTGAATACAGAAATATGAACATTTGATATACATACGGTCATGTTACTCTAACAAGCTTATTTAATGTGTAAATATAGTGACTTTATTGTGTCACATATAACCTGAGTAAATACCAACACAATTCCTGATTTAAAACTCGGGATTTTGTCCTAATATTCAGCTTTAGTAATATTTATTTTATATAATGAGGTGGTACCCTGGCCAGTACATAAGCAAGACAAAATATTTACAATTTGGAAATGCACAACATTTGACGGATGTAAATTTCCCAGATGCCAGAGGTGCCTCCTGTGTTTAATAAATCGTCAACATGAATGCAAATCGTTCATGCATGGGAAAACAGGTTCCGAGGAGTATTCAAGTATTTCGAAGTAGTTAAAACACAATGGAATGCAATTGAACGTTTACATTTAATAAAATATACTCATTGTAAACAATAATTATAACAATAATGCTGTTAAATTGGTTTGTCTATCCATCCAGTAATTAAAATCACAAAACGTGAAGATACACATATTTGAGCGATAACAGTGCTACGTAATGTTTAATTGTTAATTAAAATGACTATTCATTTCTTTGTGGTAGTCATCGTTTAAAATAATCACCTGCTTAAATCATCACAATCCTAAATTTACGATTAAATATTTTAAATCGAAGTATTACATTTCCTGAATGTATTATTTATTACTAGAATTATATACTGCATCATGCTAACCTGTGTTCAGTCCTAAACTTCCTTCAGCGAGCATGCAGTCCGTCACGTTATTTAGTTCCGATACGTTCTGAGTTCTGCTACAGATGTAAATATGGAACCACGACACCACTATAATGGTTTCGCGAGGTAGCGAAATTAAACATTATTATTATTCCTAAAATAGCCCGGTTATTGTTGCGAGAACAAAGAAGAATATTGATTGGTAGCACAGTGCAGCTGTAATGGAATTCACTTTCCCCTGAGGCACAGATTGTCTGATGACAAAATAATAATCAGGAGCAAAAATATATAAATATATTTCAAATAAAAATGCAATCCTAATCCTACAGTTTATATCGTTGTTTCTCTTAGCAGACGTAGCAGCTGCATCAGCCGTAGCACTTTCATCACTTTCATCACCAGCCGAAACAAAAACATGACAGCAACAGAAACTACACCATCAACATCAACAACAACAAGATTAGAATCAACGGAAGAGGCGAAACTTAGCAATAATAACAAACAACATCATCTTTGCAACAGGCAGTATAAGAAATGAACACATAAAACGAGGAAGTAAATACCAAGTCAATAAATTGGATTGAAATAGTTGAAAAGCTGCTGCGATAAACATCCTAGCATTTCCAACGAGTATTGTATAGTTAGACGTGCAGCAATTTACTTTTTTGTAAATGGATTCTTTTTTGCAAAGACCTCACGTAATCATTAGTTGATGGTAATTACGACTGACACGCGTGCTATTATCTACAGGTTTCAGTCATCATTTTCACTTGCAAACAATGAAGTCAATATACTCACCCTTTCATATATGTTATAGTGGAAATGAAAATGTAAACCTCGATTAACATCACTCGCTCCGCCTTTTATCTTCATTAATACACCATTTCAGAACAAAATACTTCTGATGTTTGTATTTGTTTGTTATTTTTATGTAAACACCTACATTCACTTTGCTCGTGGAGTTATAGATACTCATTTGTATGAAATCGGAAGGGAAGTGAAGTAACGTGTAAATGTTTAAACAGCGTTAAATGAAACTATCTGCAAATACCTAACTCCAATTATGTTTGCACTGTTTATTTACTATTTTAGATGGTAGTTGTTCACTTATTTTTTACCATCTGCATTATCAAACGTTTATCGTTTATAAAAGTCCGACGGACTTTGGCAATGCAAATTTATTTTACAAAATATACACGAAGGCCCTAGGCCGACAAGCAACACTGTGCTACATGTATAAACAGCACATTACAAAAACGAATATTAAGAATACTTCAGTGACGTGTGTACATAGTATAATCCCCCCACATAAGACCTACATTCTAATAGAATATTTCATTTCTTGAACATTCCTAGAAAAAACAAAACATGGAATTTTATCTGATTATGTTACTATTTATTTAAAAAACCTATTATTACTTAAACACAATTTATGTTAGAGATAATTGTAGTAAGAGAAACGGATATGTTAAGCTCCAGCGGAGATATAATCTGTTACATGTTTTGAAACTACATGCCACTGATTTTATCGACACAATGTTTTACCAAACGTTCTGAGGACATGTGTTTGAACTTTAACCAGTGCATTTAAACAACACGCACATTTCGTGGAAATATTTGCTTGAAAACCCGCATGGCTTAAAGGACCAATAGCATTGTATGAGAGCCTGCGGTATGTCCCTAGTTAATAGATAAGTAATTTTATATCAACCCACCTTAAACGTGCAGTGACTCAATCTTTAAATACATACATGCCCGACAAAATAAAAATATATATAAAATATAGAAAACATTGTTTGTAGATTGATATTAATTAATATACTTTTAGAACTTCTCAACACACAATATGAAATTATCCATATCTAAGATCCTAAAACCATAGAACACTTTGAAGAACATATCCATATGGGTGTGTTAAATACGAGAATGGTCAGTATTATGCGTTAACGATTCATGCTAGTAAAAACGTATGGGACACGTTTAATCAACGTCCACAGTTGAATTAGAAAAATTGAACACAATGTTTACGGCATAACTACATGTGTGCATGTCTACACGAACTCTGACCAGAATGAATTGTGGCATCATTAATATGTAAGCAAACTGTTAACACAAACACAGAAATAAAAGTAAAATGTCAGTTATAATCTTAAAGCAATTAATACAACTCTTAGATGTTGTTTTGCAACACAGATGATGTGTTTTATGGTCGGTCTGTGAACAGTCTGGTATTAACACGCATCATAAACGTTAGTGCACTTCAAACTAGATAGACTAAGAGGTTATCATACAAAACAAAAGACTCTTTTTCTGAAAAGTTATTAAACATAACGAGAAAGGAAATACAATTATCCTCCCCAAACGGACACTGTCTTCTTTAAAGCTAAACTCTACATACACCAATACCATCATAATACAAGACGACTCCCATAAATCATGGTATTTGGCACACTTGCTTGAACAATATTTTGATGCAATTTTTTTAATTTTCTATCATTAAAAAAGCTTAACTCACAATCCATCCGAGTTGCTTTACTAGATATCATCACATGGTTCATTGCCATGATGTTTGAAAACATTACAATGGCATGACGCTTATAGTCTCTGCAACAACAAAACAGTTACTGGTAATAAACATTCCATTGCATTCTCAATTTTAAATAAAGGGTAACACGGTATAAAACAATTCAAAGTAAATTATTTTGCCTAAGTAATCACTTGTAACTATTTATAGAGTTTAAACTGTTTTATACCAATGCAAAACTGCACGAAGATAGATTTACATTCCCCAGCTGCGTCTGTTTTGTTTGATACATAGTTGATAAGAATGCGATATTTGCATGTTAGCAATTGTACAGGAAAGACACTTTCTCGTTGAACCGCCATAAAGTTCATTTTTGGATAAAAGTAAAAGATATTGACTGCAACCTATTTTTATGATACATATAAAATTGCAATGTGCTATTCTGAGACTAAGTAAGTGTAAAATGCGTTACGAAATGCCCATACTGTTTGTTCTTGAAACGTAAACGTAATTCTAATTTATAATTTACTATCAACCTATTTTACTTACATAAATGAACTTAATCCCAAATAGTATCGCACTATATTAGCTAAATCCAAATCTAAATACAAAGTTATTGTATCATCTACAAATTATTTACTTGCATAAATGCACGCAATCCCAAATGCTACATTGTTTATCACACTATATTGGTAAAATCCAAATAGAAATTTCCTGTGTATGCTTTGTGTTACTTTTGTTATAAACTTCACAAACCAAACCCGAGCAATTAACTCACCTTAACGTGTCGTCTGTCACGTTCTGCTGTTCCGATACGCACTGATATCTGCCAAAGAGATGGCACCACAAGACCACTATAATGGTTTCTCGTGGAAACGAAATTAAACATTATTATTATTCCTGAAACAGCTTGGTTATTGCCGCGGTGACAGGGGAAACTATTGATCGGTAGCCCTTTGGCATTGTTCAGGAATTTCCATTGATCGGAAAGACAGGCCTCTGGATTAAAACATGAGAAGAATGTGCAGTTCATTCAATAAAACCTTTAAATGACGCCACTATTGCCTTAGCCGAAACAACATTAACATGAACATAAACAACACAACAACAACACCAATCAACATTACTACCATCAATAACATCAACAACGACAGCAGGAGTATACGAATGTTAAATACCCTATATAATTTGGTCTCTATTTTACAATTTACACTTAAGTTAACTAAATGTTGAACCATATGCTGAGAATGATAATTATTTAGTTAGTTCTACATTTCACACTATCAAGTATTAACAATGCTATGCCTTTGTCTTTTAGTCATATTTTTTATATTTAACACTTTACTAACTTGAAGCAGTCATACTTTCTCCAGTAAATCTGAGAGTCTGTCACATGAAGTTATCCATGCATGTTAAAATATTACAGAAATAAAGAATTTGTTGAAAATGTTTGGCCCGCATATTCGGTGTTGTTAAGTTACGTTTCGACCTATTGCATTGCAACAGTTAAATAGCTTGACAACAATCGAAACTTTCTGTTGACGCGGTGTCTCAGAGATAACGCATCCGCCTTCGGTGCACGTGATCCTCGGTTCGATTCCCGGCTAAAGCAAAGATTTGAATGAGTTTTTGTGGTTTTCCTTTTTATCCAAAACATATTAATTGTCACGAAATTGTGTAATTCAATTGGTGATGCTAATTCATTAAATATATGTAACACATTGCAGAGTTTTTGACCGATTATAAGGATATTACGATACAGACCTAGCATTAATAACAATAATAAACTATGTTTAAAAATGTGCACTGCTTCGCTTCAGGTAAACAAAATCCGACTTTAGTTGGACATCATTAAATAAAATTAATTGTACAGCTGTGGGAATTAATATCCTTGCATTTTACAAATAGTAGATAACAATATAGATGCGCTGCGCAGCGAAAAACTGTTATTTTGATTGGAAGCCGTTTTTGGTTCAGGCTTCGTAAATAGCAATATTTGATGGCAGTTGTGACTGGCACAGAGACATTATTAGAATATTTCATTTCTCAAATCCACCTGCAATACAACTTAAAACATCACATTAAAAGATATATATTACACAGTGTACACATATACAACGACATTATACACTAACTAACATACACTCATTTTAATATTTGAAAGCGTTCAATGTATATTTGGCAAACTATATTTTAATCATATAATACCATATCAAGCTACGCCCAGGAGTTGCGCCATATGATATGCAAGCCACTCATACGTGCAAATTATGTGTGTTTTCTAGGCATATTAATGTATCCACGTACTGCTTCTTTGCGTAGTTATACTGTCCTGGTATTCTGGGATCATGGCTTGTATGTAGTTTACATTTAAAAGTGTCCCGCTCATGCTGGAGTATGAGTGGTGTGGTGTCGTTCATTACTATTGATAACCAGCTTCAATAAAACCGAGGCTGCTATTTTCTACTTGCATACTGTGTTTTCTGGAGACCTTCTCGTGTCCACAGGTGCTTGTGTGGGGGCTGTAAAAAGTCGACCGCACTACACCTTTCTGTAGTTATATTTTTCTGGTCATCGTAATCAACTTTAATCATTGACCCTTTGTGTCTGACCACACCTTTGAAGGTATAAAGGTAAATATTTACACCTCTATTTCCATTGCTTCAATATCCTTTACCGGACGAATGAAGTTTATTCCTCGATGAACATCGTTAGCCTTATCACCGCGCAAAGGTACGGAAAACACTAATGAAGTCATGAATTCCCCGCTATTTTTAGAATGTTGCTATTTTAAGATAGCTTGTACAAGACGTCAGACTATTCCTATAGCCTCCCCAATCTTTTTCGTATTTCTCAATACAGACGTCGACTTATATTGATTACTAGTTGTTACTCAGTTTTTGTACAGTTTAATCAAAATAAGTTTACTTAAAAGTATTTCACCTTTCAAAAAGGGGCACGACCGTCGCAAAACAAACTAGTATGTGTCGCACTGTGACGTCATTCTACTTCTACCGGAAGTAAACATAATGCAGCTGTTTTGACAGATTCTCGAGACGTTCTTCAGACTTTGTTAAAGGAAATACGGTGCTATATCGGTCATAACTGATTAAAAGTCTTAATGTAAGTGGAGATGAATTGTTGAATACAGCTAAAACGTAATTGTAGCGTGGACAACATAATGAAATGGATTTGTACTTAGTTTAGATCGATGGTACCACATGAGGCATTAAATCATATCGGCGAAAAAAATTGATTGTCCTTGCATGGTTGTAATCTTAAACATATTGTTGTTAAAATATTACTATGCCCACAACATTCATCACTGTCCATTATATCCAATTTCAATTTTTGGACTTGAATTTGCTATTCAATATTGAAAGGTAAGTTTTTGTTTATGTTTATCATATTTGGGGAGAACATTGGAAGAGCGTAAATAGTTTGGTTACACACAACTGTATTTCATTGAGTATTTAAGTACGGTTTGGTTTCGTCTTCGTTAATACAAGAAAAACTTTGATCGTGTTAGAATGTTGTACTGTATTTAGCATATTAGACATGTTTACAATATGACATAAAACTGTTACGAAATACAAAATTAGAACTATATTCTATGTCGTAGTATGATTATTTTGCTTTGCGTGCATCGGCGGAAAGAAACAGGGGGAAATGTTCTGAATTGACATTTTGAAAATATTCGGACTCCACACACTTTAACCAGCCCTAATGACGTTCATCACTCGGTGAACTTATCAAACACGAAATTTACTACTTCAATATTCTGCGTGACAATGTATGGTGATACATGTTATTTTTTGCGCAATTTATTATTATTTTACAATGCATGACTTTTTCATTGATTATATAGAATCCCGGAAAACATTATATTAAGCAAAATTGACTATTGGCCTCAAAGTTTGATGATACTATTTGATGTATCAAAAGATACTTTCGTGCGACAATCCATTTTATTTAGGCATACTTTTTTGCAACATAATATTAAGATACGTAAACAGAGTATAAATAAGATTCCGAACACACATTATTTTGACTAATTGGACGACATCTTTTGATGTATCAACTTGATTTTTGCGCGACACTCTATCTCATTGAAGGTAACACATGTACCAAGTTGTAATCAAATATTCAACACAGTCATAATTACGAAGATACGGCCTGGAAAAGCCAAATTCAGACGCATGAATTCACGCACAGACACCAAACAAAAAGCAATGGCTATGTCGCACTCGCTGCTAGAGGGCTCAACTAAATTCATAAAGTATGTGTGTGATACATGTATATGGGACATGTTTGTCGATCGCAGAAACAAGTTGGCAGAGTTTTGCGGAGACGGTGACAACAAGTGAATAGCGCACACATCTAACGTTGCCAAAATTAAGGTCACTGGGATTATTGGACAATAAATCAAGGTTACAATAATTCCTACACGCAAACTAAAAACTAACATGACGCCTTTGTGGCCAATACAGGCAACAATGAGTTCGGTCTCAAACTAAAACTCTGTGACTCTAACGGAGTGTGTTGCCAGATGAATTGTGTGAAAACACTTAATAATTTCAATTAAACATTAAAATATTTGTTAGTTGGGGAAACTGAAACACACTAGAATCTATAGTGTCACTCAATAACTATACAATGTTGTTTAAGAAGAGGTTATAGTCATCATTAACCTTAAAAAGTTTGTATTATTAATACGTATATATAAATATTTTCGTTATCTGTTTACATCTGAGCTAAAAACAACGTTAACGTAAACTTCGGGCAATTATTGATAGTATCATGTAAAATAAACGGTTTCATGTTTAAAATTATATTCAATAAAAGTATACACTTCATACACATATATTTTCATATCAACGTGTAATTCGCAGTACTGTTAAGACATCACCTTACATTTATATTATATGTGTGGTAGACAAGAACACACAATTAAACGAACACTCCTCACATGCTGTTGTGTTTAATATTATATGTATTACCAAATACTCATGAGAAACATCTCTGTCTAAAGCTGAAAAACCTAATCATACAACTAATTGCATTTTTCTTTATATTTCCGCTTACAAAATGGCAACGCAGTATTAATCATAATAGCTGACATTTCTGTGACAATAAATAACAACACGAACACGTCATTGGCTCCATTTACTGGGTTTTTCTTCCTCATTCCTACAGTTCGTTAAAGCACTTATCACTGACTCTGAGACAAATATAGCGTTACAAGGTCCCTCCTGTCTTTTTGTTTAACAATATGAGAAAATAGTTTTCATTAAATAGCATGATTGAAATAGCAGGATGAACAGAGATTGATGACAGCTCAAATGATATTACCAAGTCATGGACTTTCAATGAGAAGAAAAAGTTTTTTAAGCCATTATTAAATTGTACACATTAAACAACCCTAGAATGTTATATTAACATTACATCGCCATAATCAAACACCACAACCACAACCCATACAGTTCGAAAACAATTCAATGGAAGCAAATCACGTTACAATCAAAATACTATTCAAGTAACGATTTTTGTTATTCATAGTGTTAAGGATGGAAATGGAAATATGTAGAATGTTTTATCTTTTGAACTTTATCAACGACAGACCAAAACAATGTTTTGTATATTTTGATGCACTTTAACATGACAAACATCAAATAATGTCATTATATTATATAATAGCAGCAGCAGCAGCAGCAGCAGCAGCATCATCAAATGTTTACACAGCGTTTTTGTTTAAAAAAATTATTTGTATTTTTAAAGTATGTGCAAAGTCGCAAACTATGCAATCGTGATAAGGTACCTAACTATTCTTTACACCGTTTGTTCTAAAAGCATTGCTATTCTACAGTGGATTTACTATGGCGACGATGCAGTTTGTTCAGTTCATTGTAGACGCATCAACTCATAAAATCTAATTTTGAACATCAGAAATTATAAACTTCCGTACCTCATATAAGCTCTGACATCTAGCGTAACGGCTACGTGCATTATCTGTTTCGGCTCAACGGAATAAAAGTTTGATTGAACTAAACTGATAAAAGGGGAAAGCCATAAGGAAGCCTGAACGAGAATACATTTCTGTGACAATAAATAACAACACGAACACGTCATTGCTCCATTTAACAGCAGCCTCGGTTTTATTGAAGCTGTTCATAATGCCTACTTTTTATATATGTCATACGGTAACTATTTGTCAATCATAATAAATATACTTCTATTATATATCGTTTGTCTTTGTTCTTATTCAAAAATGTATTATCTTACAAAGTCAGTTCTAAAACGTATCAGGTTAGGTAACTAGTTTAGTTTAGTCAGTAGATTAGTTTATATAGTATTGATTAACCCGTGCACTAACGCGTCATTTTACATTAACCAATAACAGTCACTTCCTATTCAGCCATTTTTGCCACGTACCTTATACGCCATATCGGTGCCATATAATTTACCATCTTTTGTGGGCTATATCTTACATATGCCACAGGTAATAAACCCCAAATGCTTTGTCCCATTCCATTGTTTGTATTGCTTGTATTTATACCCGTTTATTGTAATTGTATTGAACGTCCTTATGTGTTTAACTGTCATGTATATTGTTATTGTTTATGTTGTACATGTATGTATTGTTTGTACAGGTTGGTTGTTCTCGGTCAGGTCTATGACTTGATCGGATGTAATAAACATTATACAATTCAGCACGACTTATTCTGAACCCCGCTCAACCGCTGGCGATTACATGCTAGGAGGTGGCCGGCGACAAATAGTGTAATGATGATCTGTGTAACCAGCTTCATTATACTGTATACGTAGAAAAGGAAACAAGCAGAAATAGTAAGAGGACCGTTCAGAGCAGCCATGCATTGTCGTGTCCATTACGTGTGCTTTTTCAAATTATAGAGTCCCAGTACTTACAGGCAAAGATGTGTGCTCACAGTCATAATAAACCTTATATCAGCATGCTTCGTACTACCAGTGTTTGTTTTACTGCTATATACTTTCGTGTGTGTATTTAAAAGTAAAAAGACATTGATTTTAAATTAGTACAAAAACATTACTTAATCTATAATGCAAAGTTAAAGTATTACATACGATATAACGAGAAACTTTTTAAAGTTCCTTCGTTCTGTATATCCACATAATTATGTACTGAACCTATCCCCACCGGAAATGCTTGCAATCCTTAACACATGGTTCAATCTGTAATCAAAACCGCCAGATGCAAATAAACAAAAACGTTTTCCAGAGAAAACAACAAAAGCTTTCTTTTGTGTTTGTATAATGTTCAAAAGGACTCGAAAACATTTTAAAATAGAAACACTTACAAAATACATTAAAAGTGCAATGCTTTAGTTCGTAATATTTTATCTATATTAAACTCATACAGCAAAGTTAGACAAATGCTTGTTCAAAGTTTCTATTGGTTTGTGACCATTATTTTTGCTTGGAATAAAAAGATAACAGATAAAGAAAAGAATCCCCTAAAAATATTCGTATTAATAAGTAAACACTGTAAAACAATATATATCCCTTTTTGCTGTGACGTATAAAATTAGTTTAAGTTACAATATCTAGAATTATAATAAAATACATTGGCCGAACATACGAGTGTACCTTTGATTGACCATATTACATCTTTTGTTGACTATATGTTTGCTTTTGTTACAAATGTGTCAGCCAACAACGAATGTTTTCACGTACATGTTTAAAGACGGTTTTATTGAAATCTTACCTTGCTAGCAGCCTCACTGAAGTTTTATAATCCAAGTAACAACTTCTCTTTTTAAACTTAATTACTTATTATGTAAAAACACGAACTTGCGTTGAAAATAATTATGTAAGCATGTAGCCCATTCAACAGTAAGATTTAGCGAACAAAACGCTCACCGTGTTTCAGGCAGCAGGTATTGACGTAACTATACAGTTACTTTTCACCTACGCAGTAATATATGTAGACTGACATTGAAGACAAACATTTTTAAAGTAAAAATATCAATCATTACGTTTTAAAACACTGTTTTATTGTATAATATAATCGATAGATTTATAAGGCTTTATTGATTATACGGACACCCCAACATTTCTACTATATTCCAAATATAAAACAAAAAATACGAAAAGCAACGAAAACACAGTCACTAAATATTATTTTTATTTGATCAGTCTCAGAATTATTATCTTGCATTCTGATCTGTTTCAGCTGATATTGTTGTTAATAATACGATAATTTATCTCAAGTTCTATTAGATAATACTATTATTTGAAAACAATAAAACGTTTTTATACTGACGTTATTTTTTTATCCTTGCGATCGTGTTTGTGTGGAAATAGCTTGTTTTGTTTATATTGTTTAACATTATATGATCCTGTGCTTTCTAAATGCACCTGTTACAGCTGTAAAACAGTTTTATGTCTATCGTACATAGGCAATAACATGTTAAACGCTCACATTACCAAAGGTAACACAATAAAACATTGCATCATTTTAACCTCCTTTATATTCCCTTTGTTTTTGTTTGACTGCTGTTAATATTGACTGAGATTTTCAAACACGGAAACATCTTCATTAAAAAGAAAAAGGATAAGTGCATGGAACTACTAGCTAAACACCCGTTCCATTTTTTTTGCTTGGTCATCTATTTTACTAGAAGTAATTGACATATACAATAAATATTCATTTTATGTGGATCGTGTTACGTTCTTTATTTCTTTGTTTGATACGAAGATGTGCAGAAAAATAGCGAAAACCGCATTTCCTTTCTGATGAAAGAGAAACACAACTTTTTTGGGGTGCGCCTATAATTACATGTAACTTCAAACACTTAACATTTACCGCAATTGTTTTGGACAACCAACAGACCCATATGTTAACACAAATAGTTTGCTTTTGTCTATGATCTTATAGTGGTGCCTCTTACCTTTTTGACCTAACAATAGAAGCTGTTGTACAAACTCAAGTCTGTCAATTTTAGCTTAATGTACAGTATAAACATACAGTTCATTGCCAGATATGTGAACATAATTTACAAGTATTGCATGTAAGTTATATGAATATAAATTAACTATTTCCATTGTGTTTACATATTACCGCCTAGTTATTTAACATTCACCAAACTGTGCTACTATAAATAAAACAATTTACGTACATACGCCTTTTACTTATTAGAGGTTTAATTAGCTCCTATAGAAAAGCAACGAACTAATTACAACAATTGATTACGGACATGTTATTGCAAGAAGGAAACGCGTTTATATTCTAAGCGCTTTTGAAAATGTTGAGGTAATTTTCAAATCAAAGAAACTGCTAATCTAATGAAATGCTATCGGGATATCGGCATATTATAAAATGTATTAGCTAACAATAGTAACGAAAGCATTCTAAACATTCCAATTAGCAAATGCACCAGCCATGCTCCTCGTTGAAGTATATACATGTCTTAGCAGACGGTTCACCAACGAACGAACAAAGAACCACCACACGTCTCAGATGCATACCACTAGAGCGTTCGGCGTCAGTCGACCATAACAGTATATATGTTAGGGAATTCAGTCGCATGTGGAGCTTTCAGGCTTTGCTAGATGCTACAAGAAACAAAAATGTCATGAACAGAATAATTGCACGAGCTTTATTTGTAATCAAATAGTTCAGTAATAACAAAACTGATGAAAGAAAACGCCATCAAGAAGCATGGCCTGCATCAGAAAACAGCAGCCTCGGTTTTATTGAAGCTGTTCATCAGTAGTAGTTAATGATGCCAAACCACTGACGCCCCCTAGCGCATGAGCGGAACTTCATTTTCAAATGTCAACAACACAAATGTACACTCCATGATCCCTGAGGACCAGAAAAATATGACTACACAATGATGAAGTACGGGGCGACTTTTTACAGCCGTCACACAGGCACTAAACAACACCTGTAGTAAGTAATATTAAACTGATGAAAGGGAAAGCCCTCAGAAAGCATAGCCTGCACGAGAAAACAGCAGCCTTGGTTTTATTGAAGCTGTTCATTAGTAGTAGGTAATGATGCCACACCAAAGTAATGAATACATGTATATAAAAATTAGCATGTATATATTATTTTTATTTTGAACGCAATATGCTTCCAAAGTACAGTACATGTATATTGGTGACGGACACAGTATCACAGATTGATTGAAGAATATCTTAATATTACAAGTATAATATTATCATGTCTCCATGCATTACACCTGGATGAAAAAGTTGTCCATGTAACATTTAGTAATATTAGAGTCTATTTTACACGCGATATACTATTATCTCACCGTTCAAACCGTTCGACTAACGCTAAATCTCAAATATTGAATTCATGAAAGTTGCATGCCGAGGAGCGCAAAACATTCATTCTCGATAGGAATGTTAAAAGCAATTCCGAAAGTGTGTTTCTCATTCGTTATCAATGTACGTCAAACGATGAGTCTTAATTTTAAATATGGGTGTTATTTCTCTCAAATACCGTTACAACAGCTGGTGTTTAGCATTTCACACACAGGTTTTAACAAATAGATGTCAGTATTGACACATTGCCGGGTTTGATAACACCCAACATGAAAACAAATATATCAATTCTTATCTGACGTTAATGCATGCAAATAAATATACACTTGAGATACACATTCCCTGTGGTAAGGATTCAAGTAACAAAAGATAATAAGGATAAACATTTCAAAAAGTTTAATCTGCACATGATAAATCCTTAATAAGTATGATATTTTACTACAACTTTAAATAGTTTTTTATAGAACGGTATTTTAAAGGTGTCTTTTTGGTTTCGCTTAATACGATAAATTGTGTATATCAAAAATAAGTTGTAAGAAACTTTTTTAGAAATTAAAAATATACTTATGGAAACTCATTTCAAGACAACTCGTAAACGGTTAAGGTTAGAACCAACATGTAGAGTGCCACAGTTAAGTTAACCTACATACAATAGAAGAATTATCTTGTTGATCATTTTCAAAGTACTGTTAATACATAGAGCGAACACAAGTTTTTGATTTTATACGTGTGTTGTAAATGATCGTATCGACAAAGTAACCAGAATAGCTTGCAGGAAGCACACAAACGTCTTTATTATGTTATCAAAGACGGCTGAGTTCTGAAACTTAAATTGCTTTAAAAGAAAACAGCACTTATTCCTGGTTCGTATAAGCTGTTGCAGGTGTTGATCAACATTTTACCAGCACTAAGGTCACATTCTAAACACGGAACTTGATAGAACTTGTAACATATCGGAAACAATCATTCACACTGATTGACATAAATGCTAAATCAATATTACTTATACTTTTATGACATATTTTATGTTCAACGTCCACATTGAAAGAAGTGTACGATGAATTGAAACGTATTCGATGGTGATGAACAATAGTACATGTTAAGAATGCTCAAAACTTTACTTTAATGCACCTGTAAAATACATCAAATGCGTAAGGAAAAGGGATTGACACGCGTCCACTTTTATATTAATCCTAGACCGTAACAAAATGTAAACGGTGATTATTTGTGCACCACAGGAAGATGTAAACAAACGCATTCAAATAATAACTCATAACTTGCAAGTACGAAATGAGAATAAATTAAGCTACTTTCAAGATTCGCATTCAAAGGGAAATGTGGCTAAAGTAATATAAAATAGTACGTCATTTTAAGACGATTCAGTATTATGTAATTAAAATACATTATATGTTCGTTAACACCTTGTACCAATAATAAGACATGTTCTCTTCAATGCAAGGAAATAAATGATTACGATATCTGAAGTGGACAAATTAATTTAGAACATTGGCTCTTGAAATAGATATAAGGTCTTTTCAAAAGAAATAGCGAATTTATTGTAAGTGGAACGTAAGTACTTTAATATTAAATAATAATAATTATTGGTGTATTTCAACGGGTTTATGTTATATAACTTATGCAAAACTTTTAATAATTCCAAAAGGGAAAATGTGTTTTGAATATTTGGCTTGTTTAACGGTACAACTATAAATGACAAAAACTAATTTCGGCAGTATTCTACAGATCAAACAAATCTACCTTAGGCAGCACCATTTTCCTGTGAACCCATTGGCAATGTATTAAAATAATATTGACGTATGTTTTCTAATCGGTACCTAATGTAAATAAACAAGAAACTATATGTTAATTTTGAAAAGTGCCTGTGAAAAATCTTATGTACATTATAAAATCCATTATAAAGTCATTATAAAGTCATTGTCCCAGCAACACAATCTTAGCAGGATAAACTTACTTGTTATAAATCAATGATTAATTATAGCTGTATGTTATTATATATTTATTCTTAATATCATTTGAAAATAAATAAAGATATGCTTCTTTTGGAGTATGTCCTAATTAGCACGATATGGCATAACGTTTACAACGGAAAACTGTTAATACTGTTAATATTTAGGGTGCACTAAAAAAAACACTATTAGGACGGGAACAAACATGATTGATGACCAGAGTAATTCGCAATTATATGATTAAATAAGGTAAATTAACCAGAATTATGTTATTTATGCACTATAACTTTAAAAAGGTAGTTCCTCTTGCCGTTAGCTTTGTCCGTATGTTTGTGTAATTGCTATGAACTTAACTTACAGTTAGTTAACTATTATATAACTAGTAGAATACGATGCATATTTAAACAGAAGGGATCAATTAAAGATGTCTGTAGTTTGCATCCTGATTTGTTTATATTCTTCGTTTGTTTCAATCTGAAATTACCCAATTATTTTTATTTCCAAAAGTGAATATTATGACTTCCATTTATGTTTAAAAATAAGCGAAAACTGATTTTATTGAAACGCGTTGTCGGCAATTTGATCATGTTCAACAAGCATAAAACAAGCATCGTTATTGTATAATAATACTGCTAAAGAAAGCAAAAGATGGATGCTGAAATAGTATTAAATCCTCATGAAACATTATTATGCCCATCACATTCCTCACAACCTTCTCTTCTTATTACCACCACTACCATTTTAAGTTGTTTTAATGCTTACTGAATATTTCAAGCATGAACAGGGCAAGGCAAGATGCAGATCGAGAAAAAGCTTTTTTGCAAGGTTAAAAACGATAGGAGGCATCCTTCCCGCCAGGTACAATTTTCGTTTTAATTTAACTGTGTACATTTTACGCTTAATTTCACGTGTCGAAATCATGAAATCGCGTGCTGATGAGCGCTTAACGTTCCCTCCAGATTACAATGTTGAAAACATAATTATCCGACAGCCATTCATCCTTATCCTTTTTGCTAGAGATGTAGAGCAAAATCAAGATATATTTACAAAATATGGTAGCTTGTGTTGTCAAATATCGACACAGCAGCTGTGCTATTCTTGCAATTCTAGTTAATAGATGCTATGTTTAAATAAATGGCTGTGTTCGATAACATCAACTTGAAAACAAATTTTTTATTTCTTATCTGATGTTATTGCATACCACCACAATGTATACATTCGCGAAACAATTTTCCCGTATGCTGATTAATGTACCGGTATCTCATCATGATAACTCTGTGTATTAAATGCACAATACTACCTAGATATGTGTTGAGGTCATACTCTTTTTGTTTTTTTATTTTATTAAATAAGTATAAACATAAATTTTATATATAATGAAAATAAATATAAGTTATTATATTATTAAAAAGATGACAAACAACAAAAATCTAAGATACATAATACTGTTAGTAATTTAAAATCTATCAAGATATGTTAACATAAAATAATAGAAAATATCAAAATATTAGCTTAAGTGGGGATTCGAACTCCTGTCACTTGTGTGGTAGTCACGAAAGCTATTTGCTAAACTACGTGAACAGTCAGCGATTTAGTCTATAAGCCCGAAGCCCGAGTCTAGTAAACGGCCGGTCGGTCGATTAGAATTGTATACAAAATAGCCCGACCGGTCGATTTAAATTTTGGAGTAAAATTCTAAACAAAGGAACAAAATAAAAAAAATACTCATTGTGGAGTTATTTGTTCGTAAACAACACAAACAAAATTAAAATTAGTGCAAGTAATTTCTATTAAGGATTGTATGAATTATGACTACAACAAAAAATTGGGCTAGTATTTAACTTCAGTCGGGCTATAGAAAATTATATTTCAATAGCCCAAAGGGCTATAGTAAAAAATAATTAACGCGCAGACTGTACGTGAAGGCTAAATATAGTATCCTATATATCTTTGCAAGGCTTAAAATATTATTGATAAAGTTCAACATCTAAAATGACCGTATACGTAAAGAGTTAACGTTGTCTACTATGCACATTGGTAAGTTAGCAGTACACGTGCTTAAGTGCATAAACAAATCCTCTGCAAAGCCTACCTTGCCGGCATTCTCTGATGCTACTTTATTCCAAAAGCCAAGGCGTCTTAATTCGAATTCTGTATAAAATCAATCACATACCATTTGATAAAACATTCCATTTTATCGAGACAAACGATCGGCGCTTCTTCTCTTATTTAGTGAGTGTGCATAAACCTAATACCCAGTCTGAGAGAGGTCCGGTGTAATCAATTTTGTTGTAAAGTTTTACAAGATAAGCCAAACGGTTTGTGGTGTTTTGTATGAAGTATGCAACATTGTGGTCATAGTTTACAGTCGAGATATTATAGTTTTGGATTTCAAAACAATTAGTTCCCATACCATTAAATTCACAATAAAACAACAATCAATGACATCACTTCTACAGATACATTATGAATATGTATACTTTCAAATGAAAGAGGTTAGATGTCTAGTTTAAAATGTCCGGTGTATTGACTTTTGAAATGCAAATTGTCAATAAATTGGAACATTATTATACTTTAATTGGCACACATGAAAGCAATTTGTATTTAGAGTGTTTAACCAAATCAGACCATTGTTTTGCTTAATGCACTTGTTACAGCTGTTAAACAGTGTTTTATGTTTATTGTACATTAGAAATGCAATAACATGCTAAGCGCTCACACTACCAACGGTAACTTAAACAAACATAACATGTTATCAGCCAGTTTAATATCGCGTTGATTGCTATTACCATTTTATTGACATGTTCAAAAACTACATTCATTGATGATGATGATGATGATGGTGATGGGGAAGAGGAGGAGGAGGAGGAGGAGGAGGAGTAGGAGGAGGAGGAGGAGGTCAAAACAGTTAAAGCTAATAATAATAATAGTAATAGTAATATCGATCGGTTGAAAGTGTTTTGACTAAAAAACCTTAGAGTGGAAAATCACTGTACACGGAGAAATAAAAGAAAATATGTAAACTATATCATGTGGTTGTTTGTGATGTATTATTACAGTTGTGATATAACAGTTTAAGCGGTTTCCAGTAAAATTTGATAACAACACCTTGCTGTGTTTGATAACAGCCCAATAAAACAAACATCAGTTCTTATCTTGCGTTTATGCGTGCATGTGTACATAAGTGAAATAATTCCCAGATGTAACGATTTATGTTACAGAACTTGATAACGCCATAAATAGTTTAATCTGTAGACACACTTAATTCTCGATCGTGCTCTTAAATATGTTTATGTTACATAAATGTTAACGGTTCTAGCACGATGTGATACTAGACTGTTTTGTAGAGCGATTTAGTATACTATTATGTAACAATTGAAAACTGTATTTGTTACGCTATTCAAATACGTCACATTTTGATTCTGTGAATCAATATAAATTTGCGAAGCCAACATTATGCCAGTTTTCGAAAATAAAACATAGATATTTTTCTCAATTTGCGAAATCATAAATTTGCGACCGGGTGTTTGTCTCAGAATAAGTGTCTTTCTTGTAACTTCTGGTATTTAAGATTATCATATATCAATCAACGTGTACAAAGTGTGATGTAAAACGTTATTAATAAATTTTATTCTAACATGAAAAATTCCTAAAAACGCGTACATATAATAAACATAGACAATATTAAATGAACGATAAAACCTAAATATACAGGTTTTCCACACAGTGTTTGAAGTGATAAGGTTGGTTATCATAATTATAACGCTTTCTATCAGGATAGTTGTTTTAGCAAACAATGACAAACATTGTGAAAATAAATATACAAAAAAGCAAGTCTACCTCGGAGTATAAGTAAACCATAATCTCATTACAAAGTGGTTTACAGCAATTTATTTTTACTTGAGACATTCATATCAACGTGGTATACGTGGTTTCGCAATAGTCTTGTCAAAATGGCCATTTATGCCAACTTTATGTTACGGATGTTAAAGTAATACTGCCGATAAAAATCTAGTACACCGTTATATGAACAATGTATTACTAATAGCCATCGTGACTGAATTAAGAAAAACCACTTTGTGTATACAACACAGTAAACATTGTGTTTTTTTCAAAGGCACAGTAAATGTATTTTCACTTGGTGTTTATATCTGGAACACGCAAATTTAGTGCGTTTAGAGTATGAAACAACATCACTTTATTCTCAAAGACCTGTATACATCTGCAGAAAACTATTTATTTCTGACGTTTATTTGATCTCCAATCTCTTAAAAACAACCAATAATAAAGTTCGTGTTCAAAACAAATGCAAAACCGTCAGAAGCAATTACCTTAATTTGTTCGCTAAACAACAACCCTTTGTTCTGTTTGTATTCAATGAACTGGTTTTGAAGATGTTTTAGCACTTTGAACACATATACAGATAATCTACTTTAGTGCATAAGTTGTGTTAAAAGTAAGAGAACGGGGTCAAAACTGTTATGTTTATCATTGTGCTAAAATGTCCTAAATATATACAGAATTCGTGATATATGTTAAAATGATATCTTGGTGCCACATTGATTCACTGATTTGTTTTTAAAAGTATAAATGTGATGCTTTCACTTTTAAATAAGCGAGATATGTCAAATACTAACTTAGTTGTCTAATACATAATCCCATAATCCCATAAATATGTTTTTCAATGGGGGACTTCTATGGTGAATAATTAATAATGTGGTAAAATCAGAGACATATATATAGATATATAAATTTTATATTATAATTATATAATTATTATTACGTGTTCAAATAAACAGGTATTCCTTCAACGATACATGACTTCAAAACATTTTGTATTAGTTTTTAATTAAATAAAGGCATAAATAATTACAACAATGGTATGAAACGCCAATATCTAGTTATATAGCAACACCATACCGGGTATTCTACGAAATGTCACCCACGTAGTACTGCGACAGGCGTTTAGTATATAAATATGAATGGTAACGGACACATTTTACTACCTTTTCACTACCTTATTACTATTGGATGTCAAATTAGCATTTGTGTGTGTTTTTTTTACATCCGCTTCGGTCCGCGTCCGGCAAAACATCGAGCAGGGAGCGTTACAATATGGGATGCGAATGAAGGAGGAAGAATGACGATTAACAATTGCAAACGGGTGTACAGAAAAGCCTGCTTATATGGAACACCCTGTTATAAGGAACTGATTTTCATTCACCAATATTTCCCTACTCTATTTCATGTAGCAAATTGTCCAGTATGTAAAGTATACTAATTGAAATAAACAGATTTGCAAATAGAAATGACAAATCATGGTTTTAGACAAAAAGTAAAAACAACAACAACAACCAAATTTGAAACAAAAAAGCAAAACTTATTTGTCTTGCCAGAGCCGGGAATCAAACCCGTGATTTATTGCACGGCAAGCTGATGCGTTACATCTAGACCAGCGAGACAACTGAACATATCGATTAAAGTCAAGTTATTTAACTGTTTCAACGTAATGGGTCAAAACATAAAGAAAAACTACCAAGTTTGCGGGTTACACTTTTTCAACCAAGTTTCTTTTTCTGTAAAATGTAAACATTGGATTGCATATTAAAATATGAATTTTAGAACAGTATTTTGCAAATCTTAATAAACTTCCCTTGTGTATCTAGGACTACCAGAAGCAAGTATTTTGTTTATAAACACATGTGATTTATTGCAGGCAAAGATAAGCTTAATATAAAAGAGCCAAACAGAACACGCACTGCAGCTGGTATGCTAAGCTACAGTTGGAAGAAACCGCATCCAGTTTTTATGTTAATGTAAAACCTGTGTCAGTTTATTTTAAAAAAACTAGTAACAACTGTGGTCAATGAAATCTAAGTGACATTTAAGTGACTTTATCTATTTTTAAAGCTGCAATAATTCAGCTACTCATCATTATATTCTTTTTTTTCAAGGTATATAACACTTGCTGCGATATGAAGCTGTTAGTAGTGATTGTTTTATTGGCTTTCGGATTTACATGGTCATTACAAAATGAACCACGGCCATGTTCTCAATGTGAGCCACGGTTTGATTACGACTACAGAATGTTGTCAAGGCTGATAGAACTGGAGAACGCCCAGCGCGACGCACAGACACTCATCTCTAAACTTCAGACTCAAGTTAGTGAACTAAGGACAAATGTAAATGGTAAGAAGAAATGAATCCTAATTCCATCGATAGGGAGCGTGGGTATAAGAAGGTGGTCAACAATGTGTAAATTGTGCTTTTTATTAGTAAATACATCTGTAAAGGAACAGTCTATGGTATTCATTTAACGTAATTTTGAAACGCAATAGATGGTATTATGGCAACACATCCCAGGCTGTCATTTTTTAGATTAAAATGATTTTTGGATTGTATCACGTATTTTGAGAAAACGGCTAACATACATTTTTGTTCATGCAGATTACACTTACAGATTACGCTTATATTGCAACTTTACCATTAAGAATAAGTTGTTGGTTATATTTGTGTGGCTTATTATATTTTGATTACACATTTTCTATAGAAATGACTTCGGTGGGGACAACCTACACAATATGGGGGAAATCCACATGCCCATCTAACGGAACGGACCTAGTCTATTCCGGTCTCGCCGCAGGCTCATACTACACCCATGCGGGTGCAGCGTCAAACATCCTTTGTCTAACAAAGTCGCCATTATGGAACAAATTCAATGACGCTGAACAAGCAGGGGCCCTTGTGTACGGAGCAGAGTACGAGTTTGACTTCAGAAATAGCCATACGTTTTTTGGCCGCGAAATAACTGATCAAGACCCACCATGTGCCGTATGCAGAACACGCAGATCAAGCGTCATGATGATTCCAGGCAGGAACCAGTGTCTGGATGGATGGACGCTGGAATACCACGGTTATCTGAGCGGAGGCCATTACGGACATACGGCGGCAACGGAGTTCATTTGCATTGATGTTGAAACTGAGGTCATTGCCAGGAGTGGTGCCAACAATGACGGAAAATTACTGTATCTGTCGGAGGTTCGCTGCGGGAGCTCGTCTCTCTGCCCACCCTACATCAACGGTCGGGAACTGACCTGTGTGGTGTGTTCCAAGTAGAATTGCTTTGATGCTTTTATCAATTGTGTTATCTCGGAGTTCCAATAATCATTTAAGAGTTATCAGTACTGTACAGAAGTAAATACCCCACGATACCAATACACTTACTGCATTTTACCCTAACGTCATCTGTTATTTAAAGGGGCTGAACATGTCTGTATGTGCAGTTTATTATAGACACACGCATGTATATTGCTTGCTTTAATTTCTTTATGTTAATGGTGGTCCATTCGTTGTTCAAAACTTAATATAATACCTAATTTTGTTTATTAAAATGACTACTTTCAAAACTGTGTAACATTTAGTTTTGACGAATCAAAGATGTAGATATAATGTTTTTTTTGTACAAAACAATAATAACTCAATTACGTTTTTCAAAACTAAAATGTTAATAAGTTGTGCTTGACAATTATGGTTATATTTTTAAACAATTAAATATGATTTCTAAGCAATTGCTGTTTGCAACAGATAAAACCATTTTGTTAGAAGCATAAGCGCATTTTACTGACTTGTAATTGATTATTATCAAAATATAAATGGAGGAGATGTTCAAAGAAAAAATGTTGTAAACAATGTGGACAAGTCAAGTTTATGGGCACCATGACAAAATGGCACGTACAAAAACAAGCATCGGTGTCGGTTTAAGTAGCCACAGTGCTGTTTTACAGCAACTTAGGCGGTGGGTCATATAAAATCACCCCGGAAAAATGAACTTCCGCAATACCCTTTAATGCCTAGGTACCCCAAATAGAAAGTTCCTTCGCGAGGTTGCATGCTGAGGGTTTGATAATAAGCAGCTACAGGTCAGTAACATGTGCTTATGATTCTAACAAAATGGCGTAAACGGAGTACATGTATTTAAGTAACATTAAATGGAGTGTTTAGTATTAAGTTCAAGTCTAAATGTGTCTGCTTTAAAATAGAACTGATTTTGGCATTACATTTGACTTATTCTTGTATTTTGTCGCCTTAAATCTATATACATGTATGTAAACACAACATGGCTGGCGCTAGAGGTTCAAAATCTAGTGTGTCATTTCAAATGAAACTATTTTTAGAACATAGAACTCCTTAAAACTTGCAAATGTTATAGATTTTGACCCTATCTTTCCACCCATGTATAGTGTCATATCAGCATATTCCTTGGTCGTATAAAAACATGGTGTTAAACTTTGTGGTTGTAACATATAATTGAGAAGAAAATGAATTGCGCATTGCCAACCTTAAGACGCAGTTTGACAGTATTTATTGCAATAAAGAGTTGTGTCCCGTTCACTACTTTATAACTTAACGCAGACGAATACGGGAATCGGACGAATAGTAAAAAGACTATTAATAATATCGTCTAGGTAAATTGTTTGATATGTCTGATTATAAATGAACATAATTTTTGCAATATAACCAGTTGTATTTTTGGTTCTGTATTCATAAAGCTAGCAAATGGACAAAAACACGTTTGTTTGAATCACTTTAAAAAAGCTGTACTTTTTGTGTAAATGTGCGCACAAATGCAAATGACCACTGGTAAAACAATCATAAATATCAACGTCAGTAATGTATTTATTGCTTGACTATGTTACGCAATTTCGCGGTGGTGCTGGATAATTTATACACACTACATGTACAATATATTATAGTCCTCGAACGATATTTAGTGGCATAGGCTTGTTTGTAAACAGTTTGTATTGGAAAAAAATATGGGACATCTAAAATAAGTTTAGCAGTTTATAGGATTAACATTATAATATGAACTGTTTGCCATTGACAGAGGCAAAGCAGCGGTGGTGAAGTAGGTAGCGTGCCAGAAAACTTTTGAACACTGAGGGTCGATGGTTCGAATCCTGCTTGAATACGTATTTTCATACAAATATATATTTTTATCGTTTAAATTTATGACCAGCTGTTAACAAATGCATTTCCTGACAAAATTAGTAAACATCAGGCTTTCTATCATTGTATTAACGTAAACTGAACAAAATTAAGCCCATGAGTGGGCTTAATTGAGGAATACAAGGTGGGTTGTATACATTTGTAACGTAAACTGAACAAAATTAAACGATAATTGGTTAATCTGTTTCACTGTGTTTTACATGATTCACGGGCTTAATTGAGGAATACAAGTTGTGTTGTATACATGAATTTACAAACGCATTTTGAAGTTAGACTTAATACATATACATCACTTGAGAGATGGCATCGCTTAAACGAAGTCGTCATTTAATAAATACACATGTTGCAAAAACTCTCAATACTGTTTGGCAATTGAATACAGATTACTGTTAAATACGTATTTTTTGTCTTGTGTTTATTATTATTATTTGAAGATATTTGTTATTGTTAAAGATATACAAGAAACACATAGGTTAAAGAAGAACATTTAAAAGAAAAAACACCCCTGATTAAAACCCGATTTGAGGATTCGAACCCACGCCCAAAGTGACGTCATTCGATCTAAAACATAAAATAAACCCGGTGTCTTATCACTTGCACTAGCGGCGCTTGTATGAAGATGTGCTGATATAATCGACTAAAAAGGCTTCTTCGTCGATATTTGAAGCATGACCTACTTAAAGCAGTTTGTTTTGATACCATAAGATTACGGTCAAGTTCCCGGATGAGACTAGTGGTCTATGTACTATTATAGTATACGAGTCTTTCCTATTCGGGTTTTTTGGCGACACTTGTATTAATTGCACATATACCTGACAGTAAGTGGCACATGCTGATTTTTAGTCAATGAAGGAGTATATTGGACTTCGAATTCAATGAATTATCTAATCGCTCTATTACCTGTGGTCGGCCCGCGGCAGAACAATTCTTAAATAGACCGACCACCGCTCTAACAAATGGACAGTTCCCCAACTGCCATGGTCCTTTATAACAGTACATGACTAATTTTAGTTCAACGGATTAGGATTCAATTGTCAGGTGACAATCTGACTTAGTAAATACAAAAAAGAGTGTACTTTCTGTTTGTTATCACCTTATCACGCGAACAAAATGTACAGAAAGGGGAGGCGATTGAAAATTTGCAAAACTATGCATAGATCTGTTTTGGGGGGAATACGTACTTTTGCAAATCGAGCACAAATAGAAAGAACACCAAGTCACGATGGCTCTCCACTCCTCAATCTCAGTACGTTGCCTTACTTTAAGGCATATGGCATTCTAAGGCTAGTTAGGGAATAATAGGTCGGGTTTTTATATCTGGAAATCCGAGGTTTTACGCATACATGTACCCCGTTTCAGTGTACGTTGTTAAAATCTGGGTTTAATTTTAAATCCCTATAAACAACATTTACATAGTACAAAACAAGAAAATAGTTACATCGACAACAATAATTATTCCAATTTGTATAATGTTGAACTTTTTTATTTGGGTTAAACCCGTATGCGCGCTTAGTATGGACATAAGAAAATCTCGTTTGCTTTTATATTTGTTAAGCTGTTATGTATAGAGCTTTTCTTGTAGCGTGTTTGTTCTGTATTTGGAAGTTTAAACACTGATCATGTTATAATTATCAGAATGACCAAGTTAGCATATTAAGTACATCTGTTAGGCACAGCGATTATTAGTACATTGTATAACCTGTACATATTGCACACACCATTGCCTTGACTGATATCTACCTAACATTATTCTAAGGAAGATTATGAATAGTCGTAGAATCAATGTCATGATCAAAGTACCGTCCAAGAATATGTGTTTAGCGAAAGATCAAACTTTCGATACCTTCAGATCACTGCTTCTCCCACTGTAAATAAGTTGAAGTTGTTGACGCATGGGGTTCAAGGCGCCCACCAACTGGCAATAATAATATTGTTAGGCAATAAACGTAAGCAAGCAAAACATGATTGCATCCGTCATCTTAATGTTGTTAATGTTAATTACCATGATATAATATTAATACTAATGAATTATTATAATGATGATAGATGAGAACATTTTTCGCAACACCTTTATTACTGTATTATTAATCAACAGTAGGAGGCATATTGAACGAATAATCAAATAAACTATTTGTTTCTATATACGCCTAAACGTATACAAGGCGTCTTTTCATCGCGATATGGCGAAAACAAATATTAGAGAGAAAAAACAACAGAATATTTAAAACTCATTTAGCGTTTTACATTAAACTAAGGAATGAAAATGTGTTTTTGTTTCACATCGAGCGTATCCTGCCATACTTTTGTCAGCGAGGTAACCTGTACAATTGTCCATTTAGTTATTTACAAAGCACAAAAATACAAATATTTCTCAAACAATGGTAACTAAGAGAAATGTACTAACGTTTATTACGACATTCCCTTCCCCTACCTGTAACCAGAAGCAAATGTATGTTTTAGGCCAAACCAACATACGTGACTTTTTGCAGCCATTTTATACAAAGGCGTAAACGTGTTTCGAAATACGCCTTGTTATTCAAGCTCAAGTGGTAAACAATTATTCACATTAACTTCTGAGGTGTAACCCTAAGACATTTACCAAAGGAAAAACTTAAATAAACGCGTCCTTAAAGTAGGACCTGTTTTGTCTGTATAAAAGCTGTTGTAATCAATTTGACTTCATGACTTGTGTTGTAAATTGCAGCAAAGATTCTTGATTACAGGGTATTGATCGCATAAATTGTATTACGAGATGAAGGCGCTAGTGCTGGTTGTCCTATTTGCTTTAGGGCTGCCATGGTCACTACAGCAGGATCATGTTCCATGTACACCAAGGTTCGATTACGACTACAAAATGTTGTCCAGATTGATAGAACTGGAAAACGCTCAACGTGACGCACAAACACTCATCTCTCAACTACAGACTCAAATAAGTGAGCTGAAGACGAACGTTAATGGTGAGTAAATATGGCGGTGACTTTATGATTTAGAATTGCAATAATATCAGTCTTCATTGTATCTTTTATTTAATTTTAGGGAATTGTTGGCGTATATCAAGTCCTCATTATTTTTACGACATATTGGGAACGAACATTTTAATAAATAGAGTTTATAAGTTCATGTTATGCTCAATACTAAATACGTTATGTCGTTATTTTGTATCACGTAACATTTTGTGATTAACTAATTGTGCCTGGAAATTAAAGCTGAACTTCGTTATGTCGAAGTGGTCGGGACCCAGAAAATACTTCGACATATAAATGGTTCGAGATAACCAATTGGACATTATGTGGAGCCAAATTGTTTGGCAAAGCATCAGTTTTAAACAGAAGACAATTCGATATATTATATACGTTATGAAAATAACGTCTTGACAATTTGACAATTGACTATTTTTCTACGTTATAATAATAACGTGATGACAATTTGGAACATGCATATAGTTGTGTGTAACCGAAGCACAGAGAGTTGACCTGGAGCCGAACTGACGATTGTTGCTTAAAAACTTTCGATTTTGTACCATATACAATACTAATTTATTCGATCACTCTAATTATGGCATGATTATTTGTATCAGTTGGTTCAATATTGCTTAAAGCTACGACGATTAGCGGTTACAAACAACACGCGGTGAGCGCAATATTAGTGTGAAGCTACGTTCTTTTGCAATGCAATCATCTCAAAACTCTACCGCCACGGTCTGGGTTGATAGGTGCGAAAACTGAGAAACAGCGGTTCGACTTAACTATTTGATTTATGAAGAAAACGCCACTTCGGGATCGCTTCGACACATAAAACGTTCGACATAGATACTTCGACTTAAACAACTGAATTTTAGTAAAAAAAGGAAGACTCGATTCATGACCGAACTTTCACTTCGTCTTAACATAATGCATGATAAGTCTTAATGAAGATCGCCTTAACGAAGTTCAGCTGTATACGAAATGAAAGTGAAACAGGCAACCTCGTTTAATCGGAACCAGATATTTTGATTTTTCATTCCTTTAAAACCAAATGCTATTTTACATATAATGTTTACTTTGTGTTTACAGTATTATTACGTACGGTTCTGTTCATATTGACGACCTAGTTAAGTAAATGTATAAGCCGGTAGTGTTATTTAGTTTGTCCATGTTAACAAGTAGGCTTTAACGAATGGACATTTCTTTTCTTTTTCTTCTCCAGAAAATGTTGAGAAAGTGTGAGGTTTGCTGCAGCGGAAAACTGGTTTAAACCCCCAATGTTTTTCATTGACCGTACCAAGGCGGTAATTCAAC